>WLWD01002528.1_pt1 | contig 113449 bp, 53 predicted proteins | sample 6712731 | NCBI WGS metagenome assembly WLWD01 (sample SAMN12718690, study PRJNA576275) | sponge metagenome | isolation source: marine sponge | host: Mycale hentscheli | place: New Zealand: South Island, Marlborough, Capsize Point | collected 2014-11-01 | reverse complement strand
GCCTATTGAGAAAAAGACCCACCATCTATTTAGCTTCTTTTTTTTTGTCCTACTCTCTCTCTCTTTCCTCACCTTCCAAATCCTTGCCCTATAAGGCTTCTACATTTAACTTGAAATAAGAAACTTGTACAGTAAAACTGAACTAACCACCAGTCTTCGACACATCAGCAAATCGACAAAAAGCCCCGCTATCTAATTTGCCTTTTTTTTTGTCCTACACACTGTCTCCTCCCTCACCTTCTTCGTGATGGCATTGATCCCCTCAAACACCTTGAACCACTTATCTGGCTGAGTGTCATACTTGTTGAACTCCTTGGCCACGTCAGGACAGATGTAGCCGAACTTCTCCTTGATAGCCTGGCTGTCTCCAGGGACTGCTCCGGTGGGATACCGGACTCTCTCTCTCTGAGGAGTTGCTGGATGAAGTACGTAATGTCTCGGCCGGCAATAGGAATGTGCTTGATGCAACTACCAATGACGTAGCCTTCAGCCTAAGTATGATAAATATAAGGAAGGGGGGAAATATAAATAAACATATAAAAAAAATAAATAAAAAAAGGTTGTTATTTTCAGCAACAGGTAAAACAAAAACTTTCGGGAAAAGTGGAGTTCAGTAAAAACTAATGGAATACTATCTGGCTTAATGATAATTGCAGCATTGACTAGGTCGTTCTAGGCTGAATTCATAATCCAGTTTTAACAACCAGCAAGTTTAAACCTATTGGGCTGATAATTAGACATAATATTGGCTGGAAAAACTGCTATATAATTATAGCCCTATGTATTGTCTAATCATCAGGTTATGTTTACATCATATTGGCTGTAAAAAAATAAAATAAAAAAATAAATAATAATAATAATTAATAATAAAAAATAAAAAACAACAACTGAATATTGTTCAGTATTATTGATATAATTATTAGGATATCAATAATATCATGCCAGCAAGTGAAAGCTGTCATGGTTTGTGGCATAAGGTTTTCCTTTAGTTTTCCTATAGCCCTTCATTTCAGTGGGAATAAGCCATTATAGCAGGTGTCGGTCTTGCGAGCGGATGTGATCCAACTAACGCTAGACCCCTAACTGCCCAACCTAATTCCTGCAGCTCTAGCTCGCTCGAGTTTGGGTTGCGCAGCCTCCTTCTATAGGAAAACTGATGTCTGTCGGACGAGTTGGACGGTCCAGCGCTTGACATCATTATAGCTAGATAGAACCAAAAATGAGGAAGAATATTTACTAGTACTATTATTAACAGCTACTAAAGGTAAGTTAAAAATGCAGAAGATAAAAAATTGGTATATAATATTTAGCTATTTTTTTTCAGCATGTGATATCTGGTATATGAGGGAACCTGCCTCTACTGTCCAGTGTAACCCCTTCAGTGGGGCATCCATGTTTGCCCTGCAGTGTGTGGTACAGGCCCCAGTTTCTGCAGGTCCTAGACTAGACATAGTATGGTTCTTCACTAACACTGGAGGAAACACTGTACCAATAAACATGAATACCTTCCCACCACTTGTTAGTATTGCATCTCAGAATCAGACTGTAGTGAATGGAGAACTGATAGAACTAACTTATGCTATAACTCTTGGCCGATTCTCAGACCCCATTCATGCAGGGAGATATTACTGTCAGGCACAAGTAAATGGAGCCACGTCATCATTAACTCCTAGCAATGCTTTGACTTTAACAGCCAGTGACTCTGTCTTCATTTTAAATCCTTGTGGAGATAGTAGTGGTGGTGTGGGATTAGAAGAATTTACTCAGGCTACTACAAGGTGTGCTGGAAGTATCTTCCTTTACTGTATTTGTACCATCATCTACAGTTACTCCAACATCAACCTCCCAGTGTGATCACCGCTCCTCATCTTCTCCTCCTGCTGTTCTATCCTCTGTGCTAGCTACATCTCCCACTACCGACAACATCTTCTCAACAGATATGACTACTACTGTCTCCACACAACCTCTACCAGGTCAACTCTCTCTCAGTTTGTGGGTGTATGTGCTAGTTGGTGTAGCTGCAGTGTTTGCTGTGATCATCCTAGTCTTCACTCTACTCTTTATTGGACTCTACCTCAAGTAGAAGAAAACCTCTTTCAATCGTGAGTTGCTAAACTTTTCAAGTTTAAAAACATTTGCTGGAAAATATTTAGGTTAGCAAAATATTATTATTGTAAAGTATTTTGTAAACATATGTCAGATAATCAACTTTTCATGCCATTTGGTAACTTTGAAAATAACAAGTGGTACTTACTTTTGTTGCATTCTTTGTTATTGTTAAAAAAAAAAACAGTCAGTCTAGCTCAATTTTTCCTATCCTAACTATACCAATCTTGTAGCTGTAATAATTAGTTCTTGCTGTGCACTGTTATTGCTAGTAGTTCACTTCCATTGCTATATGTACTATAATGCACTACTTGTATATTAATTAATACACTTATAATCATTAAAGGTATTAATTGAAGTATTTATTGTATTTATGTGGATGTATAATATGTGTGTGTTTAGATGTATGCATATTATATGTGTGTTTAGATGTATGTATATACAGTACAACCTCAATTATCCGAACACCCCAGGACCGAGGGTTGTTCAGATATTTGAAATGTTCGGATATTCGAAATAAGTCATTTTGAATGGGGTCTTAATCTCTTATCTATTTAATGCACAGCAAAATTCCAATGAATATCATTATAATTCCCAAATAATGGTGTTCGGATTAGCAACAGTTCGGATAAACGGGGTTTGGATAACTGAGGGTCAACTGTATGTGTGTTTAGATGTATATGTGTGTGTGTGTGTATGTGTTTAGATGGTGCAGTCAGGTATGGTGTGCATGTGGGCTGTAAGACTTGGTCGTTTCCTGTTCTGGAGGACTCTCAAGGCTGGAGGTGACAGTCGCTTCTTCTTATACTGGAGCGTACAAAGTGGGTGTGGCATATTTGGTGGTGAATTTTTTTAAATACATATGCGTAAATTATTACATTTGAGCACCTTTTATCAGACATAATCAGCCAATAACGACACTTTACCTAATCAGCCAATGACGAACGTTACCTAACCAGCCAATGACACACCTTACCCAACCAACCAATGACGACACTTTACCCACTCAGCTAATAACGACACTTTACCCACTCAGCTAATGACGCTGCTGTAGCCATTCAACTAAAAATCATTCAGTTAATGACAACCTGTTACCCATTCAGTTGCAATGCTTTACCAATTCAACTCAACTAATAAATTATTCAATGAATACACCAAACTTTATTGTCATCGTCACTGACAACCAAGTATATTGTGGCTATGTCATCTTTTTTTTTTTTTTTTTGGTTAATGTGTTTTAGTTTTTTTCTACACCTAACCTGGGAGGGATTGTTTAGTCTGTGACGACACCATCCATGCCGGGTAAGTTGAATTCCACGTGTGCGCTTGTACTGCTTTTCATTTTCAAATCACACTTTCTCAATACAACGATTGTTTCTCTCATGGACAGTGTGGAGTATACATACCAGGGGTTCATACAGTGGGAAGCCAGCCCTGAGATCCCCCCCCCCCCCCACCCCCCTAGAATTTTGGGAGTTGAATAGAAATGAGCATTTTGGAAGCATTTATTTATGTTCCTATCATAACTGAGCCATTTAGTGCATAGGACCGAACACTGATCATCAGTGTGAAGTATAGAATCTTATGCAAAGATGTGCATCAAAGTAATGTAGGTTCCAAAAAATGGGTGTGGCAAAGTACACTCGGAGCCCCACCCCCCACCCCCAAACAAAAATCTTGTATATATGAAACCGCATACAATACATCATAACGTTTGCAATTATATAGGATCATGAATAATTTGTTGTTTGTATTACAAATATCTTTAATTTGTTGTTTGTGTTTTTGTGAATTGTTTTGTAGTGGAGCTCGACGTCCGATGGCATATGTTCCTTGCGGACACTCATAGATGTCTCCTACATGATCACAATCAGCACCAAACACAACAAACAACACATTTTATTGTTGAACTAATATAATATTGGTATAAAGTACATCAAACAATACTAGTGGTGTGCTTGAGCACAAATGGCGAGCGAGCCTAAAGACTATACTATTTTTATTGACTTCTATCACTCAAGCTACTGAAAATAAGGTCCAGTTTTTAAATTTAGCATACAGGGTAAAGGGATTTCAGTGCCATAGTAACAACTCTCTGCAACTGCTTGAATTGAAGGAAAAAAAACAACAACAAAACAATACAAGTTATTTAAATGTTTTCTTTGTGTTATTCTTTAGCTAATAGTGGTTGTAACACACAATGCTTTGACACAACTGGACATGCACCTACACAGACTTACCTTCGCAGTAGTCTAGTGGACAATGTATTTTCAAGTAAATACTGTTGCGCACGGCTTATAACCATGACAAAGAGCGCATTGACTTACCACCGCCACTAACTCGAATAGAAATGGAAGTCCCTTAAGTTTTCAAGTTGTAACTGCACCTGCAAAAGAATTCAAAACGGTAAACAATTAATTTCTAGGGTGATACGGGTACTGATCGATCACCAGAGGACTCTGTTTAGTGCAATTTGGGACGGGGTCGACAACCGAACTAACACAAAAACGCGAGGCAAAGTACATACAAATGACATACATACTCCTACATATATCAAATAAATAAATAAACTGTGGTGTGCTTGAGCACAAATGGCGATCGAGCCTATGTTAGGTACATCAAACTAAGTATTGTTACTATGTTTAGCTTAGTCATGCAAACCCTATAATAGCAGTTATGACCTTTATTTCAGCAAACAAATACAAAATCACTCTTACCTGATTAATGGTAACTTTTGGTGTAGTATCACACATCAACCATTCTGATAATCTCAATCACCAGAACTCTTGAACAAGCTCTCAGCTACGATAAAAAATAAACCAGTGTTATTATTTGTATTTTAGCCAACAAATATGGATATTACTACATACATCATTCTTGGAGTATTGATAACTTCGTAGTATCAAATTGAAGTTACTTTGACCATCTGAATGACCTTGAATTCGTGACAACAAGCTCTCACCTACAAAAACAAAAGACAATCAATTTTAGCACACAAATACAAAATTACTTTCTTACCTCATTTTCTTGAGCAGTGGTAACTTTTGTAGTACCAAATTTGAGCCAATATGACTATTTGAATTTACCAGTCACTGTTGACAAGCTCTTAGCTACAAAAAAGAAAGGCCCGAGTTAAAATTGCATATTTAGCTTACAAATATGGAATTACGCACTTACCTCAGCTTCCCTCGAGAAGTAGTAGCTTCCTTAGTACCTACCAACGGCTCTTGACAACCAACAACCGGCACTCCGCTATCCCCCATAAAACGGCGAAGTTTTGAAATTAAGTCTGGAAAGGGTCTTCAATGCCATAGTAACCGGTCGAATCAACTTTTTGTTTCTTGAAAAGCAAGCATTTTCGCAGGAATTTTCTCACACTTTGGAGCTTAAGTATAAAGTAAGGCTTGCTTAATGCTGCAGTTTCAGAATAAACTGGGGTCAAGCCTAAAAAGCCGTGTTTTTTGGAGAAAAAAGTTTCCCGCGCGCTCGTTTAAAGGGCATACGTACCATCCCACATACATATATACATATAACATATACCCGATTTTGCATTATCCACCCCTAATACTGTCTCGCTCGCTACGCTCGCTCGCCAATAAATAAATAAACATCCCCGATTTTCGATTGTGTTACCCCTGTAAGTGTCTCGCTCGCTACGCTCGCTCGCCAATTATTTCTATTTTTATTTTATTTTTATTGATGGGAAAAGTGAAATTTTTTGGGAAAATTTTTTTTTTTAAGTAATAGTAGAGGGCGTAAATATTATTCAATTTTCTCAATCAAAAAATGAGGGATCAGGAACGAGAGGGTTAATATTATGACAGGCTCTGCGAAAAGGTACAAATTGGCGGTATAGTAAACGTATGGTAACAGCCAAAAAGCCGAGTACTTATAATTAAAAAAAAAATTTTTTTACCTCACAGTAATCTTTGGTCTTTCCTCTAACTGTGCGCCAAATTTGAATGCTGAATTCCACCAACTAGTAACCAAACGAAGCGCTTGGAAAACCTTGCTTCAACTAAGAATTTATGGAGAAACGCGTGAACGGAAAGTACAATTTAATGTTACGCGGAGATCGCACGGAAGAAGTACGGAAGGTAAGGGAAATTCCCCCTTGATTAGGCGGCAGCTGTTTATTGCTGTTATGGTTTCTACCGCTATACACTGAGCTTTATCTTAAAATGCCATCTAAGAAAGCACTTAACTGATGGAAGTGTTATCATGCATGTTTAGATAACCACACCCCTTGTTGATTAAGCTTAGAAACCACACCCGTATGTGACAGGACGTATCACGGATTTTTTGTTCAAAACAGGAAGTTTACATTGAAGTCTCGTTATCTCGGTTTAAACGTTTCTATCCCTTAGTAGAAAAAAGTGTTGTAACTCAGCAATTAAGGACATTCAAATGCTTCTTTTTGTATCAAAATAGAGGTAATTTCCTGGCCTTCTATCTGATAATATAAAATCATTTTTCATTTTTTAGCCAATTTGTACCTTTTCGTAGAGCCTGTCATATATGCTTTTTGTGTACAATTTATTTTGTTAAATCTTTTGTTAATGTTTTTCTTTAGGCTTGTGGGTTTGGATGACTTTACTTCCCACTCTCATCTTGAACTCCAAAAAGGACGACCGTCGTCTTGGTTACAGAGATTATGCTGGCTGGGTCCTGTGGGTTGTGGGCATGGGCATAGAGATGATGGCAGACTACCAGAAGTACACGTTCAGAAGTGATCCAGCAAACAAGTGAGTTTTTGGAATCATTTTGTGTCAGTTCATGAGGGAGAAACACAATTGTGGCTAATGTTTGTGAGTAGCGTAAGTGGCCATATATCGACCAGTACCTGTTATCGACCTGTTATCGACCTAATTATCGACTTACCTAGATTACGGACGTGTCACTATAATATCCGGGAATGTCTCGTAGTAGGCGGAGTACAGGCAGTAGTTCACGGAGACTTGGAAATTGTGAAAGGCTGGTGTCTTTAGTTTCTTTTTGTTTTATTTACGGTTGCTTCTCGGTTGCTTGCTTGAGTTTTTAACTTCACAGGTAAGCTGTGGAAAATGCCACGATGCTTAATTGTTATCCTTTGACCTTTTTTCAGTCAAGTGAATGCCGCGCGGAAGAAAAAGAAGGAAAACAGCTGCTGCTGAATCGCCACCTCTAACCAAGAAAGGAAACAATGGAGTAACAAAAGCATGGTCTTCGCCATGGAAGCGGTCAAAGCAGGCAGATTTGGTGTTAATGAAGCTGCTCGGATGTATGGTCTTCCTAGCAGTACCCTTAAGCAGGGCCGTAGCACCCACTCCGGCCGGTCCGGCCATGGCCGGACCGGTTTTACAGTGATGGGCGATACCGAGTAGTCGGTATGATACTTCGATACTTCCAGAGGAAAGTGTCCGGTGAAGAAGCAGAATCGCACCACAGAACATTGACATGATGCTCTTTCTAAATCAAAATAGCGAACTTTTTCATCCGCAGTAGTTGCTTTGCTTTACATGTATTATAGCCCGTTACCCGAGCGACCGCGCTTGTCGTTAAGAACTATAAATCTGATACAGTCTGGTATGCTCGTAAGAAAATGTATTAGCGGGGAAAAGTCTGATATAGTTCTTAGCAACCATAATTATGGTGGAAGGCAGATCAAAGCAAAATGAAATAATGAAGAGTTTGGGTACTTTAATACAATTACTAAGATAGCTAACGCTGTACTTTGCTCGTTGTTTAACAGCCTTTGCTTCATGCACACAAGGACAGGACTGATTCTCTAACTCTTTCAGAATGTTTAAATGACTTTATTACTAACAATGAGCACAGACTTCAAATTTTTGATAAATTCAAATAAATGTTCATTCCATTATGTTTTTAATTATTTTCATTTTTGGTTTAAAGATACTAATTATACATTAAATTGTATTTTTGGCCACACCCAACTGCCACACCCATGGCCGGACTGGTTCAAAAGTGCTTCCTACGGGCCTGTTAAGGATTGATTGGGAGGGAGGGTGGTACATGGAACAAACCTTGGATGAAGGCCATTTTTAACACAAGAAGAAGAGAAGTGTCTCACTGACCATTTGGTTCATATAGCTCAGCTAGGATATGGCAAGACCAGAAGGCAAGTGCTTAACATGGTTGAAATTGTAGCCAGAGAGAAAGGCATTATGCCGCAAGACCACAAGAGATTGTCCAGTGGGTGGTTTAGAAGGTTCATGGAGCGTAATCCAACACTGTCACTTCGGCGTGGAGACGCAACGGCTCATGTTCGAATGGATTGTACTAACTCTGCTGCACTGAAAAAATATTTCGACCTCCTCGAGAAGTGTGTTGCAAAAGTAGGAAGCCCAGCACAAATATACAACATGGACGAAAGTGGGATTCCCCTTGACCCTCGTCCCCCAAATAATAATTACAAAATCTGGGCAAAAAAAGGTTCGATACAGGGTATCAGGCAAAAAAGAGCAAATAACTGTTATTGGTTGCGTTAATGCCATAGGGAATTCCATTCCACCTATGATTATTTTTGAAGGGAAGTATTTAAATCATCTTTGGACTCAGAATGAAGTGCCAGGAACTTATTACGGAAAGTCTGGCAAAAGGTGGACAGATCAAGAACTTTTTCGCAGCTGGCTAAAAAATCATTTCCTACTGTATGTAGTTCCAGGACGGCCAATAATTTTACTTCTGGACAGTCACAGCTCTCACTATGAGCCTGTAAGCATTGCGATTGCACAGGAAGAGAACATTATTCTATTTTGTCTCCCACCACATACTTCCCATAAATCACAGCCCCTTGACTGCTCAGTTTTTGGATCTTTGAAGCGTCACTGGTCAGATTCTTGTCATTACCATCAACAGACAAATCACGGTGTTGTTATTAATAAATACAACTTTAACAAGGTATCTAAACATTTTAATTAATTTCAATAAACCAATGTGATGAAAAGGCCTAAAAAATAATAAATTGCAGATGTAGCTAGCTAATTCTGACATTTTATCTTTGTAGCTGACCCCAATATATTACTGTAACAATATAACTTTGTCATTATTGTAGGTGTTCTCTGTTGCATGGATGCGAGCCTGCCGTCCAATATTGTGGCTGGATTTAGAAAGTGTGGTGTGCACCCCTTCAATCGTAATGCAATTATGAATCTTGACCCTGTTGACACCGATTCATCTGATGGCACTTCACCGACCAGTAACAATTCCACCACCAACTCTGCTGATGGCATTGGGGCCACTGTTGCCAAATCCCCTCCTGTCAATGCTATAGTCTCCAGATCAACATCACCTGCTGTTGTCGCAAAATTTCCTGTGACCACTAACACTGATTCAGATATTGTATTCCCTCCAGAGAAACTTGAGCTTTTTGAGAGACGCTACAAAGAAGGGTACGATATTCCAGACGCTGAATATGAGGCTTGGTTGACAATGGCCCATCCACAGGCTGGAATGACTAGCATTGCTGACACTTTTCAAGATGTGCCTACTCTAAACCCGGTCAGTGAAAGTGATGATGAAATATTAGCATATGAGACACCTGTGAGGTCTCCTGAGATGTTTTTGACTCCTGTTTCACCTTCACATGTACCATTAAGTGCCGACGACAATGATGCACAGTCACAAACATTGGAAGTGCCACTTTCACATCAAACTCCAGCTCCAGATAATATCGTCACAGAAGTCGCCTCAGATGCATCTGCCTCAGAAGCGTCTGCCTCTCATGCATCTTCTTCTGGTAGTACCACACCTTCTCAGGGTAACTCCTTTACAACAACCAAAGTCAGTCCACTCGCGAAATATCTAACACTGCCAGATGCCACACCAAAATCTCGAACAAGGACGCCAGAGACAACCAAGATGAGAGCTATGACTGGAGCTCGTATATTAACCAGTACTGAATATTTTGCCATTATCAAAGAGCAGGAACAGAAAAAGAAGCAGAAAGAGGAAGAAAAGATTAGGAGAAAAAAAGAACGAGAAGAGAAAAAACAGCAGAGACTAGAAGAGCAACAAAAAAAGACTGAACAGAAGGCTAAGAGAGTGAAAGAAATGGCGCGTAAGGCAGAAGAAAAGCTAAGAGAAAAAGAAAGGAAAAGAGTTGAGAAAGAACAGAAACAGAAGGAGAAGGCAGAACAGAGGGGGAAACCCAAGAATGCAGAGAGTGGCAATCACAAACGTGTGTTCAAGAAGATCATTCAACTAGGCTGGATGATGTGATTGAATCTAACAAGTGCTGTGTATGCTATGAAGAGTATGAAGAAGGAGAAGAAATGGAGTGGGTGCAGTGTCCATGTTCCTGCTGGCTGCATGAAGAAAGCATCATTGAGACTCGTGTCGATACTTTCGGAAAAGAATTGCTATGTCATCACTGTGTTTAAAAATAAAAAATAAAATCAATAATTTCAATCAAGTAGCTATGTCACTCTTCAAAACAATTGTTGTGTCTTCAGTATGTATGAAAAAAATATATAGCGACAAAAAAAAAAAATTCATCAATTTAATCAGTACTTCAATCATGTTTTTTGTATCTTTTTTTTTTTCAGTTGTTCCCAGTAATGATTTTTCAATTTGTCATGACATTTACTAAAATGAGTACCAAGTATAATTTTTCTATAAAACATAGGGCTTATGATACAGCACAAAGTTTGACACTTGGTCGATAATAAGTCAATGTGGACTAATTGAGTGGACGGTATTAAGTACCGGTGGTCGGTATCCGGTTCTCAACCAGCTACGGTTGCCGTTATATAACCCAGCCACGGAAGAGGCCAGTGACCCGAAATTTGCCATACATCGTCCAGAAGAGTTGTATCATCGTCCAGTTGCATTACGATGTTCTTGACTAGGTTCGGGTTGGATAAATAATGGTAAGTTGAAACGTGGTCGATAATTGGCCACGTACGCTACAGTACGTAATAGAATCAGTTGACTATAAGGGAGTATCATTGGGTAAAGGGTTGCAATAAGACTGTATGTGGCTTGGTGTCTACTATCTGACAGTATGTGAGACACTTGAACAGACAATGGGTAGCATAGTGAGTAGTTATTGCTCATTGAATGGGTAAGTTGGTTCCCAGCATGGTGGTTAGGAAAATGTTTATAGCAAGCACCATTATTTACATTATTAAATTAGACACGATTGCATGTAAGCCCGGTTTGAGACTGTCATTACTACGTACCTTGCAATTATCGCCTTCACTTTTGACAACAGAATTATTGTTGGAACTTTCTTGGTAGACAAGGAATCTATACGTGTCACCACCCTATGATGCCTATTAAGTATTAACCGTGCAAGATAACTAGAAAATAGTTCCCACTGAAGTCACGGAAGCAAGCATTGCCTAAGATTGCCATGAAACTTCATAGCATGTGCAGCGCATTAGTAGAATAGGGACTCTTACAGCAGTTGAAGACATAACACACACACATACAATATATAAATAGTACTTATTACATGAGTCAGAGTGTGATATGGGGAAATATTTCATGAGCAGGCTAATTTATTATCAAGAGCTATAGTAGTGAAAATAAAGCCTAGGAGTGAAATATCTTATCACTTTGATGAGTGTAATGAGTGGTTTATTCTAAGATAGATATCTTCACTGCTGAAGTTTGTATTAGGACTGGTAACTCTTATCATAAAATTGGCTGTAGGGGCTCCCCATACCCCCCCAGATGATAATTTAGCAGCTGCTCTAACCTGGTTGGGTGGCCTTCACCGGAGGAAGGTAGCTGAAGAACCTGGAAAACTGGTGATCTTTGCTATAACTACTAGGGTAGAGATCTAGTGCAGTACAGCTTGAAGTACAGTAGAAGACAAAATAAAGTTACGAATTCCTTTCCATAAAACTGTGGCGTCCCACCTGTTAAAAAACAGAAACTGCCGTTCTGTTCAACCACATTACCGTTTTAATCTTTCTCTTTCACTATGTCTCACTCAAAGAAATAAAAAAAAAATTGTTTATCCAATAAAACGCAGAGCTTTTTGGGTTAAAAAAAATTGAAGCCGTCCTATTCAAAGTTGTCTCGTGGAGAATTGGTAGTTCGACCACCGCACAGTATCGATGTTTTCTCAATGTTAGGGCCTTCTCAGGCTTCTCTATTGAAGTAAGTTAAAATTTTGTACGATCTTTTTTGCACTATCCCCGTAGCGTTTAATGGTCGATACAAGGCCATAGCTTGCTGATGTAGCTATGGAAGAGTTTCTAGCTAGAAAATATCCTGTAAATCGACGGAAAAAACTTAACCGTTTTTTTACTGTTTTAGTAAATGGTGTCGGCAGTTTTAGTCAAAACGGTATGGAACGCAATGATAAAAAAGTACGGTAAAAAAAACTACCGTATTACGGCGTACTACGTAACGGAATTCAGAACTTTTTTTTGTCCCTACTGTAACACCATGAAGGTGATCAAGTTTTTGTCATAGCATGTGCCTAAAAATAACATTGTGAAGATATCTAACATGGATGCAGTATAGGTTACACCATGACATGGAAGTAGGTATGGGATTTGCACAACCCAGGCTCCTAGTATAGTGTAAATCCCATACAGATCTAAAGCTGAGTGATGCAATCAACTTATACCATGGCTCTAGGCTATAGCTAATGCATGAAAACTAATTTTAATTGGACAGTCTACTTAATAATTCTCCTCCTAGGAGGTGGGTATGAAATATGTGTATTTCAACAATTTGACAACATTTGAACAATCTGATTTCAACATACCATGGTACAAATATACATTACCTTGCAAATATATTAGTAAGTCAGGTTCGCAGAATGTCACATTGATTACATGTGCATGTAGTGGTAAGTGGATCAGTCATGGGCTATGGAGTATCAGTCAATATCCCAACTACCTGGGGGAGATCATTCTCTGGCTGGGCATGTTTTTAACTGCATCTTCAACCTTCAAGGTGAGCTAGCTATATATTTATGACACAGGGAAAGAACTTTAACTTTTCCCTTTTCTTTAAGAGGGTTCTGCATTGTTATAAGTTAGCATATTCTGGTAGGTGATTTTTTTTGTTTTGTTTTTTGCAGATGTAGTAAGTGTAAAAATTACCTTCAGGTGATGCTTATTACATTCATCAATTGCTAATTCATTTAAAGTTAAATTTATGTTAGTTTTTTTTTTGTTGTTGTTGTTTTTTTGTTTTTGTTTTTTTATGTTTTGTTTTTTTGTTTTATGTTTATTTATTTTTCTGTTGCCTGTAGGGTTCTCAATGGTTGAGTGTCCTTTCTCCCATTTTTGTGGCTGTCCTACTCACCAAAGTGTCGGGGATTCCCATACTGGACAAACAAAATTTGAGAAGATGGGGTCAGAACCAAGACTACCAGAACTACTTCAGAAACACTGCCTCTTTAATTCCTTTTATATACTAACCTTCTGCTGGTTAAACTTTACAATTTGTTGTTTGTTCTTATGTGGTTTGGATGAGTATGTGTGCATGTAATTGTTGTCAGTGACATAGAATTCTGTGGCCCATAGCTACTTACTGCCCATTATACTAGGCTGTATTTCGTAACATTTTTAATTGACCTCAATACATCACTCAGTGCTTTGCATAGAAGCTGATTGGAAACTAATTGAATCGTAAAAAAGTATTGCTACATTGCAGCGTATTTAATTACTTGTAGCAGTATATTCATTTTATGTTTTAGCAGCCAGCAGGTTTATATATTAACAATTCTTTCTGAAGTCATAAATTAAATAGGCAGTTAATATAAGGATGATGTCTTTAAAATTGCTTATATTAAAACGAAAAAAAACAAGCAATCTATATAATTAAATTAACAGCTGGCTATATTACAGGTATACGTATGTATTGTATATAATAGAGAACATTTTGGAAATATTTTAAAACTAGTTAACATAATAATAGAATGAATGTACAAATGTATTTCATTCTTATCTATTTTATGAAAATGCAACTGATATGTATTTTTTATTAGTTACTTTTGATGAGCTTTCTTCACGCAAGTTGTACTCTTATTACATCATTTTTGGAGTTATGTATTTATAGAATATAATTCCCTATAGCATAAGTTACATAGTAAGTCTCTTTAGTCTCTTCAGTCTCTTTTAATCTCTTTACATCTCTTCTGGTCTCTTTTAATCTATTTATTCTCTTCCAGTCTCTTATCCTCCAAATAGATATATATATATATATATATTATATTTTATATATATATATATATTATTTATATACAAAATATGTGTGTGTCTTCAATATCGTTTGCCGTAGAAGAACGTGTACTCTTGAAAAATTCTGCTAAAATCTGCTACTTTAGACGAGGTTGAAAAGTGGTATTTATATCATGCTGCTATAAACCATACATTACTACATAATTGCAAAATAGGAAGCATTTGGTTGAAATATAGGGTATGCATGTGATCTACTTCCTGTTCAGTCAGATGTACTAAAGGTTGTGTGCTGGATTTTTCTTATTTATTGTAATGACATGATGCAGTTTTTTTTGCTGTCTGAGCTCTGCAAGTGACAATTTAGCATTTCAAAAGATATATACAATTTATTGTCATTTGGAAACCGACTTTTAAGCCCTTCAAAATTCACCTCCATGAATGTCTCTGTTGACATCTACTCAATATTTACAGAATCTACAGAAGTCCTTTTCTCTATTTCTACTGAGATCTCGATTGAGTTACAGCTCCCAACTGTGGATTCCCAACAAGATAAAAGACATTAGCTACTTTATAAAATTAAAAAAATCAAACATCGTTGTGGGGGTCGTATTTGATGTTAGTACCCTTAGGTATTGTACCCGCACTTGGTAACAGCTTATAGTACGCTGCCACCAGAGTGTGCTAGCTAGCCTTAGCTCAACGAATTGAAATTTGCTATTGAAATGCACACTAACAATACAAGGGGCGCAAGGCCCTTACATACATGAGGGCTTGAGCCCTGAATGACCACAACTACATGAGGGCTTGAGCCATGAATGACCACAACTACATGAGGGCTTGAGCCCTGAATGACCACAACAGCACGTGAAGTGCTGTTCTGCACTTCGCATGCCCTACTGAGCATGTTCACAAAATATACAATGACTCCTTGTCCAACACACACACAACACACGATATGATAGTTCCTTTCTCGATATGCATACACCAACACAATAATAATAAATACTGTTCTTTGTTCTTCTCTCATGTGGGCCTTTCTCTGCCCACAATCGTACCACTTTAAATAATTTGTTAATTAAATAATTCTGATGTCACTATTCTTTTGGTTCCAAATTAGAAATTAAGTTCCATCCTGCTTCCACTACACGGTATCAACATTTTTGTTGTATATCTGCACTGTTTAACACATTCTCACCTTTGACCTTTCATTCATTACTTCTATCAAGGGGCTGTTAATTCCAGCACCTTTTGTTGTTAGTGTTCTAGATGCCACTCTTATTTTATTAAAGTAACACTCACCTCACATACTTAACTGTAGCTAAATATTTTTCTTACTTTTCTTTAAAGCTATCTAGCTAAAGTATGTGGGGTTTCTTTGTTTTGTTATTTTGTTTATAGAGTTTCTTTCATTCACCATTACACTTGTTTTAGATTGTTGTGGAGTTATAATAATAATAATGCCAATAATAGCTAGATCGTTTTTTGTTTTTTGTTTTATTTGTTAGTTTTTATTTTTAAAATTATTTTTGCCCTATCTTGCTTTGATCACTTCAATGGAAACCTTTTTCTAAGTATGTAGCTCTATTGTACACCCAACCACAGCTTTACCCAATCACCATTGAGCGTTGACTTAAAGTGGTTTACGCAAACCAAAATTTTGGGTTAAGTTTTCTAATTAATATTGTATTATTATTACTGTTTGAAGTAAACTATAAAATGAAATGTGTGCAATTGGTTTCTTTACTTGTAGCGTTGTACTTTTGAAAGGAGTTCTCATTGTTACAATGATGTGATCTATTACACTGAATGGATATTTGTACGGTTTATTGGTAGAATAAACATTTGTTTCAGTGGCTGGATTTACTTTTGTTTCATTTACACTTGTTCCGTTTACTGTATAGTCGAATACAATGTAGCCGTCACACAAATAATTTTGGCAATGTACTTGGTGAGACTTCCCAGGTAAGGAGACTTCAATGGTCTGAGACATTGTGAGTTGGTCGTCTGAATGCCCGTATATTACATCCCGATCCCAAACGCTAATCCGAAAATACTGCCATTTACGTAATCCCATTGGCAACCACTGGTCCCAGACTGGATTGCGACTGTCATTTTTGTGTCGAGTATTTGCAACTACTTTATTACCAACGCAGTCCACTGCGGTGATAGACACGTACGGATCGGGCGTTTCCTTTTCTGAGCCTCTATCTGCCGGTAAATTGACGCCGTGCCTTATGAACATCCTTAAGTCACCAACAACACCACTACCAACTTTACATGGGCAGGAATACATTCGATTAGTTTGTAGAATATCTTGAAGACTCAATGTTTTAAAATCTCCAATGATAGGTGAACCTTGCCGGATGTACTCTGATGTGTTGGTAATGGACAGTGTTGGGTATTGATTCCTGAATCCAGAAAACGATTTTGAAAATGATGTCAGGCTATAGTGCATCAGTGACCCGTAGTCATAGTATGATCCTTGATTGTCAACTTCAAATTCATTTCTACTCATAAAGTTAAAGCTAGCCCCATGTTTCACATTTTCCATATTCACTCGCACATAGCGGTCACGATCTGGCCGTGAATGCTCGTGCCAGAAGCCAATTGCATGCCCAATTTCGTGCTCTATAATTCCTATAGATTCACACCCTCTGCCGAGATTGATTACTTGCCTTCCACCAGCTCGACCAATCATGTTTGAGAAGCAACCCCTACCATGGCGATTAGTAAAGAGGACGTAATCATGGGTGGCATCAGTAGCTCGTGAAAATTTCAGGCATGTTGTATTTTCCCAGTGCTCTATTGCTTCATCTATCAATATCTTTAAGTAAATTGGGATAGTAGAGTCCATCTTGTACAAAACCATATTATTAGGCCACAAGTTAATCCCAGTGTTTCTTACAGCAGCTCTATTGAGATCACCCCTCGTGTTGTTGTCTGGTAGATTGATTTCTTCTCGGTACTCTTTGAGTATCTTGTCTCCCCCTGGTATACTACTAAAGTTGTAATATTGTATAATCATATCTTTCGGTATCTTCAAATCTCCTTCAAACAAATCTTCACTGTTGAGTAATTCTTCATTAAATATGTTATTGTCCTCTTTTAGGGTAGCCGCTGTTATTAAATGGAAGAGGAAAATTAGGATTGCTTCTGTACAAACAAACAACAACAACAGTTTACTAGTAAATTAGTTACTTTTTTAATTAACTTACTCCGTGCAGTTTCTTTATATTTCATTTGAAAGTTTGAAATCAGGTTGTCTTCAGCCAGAGATAATTATTACCAAATGGTTTGTAATCTAGGAAAAGTGCAGAACCTTTTAATATCAACACTTAAAGGAAAGAAAAGGAGAAATGGGGAGATAAAAAAAAAGTGACTTGTTCTCAGGTCTAAAGATTTCAAGTACAATTCCAATGTCTGCAGGTCATAAAACAGGCAGATGATCATCACACAACCACAAGGCATAGTGTTTGCACATAACTTCACAAAGCATAGTGTTTGCACACAACTTCACAAAGCATAGTGTTTGCACACAACCCATGCATTTTAATGCATAATTTCATAGCTATGCAACTAACAAGATCCTAGTGGTGCCAGCATCATGTATATGCTAAAGTTGTGCACAATATCGTTTCTAACCCTGTCCTTCACAATCTATAGCTATAGCTGTTTTGGGTGGCTTGATCAGGTAGCTAAATTGGTCTTGATTGTCATTTGTTTGCATGTATATGGATTGTATTAAGAACTTCGTTAATTACAGAGGTAGCTATTTCATAACTATAATCTCTGACAATAACATTATTTAGTTCAAATAATGGCTGAGTGGGTTCCATATTATAGCTTAATTATGTCTGAAATCCCTGTTCTACATAGATAACAATAAAGAATTTGAAAATATTTTGTAAAGGCACAGGTCAGAGGACTACGCTATTTCTCGAACAGTTACCTTAATCTAAATTGGCCAAGCGTTATCAATCAAGTTATTATTAATTGCATCCCCATTATCAAAATCTTTACTCTCCAAGGGACGCTTTAATTAATACGCCATGTTGGGGAAAACGGGTTCCTCCCTATTTTTGCTCCGTCGGTCCAGTCATTCTGTCACACAATAATAAGCGGATCTCGAAGAAGGCAGTCATCCCAAGACTGGAACAAGCATCAAAATGTTGCACGGGACATCCCTTTAATGTGCCAGAAATTATTCGTTTATTATTAAGCCATAACATCGTAAGCGATTGTTGGTAACGCCCCCCAGTCGCGGTACTCTTACGAGCACATCATTTCCTGCCTCTTTAGAGCTTTGCTTCCGTCTCACTAGGTTTACTGGGTGGAGTTCCCCTTTGATTCCGTGAGCGCTGTTATTACTCTAAATCATTCCTCCTCAGAATACTTTTAAGAAGCTGCTTTGTGCATTCACTCTAGCATATTGTGTTCCAGAATTCAATGTCAGTGTGCCCAACTTTATGTGCTATATCAAACTGGTGCAATCTTGACTAGTTGCTCTTCACACAATAAGAATCAATGAAATGAACATGGCAGGGAATACAGAGATAGTGCCAGGGAGAGGTCAAACATTCTTTAGATAAAAAAAAAATGGAAGTAGTTTGAAAAATAATTTATAGATGAAGAGCATAAAATTATTGATTGATATTGATTAAGTGATAGATATTGATTAATTTATTCAGGGAGGGTGACTAAAATTGAATTTTATTATCAATCATAACATTTGAGGTAAACTAACAATAAGAAAAAAGTACATGCATAGCTATTGGTCTTTTGCAATGTTGAACTTTTTATCAAATTTGAATTCTCTCTATTAACTGTATAATCCAGCAAGATGTATCCCTCACATAAATGATTTAGGCAATGCACCTGATAAGATTTTTCCAAGAAGGAGACTTCAATGGTCTGAGAAAAATAAATAGCGTCACTATCCCAAACGCTGATTCGAAAAAACTGCCACCTCCGAACTCCAAACGACAACCACTGATTCCAGGTTGGGAAGCGACTGTCGTATTTAATTGAAGCTTTTTTGACTACTTTATTACCGCCGCAGTCTACCGCTGTGACAGAAACGTACGGATCGGGTACTTCTTTTTCTGAGCCAATATCGGCAGGTAGATCGACGCCATGCCGAATAAATATCCTCAAATCGCTTAGAGTGCCAGTACCTGCTTGACATGGGCAGGAGTACATTCGGTTTGTTTGCAGAATATCTTGAGGGCTTAATGTAGAATACTCTCCAACGACAGGTGAACCTTGCCTGACATACTCTGACGTGTTGGTGAAGTCCATGGACAATGCACAGTCCTGTCGAAAATGCTGTCAAGCTATAGTGCATGATTGACGCATAGTCATAGTATGATCCTTGATTATCGACTTCAAATTCATCCCTTATCATAAAGTTTTCGAACATCTCAGGGTCTATATTGTCAAAATTCACTCGCACATAGCGGTCACGATCTGGCCGCGTATGCTCGTGCCAAAAACCGATTGCGTGCCCAATTTCATGCGCTACAACTCCTACATATTCACAACCTATATCGAGGTTAATAAGTTGCATTCCACCGGCGCGACCAATCGAGCTTGACCAGCAACCTGTAGTGCTGTTTGTAAAGAGGATATAATCTTTTGTAAAATAACCAGCTTGTAAAAATTTCAGGCATGTATTGTTCTGCCAAAGTTTTATTGCTGATCCTATTACTATTTTTAAGTGTGTTGATACTGTTGAATCTATCTAGTACCTAACCTCATTCCTTGGCCACAAGTAAATTTCTGCATCTCTTACAGCAGCTCTGTTAGTAGTATTGGCTTTTTCTGTTATGTTCATTTGATCTATGTATTTTTGGAGTAATTTCTCTCCCCCTGGTATACTGTTAAAATTATAAAATTTGACAATCATTTCTTTTGATAGTTTCAAGTCTCCTTCAAACAAATCTTCATTGCTAAGCACTTCTTTATTAAAACTGTGATTATTGTCTACTTTTATGTTAGCTGCTACGGTTACTTTTTCAAAACAGAATACTAGAATTTCTATTGAGAAATATTCTGTACAGACAAAATAAAAAACAACAAATATTCATTGGTATTATCTTTAGCTATGTAGCTAGTGGACTTACTCCTTACAGTTTCTTTGGGCTTCATATCAATTGTGAGAGTGTTGATATAACCGGGTAATTTGGCCTTTGTTTTACCTTATAATAATTAAAAGCAGGTAAATGAAATGAAATTGTAATGAAATATCCTAATTGATATGAGGGAATAATACTAACTAAAATTGTTACCTTTATCTAGATAGCGTTATGAAGTAAGCTTGTGTTAACCACACCCTTAATTTCTGGACTCTCCTGAAGCTGCACAGTCACGCTTGACATCTAGCTACAGCGATGGTACAATACTTTTAGTGTCTTAAACCAGAACATTATTTTGAAGACACCAGCCCGCGCGTATTTTGGACTGACTTCGGACTTAAGAATATTTTCTGACTTTCTTAGTGGCGGAAAATTAGGAAACCGTGCCTAGGGAAATGGAGATCACAGTGTTGTTTTTTTTAACTACAATTAAAATTAATTTTAGTTACACCTAAAACATTTTAGTATACCGACCTGAACCAAATTTCACAATCAAAACTAAAAATCTAGCGAACCGTTTTGTGACATCGCGGAAAGAAGACTAATGACCGGTGGCAATCCCAGGAACCAAAACCCTTTACCCAATAGTCTCGTCGTAGCGCCTGAGTAAACTGATTGGCTAAGGCAAACGGTTGGACTGCAGACTGTGGCTGCTCATCGACTATCTAGCCCAGCCCCCTCCCTTAGCCAAAAACCAGAACTAAATCTAAAAATGGAAGTTAGTAAATTTGAATAAAGGTAGATACATTGGAAAAACCAAAACTAAAACTAAAATTGTAGTGCTTTGTTATGAAAAACTAAAACTGAAATTAATCTTGAAATATTATTTGTCAAAAAATAACTATTAACTAAATCTAAAATGTAAATGTTCATTGGACCACCCAACGTTTCTTGAAGTAGGTCGCCTAGTAAAAGTCACTGACTCTCAGAGCTTTAAATGGTTTCCCGCTAGATATAGGACTAAACATTGAAGTCACATTTTTTAGGGCGCTGAAGCGAGCTGATAATGGAGTTGGTGAAGGATCAACTTCCCCAAAACTATATCCGAAAGCTCCAGCTAGGTCAGGCCAGTTTTGCTCACTAGGGTATAAATGAAGCCAGCGTTGTTGCTGTAAGCATAGGTGCCTGAGGCTCTTTTGTACTTTGTTTGTTTGTTTTTTTTTTAAGGAAGGAAGGGGGGGAGGGGGAGTTTAAATAATTGGGGGTCCTATTTAAAATTTCTTTGCCAGTAAATTTACTGAACCACCTCATGTGTCATTTTGATATGTAAGCAATTATGAGACAATACCTAATCCCTGATGCCACAAATATAGTCACAGCAAGATAATGCATACATAGGAAAATGTTGTTGTTTTTCTTACAGTTAGAAGGTTAATGTTTTATATAAGCTAATTACTTTAAAATTGTGGGTGTCTCAAGAACCCTTTTCAAAACTTTGGAGGGACTCCTACCCTTCAAAACCTCACCCACTACAACCTAGCCTATGCAGAATAACTGTATGATAATGTTTTCTACTCAACGATCCCCTTCCCAATAATTTTCCATCCCAATATTTTGTATTAGCTAGTGGCAGCAAACTTCTCATGGGTGAATGTGTCCAAGGATAAAGAAGATGATGAGGAGGAGGAAGAATTAAGAAGAGGATGGAAGATTAAGAAGCTAATGAATTATTAGAGGTGAGTGTGAATAATTGTCAAAACTACTTCAGATTCAGATGACCTAGTGTCCCATATACTGAGTGTTCCCTCAGACAATGTGGCAATACTTATTAACACCCAAATAGCTCTGTTGGCAATGAAGGAGCCAGAATGAAGAGAAATCTAAGAAAAGAAGAAAATGAGGAGGAGGAGGAGAAAGAGGAATCAGAATAGGAAGAATAACACAATGATCACAGGGCGAGGAATTTGAAAAGAAAGAAGTAAAGGTAAAAAATGAATAAAACAAAGTAATGTAAAACAAAAGTCTTCCCTTGAAAAATGACTAATTACTTTATGCAATCTTCCTGTAAGTATTATTGTATTTTATGTTGTGGGTATGGTACAGAAGATTATTAGCTAATGACACAAGGAAATTTGAGGATATTTCAATGAACAGTTCGTTGGTGAATACCGAGTCACTTCCTTCTCATTGAATAGGTAACTCCTGTTTATAAGAGTCATTTAGTATCAGGGGAAGTTAGAGGGTTACTGGTAACTCCCTTTCAAATTTATATTAGTTATTCATTTCCTATAGGCCATTATTTAGCTTGCTCAATTTATGCCCAGTAATAGTTACAGTGTTTATAAATATAAATGTGATGTTTGTTTCATATTCTATTGAACAATATTGTACCATTGCAAGTCATAGTTGCATCATAATATTCATTTTAGTCAAATGTTCAGCCAGCTAATATTTACTTTGCCTGAATAAGATTTAAACAATTTCCTGTCCTCTGTGAATTGCGCAGTAAATAGTGAAGAGAAAATAAACATATCCGACTCTAGCTTTATGAGTACTACTTTTGCCAGGAGTTATGACTAGTGGAGGCTTAGATTCGGTGGGGAGGGGCTCAATTTTTTGTACTCCATAGTCAATTAAGATGTAGCTTGAACATAAAGAGCTTTGACAATGACTTTGGTTGAATTTTCGAGTGGCAGAGACTGGAACTGTCTGTGACATTGTCAACTGACCAGAAGGGGTCCAAGAACTAATTCGGAAGAACTGCCAATTCCTCACTCCAAGCACAATCAGTTCATTCCAAGTTGGGTTCCCATTATTTAATGCAAGTTGGGTATGTTTAAGCACATGTTGACTGCTGCAGTCCACCCCTGTGATAATTACCTTAGGAGCCAGAATATCAGAAGGAATATGAGGGTCGGATAGATTTATCCCATGCATTATAAATATAGTCAAATTGCCATGAATTCCAGCACCAGCCGAACAAGGGCATGAGTATAAACGGTTAACTTGAAGAGTATCTTGAATACTCAATCCTGAATAAGGAGCATCAGGATTCAATTTTCGCTGCCTATTGTATTCTGAAGTGTTTGCAGTTAAAAATGAAAATTGAGTCAGACTATAGTGCATTACTGAAAAGTAATCGTAATCGGAGCCTTGGTAGTCTACCCCAAAGTCATGTCTCCGCAGAAAGTTGCCGAGCCAAGCTCCAGGTATAATGCTAGTATTCACATGCACGTAACGGTCACGATCTGGTCGTGACTGTTCGTGCCAGAATCCAATAGCGTGCCCAATTTCGTGAACAATAAGATCAAATCGCTCACATCCTCTACCGAGGTTAATGATTTGTCTTCCGGTACCTCTGCCTACAGAAGTAGAGTAGCATCCTCCATAAGTATAAGTGAAGAGAACATAGTCACGGGTGAAATTATCGGCTTCTAGGAACCTCAAGCATGTTAAGTGCTCATAGTGGTGAAATGCTACATTAATAAGAGACTTCAAATCAAATGAAATATTCAACTGTAGTCGATACCAGACTGTGTTGTTTGGCCATAAATTAAGTCCTGCATGCTGGAATGCTGCAGCTCTTGATATGTTTATCTGTTCATGATTTCCATCATTGTTCATCCTGTCCAAATATCCCTGAAATATTTCTGGTCCTTCTGGTAAGCTACTGAAGTTGTAAAATTTTAATATCAGTTCATCTGAAATTTTTAAGTCTCCTTCGAACAAATCTTCGTTGTATAATGGATTTTCAATTTCTTGCTTGTTCCATTCATGAGCTGCTATTACTAAATGTCCAACAAAAGCCACCAGAGAGTTTAAACTATGTCCTAAGGGAAAAAAGAAAAGGAAAGAAAATAGAATGGATAAAGAATGGGAAAGAATTTCATTTGTAATTCACATTAAATTGTTGTTTCATTGACTTGTGTTGTAGATTAACTCCATGTTGACTTACTCCATGAGGCTTTAGTGCTTTTCATTTGTGTACTTCAAGAATGTTGGATACTCTTGCTAATACAATTACAAGGGACGTAATTTGATGCTTTTGTTCTCCTTTATTTAAAAGTTCAGAAATGCAAAGGAAACCTACAATACAACATGTGGTTATTGTTCTGAATTTTTAATGCAAAATGTATTTATTGATGATTTTTTTTTTGAATTAGTTATTTGCATAAATCAAAGAATTAATTAGCCTTGAAGCTAAGTAGTTGTTACAGCTCAAGGAAGCATTCTATAACTGCCACAGTCTGGCAAGTGTTTAGGACTTGATAATTATTACTGTGCTATATACATTTCTGGATTAGTACTGTCAGTAAAATACCTCAAATAATTATCACCTACTCCGTATTAGATCCTTTCTTATAGCTTTTAATCAACAAACTATTTTAGTCTCTCGCTATGTTTGTAAACAAATTTCAAATGAAAATGCATTTGACGCGAATCAATGCCTCAGGCTCGGGTAATAGGAGCACTCCCACCAGCGCAGCACGCGTTTAGCGTTTTCGGCTTGGTCTGTTACGCATTTGCCAAACGTGCGCGACGGTAGGAGCGGCTAGACAAAAAGCGGTAAAGGTCGTCAAATACCGGGAGTAAACAAAAGTTTGGAAGCTGCGATTGTGCGACTTCCATTTGCAATAGTCGTCGCAGTATACGAGCATATCTTAAGTCTTGAGTGAGGATAGCCAGCTGGGGTGTATTTTTTTGAGTATAGGAACATAAACTACTAGTTACCCACTTGGCAAAGCAAAACTTTTTAACAACTATTTTAATTCAGTTTTTACTAGCAGTGATTTTATTCTTCCACCTATGCATTGTCTTCCAACACCTTCATCACAACTTCACCATACAGTTTTCTTCTAGTGAAATTTTTGATGTATTGAACTCTCTAGACCCTAAAAATATCCTGGACATGACAACATTAGCCCTATATGTACAAATTCTGCGCATCTTCACTTGCACATACAGTTTCCCTTCTCTTTACTGTCATTATGGTATCTCATTCCATTCCAGCTGACTGGAAGGTACACAAATTATTCCTCTCCACAAGAAAGGAAGTGTATCTGAAGTTAGCAACTACAGGCCTATTTCTCTCCTATGTATTCTTCATAAAGTACTTGAATTAATAGTCTACTCTAACAAAGACACAATTTGGTTTTATCAGAAATAGATCCACTCTTCAACAACTTCTTCTATCATATACTTTAGTTTTCAATTCTGTGGAGTCAAAGCGACACACAGAAATTGTGTTTCTTGATTTTGCCAAAGCCTTTGATTCAGTCCCCCACAATGAACTTCTGTATAAACTTTGGCTAACCATGGCATTACTGGTCTGGTTATTTTTTTAAAGATTACTTACAAAATAGAGAGCATTATTTTTGTTGAGGTTGAAGGGTGTAAGTCTGACTTACTTCCTGTCAAATCAGGTGTACCTCAAGGTAGTGTACTTGGACCTCTGCTTTTTCTTATTTATGTTAACGACACACAGTCTCTCTGCTCTTTTTCGTCTGTGATTTTATTTGCTGATGATGCCAAACTTATTGCCTCTCTAAACTCTGCAAGTGAGAATTTAGCTCTTCAAAAGGATCTTGACAATTTATTGTCATGGTGTCAATCTTGAAAACTTTCTTTAAATACTTCTATGAACGTCTCCCTATTATATATCATCTACTGTGGCGGACTAGTAGTGTCTGCCACCCGTGTAGTCGCTTATTCGAGCGCAACTGTTCAGCGAGCTTTGTGAGCGACGCAAAATGGTCAAGCAGCCGAACAGTGTTGTTCGAAGGACCAGAGTGACACCGGCGAGAGAAACTCTTCCTTTCTCAGAGTCTGCGGCACACGAGCGCTACCCTACAGTATGCCTACGTCGCAAGTTATTGCGGATTGCAGGAGGCTGTAAGCAGTGGTGGCTGTGAGAGTTGTGCGCCCTCGACCCCAATCAAAGTTAAATTGGTCTCAATTGATATCACTTAAATTACATGCAGTTTACATTACACTTATAATGACAATAGGGTGTTGATACAGTCAATGGGAAATGTATGAATATGATTAGTTCATAGTATGGTAAAGGGTGGCTAGAATACAACATAATGAGAAAAGAGAATGACAATATATTGTGCTGACGTATTGTTCGTAGGCTTGAGATGGTCATTCCTGGTCAGGAGACGCTGGGTCCTGAACATCCTCCCGGGGGCAGGATGAAGTGGGCCTTTGTTCCGCTGAGTCATGGTTGAGCACCGGTATGAGGCGATGTGTAGATCTTCGAAATATCTTGCCATGGCATAGTAGGTCGGCAGCACGGACTCGATTATCATCTCCCATGTAGACCTCCATTACTCTGGCGATGGGCCAATCCCTGTAGCGGAGAGACTCGTCCTTCACATAGACAATGTCGTCCTTCTGGATGTTTGCAGTGGCATTGGTCCATTTCGAGCGGTGGTAGAGAGATTGTAGATAGCGTCCGAGCCAATCCTTCCATAAGTCCTGGGATAGTCGATTCACCAGGGTCCAACGACGCAGACTTGAAATCTTGGCAGTGGTAGCATCCGAGGTAGGTGGTGCCTTCAGGGGTCTTCCAATGAGGAAGTGTCCCGGTGTCAGTGTAGTTTCTTCCACGTTAGTAGAGTTCAACGGTGTGAGTGGCCTGGAGTTGAGAATTGCCTCCACCTCTGTGAGGAGCGTGTAGAGCTCGTCGAAGCGGAGGTGGTGTGGAGTGACCAGTTTGCGCAGTAGAGTTTTCATTCCCTTGACCCCTGCTTCCCATAAACCACCAAAGTGGGGAGCTCGAGGTGGGATGTGATGCCAATTGACATCGGTTTGAGTGCAGAAGTGAGATATGGAGGATCTCGTCTGTTGAGAGTATTGAAGCTGTTGAAGCTCGCGTATTTCTCTGTGGGCACCTTGGAAGTTGGTGCCATGGTCGGAGTATATGTCTGCTGGCATTCCTCTCCTGGCCGTGAATCTCCTGAGAGCTGCCATAAACTCGACGGTGGAGAGTTCTGAGCATAGTTCCAGGTGTACAGCTCTAGTGGTGAGACATACGAACAGGCACGCGTAGGTCTTGATGATGACCGGTTTCCTGGTGTGGCCTTTCTTGAGGTAGAACGGTCCTGCGTAGTCCACGCCAGTCTTGTGAAATGGAGGAGATGGGGTTGTCCTTGAAGATGGTAGCATTCCCATCTGTTGTCCAAGAGGTCGAGCGTATGCCCTTTGGCAGATAGCACAACTTCGGCTGATCTTCTTGAGGAAGTTCCTGAGACCGGGTATAACGTAGGAGTCTCCTATGATGGAGAGAAGTGCTGCTGTTCCTGGATGACCGTAAGTCTTGTGGAGTGTGGTGACCAGTAGCTGAGTGAGCTGTGCCTCCAGAGATAGAGGTATCAGAGTTTTAGCACGTCTGGGTGCCTGCTTGTCTCGAACTCGAGTGCTGACTCTTAGGAGTTTGTCAGCGCCCAGTGAGACTTCCATTCTGGCTAGGCTGTGTCCTTTCGGGAGATCCTTCTGATGTCGAAGAGCTTTGAAGGCGTCGTCGTATGTCTCCCGCTGAGAGATTCTGAGAAGTAGAAGTTTGGCTTCAGACACTTCCCTAGCTGTCAGGATGGTGCTGTGGAAGTGTTGGTTCCTTGGACTTCGACTGTTGTGTGTGAAACGTCTGATCCAGGCTATGATTCGTGTCAAGTGGTGAAACGAAGAGTAGTCTCCCCAAAGCGAGGGTGGAGGAGCTTGGACTCGTACAATCTTGCACGAGACCTTGATTTCCGGGAGTCTTGAGAGTTTAGTAGGAAGCTTGACAGGCCATTCCTCTGGAGCCTTGACAAGCCAAGGTGGTCCTTCCCACCAGAGTTTGCTGTTCACCAACTGATCAGCTGCCAGTCCTCGGCTTAGCAGATCTGCTGGATTCTGAGTAGTGGATACGTGTCTCCAATGTGAAGCAGTTAGATGCTCCTGAATGTCAGACACTCTGTTGGCCACAAAGGTCTTTAGTGTGGCAGGTGGCTTCTGGAGCCAGCACAGGACGATCATCGAGTCAGTCCATGCGAAGAGATGATCAGTAGAGATCTTGAGTAGATGGGCAACATGCTTGATGAGTTTGGCAAGCAGATGAGCCGCGACCAGTTCAGCCTTGGGAATTGTGACGGCCTTTACTGGGGACACTCTGGCTTTGGCTGTGATGAGTGCCACTGATATGGTGCTGTCCTCGTGTAGGAGTCTGAGATAGACAGCTGCCCCGTATGCCGTTGAAGAGGCATCAGAGAAGCCATGTAAGCTCTTGAAGACGACTGGACTCTTGTTGGACGTAACTCGCCTTGGGATGGCGAAGTCGGTGATGACCTTGAGAGTTGTAGTCCACTCATTCCACTTCAGTAGTATGTCCTCTGGCACTGGATCGTCCCACTTCAGAGGAAGTTTCCAAAGAGACTGCAGGAGTACTCTGGCTGGGATGATGGCCGGAGCGAACAAGCCGAGGACGTCAAACACTTTGGCTGTGTCTGAGGCTATTGTCCGTTTGGTGACTTGTTTGGTGGAGATGGAGACAGGCGTGGAGACGTGAAGGTTGTCTTTTGCCACGTCCCAGTGGATGCCCAGTGCCTTTGGCGCGGCGTCTGGGGTGGTCAAGACCAAGTCCTTGGTTTCGATGAGCTCGGTTGGGATGATGGTTCTCAGCTCGGTGGAACTCGTCCTCCATTTGCGAAGGTTCATTCCTGCTTTGGAGAGGAGGTCGCAGAGTTGTTTGCGTAGGTTGTCTGCTTCTTGGACTGTTTCCGTTCCTGAGAGGAAGTCGTCCACGTAGAAGCTTTCCAGAATCGCTTGACTTGCTTGTGGGTGCGACTGGAGATGTTGCTCGGCTAAATGTCTGATGACTTGCGTTGCAATGTAGGGAGATGACTTCACGCCGAAGGTTAGGCGCTTCATGCGATAGTCTTGAATGGCTCCCTGGGCGTCCCTCATCACGAATCGGTGGAGATCTCTCACGTGTAGTTGTAGGAGGATCTCGCGAAACATCTTGGAGATGTCCGCGCTCAGTCCTATTCGGTGGGAACGGAAGCGAATTAAAATGTCTGGCAGTAGAGGGTATAAGTTGGGTCCAGCCTCCAGAATGTCGTTTAGAGACACTCCATTGGTGGTCCTGGCTGAGGCGTCAAAGACAGCTCTCACTTTCGTGGTGGATGAGGACTCCTTGAAGACCCCATGTAGTGGAAGGTAGAAGTGAGGAACGTTGGCCTTTTGATCGGGAGGCACTTGTTCCGCATGGTCTAGCTCCAAGTATTCTTGAAGCACTGCGTTGAAGTCACACAGTTTGTTTTTGCGCCTGAGCGTCTTTTCGTTTTGCTGGAAGCGGCGAACGGCCTGGGCTCTGGATTCGCCAAGTTCTGGAGGATTGCCGATGCGAGGCAGCTCCACTGTGTATCTTCCGTCTGGCCCTCTGTTGTGGCTGTCTTGGAAGTGTTGGACTACGGCCGTTTCGTCAGTGCTGAGTGAGGACGAGTTGGGCACTTGGTCCAGTTCCCACAGGCGTTCCAAGGACTTCTGCAGTGTATCATCCCTGGGTTGTGCCATGAGGAGAGGAGTTGATGCGGGTTCTGTGCTGCCCAGAGGACCTGTGATGGTCCATCCGAAGATTGTTTCGGTGGCAGCCATCTTGGTCTCGGGGAAGAAACGTGGTTCTTTGGTAACGCACTGGAATCTGTCAACAGAGCAGATTATGATGTCCAATGGTCCACCCAAGTCTGGGTCGGCTAATGCCAAGTCTTTGATGTGAGGCTCCTCTAGGATTGTCTCCTTGCGCTGTGGTGTGTTTGAAGGTTTGATCTTGGGGATCACAGAAAACTTCATGGTGACGGACTTCGAGGGGTCCTGCAACGAGCGTAGGGTTGCTTGCACAAAGTGTTTGCTGCTGCCTCCTTCGTAGGCTCCTTCCACTAGGATCCGCTGTGGGTATCGTGGAAGTTTGAGTTGAGTTGCTAGTCGTTCAGACATGAGAGATACTCCTGCTCCTGAATCGATTGCTGCACGGGCAGGGAGTTGACGATCACCGTGGACAACAGAGACGAGGGCTGTGTCCAGAAAATAGAGCACTGGAGGAGTGACTTTGCTTCCCTGATCCTTGTTGCTAGCATCGTTGGCTTGTACGAAGGATGCGTTGACTGGGTTGCTGTCTGTTCTCCCTGAGTTGGACTCCTTGTGTAGCAGGGTATGGTGTCGTCCGCGACAGTGTCGGCATGTGAATGGGGAATTGCACTTGTTGCTGGTGTGCGAGTCGTGAAGGCAGTTGGTGCAGCGACGGTGATCCTTTACTACCTTGTTCCTTTGATCCAAATCGTACGACTGGAAAACTGCACACCTCGTTAGAGAGTGAGTTTCTTTGCACAGTGGGCACTGACCCCTAGGAGATGGGGCTGGAGTACTCTTGGCAGGAGGTCCAGGTCTCTTGGTCTTAGAGCCAGCCTGAGCCGTCTTCTGCCCTGAAGCAGTGGAGTTAGATCCGACTACTGTCATTCGGTGTTCCAGAGGCCCGAAATATTCGGCCATTTCTTCCAGTGTTGCGATCGTGGCCTTGGATGCGTGATGCTTGGTCCACTCTTCTTGAAGCTTCGTGTCAAAGTTGTCGAAAGCGTGAGCGGCCAGAAATTGGGATAGTGTTGCTCCTTTGAGGTCCTGTAGAGCTTGGAAGTTGAGCAGGTATCGCTCTCGGAATCGGCGGAGACCTTCTCTGCTGTAGGTCAGAACCTCGTCTGTGACCAGTTCCCGCATGTGGTACGGGTACAAGATGGTCGGTGATCCGTAGTCGCGAATTAGAGCTTCCACGGCATGGTTGTAGCTGTCGTCTCCCCTGGAGTGGAGAGTGACTGTTTGCTGTGCTTCCTCCGTCTTCATGGCTTTCAGGAGTAGGCATGTCTTCTCCCGATCACTCAGATGTTTGCCGCCGCGAGTCTGAAGTGTCGAGTTGAAGAGGTCATAGAAGTTTGCCCAGTCCTTGGGTCTTCCAGAGAACTGGGGCAAGTCGAGTTTGAGTCGAGATATTTCTTTGATGGTAGGTGTAGTAGGAGTGGGGACTTCTCGTTCAGTGCTTTTCTCTTGACTCTCCATGACGACTCTGTGTAGCTTTGTCACCGCGTCCTCCAGCATCTTTCGGACTGGTTCAATTTGATCGTCGTCGCACAGATCTTGGGTGTCCTGTCGGAAGGCGGCCACCTTCTCTGCGCATTTGTAGACTGACTTCTCAAATGACTTGGTGGCCACGCTGGTGACCCCATTTAGTCGGTCCACTTCTTCTTGTAGAGTGACAGAGACTTTGAAGTTTTGGTGCCTGCTGATGAGCTCTAGGATTTGTTCTAAGGCTTGGTTGTGTTGTCGTTTCACCTCTTCTCCTGAGCATTCCTCATGATAGGCATCCTCTTCTCCCACGTTTGCTCGTAGCAGCGACTCCAGTTGTAGTTGTAGTGCTGCATGCAGTTCGATTTCTCTGGAGAGATCTCGCTGTAGTTCTCGATAGTATATGGGTTTGATGTTTTTCAATCGTTCCTTGCGTAGGTCTTCTATTTTGGCTTTGATTTTGGTAATCTGCCCTCGGCGGTACGCTCTCTTGGTTTTCACCGAGTCAACTGATGTTAGTGATTGAATTGCTCGAACGTCGCTCATGGTGGCTGAGGACTGGAAATTCGAAAGAAGTTACAACTCTAGTGGGATTTGAAAACCCTGCAAAACTCGAACACCACACTTCCACTGGCTTAGAAAGGTGAAATCAGATTTTGGTGAAATCTGCCAGGGAAATGCGGAGATCTTGTCTGAGGGTGGAATTTGAATTTCCGCAAGATCCGCACTGAGTCGGCCAAAGTTATGGCGCGTGGTAGTGGTTCGGCGTGGATGACGGCGAAGTCGGAAGTCCACAGTAGTAGGTGTCGGAATTCGGCTGCGCAGACTGTATCCAGATGATCCGGCTCGAAGGACCATTCGATGTGGCGGACTAGTAGTGTCTGCCACCCGTGTAGTCGCTTATTCGAGCGCAACTGTTCAGCGAGCTTTGTGAGCGACGCAAAATGGTCAAGCAGCCGAACAGTGTTGTTCGAAGGACCAGAGTGACACCGGCGAGAGAAACTCTTCCTTTCTCAGAGTCTGCGGCACACGAGCGCTACCCTACAGTATGCCTACGTCGCAAGTTATTGCGGATTGCAGGAGGCTGTAAGCAGTGGTGGCTGTGAGAGTTGTGCGCCCTCGACCCCAATCAAAGTTAAATTGGTCTCAATTGATATCACTTAAATTACATGCAGTTTACATTACACTTATAATGACAATAGGGTGTTGATACAGTCAATGGGAAATGTATGAATATGATTAGTTCATAGTATGGTAAAGGGTGGCTAGAATACAACATAATGAGAAAAGAGAATGACAATATATTGTGCTGACGTATTGTTCGTAGGCTTGAGATGGTCATTCCTGGTCAGGAGACGCTGGGTCCTGAACATCTACTAACAACAATTACACCATCAGTAGTAATGATACAATTAAAACAGTAACTCAACAGAAAGATTTAGGTATTTTACTCTCTGATAGTTTATCTTGGTCTGTCCACATCAAACAAATATGCAGCAAAGCTTATCGGTCTCTGTATTTAATTAGGCAAGCATTTCCTTGCACATAACCCATTAACATTAAGAAGTCCCTCTATCTATCACTTGCTCCCACGCTAGTGTTCATATTTTAAGTAGCCTCCAGGAGGTGGGCATGTATTGACGTCTTTGAACTTTGCCCTTATATAATATAATATTATATATATATTATATATTATATCTTTTTTTAAATATATATTACTTATTAATAGAGTCTATGATCTGGGGAAGTATTTCAAGAAGAGCGCAGGGTAATATATTATTTTCAAAAGCCAGAGGTTGAAAGTAAAGCCTGAGAGTGAAATATCTAGCTATATCACACTAGCAAATGGGTGTAATAAGTGGTTTATTCATCTTTACTGCTGTAGTTTGGCTAGGAATGATAACTCAAAGTGTAAGTTGGCTGTAGGGGTTCCCCACACACCCCAGCTAATATTTTAGTAGGTGAACTAGCATAGTTGGGTAGGCCACACTAGAGGATGGTATGAGTGGTGAAAACCAGGAAAAATGGTGAACTAGGCCTGTTGCTATAACTACTAGGGTATTAAGCTTGCCAATAGCATGAAATGACACCATTTAATATTATTGTGAGAAAAATAAAACTATATTTTACAGGTCCAAGTACCTAAAAATAACATAGCTAGTTGAAGATATCTTAGGGTGGAATTATACCAAAATCTCAATTGAGATTAGCTTGTTAGTGATCGAGAGTCTCGCTTTGTTCACCCAATAACTTATAGAAATGTTTTAGTCAATACATCACATCCATCCCCTTCCATTCCTCCATTCAGAATTATAATGAAACTTTGGGGTACATGTTATTAATATGTAAATAGTGGTGGTCATGTTCTTGCTATTATCCACCAGTTTACAAACCTGCACTGTTTGTGTTAAGCTATGCAAACACTACACCCAGTTAGTCTCGCGGGCCAGACCCTTTACGAGATCAAAAATACACTATGTGATAATAATAATTATTATTATTATGACTTTACAACCACTATAAAACAAAGATAATTAAAAGAGATGAAATGTGATATGATGGGTGGATGAAGGACAAACTCTATGTACAATAGAGCAGCCTAGTTAGCTAAAAGAAAGTGACTGTGACATCTAGAGCAAGGACATAAACAACAAAATATGCAGGAATTGTCTGAATCAAAATGTGCCATAAAATAATAGATCCCCAAATTTTTGCTTGAGAGAACGTTTAATAGAAGTGAAGGACAATGAAAGATCAATGGGTGAGAATGTTTTCCATAGAGATATGCGATTAAAATAGCTAGCTATTGATGTCGTATAGTGGAGGTGTGTTGGAACTTAATATATTACCCTGCGCTCTTCTTGAAATACTTCCCCAGATCATAGACTCTATTAATAAGTAATATATATTTAAAAAAAGATATAATATATAATATATATATAATATTATATTATATAAGGGCAAAGTTCAAAGACGTCAATACATGCCCACCTCCTGGAGGCTACTTAAAATATGAACACTAGGAGAAAAAAAAAAGACTTCGAAATACAATGCCAGGAAAAAAACACACACAACAGGATAGAGTTAAGTCTATTAAAGCATTGACACTGACAAGTGCTTTGATGTCACCTATGGAATGAAAATTGCTGGACTGCATGTTGCAAACATTTGAAGCCGCCACTTTTATGGACAATTGGATATGGCTGCTGTTTTGCCAACTAGCTCTACTGTTCATACAATAAAGTCTAATCCAGCTAGCCACCACCCACCATGCTATCGGTGTGGTGTTCTGGGGATTACCTAATTCACTAAGATAATGTATGTAACTATAGCAAATTCAATATAGTGTTACTACAATATAAATAGATGATATTATCACAATCCAAGGCAAGAATACACAATACAGCAATCTATGCGATGAACTGGAAGTTATGACAGCATTAACTAGTATGGAATCAAAAATGTGAATAAAATTATTTTTAAAGCCAAAACTAAATCAACACGACATTCCATGAATACTTGCTTATGAATGTGTTCATAAGCGAACACAAACTTCACTGTTTGGGATTCTGGAAGGTTTGGTCCATGGGTATGCTTGGCTGGTACCCAGGCTGCTGCGATGGTTGCTGATGAAGCTGCTGGCTCAGTTGTCCTCCTTGAGAAGGCTGAAGCTGCAAAGCCTGTTGCGGCTGCTGAAGTCCCAAGGCTCCTCCCACCTGACCATGCTGCTGCGGCACTTGTTGTTGGTTGAAATTTGGCATTACTTGACCTTGGCTTGAAGGCCTTGTGGGTGGCAATGAAGGTGGAAAGGAAGACGATGATCTATTTCCTACAATTTAAACCATATAATAACACGTAAGTTTACCGTAATAATAACATAAGTCCTAACCTTGTACTTGAAATGAATTAATGCCTGCCATGGAGTGTGGAGCAGACTGGGCATTAGATAATGAGGGCTGAGAACCATGAGACTGGCTGAATGTAGGCGTTGCTCCATGAGCCGACATCTGCTGCTGTGGCTCAAGCGGCTGAAGCAGCTGAGGCATGCCTGACAGTAACACAGGCCGCTGTTGTTGCTGCTGCTGAGGCATGCTCGGTCCTTGCTGCTGAGGCATGCCTGGCTGTTGACTCTGCAGTTGTGGCACATTGTGTTGCTGACCTTGCTGCCGCGGCACACTCTGTTGTTGACCTTGCAGATGATTTTGCATTTGAGGCGTACCTTGCGGTTGACTTTGCTGAGGCATACCTTGCTGCTGACCTTGCATCTGTGATGCATTTTGTTGCTGAGGCGGCTGATACATTCCAGACTGTGGTGCTTGGAACCTTCTCTGCGAGATATCTTGTGGGGACTGAGATGGCATCTGTCCTTCTCTTTGCAAATGCTGCTGCTGACCTTGGATTCCTTGCGTGTGGGGAAGGGGCTGAGATGGCAACTGATTCTGCTGCAAGCGTTGTGGCTGGGGCTGAGAGTTAGACATTTGCTCTTGAAAAGGACTTCTAATAGGCTGAGGCTTTTGCTGCAAATGTTGCAATGGTGGCTGATTAGCACTCGTGCCATGCTGCTGTTGATTGCCCTGGGGTTGTACCGCAGTTGAAAGCTGTTGCTGCCCGACATTCCAAGAAAGTGACCTGTTCATTCCATCAGGTGTAGCCTGGGGACTGTCCATTCTCTGCTGCTGTGGTCCCACCAAAAGCTGAGGTTTTGGCGGTGGTTTGAACACCTGGTTGTTGCCGGGAGTTGACTGGGTCTCTAAAGCTGTCATCGGGGGTAGCTGAGGAGAATGCACTTTGGTCGGCTGCAGAGTGGGGACTTGGACATTTGGTGGGTGGGTTCTCGCTGACATTGGGGTCATAAGATCAACCTTGGTAAACCCAGAATTTGGTGTGCTTGGAGTGTTGCTTGGCGAAGGCATAAAAGAAGACGAACTTTGTTGTTGAGGAGTACTGATAGGAGGAAGCATAGGTGATGTCTGCTGATAAGAAATATCACCTTTTCTACCAGGCCCTGTTGGAACAGTGGACAAGGGTGATTGAAGTGGTCTGGAGGAGTGTTTCTGAGACTTAATACGTTTATTATCAGCCTGCAAATCCTGGATCTGCTGCACCATCTGAGCCATCTTCTGCTGATGTCTTTGTTCCAGGTTCTGAATGATGTGCTTATGCTGCTCTCTAAAGGCCACAATGTGCTTGTCTCTTTCCTGCACTTGGCTCTGGAGCTGGTACAGCTGAATCTGAGCAACATGCTGTTGTTGATTGCTTGACTGAAGTTGTTGCTGAAGTCGCTGCACCTCCTGGTTCAGCTGCATGTTTTGAGTATTCAACCCGGCAATTCTTTCCTGCTCCACACTTAAAGCTTGCTTGTGTTTATTTTCTGTGTCCACTCGTTCCAGGCGATGCAGCTCCGTGGCCTTTGACAGTTTCTCAATTTGAGCTTGCTGCTGAGAGAACATTCCTTGCTGCTGCTGCAGCAGTTGCATCAGCACTGCTTGTTGACCAGATGCTGTAGCCTTTTCCTGCTCTTGCTTGTGCTGTTGAAAGGACACCTGGCTAAGCTGCTGTTGCAAAATTAGAAGCTGTTGCTTGTAGTTCTCCAACTGACTCTTCTGGTCAGCAACAGTTGCTTTGTTCTGTTCGATTTCTCTCGTCTTGTCATCTACCGACTGCTGCAATGTCTTGTTGCTGGCTAGGAGAGCATGCAAATGCTCCATCTGACCTCCCAGAGTAGCCCCCATCATTGAATGGGAAGGGCCGGCATCCAGAGAAATTGGGGACATAGATGAAGGGGCTTGAAGCGATATGGATGATAACCCTGGGAGGGTTGCACGGAAGGGCAAGTCAGACAACTGGGGCAAGGAATGCAGATCTGTGTCAATGGCATGAGATGATAAGTCCAATTCGGATAATGGCCCAATGCCTGAGGTGGTAGACAAGGAGATCACTGTAGGCAGAGAGGAGAAACTAGAACTTACTGAGGATTGAAATTCTGATAATTGAGGAGTAGAAGTTCTAGAGTCTGCAGCATGATCTCTTCTCAATTCTAAAATATCATCTGAAGTCTTTAACTCTACCATTCCTTCTTTTAAGTCAGTGGCGGCGTGGAAATGCTCAACTGTGTCACCCTGCATTGGATCTTGGGCATTATTATCTTGTGCTTCTATTGGAATTTGCCCAGGGTGGGATACTTCATGTTCCTGGATAGACCAATTTGTTTCAGGTTCTGTAGACTCGCAAGGACTTGAAGGCGGAGTAACAACCGGAGCTGGTATCGGCCTAGATATGGAGTTAATGGTGGTAGTCAGTCCAGTGGCATTACTGAGATTGCTACTGGCAGGTTCCTGGTTAGCAATGGCTGAACCTGGTAGACGGGTTTCTTCAGAGACTGCATAACCCGGACTATGATGCAGGTCTTGAGTCCCACTAGGAAAATTTTGTAGCAATGGAGTTGGTTCTGAAGCAGCTGTTGAAGATGCAAGATTAAGATATAATTTACCCTCATCAGTTTCAGAGTCTTGAGGCAACGAGACTTGATTCAAGGAAGAATCCCGAGGTGTTAAACCAGCTTCCCCTTGCTCATTTTGAGCTGGTGTCAAGTAAGTTGACATCGTGTGAGTTGGAGAAGCCTGAGAATAAGTTAACCGAGAACCACCTTCACCTGGCATAACTGAGGTCATTGTGCTGATACTTGTGGGAGACACAGGCATGCCTGAATGAGGCGGTGATACCGGGTTTAAAGGAGTGGCTAATCCCGCATCTTCATTACTAGGCGGCTGCAACAGTGATTGAAGGTCCAGCAGAGTCTGATTTTGACCTTCACTGGGAACCTTGGGTTCCTGACTGGGCTGCTGTGATGAAGAGAACTCAAGCAAGGGGGCGGAGCTAACACTGGGCAACGGTTGTGGAGACGCACTATTTCTCTCAGTAGTAGGCACAGACGAGCTTCTAGAATTTTGTGAACTGGTTAAATCAGAACGTCTCACTGAACTATGGGGATTTACATAGGGTATTGAACCAATGCCCACCGAACCAAACGCTGAATAATTAGCTCCTAAAGCAGTCTGAGTGGTGGGTACTACAGAAGCCTCGTTATCATTGACTGGGACTTGCGACTGAGGATCCACAGGTGTTGCTGTCATTCCCAAACTCTGCAGCTGGAACTGATGCTGTTGCTGTAGCAGCTTCAACTGTTCCTCCATGTTCAAAGGCACAGGAATGGGCGTGGTCATATTACTCGGGGACACAACGGATCCGATCGTACTCAATTCCAGTTTCGCTGAGGCTGACGTGGTTGCAGAATTTTCCTCTTGAGGTTGATAACTTTGAGGTTGCTGATGGGAAGAGGTGACATTTGAAGGGTTGGGATCAGTTGGAGCTGGTGCTGATTGTGGCTGGCTGAGAGGATTACCAGCAAATTCCGCCTTCTTTGGTGGGCGTGGTGGGGCTGCTGTGGGTGTTGGTGATGGAGAAGTTGGAGGTGGAGTTGCAGATGCAGTTTGAGATCTACACACACAACACCAAATATGGCAATTTTAAGTCGTAGTAAAAATATAATAAGGGAAAAGATGGAAGAACATTTCAACATAGTATGAAATACTGACGGTTTATAAATATTCCATAACTTCAATATACCAAAGAAAGTTTACAAAAAAAATCAAAATGTTATTTTTTACGGAAGTAAAAGTAGAAGGTATCACAAATTAAAATAGAAAAAAATACAGTAAAAGACAAAAAAAAAGCTCCGAATTCCGTTCCGTAGAACGGCCGTCACACGATTAAAAAAGGTAAAAAAACGGCTGTTCCATTTAGACTGTATTACCGTTTTAATCTTTCTCGTTCACCGCATGTCATTTCCCATTCATCCAATAAATGTTCCAATTTATATTTACAGGCTCCTGAGGCAGAGCTTTTCAGGTAAAAAAAAATAAATTGAAGCTGTCCCATTCAAAGGTGTCTCGCGGAGAATTGTTAGCTCCACTACCACACAGAGTTGATGTTTTCTTGATGTTAGGGCCTTCTCGGGCTTAGATTTTTTACTACCTGAGGTCCATTAGTAGCTAACAGAAGACCTACGAAGTGCAGACCTCGTTATAGCTGTGTGCCTTAAAGCAAGTTAAATTTTTGTACCAACATTTCTTAACTATCCCCATAGTGTTTAATGGGTGATACAAGGCCTAACTTGCTGATATAGCTATGGAAGAGTTTCTAGCTAGAAAATATCAGTGAATCGACAGACAAGCTTAACTGATTTTTTTACTGTTTCAGTAAACAGTGTCGGCGGGTTTAGTCAAAACGATACAGAATGCAACGGTAAAAACTTCGGGCAAAAAGACTGTTACGGCCGTACTACGGAACGAAATCCGGAACTTTATTTTGTCTCCTACTGTACAACAGTTTGCAAAACGGATGACTAATACAATTGGAGTGGAATGGAACTAAAACAGAGTAATTATGAACATTGTGCCTTCATGGCACTGCATGGCAAGAAAATTACCATTACAATTACCATTACTATCATAATCATTACCACTATCATTATCATCACTAACATTTTCACAATCAGTCATTACCATACTCACTGCTATTATTATAATCATTGTTACCACCATAAACATGTCATCACCATCATTATCATCATAACCATTATCATTATAATCACTATCATTGTCACCATCATCATTATTACCATCATCATAATCATAATCATCATCACGCACTATCACCACAATCATCATCATAATCATCATCACAGTCATCATCACATTCCTCTTACCTGTTGGCTGTTTCTCTTTCTCTGGCTCTTGTTCCTGTCACATCAAATACTCTTTTTCTCAGTTTGGAAATGCTGTCATGGAGACGAGAGTAAAACCCGAGACCTTCCCTGTGATGGAAACAATGCTATCAACATAATGTACCGCATGAACTACACCTGACATACACGCACACATGCACACAACACACCAAAATGTTGTCACTCTCCCTGTAAGCGCAAGTATAGCCTTCCTTAAATTTTGATTTATAACCCCAATTATTTTAAGACAAAAGGTCCCAATCACAAACAAAATCAAATATTACCAAATCTTTTAAAAAAGAACAGATAAGGGGAAAACAAAACTAAACAAAACAAACAAAAAAATGGAAAAAATGGAAAAAATTACACGAAAACCTTTTATATACGTACGTTGATACAACTCCTCCTCACCTGATTTTTTCTTGTAAAACAAAGAACTTCTTGCCTGCCTGTACCAAGGAGGTAAACATACTCCCTTGTCTAGAAGACACACACACACACACACACACACATTATTTCTTGCTTGAGGAGCACACATGTGCATGTCTACCACAGTACAAACTCACTGTTCTGTCAGATCCTGGACTACCTGCCTGACATTAGCCTTTGCTGCATTGGCGTCCACCACAGCTCTACATAAAGTAGAATATACTATTACATTTTACATTCATTTCTAAGATATAGAGTAAGAGAGAGAGAGAGCATGTGACCATGTACTGTGCATTTACGTAACTCAAATTAACACTAAGTTCATGAAATACGTCATCTAGACAGTATAAGATGTACCCGTAACTACTCCAATCTTTATTGCATACATAGATACTACCTCATACATTTATCCAATCTCTGACTTCTAAAGTTTAAAAATTTCACTAACAAGTCATTGGGACTTTCATTAACTGGTCTGCATATAAGACAGGGAGGGGAGTATTTTCCCCCTAGAACAAGGTTTTGCATGTTTTTAAACACTGCAAGGGTTTCATCACTCCACATTTCACTCTCATAGCCACTACTAAATTCTATGAAAGTTGCTTTTGCTCCCTACTGGATTCGTTGTCTGTATACAGCCATGACTACCAGGGTTTCATTTAGGGGGGGGCGAAAGGGGGCATTTGCCCCCCCTTGGGTTCTAAATGCCCCCCCTTGGATTCTAAGTGCCCCCCACCCTTTTGAAAGAACCGATATTTATTAAGAGAAAAATGTAAACCAAATTAATAATAAACAATATTCACACAGCAATTCGTCTAGGTTTTTTGTTCCATACTGTAATAATGTCATTTAATTGTGTAGATGAGAGCGTCTCGGGTGTCTCCATGGCTATTTTCATCAAATAGGATAATTGTGATTGCCCAATTCGATTTCGAATTCGTGTTTTAATTAGTTTCATTTTGGAGAAGCTCCTTTCCACTGAAGCAGTGCTGACAGGGATAGATAGACATATGTTTGCCAGGGTGCTAATGTTTGGAAAAATTTCACTAAGCATATCACTTGTGGTGAGCTCTTTCAACTGCAAGTGCAGGTTACCTTTCGGCTTCTTCGATAAGTAGCTTCGAAATGTTTTCCACTCCTCTCGGGTTTCGCGGGAAATAAGAGCTTCTTTGGTGTATTCATCTCCACCAGCAGTCTTAGCAGGCAGCTCTGCACCATAGTGAGCTAATAGTACATCTATTAAGTCCTCACCATATGTATGGAAGTCAGAAGAGTCAGCAGCTGGCACTTTCTTCGGATCAAAGATGCCAAATGAGGAGACAATATCTTGTGAAATAAATCTGCTGGATATGTTTGCCTTCAGCATCCTGATAAACGGTTCAGCCACTTGTCCTTGGAATGTAGCAATGCTTTCCGTGGTTAACGTGATGTCAGTGACTTCTTCGATCTCATTCTTTGCATCCATCAGTTCTAATACCCAGTTAGCAGCAGGTAACATGGCATCATCAAGTGTATTGAGAGTGGCATCAACAAGAGGGGTGATAGCTGTCAAGTCTATTCTCTCAGTCTGGAGAGCTCTGCTCAACTTCGCCACTTGTGGCAGAACATAATCAAGGAGGTATATGGCCACTAAAGTTGAGGGCCTACATAAGGCTTTACTGATACCTAGAGCTTCAGGTGCATGTGTCTGCTCATAGATATTGTTTAGAGCAGTCACAATTGCACTGTAGCTAGCTTTGACTGCCTTCACACAGCGTTCATGGGACAGCCAGCGAGTATCTGATGGTTTCACAACTTTCAGCTCAGGTAAGTCAAGCACCTGCTGTACTGCTTTGAGACTCTCAGCTCGCTTAGGAGAATAGTGGAAAAATTTCCAGAGGGTGGTGAGTGTGATGTACACATGTTTTATCCCACTGGTAGCATTAGCTGCTTGAACGCATGCTAGCTGTAGCAAATGGCAATGGCAGTGTACGAAAAGTGCATGAGGTGAAATTTTCTTCAGGAGACTCTGCACACCATTGTGTTTCCCAGAGAAAGTAGCTGCTCCATCGAATCCCATACCCACCAGCTTGCTAATCTGTATGTTTTTATCTTTCATGAATTCAACAAGGGCAGAATAAATAGTCTTTGCATCAGTAGCTTTCAATGGAACTATATCCAAGAAGTGCTCAACAGGTTGACCGTCCATGTTCACCCAGCGGAAGAAAATTGAAAGCTCTTCTGTGGTCGTCACATCAGTGCACTCATCTGCCATTATGCTGAAATGGGAAGCTTGGCGAAGCCGTTTCAGTAAACATTCTTCAGCCCATAAGCCAACTGCCTCAACAAATTCAACAACAGCAACTTTAGATGTGTAGGTTGCATTTAATCTAGCTCTTTCAAGGAACCCCTTTAAATCTTCTGCACCACAACTTACGATTAGATCAATAAGTTCATCAAAATTTGTTGTGTGGGGAATGTGGCGACGAGCTAGAAAATGGGTGCAACGAATTAGAGCTTTAATGGCCATTCTGTTCTTCAACTTTTCCTCATCATTAATTTGTTGGAGTTGCTGAATGACTGACCCTTCTTGTAGTGCTGTAGCTGCAGCCATCTCTGCTTCACATGATAGGAGGTGAATATCACTCTTTGCATGAATTTTCATCTTCTCTATTGCCTTCTTCCAGTTCGTGAAAGGTTTTGAGATCCATGTTCCTCCTGTTCTTTGAAGAGAAATTCCTCTCTTCCTGCAAACCTTACAAAAAGCTCCTTGGAAATTTTTATCAAACATCAGCCAATTGAAGCTCTCTTCCCATTTTTTGTTGTATTTTCGACTGCTTGCAGTGATTTTCTTGCTTTTCTCATGTGTAGTTAATCTTTCCTTTGCATGCTTCTCATGGACAATTAATCTTTTCTTGGCAGGACTTGGCTCCAAAAACTCAGTATCAGATTGATTGCTGTCAATTTTATCTTCTGTGTCACTGCTACTTGAGTGGCCAGGTGACTTTGAAGAGCTTGCACCACAGAAGAAAGAGCGAATATCCATTTGAGACTATCTTAAGCTGTCAGGGACTACGAGTGCTTAGAGTTCTGGTTCTGGAAGTTGTAGAATCTGTATAGATCAAAACTCAACAACTGCTACGGTGAGCTGAGGGCTGGCCTTTTTATAGCCAGCCAGCAACCGTAAGTGTGAATCAACGTGTGATAAACCTAAGGGGAGGTGAGAGTCAGAGTTGAATAGTGTGTGAAAAGCATCTAAATAGTGAATGTCACAGTTGACTGAAAATTGCTAGACGGTGGAGGTGAAAATGAGTAGCTGAATTAACTTGTCAGGATCTGACATATGCAGACCTCATTAGATAAGATTATGTTTTTTTAATGTAGGACATCGGCCTTCCAATAATTCTATTTCACTCCCATGGTGACCAGTGCCGCCCGCCCCCCCTTACATTTTCAAAACTCTATTTTGCCCCCCCTTGCAAGAATGTCTGGATGAAACACTGACTACTATATTTAGTTTCCTAGTGATGTTCAATTCTATTTGAGACTAAGCTCCTCCTTTCTCATTAGAAGCCTTGATACTCAACTTCCTAAGCTACGAATGCGAGCATCACATGCTGCTCCATTTTAAAACTTTTTTTTTGTAAATGTTCTAAAAAGTTTCCCCAATTAATTCGTGTCTATAACTTCAACAATCAGATGAACCTGGTTAGACTGTCCAGCTTAAAATGGATCACACCAATAATAATACTGCTAAAACCAAACCACACCCCCTCTGCCCCTCCTATCCCTCACGAGAGAATGTTCTCCTGCGCTGTTAAATTCTGTCTGATGATCTCGGCTACGTCTTTGTGTCTCTTCATGCGATCTTCAATAAAGGTGTCCGCCTCACTGCCGAGATGACCAACCAGATTCTTGGTGATGTCATCATTATTCACCTGTTCCCTGAGCTGAGTCAGGAGCATCTGACGCTGTGACGTCATTTCTATCACCTTAGCCTGAAATATGTCATACAAGGGGAAATGGGGATAGTTGAGTCAAATTAAATAGAAGATTCGGAGTTAAGTTGAATAAAGAAAAATATCAGTGAGAAAAGGGTATATACGTGGATACAAAAGAAAGAAAAGAATTTAATACACAACACCAAGAAGCAAGATGAATGTAATCCAATGCAAATTATATTGTGTAAAAAACCTATATCACACTTTCTCTTGTAAAATAATTTAGTAAACACATTACCTCCCAATAAACTAGCATCAAAACATTAGAGCATTAAATACATAATGTACAGCACCTGTAAGTCCTTCAATCGCTCAGAGTCTCTCATGTCTTCTTCAGGAGCTAAATACAGAATGAAAATAAATTAAAACCACATACATACAGAATGAAAATAAATTAAAACCACATACATGTACCACACACACTTCAGTCTACCCCACATAAACTTCATGAGTTTATGCTAACTCTAGCTTATGACAACCAAACCAATTCATCAGGTAAAGGGTTGCATTCATTTCCAAACTTTCTTTAGCTCACTCACCATCCATGGGAGTCATCTTGGGCACTGCTGCCTCCAGTGATGACTGAGGTCCACACAGCAGCACCATGTATCTGTAGTACTGGTCAAACATCGTCTTCAACTCTGAGTTGGACTTGAACTGGCAGAGAAAATAATAGGAAACACCATAACTACTGACATCTACTGCTGGCACATACTCAATCTGAATGTACCACCTGTAGCCACTTAGTCTATACTCTAAAGATAGTACAAATAACCTAATATCTAAGATTTTGCAGGATAAACTAATAAATTAATTTGATAGCTGTGAATGCTAATACTCAGGAAGTTCAAAGCTCTTCTTGTAATTACAAGAGGTGCAAACTATTAACAATGGAATAATTACATTAATACTGCAAAACACAAAAACAAAAACAACAACACCCCCCCCCCAACAACAACAACAACAACAAAACTAAAGGAAAAACAAAAAACCAAACAAAAAAAATGAACAAAACAACAACAACAACTGTTTGCATAAACATCTGACTAATCAAGCACACATTGTTGCAATTTTAGTGTAACAATTTTTAGCAGATAAAGATTGGTGGTGATCTACAAAATAATCCAAAAAAAAATATCCCTCAGTTTGTATCATATTGAATTATCAGCTATACAGGTTAATTGAGACCAAGGTTAGTTATGGGTTAAGCTGAACCAACTGGTCCACCCCTCCCTCCCAGAGTCCCTGTATCTACTGTATACTTACTCCTTGCTTGTGGTATGTTGACATGGTTTCCAACTCCTTCCACATTGTGGTGACCACCTGAGAAACTGGGCGTTGCCCCACTTGAGCCTGAAACTCTGCCTCATCCTTCTCATCCTCCTCCTTTCTTTCACCGATGTCATGAAGGTCTCTGGTAACCGTTTCAGAAAATCCCATCAATTCTGCAAAAAACAGTATGTATGTATATATGTGTGTGCGTGCATGCGTGCATACATTAGGTGAAAAAACCAAAAAACCAAAAAAAACCAAAAAAAAACCAAAAAAAAAAAACCCACACAAAACAAACAAACAACAAAATTTAGGAGTAATTGTCTGTATAAAGTAGGGTATATTTATTCAATAAAAACATAATCACTTCAGTTTGCATTTCCAACAAGTGCTTACCTTGAAGGTCTGTATGTAGTTTCTTGGCTAACGATGCCTTTCCTTGCATATTTCTATGCTGTTCCAACACATTATCTGTACAATATAATAACAACAGCTAATACACAATAATAATAATAATAAAGAAAGTCTACCTTATTACAATATCTACATTTCATTGAAAGATAAATACTAACAAGTTCCAAATCAACGATCTTCAGAAAAGTCACATTTACACTCGCTCTCTCACACACTCACGCACGCACACACACACACATTCATACATGCATACACACATACATACATACATACACATACATAGATACATATATATACACACATACATACACACATACATACATACACATACATTACATACGTGGTAGCTCTGGGATGCCGTGATGGATCTTCTCTATCTCTCCAATGTTGATGGTCTTCATGAACTGCCTGCACAATCACACACACACACATACAATACTCACCCACGTAGCATACTAACACACAAACTTAAAAAACACATGAAGACACACAAAAACTGTCATCTCCAAAGAAATTAAATCAATGACCATATGGTAATTTTAGACATAGCTAATACAAGCGATAACAATTACATTTCACTAAAATATTTATTCATAAAACAACCCACAGTATTAAAGTGTACGTATGTATGTGGGGATGCATTGTCATATTAAAAAAAATTTTTTTTGCTAACGTCACCCAAAATTGTTAAAAATAATGTCACACCTATATCAACCTTTCTATAGCTTACTCTAGTTCTGCATCTTTCTCTGCCACGGATGATGTAATGGATCTCATAAGCTCCGCCTTCTGTTCGCTATACACTGACGACACTTCATACGCCCGCATGGGAACCAGCCGACCAAATATATCACTTCCCTGAGTCTCGGAAGGCTGGAACATCACAGGCTTCACCAGATCAGTACCTGTCCACATCACCACAGTAACACAGTACAATACTTAATTAATACAAGTCAGAAAAGGAGAAAATGTTATACTATTTTCTTATTCTCCCGCACTCAATCATCCTTCCCTCCTGCCCAACCCACTCAGCCTTATCATCAAAAAAATTAAAAAAATGCATTGTAGTTTTTTTTTGTTTTTAACAGAGTGTAAGGCTTGCAGTACATGTAGTTTAAACAATAGATCTCCAAGTTGATCAAGAATACAGCTGAAACGTCTGGGAGGAGGGCAGAATCAGATAGACTAATGCATCCCCAACCTCCAAGTCATAGAGGGTGGGGTTATACAGCAAATTACAAAGGACTAGCCAAAACAATCACAATTGACGTACAAGTCGATCATATATTCAATGCATCATAACATTATACATACATGCACATATGTACATATGAGAAGCTTCATTTGGTAATAGAAAATGTGGGGGGGGGGGGGGGACTTAGGTGGGGAAATCCCAGTGTTTTTCCCTTTCTGCATCCACCACTGCCACATAATGATTTCAAAGACACACACAAGGTTGTTGGTACAAACACAGAGCAGGGTTTGATACAGAGGGGGGGGGAACCCTGGGATTTCCCCCCCCTTGAGCAGAGTTTCCCCCCCCCTATGATTTTCACCTATACTTATTAAAACATACAAAAAATACTTTTCCTCCCAACTTTTCTTGTAGGTAAGCCTAGATTTGTACAATTTCTTCAGGCTAGCCTTTGAATGCTTTAGGTTGGAGCTTAGTTTGGGATTGCCTCAGTTCATCTTTATATTACGTCCCTCTGCTGCACTTCTTCCCTCTGCTGCACTCCTTCCCTCTGCTGCACTCCTTCCCTCTGCTGCACTTCTTTCCTCTGCTGCACTTCCCTCTGCTGCACTCCTTCCCTCTGCTGCACTCCTTCCCTCTGCTGCACTTCTTCCCTCTGCTGCCCTCTTCCCTCTGCTGCACTCCTTCCCTCTGCTGTACTTCTTCCCTCTGCTGCACTTCTTCCCTCTGCTGCACTTCTTCCCTCTGCTGCACTTCTTCCCTCTGCTGCACTTCTTCCCTCTGCTGCACTTCTTCCCTCTGCTGCACTTCTTCCTCTGGCTGCACTTCTTCCCTCTGCTGCATTCTTCCTCTGCTGCACTCTTCCCTCTGCTGCACTTCTTCCCTCTGCTGCACTCTTCCTCTGCTGCACTCCTTCCTCTGCTGTGCTCACTCCTTCTTGCTGCACTTCCTTCCTCTGTCTTGCACGTCTTCCCTCTGCTGCATTCTTCCCTCTGACTTCTTTCTCTGCTGCTGCTGCACTCCTTCCCTCTGCTGCACTCCTTCCCTCTGCTGCACTCCTTCCCTCTGCTGCATTCTTCCCTCTGCTGCACTTCTTCCCTCTGCTACCCTTCTTCCCTCTGCGGCCCTTCTTCCCTCTGCTGCACTTCTTCCCTCTGCTGCACTTCTTTCCTCTGCTGCACTCCTTTCCTCTGCTGTACTTCTTCCCTCTGCTGCACTTTTTCCCTCTGCTACCCTTCTTCCCTCTGCTGCCCTGCCTTCCCTCTGCGGCTACCCTTCTTCCCTCGCGGCCCACTTTCCCTCTGCTGCACTCCTTCCTCTGCTGCACTGTTCCTCTTGCTCACTAGCTGCATTCTTCCCTCTGCTGCACTTCTTCCCTCTGCTGTACTTCTTCCCTCTGCTACCCTTCTTCCCTCCTTGCTGCCCTTATTCCCTCTGCTGCAACTTCCCTCTGCTTGCAATTCTCCTGCTGTACTTCTTCCCTCTGCTGCACTTCTTCCCTCTGCTGCACTTCTTCCCTCTGCTGTACTTCTTCCCTCTGCTACCCTTCTTCCCTCTGCTGCCCTTATTCCCTCTGCTGCACTCCTTCCCTCTGCTGCACTTCTTCCCTCTGCTGCACTTCTTCCCTCTGCTACCCTTCTTCCCTCTGCGGCCCTTCTTCCCTCTGCTGCACTCCTTCCCTCTGCTGCACTCCTTTCCTCTGCTGTACTTCTTCCCTCTGCTGCACTTCTTCCCTCTGCTGCACTTCTTCCCTCTGCTGTACTTCTTCCCTCTGCTACCCTTCTTCCCTCTGCGGCCCTTCTTCCCTCTGCTGCACTTCTTTCCTCACCTCTTCTCTCTTGCTCCCTCACCTCCTCACTCTCTCTCTGCTGCACTGCTCGAATCTGTTCCTTGTGCTCCACCGATTCATAGCTATCACATTTGCTTTTTTTTTGGTTCGGATTCACTTCCTTTGGAGCCACAAGGTCTCTTTTTCCTAAAATACTTCCTGATATCCATTAGCTACTACTCAGCAACTTCTACAGTCTGCCAAAGCAACAAATATACCCTTACCAACCAGGCAGCTGCTTCACAATGACCAGTGCTAAAAGCAACTTTCAAACTGGAACTGGTGATCCATAAAATGACACACCTACTCCATTCAAACTAGAAGGATAACCTATTAGGAGTCTGGCTTAAAAGGACAAAAAAAAATACAACTATAAGGTCGCTATTTGACTTTCCCCCCCCTAGCAAAAAATCCTGTATCAAACCCTGCAGAGTATTCTTAATTGCTACATTAATACAATGACTTCTAGACAATCAAATGAAAGAGAGGAACAAAGAAAAATTAGTTTCAGAATTGGCCACCACAAACACATACTTACCAGCTATGGGTTCCAGGGTTTCTAGTTCAGGCACATGCACATGATAGACCTGGTCATTCTGCTTCTTTGCCGCCACAGATTTAGCCTGCACGTATTCTGTGAAGTTCTTCACTGCCTCTCTCACACTGTTATCTCCTGCCAAATTCCTAGGAATCTTGCCGATGGTGCCTAGTTTCTTGAGAGTGAGGGCCAACCATGCCATGGTCATGCCATGATCACCTGACTCCTCACAGTCACACCCCTGGTAGTACTGCAAATAAAACACACACACATACGTATACAAAAAAGAAAAGAAAAAAAGATCTCTGGTTGAGATCTCTTGAAACGGTTAAGTACGTACCTACAGTTAAAGCTACCGCCATTAAACTTGGAGAGCTCAATATCAGAATACGGACAAACATTTAAGTGCAAAAAAAAAAAGTTTTTGACAAGGCACGTGTTTTCAAATTTTGTACCTGGCTCAAATCTTTATAAACAAATGATATTAATAATCCTCTCCTGCTAATCTCTACTTGCCACATACCTTACCAATATCTACATATATTTTTTACATGAGTTCATAGGCTGACACATAACCACAGTACACAGTTAAAAAGAAATGCATATACACGTAACTACCAGTAAGGACACATAGGTAGTCAGTTGACACCTGTTCTGATAACCTTAAATCATTTCCTGGAAGCTTCCTGCTCTTTACAGACCTAGCGTCCCATTAATAACTTCCTCCCTGCTGCTCACTTCCTATCCCCAATCCTTTCCTCTGCAGCTATAAGCCACTCCTATTCCTCCTCCCCTTCCCTAGTCCCAACCCTCTCTCCCTTTCCTCCGCCACGACATGACGTACATGAGACAGAGCCTGGAAGAATATCATCTTGACGCGGAGTAGTTTGGGCCAGTCTTTGTTCTTCTTGCCAATGAGGGAGCAAGGATCTGTTTCCAAGCAACGCATCGTCTCCACGTAATAGTCTGCTACCTGTAGATCAACAACACAATATATGTAGAACTTGTCTACCTTGGTCCTGAATTAAATGACATCTCAAAGTGATATTTTGGATGACACACCCCTAGGCCCACTCCCTTCTCTACCATTAATCTGCTATATCTATCTATATGCTGTTGATAATCCTATACAGTTGATTCAACCAGTGACAGGGGAAACCAGTGATGTTTGTTTGGCTCAGTCTATTGTACTACATCAGATATGAATTATGTAACACACACACACACACAAAACAACAACAACAACAACAACAAAAAAAACAAACCCCCAACAAACACTTTGTTTGGTAAGGGGTCGTCAAACCTGATACATACTTGCTTGTGTGGTAACCATCTGATCAAACCTGAAGCGTATTTGATAAGTACATATAAATGTCCAATGAATCTAAAGTAAGCTTATAATACAACATTATGTGTTAGTAGAATTAGAATATTCTTTTGGCTATTGTACATTTTCATAAGCTGTTGGTAAAATTTGTCGGTAAATTTTCAGTATAGTTGTTTAGGTGGTAAGAAACTTTGGACACTGTCTTTTCACTTGAATGATGGTCACTTGGACTGTGTAAGTATTTAACTGCAAGCCTGTAATATAGGAGTTGACAAGTCTATCTACTGCCAGCTCGCAACTAGTGAAATAAACAGACCCATTACATGCCAAACTATTCCTCATTACATATGTGACCACAAAAAAGGAAAATTAGCACAACACAGCACACGCAAACATCAGGAAAAGATTGCTATAAGATGTACTTATCAAAAACGTATTTAAAAGTGTGTAGGTTGAAACAGTTAAGTACGTACCTACGGTTAAAGCTACCACCATAAAACTTGGAGAGCTCAATATCAGAATACCGACTAACATTTAAGTGCAAAAAAAAAAAGAAGTTTTTGACAAGGACCGTGTTCTGCCCTATTTTCCAGTGCATGGTCACAAATCTATGTCCCGTTATTATACATAATGTCCTTATATGTAAGATGTACTGTATGAACAAGTACTGTTGCAGGTGAGAATACAACTCACACGAGCAGCTAACTTGGCGATGTTGACAGGCTTCACTCTGGCAGAGCCACGCAGAGACTTCTCCACAAAACACTCCTGGGCCTGACCCTGTGGAATTACATTGTAATGAAGTCATACATATAATGTGTAGATAGTACGAGACTTCCTTAGAACAAACAACCTGAAACAGAATCTTAAGAGTGATTGAAACTACTAAATCACCCTAGGGGATTAAAACTAAAAAAAACATACAAAAAAAACAAAACAAAAAGAAATACACACACACAAAAAAAACAAAAAACAAAAAAAAAACAAACAAAAAAAACAAAAAACAAGTATAAAAAACTATTTACTTCACCTCAAGAAAAATGGCAAGTCCAAATACAAAAAAGCGTCAAAAAACCAAAACAAAAAAAAACCCAACAAAGTTTTGACTGTTTACACACAATTATGAGCACGAAAAACCCGCCAAATAGGCCACGGTTGCTAGGGCCTGTTAAACTTACTTCTGCTTTTCCCCCAAATTATATTATTTATGCAGGCCAGCAAGTACTGCTAGGAGAAAGCACCTACCGAGAATGAAGACTGGAAGTCGATCGCATCTCAAGAAATACCCCGTCACCATTTTGGACTTCTTGGCAGTACTGCACGGCTACCGCTGTAGTTTAGAAGCTGATTTCTTGTATATCATTTTCTTACCCGTGCATGCATGCCATAATGTTGAGTTTTTGTTGAATTTTATTTTACTTTTCTATTTACTCACCTTACCAAGTGAACTATTGTCGATTATTTCCGTGAAATTCCGTACATTAAAAATATCTCAACGTTATAGGGTCGACCCCTTGTGGCCCTAAACCCTAGCAGTTAGTCCATTCCTGAGCAGTATGCAAGATACGATTCTGGATCCATTACTTTAGAGCGTGAGAATTTGTTATTGTAAGTTGACTCCGCCCAGCCCTATCAGTAGCGCGTAGTGGTGAGTGAGGCACAGCTGCATTTCACGGGCACTATAATTTGTTACAGAGCAGGGCGTGATAACGTGCTACTATTCAGCTGGAGTGCGCTACTAAAGGCGCCCAGGCGTTGCTATGTGTGAGCACCCTTAACAATGTACTGAACAGAAAACAATACTAAGTAGTCACACACAAAAATTTGCGAAACGAAACAAAACAACAAAAACAACCACAAAAAACAAAAAACAAAAACAAAAACATTTACTGGTCCACTTACCAACATTAGATTCTTGAAGAATGTGACAAATGGAGGACTGATGTCTCTACTGGACTGGTTGGCTGACAGATTCTCCTGCACATTGAGTATAATACCTCACTCACTTCTGCTCAGTCCTAAAACACTGCTCCTTACAACATTGGACACTACAAGCTATCATGATGCTTCCCTAACCCTTGCACTAACATCACTTTACCAGCCATCCTGATACCTCACTTCTCCTTATATCACTCTATATCACTTACCCTCAGGGGTATCTCTTCACCAGCTATCGTGATGTACCTAACCTGTAGCCAAACCTGCTACTTTAATGACACCTTACCAGTTATTGTGGTTGTTTTGTTTTGTTATTACATATACAATATACCCATTATGTCTTAACAAGTTGGTTCATTTCCCAAGTATAACACAATAAGCCACTAGCCCAGTTAAGGCAAACTCCTAAGCCACACACTAACTAACACATGCACCTCCATGGCACTTACATCCAAGTAATTGAAGGCACCAGCAGCGCACTGGAAGTGGGTGATGGAGTCCTTGATATCCTACATACAGACAGTATATACATACATGTAATACAGACACATAAGTATACATACATATGTACTTATAATTGTGTAATACACATAAATTGAACGAGTCGCTTTAAAAAGCATAAAAATGTTTATTACTCAATCCGTCCATGTGTTGTAGAGTATTTTATATTGCACATAAATCACATGAAGTTTCCATAAAAAGCGTTCACCCTCCCACACAATTCCTATAGTACTAGCATTTTGACTATGCATCACGAAATCAGTCTACTTGTGCTTGTCTTTTATGGACATACTAGGAGGGTTTTTTTAATGTGCCTGTTTCTATATTTTTGCCCTTCCTAAATCCTAAATAAGTTGCTTTAGCCCCTCCTAAATCCTAAATATGTAATTAGCCACACCCCTAGATATCAGGTACCATAAACAATGTATGTCACAGGCACAATATTCTCAGAAGTAATATAAATTCACTGACCTGTTCTAAATCTCTCTTGCTCCTGCAAGCCAAAACAGAATGAAATGCAGCTGGAAGAAACCAGGAATAATAATAATAATAATAATAATAATAATAATAATAATAATAATAATAATAATAATAATTAATAATAATAATTAATAATAACAGGAAATTTTTCTCTGGGCTGTTAAAATTTTCAGCCGAGAATGACCGAATCATTGAAATAATAATAATACCAGTATGTTTACAACCAAAAAGTAGCCTAGAATGCTACAACATTGATGTGGTAAAGGGTAGTTACCACCATATTGGTATTCATCCAATGGAAGCAAGGACAATGAACACGAGAGAACTTGTACTCACCTATGTTGTAGATTATGGATGCTTGCTCCATTTGAAGACCTTCCTGGACATACTCTGCATTAGTGAACATATCCTTCCTAACACACACACACACACACACACACACACAGAACAATCACACTCATAAAGATCAGAACTAAGAAGTTTAAACATTTTAATCATGTTCAGTGCATGTCAACTGTTCAATAAGCATTGTAAACATAAGGTGTGAAGTATTTACATACAAACAAAGTGAACAGTCAATAAAAGATTCTAGTGTTAATGGGTAGCAAGTGGTTCATTGATTGTTACATAATATTTCAGTTCATTGTTCAGAGCGGTGGTATTACATACATATACATACAATGTGACTGGACATGGAATCTGGACACACATGGACATTTACATTGCATTATATTTACCAGACGAAGTCAATCGGTAGTTGTCCTGCTTCGGGTGGAAACCGAGCCCTCAGTAGGTGGAGTTGCGAGAAGTAACGCCTCAGCACACTGATGCCATTATAATCCCGCGATGGACGCATGGCAGCCTAATACAAAATATAATAAAGAAACAATTAATAATACATAACATTATCAACATCACTAAATTCCTATAGAGGTTGTAACTTCTCTTCACACATTGCCTTCCCTATCAGGAATTGATACAGACACTTCAGCTGGGATGGAACATCAGTGTTAGAGGGTGGGGCTACTTACTTCGAAAATTTACAACTGGAGAAAACAAAATTAAGGATGGGAGGGGGAGCGGAATCCAAATATTTCGTCCCCCCCACCACCCCTTTGTATCAATATACGTAGATATGATAATATTTAAACGATTCCAAGTTAGTAAGTGTGAATGAGTTTAGAACGTTTAAGTTCTTAATACTGTATAACACCCACTCCATGATAATGACAAATGAAGTGTATATTCTATACCATGTGATGGAGGGAGAGATACACATGACTACTGGAGGGAGAGATACACATGTGATGGAGGGAGAGATACACATGACTACTGGAGGGAGAGATACACATGTGATGGAGGGAGAGATACACATGACTACTGGAGGGAGAGATACACATGTGATGGAGGGAGAGATACACATGACTACTGGAGGGAGAGATACACATGACTACTGGAGGGAGAGATACACATGACTACTGGATGGATATACATAAGGACATAATTCAAAGAGGACACTTCATTTTTTCGTCAAAACATAATAAAAGTGGGTTGGCCAGGTTATTAGACAAGGTTGCTGTTAGCTTACTGTACCAGCTCTAGCAGACTGTACAGGTACGTATTCTTTCTTAAGTCGTACTTATGTAATCCAAAATATATATTCGCAGTTATACCGTAGTATGTATGTGAGAGAAGCATTTCACACTTGAAGTGCTACAAGTGGGAACATGCTAGTACTCCCTTAATTGGTATCTCTACTAATACATCTCACAGATTAGCACTATGCTATCACTTTCCCTCATTATTTTGTAGTCTAAGCGATTAGGTTAGGGAGACTTCCTGTGAAAAGCAACCCACAGTGGTTTATATATATGGCAGCAGTGCGCGGGTGAAATTGACTCTGTATGTTTACATGGTGAAGCTGGCGTGTTGATCAACACATGCCAGTCAAGTCAGCGACAACTAAACCAACAAAAACCTAGTCAGTCCCTTGATATTTGGGATTAGGCTAGGTAAAGGGTCTTTTCAAAGTTAAGAAAATTTTGTTTAGACTTGCATGTACCAAATCAAATACATGAATGTCGTACACACAAGTCAACCTTAATGAAACAATATAAGCAATGGGTGTCTTGTATGTATACAAATGTATAGAAAATCCCCCCACCCCACCCCTCTCACCATAAAAAAATAAATAAAATTAAAAAAAAGTTTTACATTGTCAGTAATGATAGTGTGTCTGTTCAGTGACTCACTTCTCTGAGTTGGTCGAGTTGTCTGATCTCATCATGGAAGGAATCAGGATTCTCCTCATAGTGGGCAGCTATCATCTACAATCAACAAAGTAAGAGTATGTAGCAATACGATTATCAATTATTGAAATATATTGATTCATTCTACGGATGAGTTGTGACAGATTAGAAGCAGCACAATGAACTAGTAATAAACAACACTGCATTTCAGAAAGGGGTAAAGGGAGGCTTCACTCTTGCTGGAAAAGCCTTCCCTCTCCTTGAAATCCTTTACCACTATCACTTTATTTTTGCAACGTGAAATTACCAGTCATGCTTGCACTATAAGGGTCATAGAGTGTGCCAACATTATACTCTCTCTCTCTCTCATTGCCCTCTTAAATTTAAAGTTTAGGAAAGTCGTTTTTTGCCCTTCTAGATTCATTTTCTATATGCAAACTGTACAATTCACAGAGTGTGTCTCCACTCCCTGGAATTCCACTTTCCGCCCAAATTTCTCTTCTGGGCTTAATCACTACACACGTGTACCTGTCTGTGACCAATGCACTACCAAGTAAACAACATTGATATGTTTACATATTGACCTAGTGATGAGACGATAAGATATAAATAAAATTTACAATCAATATTATAATTACATCAATCTGCAACTAATCTGCAATAGAGGCTCATATCATTCCATTTCATGCAGTTTGACAATACGGCATATCAAGTACATTGCATGAATGTAAGTACTATAAACAAAAAAAGTCCGTTCAATGATTACTAATGGAATTGTGAAGTGCTTAAATGATTCTTTCCCATCCACAATCATCATGTCAAACAATCCTGGAAAGGTGCTGACTACAATAACTTATCGCGTATACTGCATAGCTGAATATAATGAGTATACATGAGGTGTTTGTGTGTGTGTGAGTGTGAGTGTGCGTGTGAATGAATAGTCACGTCCCTCAGTACAAGGTGACTCACTTGACTCTCACATGCATTCATTATTCCTGCACATTAATGACTAACCCCTCTGAAATAGCCTATCACAATTTCTGCTAGTGAATCATGTTGCTTTTATTGACTGTATGTATAAAAATGCTTCTAACCACAGTTACCAGCACTGTTGCAAAGGGTACTATTGTTAAAGTTTTAACATACCGGTTTGATAGCCAAGAAACTGGCTTTTCCTGACTCCTTTACTGGAAGAGATAGCATGGGGAGCGCAGGACACTCCCACCCAGCCGCCATAGCTGTCGAATACGTACTAGCACCAATTACTTACGCGGCAATGCGGACGACAGTTACCTTCCACTCCTCCAACCAACGGCAACTAAGGAGACAGCGGAGCCCTCTCAGAATAAAAACATTAGCGGTTGCTCTTCACGTGACTTCCGCCGAATATATTGTGGATGGAGCGGAAGTTTAGGAAACAATTGATCACGAGTCGTGTACCACGTGGGCGAAGTCTCTCTGCGCAGTATCTTTACTATTGTATCCTATTATTGAGTATGGCAGCTTTTATGAACACTCAGGCCCTAAACCGCCTCATACGATTAGGTGTTGGTACGGCAGTTTTGGGGAGCGTAATTAATACGACGTTGTACAATGGTAAGTACTTCTTTTAACTGGTAGTGAATCGCCTGGTAGTTTGTTGCTCAAAATATTATTTTTTTAAAAGGGTAGGATTTAGTTATGTAGTGACTGTTTAAATAAAACTGGAAGCTTCAATCTCTATAGGAACTCTTTTAGGCACATAAGGAGACCCTTTACCTAACCGTTAATCTGTGCACTCTATCAGTCTGGCTTAGCCAGACCCTTTACCAGAATGCGGATGTCAAACGTATAAACTGATTTGCACCAGTCATCAGACTGAATGTATGGAGGGTGAGCATGATTAATATTTGATATTTCTGAAACCTTGTGATGACCAGTCCATTAATTTGTACTGACCATTCTGATTGTGTGCAGCCACTTTTATGGATTGCATACCAAATTGACCATTTTGGCTTGAAAATTCCATCTACTTTATGGAAAATGTAACTGATAACATTATTGGTAAAAAACAGTAGTAATTGTATTGAATAGTCATCTTTTCCACACCACCATGGAAATGAGTACCTTCTTGCTAATGTGAACCATGGACACAATCAGAACATCCTATATGGATTGGTTTAACTAGTCATCATTAGTAATGTTTCGTGAAATGATGTTTTACCACAAAATCAATTATAGCGGGAATCACTTTAGGCTACTAATCACTTGGGGGTGTGGTAAGCATTGCCAGTCGACTGACCATAAAACATGTAATGGATCAATGAATTTTAAACTTCATAGCTATTGCAGGACAGGAATTTTAAAAAATTTCCTCATTCTTAAGAGAGTAAATCAGACTGCGTTATTACCTAACCAATTCCCTTAATCTGACCTACGTATATCGTTTTGCCCTCTTTAGTTAGAATAGCTGTTTTAGTGTTAGATAATTCTCAATGAAATTATTAACTTTTTGGTCATGATTATTTTAGTCAATATAGTCACACTTGCAGTGACTGCATTATCATATCAATTCACATTTTATATATAAGAGTGTGTATGTATGTGTAGTGGATGGTGGTGAGAGGGCCGTCATATTTGATCGTTTCCGTGGTGTCTTGGGCTCAGTAAGTGGAGAGGGCACACATTTCCTCGTCCCGTGGGTCCAGAAGCCTATCATCTTCAGTATAAGGAGCAAACCCAGGAGAATCCCTGTAATGACTGGTAGTAAAGGTGAGTACAGATGTTCGGAAGATATATTCATTATTACAGAACATTTCCATAGTATTATTGAAGAATTAACCAAATTGTTTCGATTCAGTTTTAAGTTTGCCTTTGCGAAGATCCGCTGCTTTAGCTTATTCTTCAATAAATACTCTGTAAATGTTCTATAGTAATCAACAGATTATGTTCCGAATATAAAAGACAGTAAAAATGAGTCCAACTCTTTATGATATGTGTATTAAAGATGAAAGCCGAAATTTCTGTTTGCCGATGTATTGTTGGAGATGTCTGTATAGCATTATCAGTAACTGTGTATGTATGTGTGTGCTCTATCAGTGATTTAAATGTATACATTGAGAGTACATTCATAGCTTGACATAGGAATATTGGTTAGGGAAGGGAGGCAACATCAGTGTTAGAGGGAGGGGTTATTACAAATCTATCAAAATTGTCTGGTTATTATCCAGAAATTCAGCTATCACAGACGGCTTGCAGAGCTTGCGTATTGTCTTCTTTTTTTTTCTTTTTCTTTTTTTGTAGCACAGCTTTTAATACCAACCAAAATAGCTCATTAATTATAATCATAGTCGGGTTCCATACTAACCAGTGTCCAGTTAATTAGAATCATATGCGATAACTACAAGCCTGGATGAATATCCGAATTCGTTCCCAGCTCTAATTCTTTTTGGAGAAGATAACTCATCTTGGGGTTTGGGGGCGTTAGTATCAAACACTGATGTTATGTCATGGCATGCTGTAGAAAATGGCACTGTGGCTTATGAGTATAGGGTGCTTTGAGTTTGTTACTGTTATTGATCTATGTCAAGCATCGACACTAAATCAATTCACGATTAGATTGAAAGAAAGATTTAAAAAAAAAATTCAAAGTGGAAAACGGAGAGAGAGAGAAAGAAAGAAGAAGATTGAAAGGAAATAGGAAAATTATCTTTTCCGAATTGTTGTTGTACAGCTGCTAATAAAGGAGCAGTGGTGGTAATTATATTTTGTAATCGTATGTAGGCGGAGAACAAGTTAAAAAAACAACAACCCCTTTTCCCTACTCATCTTTTGCTATCAAGAGAAAAGCAAAAAAATTAAACACAGTATTTGGGGCCTTCTTTATGTGTGTAGCTAATTAAAAATAACAACAACCTTGTTTGGCACATATTGCTACTAAATTAGTGTTTGTTTAAAGCAAGTGTGTGTGTGGGTTAGGTCATTCTTAAAGTTCAGCAATATAGCAGAAATCACATCATTAAGTTTTTAAATTACAATTTTATTTTATTATTATTGTAGATCTACAGAATGTAGACATCACCCTCAGAATCTTGTTCAGACCAGAGGAGGAAGAGTTGCCCAAGATCTACGCCACTGTGGGCGTGGACTATGACGAGCGTATCTTGCCATCTATCACTACTGAAGTGCTCAAGGCTGTTGTGGTAGGTTAATAGAAACACTTGAAATGACAAATCGCCTATCAGGACAGATTTTTTTTCTTGAGTGTGTTGCTTATCATATTGTTCACTGACTTGGGTTCAAGTGCCACATCCATAACTTCTTGATCTCTTTTTTTTTTTTTTTTTTTTCTTTTTTTTTTCTTCTTCTCTCTCTCTGTTTTCCCCCTCTCTCTCTCTCTCTCTTTTTTTTCTTTCTTTCTTTCTTCCATTTATCATAATATCAATCACTGCAGTTATCATAACTTAGCGTTGGTATTTAGTGTTTGAATCACTGGTGAAGCACACACAGTTATTGGTAATACTCTACAAACGTTTGTAATATTGCTTAGGCTATCAGGTAATATTTGTAAGAGGTATTGGTCAGAATCATTGGCTTTTTTTCATCTGCATTCAGTAGCACTTTTTTTTTCTATCCTAATCTCTTAGTGGGAACAATTTAATGGATTCACCCTCACAGCTTTCTTGTTGATAAATTTGTAGAACGAACACAGAAAAAGACACAAAACTGGCTTGGAATTTTTTAGTGGAGAATATTCTAGGGAGTATTTTGACTAATCTGTAGATATTTCAGTGATTACTCCACACGGTACATTATACGTCAAAATCATGCTAAAGATGCCTCATTCCAGTGACAATGAACAGTGCACGGTCAAGTTTCCTTACTTGAAACGGTACATTAAGGGTCTAAGGGTTTTAGACAACCATTTATTGAATTGTTAGCTATGCATGCTTTGTGGGAATTACTCTTTCTGTCTGTTTGATCACCGTATTACCAACTACCCACCGACTGGATATTTTCCTTGGATTGCATGCTTATTCTGTCTGTAGGCGGAGTTTGATGCGAGTGAACTGATCACACAGAGGGAGGTGGTGTCTCAGAGAGTCAGTGAATTACTTACGGACAGAGCAAAGAACTTTGGACTTATTCTAGACGATATCTCTATTGTAAGTTTTTGTTTACTTAGGGAGCAAAGTTTATCCCCAAAAATGTTTCAAGGATATTCATTTCAGTGTGACTGTCTGGTCTTTCTTTGTTTTACTAACTTTTTATTTAAGTATTATGTGTATATTATTATTATTATTATTATTGTTAATTTTTTTTGTCTTCATGAAAAATAGAACTTATATCTTATTTATTTGTGGCAGACTGATCTCAGTTTTGGCCGTGAATTCACTCAAGCTGTAGAGATGAAGCAAGTCGGTAAGGCATACTATAAGTTGTTACTACTATAGTAACTTCCACTTACATAATCCAAGCTTTAACACATAATATAAGTAAAGCTGTAAGCTGAGGATAGGGTATGTCAGCTACTTTAACAATGCTTTGTGTTGTATGTAGCTCAGCAAGAGGCTGAGAGAGCCAGGTTCGTCGTGGAAAAGGTGAGTTTTATAATTATGGGAAGTGAGTGGAATATTCTCCACAGCATGTTTCTGAACGATGCACTGGTGTTGAGGAGACATTCGATGGCCTCAAAATAAAACCCTTAATTAAATCTAGAGACTGCAACATACTTGCCACATGGTTTGTTTCCCAGGGTGGGATTTAATTAGAGTCAAAGTTAGGGATGATAATTTTCTTTTAGAAATGATAATGTAATCACACATATACACACAAAAATCATATCATATTTATGTTAGTGTTTTCTAATTGGAAACGCATTGTAGTGCAGTAGAGTAGCCAATCTTGTACGTTTTGTTTTCTCTTATGAACTGGGTTTTATTTTTTTTATTTTTTTTTATTTATTTATTTATTTATTTTTTTGGGTACCAAAAATACCTACGTATTAATTTTTTTTTTCCCAAGTATTCTTTTTGTTTCATTATTGGGGTTTCTGTTTCATTTTTATATAATTTGTACAAATTTACGAACTATATTTTCTTGTATTTACATCTTTCTTCAGGCAGAGCAAATCAAGCAAGCGGCCATCATCAGTTCTTCAGGAGATTCTGAGGCGGCTGCCTTATTGTCCAAGGCCTTCACAGAGGCAGGAGATGGTCTGATAGAACTCAGGAGATTGGAGGCTTCAGAAGATATTGCCACCACACTGTCTCAGTCCAAGAATGTAGCTTATCTTCCTGGAGGAGGGCAGAACCTCCTGCTCAATATTCCTACATAACTGAGGAATCACAGTTTACAGTTTGACTAATTCACTGCAATTGTCTTTCATATGTTAGTTGGTCTGTTTTTGGTTTTGATTTTTTGTTATCGTAAATGAGTAAGTAATAATGCCAATGGTCGTGGCGTTAAAGACTGCGTAGGGGTTAAAGTCCAAGCCAAACCCAAACCCTTACCCAATCGCAGTAGGTAAAGGGTTTCGCCTGCTGGATCATGCACGAGGTGTCGCTTTTCACGTATAGCTAGGGGATTGTATTTTGGGAAGTAACTGAACAAATGGCTACGGGCGTTTCTCGCGGGTGGTCCAGAAGCTTTAGGAGTGATCCTCATTTGCAGCAGTATTTCTTGGATAAAGTTGTACCTACAGGGAAGACCCTCGGACGTGGATCGTACGGCTCCGTAGAGGAAGTAAGCCGGGAATATTCTACTTTACTTAGTCTCGCTGGCCAGACCCATCGCTAGGCTTTCCTCGCATAGCGATAAGATAAAGGGTCTGGCCAGCTAGAATATATTTTACTATAGCCAGAAATTGAAAAAAAAAGTTAGCTATGTTTATGTGTGTTGCTAATGATATATATTAGTAAAATAACTGCAGGACAAAGTATGCTTACTCTGCCATTAAATAAGCTGCAGTAAGAAGATTGGCCACAGTAGGCTCCATCTTCTGTGTAAATTTTGGAAATTTTCTGATAATGGCTTGGCTATTAGGTTCCAGGATAGAATTGTATGAAGTTTTTTGGTGAATTGGAATTTAAAGTCTGAAAGGCAGTAATTTTTAATACATGTTCAAGTCATGCTTTCTTATCCTAACATAACCAGACCCTTTACCAAACTGCTGTGCGTGGGGGGGGGAATGGGTTTGGGGATATGGCCATACTTGCTACACATATAATGTGCCAATGAATTGCTGCTAGCAAATTACTGGGAATTACCCGATGACCCTTATTACATTGGCTTTGGGGAAAATCTCTCGCAACCAGAAAAGGGAGAGAAATAAAGCAGAAGTTATTGCCATATCCTGTTGGAAATTTTCCAAATTCATTTCTGCTTTATAGGCGACTAAAGTTCAGATCGCCTCTACTAGCAACTCTTAACTTGCCACAACCCAGTAGTCTGGCAGCTAAAGGGAAACTTAATAAGAAAAGAAACGATCGTAAGATAATTTAATTTAACTACATCTCCCTTGCAGTAGGTATAAGGGAGGTGGGGCACTGATCACTTCCACATTGCCTTAGAATACATTGTACCTAATCAACTATCTAAACTTTCGGCCTCAGATGCAAATTGGTAAACGGTCTTTACTAAGGCCCCGTACACCCTCTGTCATTTGCAAATGCTTAGAACTGGCTGCTAAAAGGGTTAAGACTTCATGCACTAGGGCGAGCTAGTCTGGATGTGCTGAACTATTGAAGCACTCTAATAACCTTGTTTCCTTTCTTTCTTTCTTTTTTAGAAGTTCTATAAAGATAGCTGAAAGGCTTTTCTATTGTTCTTTTATTTTTTCCAAATCAGGGTACCGACCTGTAAATGTGACAGTAGAGACTACTCAGGAGCCTGTAAACAAAAAAATCGGAACGTTTTATTGGATAAACGATTTTATATTTCTTTGAGCGAGACACACGATGAACGATACAGAATGAAACGGTAATGCAGTCAAATGGAACAGCCGAGTTTTACCAAACGGCGTACCGTTTCCCCCCCGTTTTTTAATTGTGTGACGTCCGTTCTACGGAACAGAATTCGGAACTTTGTTTTGTCTTCTACTATATTTATTTTATTATAACTTTCATTTTGAAACACAGTATTACTGTATATTGCAGGTGGAATACAACAAGGTATCCTGTGCAGCCAAACGCATGCATGACCTTTTATTGGACCCTTTAAATGAGGGAGTTCGAAATACTATCGAGAAATATCAACGAGAATGTCAGCTCATGGCAGGTCTCCGACATCCTAACATAACACAGTTCCTTGGTCTGTGTTTCCTTGAGGGATCAGAGCTACCTCTACTGGTGATGGAGAGACTAGAAATGAGTGTGGACGACCTCCTGGAGTGTGCCCCTAATATTCCACTTCCAGTCAAGGTCTCCATTCTCACTGACACATGCAGTGGACTAGTGTACCTACATGGTAGGCCTTCACCAATAGTCCACGGAGACCTAACAGCAAGAAATGTTCTACTCACCTCATCTCTGACAGCCAAGATCACAGACATGGGGAATTCTCGTATATTTGATCTGAGGCCAGCTCGACTAGCTCAAACCATGTCTAAACTTCCAGGGACCTTAGTGTACATGCCACCAGAGGCCCTCACTGAGACTCACAGATATGGACCATCTCTAGACATGTTCTCCTTCGGACATCTTGCTCTATATGTGTTGACACAGGTATGTTAATGTACTTTGTTTTTACTAGAGTAAGTTACAGGTACACAAGCACAACTAGTTGGAAATATTATATTTTTTTTTTTCTGTTGAAAAAACCCTGAAATTATTGAATTCTCACTTTTCAAATGATGGGTTTCCTAGAGTAATCACCAATGCCTTACCCATTAATTGTCGACCTAACATTCCCTACTGTAAGATTTTTTCATGAAAAAATGTATGTATGATTTGATTGAGCCCTAGATTATTATTTGATAAAGTATTTTGAAGTAATGATAAAATTTTGCGAATATTTTATTTCTGTCATCAAAGATGACAGCGAATGGGCTACAAAGTTTTCTAATTTTATGTGTATTAAGAGATACTACTATGCTACAGTCTTACTTTTTTCCCCAAAGATTCTTTTTATCCACTTTATTATCATTCTGCTATGATTCATCATTGCCCACTAGTTTTTAACCCTCAGCGCGCATACGCAAGAAGGTTATAGGAGTCATCGTGTCAGTTTGTCTGTCTGTCATGCTCTGATTTTGGAGATTACTGAAAATTAACTGTTGATTTAGGTATGAACTATCCCAGAATGAAAATATGACCCTTTGATGTGCCACTTTTTTTTTTATTTTGGGTTTATTGTTGAGAAAACGTGAAGCTTTCACCTCCTCATAGGTACCATTTTTTGTGGGTAATGCCCCCTAGCGTCATGTCTTAATCACTCGAGCAACTAATTTCTTGCAGCCCATGGTGTAGTTTACTTCAGCATTGTTGTCAATGAGTGTGAGAGGATAGTATTAGAGACAATAACAATAAACACCTAACTTATATATAGCATAACTACTATGATAATGGTAAACTGTGACTATTGACAACAATTATATGTATGCATGTGCCTACAAAGTGGATGAGTTTCTAGGACAATCTGTCACGGTCCAATTGTTGAGAAAAAAATTTAGCGAATTAGCTGACATGGATTGTAATGAGAATCAATCATACATATGCCAGCAAGTAAAACTACAAAAACAAAACTTATCAGATCACATTTAATGACGATATGCACTGGTTAGTGTTCTTCAAGTGATATGTGTTGCTGCATGTATAAACATCAGAAACCTGATTGTAGAGTTATGGGTGTATTGTTACAAGTATGGGTGTATTTTAATGTTTAAGGGTGGAGACCCATCCGGCTCACGCATTTTCCTTAAAAATTGATGCTGAAAAAAAAAACTTCAAGCAACGGTGGCAATTCTTTAACATGCTGAATTTATTTAGGGTGATAAGGTCTCTCTGCACACCAAAATTCAGACCATTTGCATCTTTGTAAGCCCAGTTAGGAGCGATTTACTTCTGCGGACATTTCGTGTTGTTTCTCCGCAACCATCCAAGCTTTTCTGCCGATTCAAGACTCTACGGCTTCCTCCCATTATGTTCCCGCTTCCTACGTTTAGTTTTTAGCTATAGCAACATTACTTTTCTAAATATCCGACCACTAAGGTCAACTTTGCTTCCTGCCACGCTATCAAGAAAATCTAAACGTAGGCCTGTTCACCTTACGTCACCGAATTACTGTTCCAAGTTTAGACTGCATCCTGTGACCCCTTATAGCTCAAAAATACTTGTCGCAAATTCACCCTCTTTGCAGGCGGCCGCGAACTGCGGCTGGGTCAAAACGAAGTGCGCGTAAAACTATAACGCCCCCCCCCCCCAACCGGATGTTGCATTTTGCGCCCCGCCCACCAAAGGTGCGCTCCGATTCAGCTGCTTTTTAGTGAGAAGAATCACCTACGGCTACGGTGCTGTTGAAGAATCACCTACGGTGCTGTTGAAGAAGCACCCAGCTTGTTAGATTTCGTACTAAGCTGGGAGGGGTCCTGCAGTGGATTTATACAGTACCCCGTTCAGGCGATACTAGCACGTCTGCCTTACTGACGCACAGGTAAGCGAATTAGCTAGTAGTGTAAGATTTGAAGAAATAGCCCACTGATTATGTGTGCGAACATTTTAGGTGAAACCTTCTGTGAGGTAGTGGCTCTGAAAAGAGCCGGGTTGGAAAAAAAGGACTCATTTTCTTTGGCTGTATTTGAAGTGCTTGGACAGCTTCTCCTAGAGGGGTTTGCTGTTAATTCCTCTATCCTTCACAATTCGTACAAATTATTCTCGGTCCTTGCATTCAGATTTGAGCAGTTCCAAGTCTCCATAGCTCAATCCAACCCTGGTCCAGAAGTCTGGAGTCGTATGGCTGAATTATTCACAAACTGAGGGAGACTGGACACATCAAACACCAAACCATTCTGTTGAGTGATAGCTGAAAGCTTCTCAACTAACTCTTGAAGTGCTTCCTGCGGAGCTGGGGAAACTTCAGTGGAACTCACAACTGGATGAGAAGAGACAGGAGGAGAGTTGTGGTCATCATGTGACTTGGTAGTGAAATCATTTAGAACTTGAGATGGATTAAAAATGCTAGAGGGTGTGATTCACATGGTGGAGCAGTAGGAGTGGACACTAAATCTTGAGAAGGTGAATCAGGGAGCACTTCTGATGATGACTCCTGCCGAAGAGAGGGCGTGACATCATGACCAGTAAAGGAAGGATCATCAAGAGTATCAGTGGAAGCCCCACCTATTGCTGGGACTTGCTCCAATCCTATGTCTATACAATATATATATATATGTATGTATATATTTTTTAATATTATATTTATTTACTTATTTCTTACTTCTTCTCAAAGCACATTTCATTTTCCTCATTTCTGTGGCTGCACTTATAGCCCTCTTCCTTTTCCTGGAAGGCATGATTATAGTTTGCTGTTGAAGCTGGTTGTAACAACAACGTGGTCAAAGCTAACTCACCAGCAGTAGGCTACTGAGGTTAGGGACTCTCGAGATTTTGCCCCGCTTTGCGCGCTAATATATCAAGCAGTGGTTATGCTTGCGAGATGCATGCGGAGCCAGGTGAGGGTGGTAGATTTTCGTGGTTGATAGCACTTAACACTTCCCACAGCCTTACCAACGGTTGCTATGGGTCTCCTCCCTTAAGTGCTAAATATCGACACTATTTCTTTTTATAGATATTTCCAGGAGATTTGCTATCAGCAACACAAGTGGATCCACACCATCCTGGTCGAGTTATTGGTCGCACTGAAGTAGAGCATCGTGAGGTGTACATGAAGAAGTTGGAGAATCAGTTGTTGGAATCTCATCCTATTCTAGTAGAGATGGTGACAAATTGCCTGCACAATGATCCTCAAACAAGACCTACTGCAGAGCAGTTACTAGGAAGACTACAGCCTATAAAGAAGGAGTTGACTTTATTTAATGGAGGAACATTACCAAATGTGACTCATGTACTTCATGTTAAAGAATCAAAAGAAAAGGACAAAATAATCAAAGATTTGGAAGTATGTATAATATGTATCTTTATAGATTCAGTTATTGCTGTCAATGAGCAGTAGTCACATTCTCCTATTATTTAGGAGTGGTATTACACAGCAATGCACGGTGAATATAGCTAGTGAGTATTTCAGAATAGAACTGATATATTTTTATTCTTAAGTTTGTGTTCTTCGGATTCAGCTTTCGAAACTATTAGGAATATAGTGGTTACTTTATGTATATTTTACCAACAAGAATGTGTAGGCAGGCTAAATTTTCTAGTCTAAAACAAAATTCAAATTTATTTTGATAAATTGTTTACAGATTTCTTGCTCATTATGCTTGTCATATAAAAAATTATTCAATATTTATTGTCTAAGTGACTTTACCCTGTACTAGTGAAACTATGGTTAAACTATTGATCGAATGCAGGGATTATACCAGTTTTATGAGCTGACCAGCAGAAAAGAGCTGCTTAGATTTTGTATGGGAATACCCAAAAGAAACACATACATATTCTCATGTTACATATACTCATGTATTAGTCACACTCAATGGTATTGGAGCTGAATCTGAAATAATCATTGTGACTCACTTAGGACCATGGTTGTGTGTAGTGGTGATAATAAATTTGATTCAGTGCTGTTCTGCCCATTTTAAACATCTATTATCTCACTGGTAATATGTGACAGTCTGTGGGAAAAGGGGGCACTTCACGCAAAAATTGAAATTGAGATATAGGCTCCAGAAGTAAGTCATAGAAAAAATTCTTTCTTTCTCCTATTTTTGATTTTTGCAGAATTAGTCTTAGTGACCCTTACTCTAAGTCTACGCCAAATTTCAAATGCCGAAACAACTTAAAAGACCCCAAGCGTGCCGTGGAAAGAGACAAGCTGCATTTTATTCTCTCTCGTTCACGAAGTACAATAAACAGGAAATGGGCGGAGTTTCAAACAAGCAGCTAAAAAAACGGAATAGCTTTGAGAATAGTGCATGCAATCTACAGCTTACCTCTGGTTGAAAGTTTACCACTACATGGAGTAGAGTAGCCAAGGATTCCAACAAGACAGGCTGTGAGACGCTCTGAAAGCTAAAAAGAACTCTACGCAAACTTCGTTAGTCGCCGTTAAAAAGCGGCTGTACGATTTAATTGCGTATGTGGAGTATGTCGTTAAGTATACGAAAACATTAATTATACCGGATGTGGAAATTCAGTTTATGTTTTCTCGATTTCTAGTTCAATTGCTTGCTGAATACAGCCCAGTTCAACTGCCAGTTTCTCTGTGCGTCGAAGGTTTTACCCTCCAGTATTTTAGCACTAAGTTGAGATAAATTGTAGCTTTTTATTAGCATAAAAAACTCCAATTTTTTTGGCTTGCATGAAGTGCCCCCTTTTCCCATAGACTGTCACATATATTAAAGAGAAATAAACCAATGACAATAATATTCATTTTTTATTATTATAGAAACTTGAAATGGAAATATCAGCAGATAGAACAAGTTTAATTAATGCCAATTCAAGAATTCTTGAAGAAAAAGAGCAACTAGAAGTTGTCATCAACGACATGCAAGTTGAAAACAATCAACTGAAGACCGAAAAAGAGCAATTGAAGAGAGAGAAGGATCATTTGAAAGCAGAAAAAGACCAATACAGGTCATTGAGCTATCAATTGAGGGAAGAGAAAGATCAATTGAGGGCAGAGTATAAGGCAGAGAACAATCAACTAAAAGTTGAGAAACAAGAACTGAATTCCTCAAGCCAACAATTGGCAGCTGAGAACATTCGATTAAAGGCTCTTCATCAGCAAGAGAAAGGTGAGCTCCAAATGGAAGTGGAGCAACTCCGCCGTGATTTAAAAAATGCCACAACGTCAGAGAATAAATTATCCACACACAAATCTCCGGTAAGTATTTTCTGTGTGTTCTGTAAAATAAGGCAAGAAGGAAAAGTTATCTATAATTTCATATAGTCAGTAGTATTTTTACATTGACTTGACCTTGATATTTGACCCCTGGCCTTAGCAACTCCTTTATGCGGCGTTGTTGTTTTTTCGAAATTAGAAATAATAAGTTTAGAACAAATACTGAAGTGTTGTAGTGCGTAGGGTGAAGATGGCTTGTGCTACAGCTTCAAATTAGGAGGACGGCATCCCAAGGCCCCTTGCATACTACTTGTATAATAAAATTGAAAACTTTAGATTTTGTCAATAGCATGTAAACAGTAACCATGGCAACACTATGGTTTTATTATTTTTAATGAACACAGCGTGTAAGTAACATAAACAATATCCTTTACATAAAATATTAACAATATAGACATGAGTAATGATATACAAATTTACTACAGATAATGTATTTGTTTATTATTTAGACATTCCCACTAGAACTAGACTGGAGGCGTGGTCCTGACATGCCAGTGGCTATGAGTTACTACATCCAATCAGTAGAGATAAATGATACAGTGCATGTTGGAGGAGGATGGACTGTCAGCGTTGAGGATGAGTTCATAGTGATGGCCTACAACACACAGTCCTGCCAGTGGCACACTCTACCTCCATACAGTACCAGTGGGTTTGCTATGACTACCATCAACAACAAACTAGTTGTGGTGGGAGGAAGCAATAGAGATCACTCTGATAGCAGTGAGCTAGGAGAGTGGCAGCCTGACAGCAACCAGTGGACACGCCCCTTCCCTCCTATGTCTACACCTCGCTATATGCCTTCAGCTACTTCATATAAACATTGGCTGGTAGTGACTGGTGGTTACCATGGAGTTTGTTTACAAACTGTTGAGGTACTTGATGTATCCAACATGCAGTGGTCAACTGGACCATCTACACCAACACCATGGGTGACGATGAAGTCTACTACAATAGAAGATTCCTGGTACCTCATGGGGGGATGGGGGTATGGTGGACAGAGTAGTCCTGATGTCTATAGTGTATCTCTGGAGGCTCTTGTTTCACACTCCTCATCAGACAGTTCCAACATATGGAACAAACTACCTTCACTCAACTGTACAGATTCCTGTCCACTCAACATTGGAGGATCTCTACTGGCAGTCGGTGGTGAGGACATGAAGAGTGAGAAGCCAGTGTCCACCATCCAGCGCTATGTCCCTGAGACTAATACTTGGGTCCAGGCTGGACAACTACCACATGCAGTACGTAACTGTACCTGTATCATGACATCAGACAAGGTCCATGTTATGGGAGGTTTTGATGATCGGCATAGCAAACTTATGAAACTGTTTACTTCTACTATTCACTAATAGCATTTCACAATGAAAGCTGTTGCCATGGCTACTGTTTACATCTCTAATTTAATGTGTGTATGACTATTATACAGATAATTAAATTTAAAAAAAATATTTGTAATAACTAGTTGTCTAATAGAATAATGTAGTGTAACAAGTAACTAGGCTTCATTTAGTGTATTAGCTTTAAATGTTTGAGAGTTCTATCACTGCATGAAAGTGTCCATTGACAACCATAACAAAATAGTAAATTAGTGTATAATCAGTTGATAACTATAGCTTGATAACCTCTACAGTCAATTCTAATTATCAACATAGTTTACGAATTCTGTTATGGTTGTTAATGGACTCTTTTCAGGCAGTGTATATCTTTTGAGAATATGCTTTATTCACATGCCAAATAAAAAATTAATCTATTTTTTACACATTAATTTTTTTGATGGTCATCAATTATTAGCATGGCATATTAATGAATTAGCAGTACCATTGTAATAACAATTGTCATAATAACAATAGTCTCAAATTATTCAATCATTCTTTGCTGAAATACTAATAACAGTAGTTTCTAGTTCTAATGGCCAACATATTTTTCATTCAACTTAACCTAACATTTAACTTCTTGCTGAAGTCCTGGATATCTTGAGGAGAACTTCAGTTCATATTGTTTAATACAACTAGGAAAACTACTTTTATAGTTTTAAAATTATAAACTGTCAACTGATTATTGCAACACTGCATGACACAGTTCCATACAACTCCATAGATTGACAATCGACCATTACAAAACCACAAACTCAAATGTCGTACAGCTCCACATACACTTCTCAGAATTTACAGCTCGATTATTATCTTTAAGCCAAATATAAAAGGACAGTTCTCAAATGGACAAGATGAGAAGTCAATAGTCAGCCAGCTGCAAGCGATTGTTGAGTTGACTTGAGATGAAGAACGAGACAAGCACCTTATGGTTCACCTGGACTTTGAACTGCAGTCCAACATGATTTTAGGCATATTTCTTAATGGAAGTGGGCATAGCGAGGGTTTTTAACTCGGCGATAGTGTACTGGACTCTCAAGGCTGGAGCTGTCTGCTTCAAACAGTTGCTGGCAACCACACATCTTCCCTAAAGACACAACCCAACCACGAGTGGAGGCACCCAACACTTCAGAGATATCATTACTACATCATGTAGTACAACCAAAACAGTAAATACATAAAAATGCTATCATTAATGATAGAATGAAAAGAATGCTCAGTTTCTGCCATCCTGCACAATTGCTTAGGTTGTGAAGGTTTTGTCATACATGTGAGGGAGCTACAGAAATAATAAGATGAGGAATAAATTTACGATAATTTAATCATCCTAAGAATGAACGAAGTTGAGATTGAGTTGTTGTTCGGGTAATATTCTTGAACTCTTCCATACAGCTCTCTGGATTGACAATCGACCATTACCAACCACAAACTCAAGTTATTCAAATGTCGTACAGCCCTACACCAATTCTCAGACTTTAGAGTTCAATTATTTTCTTTGAGCCGAATAAGGACAGTTCTCAAGTGGACAACATTAGTTTCCTAACTATCTTAAAAAATAACCACATCATTTTATGGAGTAGAAAATGATTCAAGGTCACACAATACAGTCTACATCAATAACTGAAAAACTGCTGGATCATTTCCAACTCTGAACAGCATCTGTTTTTACACTGGTGATTGCCAATAATACTTGAAAAAGTAGTGTAATTTCTGGAGTCAGGGTTTACAGGAACCTAATGAAATCCTTTCATCAAGTCCAGCTTGGAAAGGATTTTAGCCTAACCAAGTTTTGCACATACTTCCTCAGTATAATATAGCATCACAAATGGGATAGACACTGTGACCTCATTCAGCTTGCTATAGTCACCCACTAAACGTACACTTCCATCTTTTTCCAGGACAGGTATAAGAATGCTATTCCACTCAGACTGAGAATGTTCAATAAAATCAAGGTCCAATAAAACAAGCAATCGGAAGTCTCAAGTACTTTAGGTATAGCATATGATGTACCCCACACTGCAACATCAGTGGTAACACGAATATTAAAGGTAGCTAGTTGAAGTTAGACCTTGTTTATTAGAGAAAAACTGTTTGGCAAATTCAGAGAACAGCGTGTCTAGTTTTTACATTGGGGCTCAGGTAGCTTAATACCTTTCAATGAATCTGGCACAAATGGCACATCAACAGAGTCATCACCATCACCATCACCATCACCATCATCACAATAATGATGAATAGAATTGTTATTACTATCGTGAAACTTCTTTAATTATGGTTCAAATGAATAACCTTGGGATGGGATTTTCCTTTACAAGAAACAATTTTATATTTGACATCATTCAATTTCATAACAATCTCATAGCTATGGACCCTCCCAACTGACAACAAACATAACTAATCCTCGGCCCACTTCATATTATATAGAATCAAACTTTTTTGCCTGTCTGACTATATTTCGATCCTTTTATTGGAGTTGGCACCATTCATTTTAGACTTCAAGGAATAAATGGTTGTTGACATGTTGTGATGAAGTGACTCAATGAATGCATGAGCATTTACAGGAACATTGTCAGGATGAATCCAGTATGATTTTAATGTGGAAAGAATATGTGGAGTGGGTTTCATAAAAACCCATTCAAAATAAAACAAAATAAAAATAAGTCTTTTTTTTTTCCTTCTATTTAAATGAGGCTTATAATTAAAAAAAATTTTTTATACATGAATACAATATCATTGACACAAATACTAATCTAAATAGCTGTGTATTGCTGATATCTAGCAGCATGCATGAAAATTACAGTTTATAGTAAGTGATACTGTTGCAAACGTCCACAAACAAGAACATTAGTCATCCAGCTGACAAAGTAGAGCCACACCCCTTTCTATCCAGTGTTTCTCAGGCTTGTCAGTTGGTAGTTTGGTGGCTATAACAAAGTTAGTGGAGTGACCAGTAGTGGACAACGTTCCTCTTCTGTCACTGGACTTGTACATAGGGGCAGTGTATGTCATCTGTTCCGGAATGTCATCTCTCTTTACTGGCTTTACCCATATCTATCATGAACAATACATTTATTAACTAATTAATACAGAATGAATTGAATTTCCATGGTCCATTCATTTGGGTCAGAAAAATCTTAGGTTTTATAAAAGAAGTATGATATGTGACCGGTTTTGGGAAAATCGGCCTAAACGCGGCAAACAATTTTTTTCAGTATCCCGGTTCGATTTTTTTCGAAATTTTTTTTTATGTACGGAGAGTTGCTAAGAAATTATTGGCGGGCTTTTCACTAACAGCGGGGAAAAAACTGTAGCTAACTAATTCACTTACTATTCACGTACTCACGCAATTCTCGCCATCATAGTTTCTTAAGGAGCCCTGCATTAAGCCTTTTAGAATTCTTTCAATCCGCCTGTAACCGGTTTATTCCATAGTGTCCCGGAGACACGCAGTAAAAGTATACGGACACAAGACACGCCCCCTGACCTTAGCAACGCCTTTATCCGGCGTTTTTTTTTGAAATCAGCAATAATAAGTTGAGCAATAATACTGAAGTGTTGTAGTGCGTAGGGCGAAGACGGCTTGTGCTACAGCTTCCAAATTAGGAAGAACGGCATCCCAAGGCCCCGTGCAGCCTACTGGTAGAATAAATTAGAAAACTTTAGATGCCGCGTTTAGGCCGATTTTCCCAAAACCGGTTACATATTTAAAGAATAATTACTTGGTGGCAATTTATACCTTCATTTAATAATAACACGATATTATTCAAGGTGAATGTTTACAATAAAAATTGCTTTGTTTTAGTTTTTGTCATCCATTCTACTGGTAGTTTTAGTTATTATCAATTTACTATCTTCTAAAATATTTAGTTTCAGTTTTTTCATGTTTTCTACTGCTTAATTTTAGTTATTTTTACCAATAGTAAAATAACCCTAAACTAAGGGGTTTTGGTCTCAGTTTTAGTAAACTAAAATAACACTACTATTTAGGTACTCAAAAAGCAACAACGCTGGAGTCTAATCCTTACTTCTTTTTTCACGGTCTTCATGGCTGAATACTTTTCCCGCAGAAACCAGGATGTTGTGATATGGAATTCAAACTTCACTTAACAATGATTTAGCTACTTTAAAAGGCTATATAGTCTTTGGGTGGGACAATGTAAACAACAATATTCCTGAAGCATTATTTCAAACAATTATACAGAGGAACTACTGTATCTGATTCTAAAAGCAAAGCAATGGACATAAAGACTTTGCCTAGTTGTATTAATACAATGGGTGTTATGAATTCTTACTGTTTCTTGTTGATGATGAAATTATTAGCTAGTATTTCCAGATTGTGGGTGTACATGTCTTACCACGGGCATGGCATGTGTAAGTATCTTTGGGTCAGACTCTCCAAGTAACTTAGTCTTTCTGTCCCACTTGGCTCCATCCAAAAACAACCCCTTTACGAAGACACCTGAAGAAAATCACCAGACAATAATAATAACAAATATAAAATAACAACAACAATAATATAATAATGATACTGATAATAACTAGAGCACTAAGAGAGCAAACCGTGAGTGCAAGTATTAGTGTTCTAGCAAAGTCACTACTGTAGAATAATAAGTTTTTAAATTTTCAGCTTATATATAAGAATAATTTTGTATTGTTTGTCCATTTGAGTTTAATGTATCCAGCTAACTGTATTATTATGCCAGCAAAGGCTTAGTGTGTACAACTTCAGTCTTTCTGAGAGAGTTAATGTGCTAACAAAGTCACTACTGTAGAATAATAAGTTCTTAAATTTTCAGCTTATACATAAGAATAATTTTGTTCTGTTTTTCCATTTAAGTTTAATGTATCCAGCTAGCTGTATTATTATGTCAGCAACGGCTTAGTGTGTACAACTTCAGTCTTTCTGAGAGAGGAAATCACTGAGATGGTTTTTCAGCAACCACTGAAGTCCATGTCTGGTAACTACACGAACATTTGGACTTTCTGACATGCACGTTACACTAACACTTGGAACACACTTTTAAAATCGCACCAGTAGCAACAGAGATTTCCTAACATAAGATAAAAGTACAGCACTGGATCTGTGAGCGGTAAAAATTGTACTCTCATGTGAGCTAACGCGATTCTAAATGGCAGGTCAATGAATGAATTTTTCTTAAGTCATGCCGTCCTTTCTCATTCTCTGTCTACCTCTCCTTCTGATTCTCTCTGTCGTTCTATCATGATTGTGGACTTACGCTTTGCGAAACTTTTGCTTTCTAATTCATGCTTTCACCTTCTTTTCAAAACCTATGTCCTCTTCTTTTGTCAATTTCACTCACTTTTTAGTCGCCTTTTGCGTTTCTTTTGTACTTTATGCCTTCCATTCTGAAATCTATGCTGCCTTCCCTTGCCAATTACATCCACATTTAGTACAATTAAATGGAATGTAAATTCTTTACCCATTCAAGTAAAAACGACACTTTACCAAAACTGTTTAAGCTCATGAATTATTCATTAATACACACCGCTATCGTTTATTGGTTACCATCATCATCGTTGTTGACACACAAGCATATATAAATACAATAATACGTTTATTATTTAAAAAAATTGCAGTTAATTTAATAAGCAATGATTTTCTGCTCAATAAAACTAGATTACCATTCAGATAAAATTAACATTGTAAGATTATTGTATGTTCACATTCTATGAGAATTGCAGGAAGTACTTGTAGAATTTTTCCTATAAGAGGACACTATTTTTCAGACATTTGCTTACACTAGTACTTCCTTAGTCTCAATATATTAGCTTACGTCATATTGGTTGAGGAACATTTGCAGCTGTCTGACACTGATTCTGAGATCTGTTTCATTGAACTCGTATGGAATGTTCCATCTCAGAGGCCCAAACTTCCTTCTTACTTGAACCAGGGCATGAAAGAAACAGAGTCCAAACAGCAAACGCTTCCACTCTCGCTATAAAGAATTTATGAATACAATAAAGCTAACTAAACACAACAATTTTTATAGTCATTTTACAAATAGCTAGCTGGTCTGAAGATCAGTCTCAAGCAATCAGACACATTAATTTGAATCTGTATCAATTAAAACGATTAGTTGAAGATAAGTAATTACGTCAAATAATGCATGTGCTTCCTTTAAACCTTACCATTAATACTCAGTTAACTCTATTGTCTTAGCATACTGTTTTATTCAGCAAACAATCAAAATTTTACTTCAATTGTAATGCCATACTCACTGGCTTCTTGCATTCATTGAAAAACTCTGGATTAGACTTGGGATCATTCAAATACGATCTGATAATACTAGCTAGCATTCCCTTGGGTGGTTCGTTGGTCATCTTTATACCATTCTGAAGGACAGACACTGGGAAATGAGGTGAGGGGTAAGACGTCAGCCACAGTCTGAATTCAGGTTGAGTTGTGTCTGAGTTGAACTTTTCACACACTTTCTCCAGTATGGACATCCAGGAAACTGCGATGATGGCAGTTCAACACCACCCAAGTGCCTTCTTTCATGCCAGACTCTATCATCCTCAGAGCTATGGGATTCTGGCCTGGACCCAGGAACAGAGAGCTCCACTATGCACCCCCAAAACCCTAAATTACACATGAATGAGGAAGGCACTGGTTGGAGAAAAGTTGCAAAGTATTGGCACAAGTAGTTGTACACAGTAGAGATACACTAGCTAATGCAAAGACTAACAATTAAGCTGTTTGACAGAATTATAATAGTGACTAAGTAATAACGGTCTGAATCTCAATCTGACCGCAACAATAACTGAATGATACAGTACTTATAAAGAAAGGCAGCGCAGGGCCTATTCACAAAACAAAGGGACAAAAGAATAAAGGAAGTTTATGCAGGGACTCCTTACCAAACAAAAGACAAAAGAGTGATGACTGGAAAAAAACAGGAAAAATGACCAAATAATCAAGTGAATATAGTTCAGTGACATGTATAAGCGCATAGTAATTACTGTTCAATTGCATCCAACACAAAGTTAGCACCAATACTGCATGAATGTTGCAAGATAGGACACTAAATGAATCCAGATGGAAAAGTTACACAATTATACATAGCCATACTCCATGAGAATACCTGTGATAATATGAAACAACTTGTTTTCAAAATATACAACACTGATCTTCTGCCAATTCTTTTAATTCAATCAGTTAAGTTGTCCAGTATTAAAATTATATAGCTATTATACAATTATTAATAATTAATTATGTGTATATAAATTTCTTTGGCATGAGTGTATGCCATCCTTCAGCCAGAGAAGGAATGGGGAGAGTGGAGGTTGTTTGCTTGATAAATTTAAGGCGAGGTGAATGTCATAGTGACTATAAATATTTAGTAGCAGTGATCGCAAAAATTTATTTTATATGATGCAGAAATGGTATTGAAGAGAATCAACACCATCGTTACTAAAACTTGTATTGTTTATTTGTACTTCAAATAATATTTTTTTCTGATTAGTGCAATAAGCTTAAAAAATGATAATTCAAACATTTAAATTCTCACTATTTGTTAATAATTTAATCTAAATAGTCACTTTTGCTAAGATTGTTGGGCTAAGGCCTCCACTAGTCCCCTGATCCCTTCCACTCCACCCCACTCTTGACTGCAACCATGGTATGGGGTGAGGGACTTTTTTGAACAAAGCTAGCGAGACAACATCAATCGAGATTTTGATATTATGTATAGCAAAGTAGTGTTACCTGGAATGCCTAATTGTATGAAGAGGCTATTCTCAGAGCAGACTGAATATGCTCATACTTTGTTTACGTTATCAATAAACATCACATAGTGAGCAACTGTAAAACTGCAATAATATTCTAGGCCTTTTTCTACTTGGGTATGGTGTTATAGACTACACTCAGGCTTCAGAGAAACTAGACATGAGAAACAACAAGTTTATGTTGTGAGATGAAATTCAGACTTCCAGCATCCTTAGTTTATTGATCATAATTTTAAGGATAATATCATATGTTTGACTAGCATGGTTTTCATTTGTGCTGAAGCACACTGCTAGTTGTTTGGAGTTAATGATCAGCATCTGACGACATCATCAACCATGTGGTGATTAAAATTGAATTTAATAAATATTTAATGGGTGTGGTTAGCTAATGTCCAGTGGGAGCACCTACCCTATTCCAAATCATCTTACTAGGCCATTGTTGCAAATATAATTATGCTTAAACTATTTTGGTGCCAGAAAAGTTGGATTAAAGCTTGAATTCCACTCATAAATATTATTTTAAATATCAAGAAAGATAGATTGGCTAGTAACTGTAGTATCTAATGTTGTATAAATAGCATGATATAATGCAACACATGGTAGATAGTGCTCTCTTGTCTAGAAAGATGAGTTCACTAGTAGGTCTGCGCCGTATAAATCGGGTTCGTCAGTCAGGTCCAGTCCAAAATTTAGAAACTATTCACATAGTGATTTACTGACAAGGAAAATTGCCTGACCGGGGATCATTCAATATTGAATCTGCTGCAGGCTTTCTTAAAAAGAGGAGGATGGGTAAACTTACAAAATTATTGGGATGGTAACTTGTTCAATAATTTGCTTACATACTGTATGGCACTCATGATAGACCTTTGCTCAGTGATGTCTTAATTTAGTACAAGTTTGTGGGGAACTGTGTAGAGAGCATGGCACTTGCCTCAATAGAGTGCACTAATTTGTGTTTAATAAATGAATAGCTATTTACTGGGCAAATTTATGAAGATCATACAGATAAAGAAGTTTACAATTAGACCAGATGATATAAAAACTTCCATCAACATTGCTTCCTTGAGATATGTTGTCCAATGACAATTCCACTATTAGTATTGACTAGCTAATTAAACACTTTTTTTTTGTTATAGCTGTATATGAGGATCTTCGTCGTACATTTATCAGTATTTTTATATACTTGGTTGTAATTAATTATCTATCTATTCAATCTATTCAGGTGATTAATATAAAAAATAGCTAACTACTTAAGCTCAATAGTGGGGATTACAATACTAACCTTGAATCAAATTAAGTTTTACAAAATACAATGGTTGCTATATTCAAGTTAGGCTTGTATGTCACTCTTTTCAATAGCTACAACATTGCTCTACTGGTCTAAAATGTTTGGTTCACTGGTAGGTCCGCAATGTAATAAAAGGTCAGTATTTTAGACATCGCTGTGAGTCACAATTGTTTATCTCGCCCATAATGGTCTTGGAGGGCGTGGTATTATTTAGCATCCGCTACATGTTATAAACAATGGCGTCAAGACCGAGAGGGTTCCGTGGACGGTCCAGAAACTTTAGGGAGGATCCTCATTTGCAGCAGTACTTCTTGGATAAAGTTGTACCTACAGAGAAGACCCTCGGTGTTGGATCTTACGGCTCTGTTGTAGAAGTAAGTCATCAAGATGTAAACAAATTATAGGTTGGAGTGACTAGCTATTTATGGAGAGAAAAAAAAAAGCTATATAGCTTTACAGAATTATTAGGGGGAAATGCTATTGCTTTTGAATGAGAATTAAACTTGGAGAGAGAGAAAGTAGGCTAAAAAAGATTGGCAAGGCTTGTAGCTACCTTTAGCTGAAATAAAGGAGTATCTTCTTTCTTCACTAATAATTACCATACTCCTTTCTTGCTTCTAGGAATTCTTTGTAATGCTTCACAGCGAAGAAGAAAGCTTCTCCCAGTGTTTTACATGCTCAGAGTGGTTGTAAACTTTATTTTGACCCTTTTAGTTTCTACTGTAGGGCTTGTGGTAAGTTATGTAATGGCTTCACCAAGCTGTCAATTCTTTTCCATAGTGCAAACTCTATTCACTGGGCTGAATCCCTACAAGTGAAACATAGACTACAAATACATATACCACAATACAATTATATAGCCAACCAAGTAAAAACTTATAAGGTGTGTAGTGTTAATCTTAATGCGTAATAGAGCTCACTCATTCCTTACAATTTGGTGGTTGTATGAATAATGTCTCAGATTAGCAAACTCAGTGAGTGTTAGAGCAATAATACAAATGGTAGAATGGATTGAACTGGGTTATGTTTTGCTGTAAGAAGACCTATAAGTAACATGATCTCAGGTTTAGAAGATGTAAACTTAGTCTGGGGTAGCCACACCCTTTACATATCACTTTGTGAGGAAAGAGTCTGGTCAAATGCAAAGAGGCACTTGTTCTGCTCACTCACTATATGCTGTTCTGCTGACTCATATAATTTATAACCACTATACAAGTCAAATGTTATTTCATTTACTTTACACTAAACAGGTCACTCTATTGCATAATATCTGACTCTTTCTTAGTCTAAACCAGGTAAAGTCCTTACGTATATCATACCAACTTGACCTACTTTTTGTTTGCACATTATATATAAATTATCAGAGTGCTGTAGATCTCTATTTTAAGTTCATTCCCACCCCCTTACTATTTCAAATTTAGCTATCTTTTAAACATGCTTGCTTTGTTTGAGATCCCAAAGAAGCTCCATATCAAAGCCTATACTTTCAGCAGCAGAAGAAAAAAATCTATTTTTAAATAACACTTTTAAGTTTTAAGTTTCCCGCGCAAATTTAGAATCGGGTGAAATGATCTTTACACATCAAAAAACAAAGCAAATTCTGCTCTGCTGTGAAATAAATAGAAGTTCTGATGATCGTGAAAATAACTCTTAGTAAGTCTAGTTTATACTGCTGGTGCATACTGGAAATTGGTTTAGTTACTTCAGTTCATAGATGTAGAGATAACTTATACATGAATCAGAGTGTGATATGGTGAACATTTTCACGAGCAGGCAAATTTGTCATGAGCCAATGGCGAGTGAAAATAAAGCCTGAGAGTGAACCATCAATATATAAATGTATATTGGTTTTCCTTCAACACTTTGTTGTGAACATAACTTTCTATATGATACTGTGTATTGCAGGTGGAATACAACAAAGTCTCCTGTGCAGCAAAGCGTATGCATGAATTGTTGATGAACCCTTTAAATGAGGGAGTTCAAAATACTGTCGTGAAATATCAACAAGAATGTCAACTCATGGCAGGTCTCCGACATCCTAACATAACACTGTTCCTTGGTCTGTGTTTCGTTGAGGGATCAGAGCTACCTTTACTGGTGATGGAGAGACTAGAAATGAGTGTGGACGACCTCCTCGAGTGTGCCCCTAATATTCCACTTCCAGTGAAGGTCTCCATTCTCACCGACACATGCAGTGGACTAGTGTACCTACATGGTAGGCCTTCACCAATAGTCCACAGAGACCTAACAGCAAGAAATGTTCTACTCACCTCATCTCTGACAGCCAAGATCACAGACATGGGGAATTCTCGTATACTGGATCTGAGGCCAGCTCGATTAGCTCAAACCATGTCTAAACTTCCAGGGACCTTAGTGTACATGCCACCAGAGGCCCTCACTGAGACTCACAGATATGGACCATCTCTTGACATGTTCTCCTTCGGACATCTTGCTCTATATGTGCTGACACAGGTATGTTAATGTACTTTGTTTTTACTAGAGTAAGTTACAGGTGCACAAGCACAACTAGTTGGAAATATTATATTATTTTTTTCTGTTGAAAGAAAACTAAAATTATTGAATTCTCACTTTTCGAATGATGTGTTTCCTAGAGTAATCACCAATGCCTTACCCATTAATTGTAAACCTAACAATCCCTACTGTATGATTTTTTAATAAAAAAATGTATGTATGATGTGATGAGCCCTAGATTATGATTTGATTGAAGTAATAGTAATAAATTTTGTGAGTATTTTACCTCTGTCATCATGGATGACAGCGAATGGGCTACAAAGTTTTCTATTTTTGTGTGTATTAAGAGATACTGCTATGCTTACAGTCTTACTCTTTTTTCTGAAAATTCTTTTTATCCACTTTATTATCATTCTGCTATGATTCATCATGGTCCACTAGTTTTTAACCCTCAGTGTGTATGCGCGAGAAGGTTATAGTAGTCATCCTGTCAGTTTATCTGTCTGTCTGTCTGTCATGCTCTGATTTTGGAGATTACTGAAAATTAACTGTTGATTTAGGTATGAACTATCCCAGAACGAATATATTATGACCCTTAAATGTGCTCCTTTTTTTAATTTTGGGTTTATTGTTGAGAAAACAAGAAGCTTTCACCTCCTCATAGGTACCATCTTTTGTGGGTAATGCCCCCTAGTGTCATGTCTTCATCACTCGAGCAACTAATTTCTTGCAGCCCATGGTGTAGTTTACTTCAGCATTGTTGTGAGTGGATAGTATTAGAAACAATAACAATAAACACCTAACTTATATGTAGCATAACTACTATGACAATGGTAAACTGTGACTATTGACAACAATTATATGTATGCATGTGCCGACAAAGTGGATGAGTTTGTAGGACAATCTGTCACGGTCCAATTGTTGAGAAAAAACACTTTCTTTCAAAAGATTTTTCCAGGAGATTTGCTCTCAGCAACACAAGTGGATCCACACAATCCTGGTCGAGTTATTGGTCGCACTGAAGTAGAGCGTCGTGAGGTGTACATGAAGAAGTTGGAGAATCTGTTATTGGAATCTCATCCTATTCTAGTAGAGATGGTGACTAATTGCCTGCACAATGATCCTCAAACAAGACCTACTGCAGAGCAGCTACTAGGAAGACTACAGCCTATAAAGAAGGAGTTGACTTTACTCTATGGAGGAACATTAGTGAACGTGACTCATGTACTTCATGTTAAAGAATTGAAGGAAAAGGACAAAAGAATCAAAGATTTGGAGGTATGTATATATTCTTAAGCCAGAAAGACTCAATTGATATGATTTCTACGAGCAATCAATAATTTTTTAATAAAATTAGAAATTAGTCACATTTCTCTATCATTTAAGAGTGACAATACAGTGATGTGAAGGGAATATAGCTAGCAAGTATTTCAGAATTAAAATTAGAATAGAACTAGTATATTGTAGTTATTTAATTTCTCAAATGTTAGTTTTAGCTGCCATTAGTTTAAAAATATTCTAATAATAAGAAACTACTGATGCTTAATTTTTATTACAGAAAGTGCTAAAACAAAAAAGAAAAATGTTAAACTTGATAATCTATTTATTTAAAATCAGAGAATTGTTGACTGATCAATCGACACCATATGGCACTTGTGCCGGTGAATGGGTTGAGTAGCCAATCTCTTTAGAAACTATACCATGAGTTATTCACTGAACAGCAAGTGCATTCCTATGTTATTGCATTTGCAGGCATAGCACTTTACTATATATTTAAAATATCTGTTAGTCAGACATTGCAATTTACTGCATTATGATAACTATCACATATTTCAGTCATTATTTAATTAACACACACTCCAAATTATGCAACCCTTAACCCTTTCGTTCCCAATCCCGCTTTGAAGCGGGTGAAGACCGATTGACTTCTCCGAATTTTTAAAAATAGTTACTTTATAGCTAGAACCTTCAGATTGCATACACAGGTGCCCAATGCATTGGAGAAGCATCTAAAATAGCTTTCAGCCAGGACTGCTTCGACAGTACCTCACAGCAGTTGCGTTTATTTCTTCCTCGGCAAAAAATAAAAACATCGGTTCTCCGTCGAATTTTAAAAAAAGTTACCTTCTTCACAGCAGCTTCATTTATGGATCCAGTCATCTCCAGAGCTTTGTAGAAGCAGCAAAAAATTGCTTGAGCTCAGTAGCCTTCCATAACACATTGAAACAACCGCTTCTTTGCCGACCAAGACTTTGCGGTTTGACTTACTGTCTTCTCCATTTTTTATAAAATCGCCAGTTCAACTGGGGACCTCCCTATTACGTACAGTCTTAGGTAATGCTTATTACATCATAGGAAAAAAGTGAGCGTGTCGTGTGACCCCGGTAACTATGCAAAAAAAATTTTTTTTCAAAGTCATTTTTTGGAAGATGGCGTCTAGAAATTACAATGCGGTGCAAGTTTTAGACTTGCTTGATGCTGACTCTAGCGACTCAGGATCAAGCGGAGAGAAGGGAGACGACATCTAGGGCTATAGGAGGCCCTGTATCAGGGTTGGTGGACCAGACCCCGTCAACTCTGATACTGAAAATGGGAGTCAAGAAGATGATCGAGGTAAGCTTGTCTTTCTCTTGTCTTTCTCTTGAAAAATAGCAAGCTTCTGTTGTGGAAAGGACTTATTTATAGCTATATTGAGATAGAGTAAGCTGTTTAGCTATAATATATATATATTTCATTGAGTTTTGAGATTTGAAAGTGGCTTGTGGTTTTTTGAACAAATTCAAATTTTCAAAAAAATTAAAAAAAATTTTTTACCACATATACTACTAGGACCAGATGTGAATGCAGTCACCGACCCCGATTACGCAGATGAGGCGACAGGAGCAGAGTCTTCCAGTGATGAAGGAGAGGATACCGGACCTGAGTCTTCCAATGATGAAACACGAATAGGCAGCAGGTTCCAGTGATGAAGAAGAGGAAGTGGCTCCTCCTGCTCCGAGTTCTGGACGTCCTCGCGGTCGGAGAAGGCGGGAATCGAAGAACAAGAGTCGGGTGGATGAGGTAGGGGGAGAGTGGAAGAAAGATGACAACACACCCATTGATATTCCATAATCTTTTGTGTGAAGGACCACAGACTTTGATATTTGTGGCTGCTCCTCCCCCCCCCCCCTGAACATCCCAAAAGTTGTAATATGTATTGTTATTGTCGTTGTCGTTGTCTGTGTTTTTGTGGTGTTGTGGTGGAGCTTCACACTCGATGTATATGTGTGTGCGTGGAGTTGAAATGTTATTCTGGCGCTTCCAGATCTAACCGGGGAGGGAACGAACTCGGGGGGAGGGGGGGGGGTCTTTTCCAATCGGGGCTACTATGCCCATGTAAGTTGAATTTCATGTATGTGTGTGTGTGTACACCAGTCAATTTATATTATACATTTATTTTTATGATCTGTATTCACCTGTATCTTCTTTTTTCTAGTGTGTGTGTGTGTGTATGTGTGTGTGTGCATTTGTGGAATGAGAGAGAGCAACCGTGGACAAACAGTATGTGGCACTTCCGGATCCAACCTGAGAGAGAACGAACTCAGTGGTCTTTTTCGGTCTGTGACATCATCCATGCCGGGTAAGTTGAATTTCATTTCAACTTACTGATATTTGGGTGTCCAGCTAGGGCTGGGGGGGTTATGGTACAAGAATGTCAGTGAAAAGTAATGACGGGGGAGGGGGGGTTATGGTACAAGAATGTCAGTGAAAAGTAATGACGGGGGAGGGGGGGTTATGGTACAAGAATGTCAGTGAAAAGTAATGACGGGGGAGGGGGGGGCAATTCAGCGAGGCCAGCTGTTATGTTACAAATATCATTGTTGTCTTGTGTTTTTTTGGTATTGTATGGAGGTTCCGGATCCTATGGGAGGGATCGTTCAGTCTGTGCCACCATCCATGCCGGGTAAGTTGAATTCCACGTGTGTGCTTGTACTGCTTTTCATTTTCAAATTACACTTTCTCAATACAACGATTGTTTCTCTCATGTACAGTGTGGAGTATACATACCAGGGTTCATACAGTGGGAGGCTAGCGCTGGGTTCCCCCCTAGAATTTTGGGAGTTGAATAGAAATGAACATTTAGGAAGCATTTATTTTTAGTCTGATATTGTATCCCATTATGTTCCAATCATAACTGAGCCATTTAGTGCATAGGACCGAACACTGATCATCAGTGTGAAGTATAGACTCGTATGCAAAGATGTGCATCAAAGTAGTGTAGGTTCCAAAAAATGGGTGTGGCGAAGTACACTCGGAGCCCCACCCCAAACAAAAATCCTGTATGAAACCGCATACAATACATCATAAAGTTGCAATTATATAGGATCATGAATAATTTGTTGTTTGTATTACAAATATCTTTGTTGTTTGTGTTTTTGTGTATATGAAATTGTTTTGTAGTGGAGCTCGACGTCCGATGGCATACGTTCCTTGTGGACACTCATAGATGTCTCCTACATGATCACAATCAGCACCACACACAACAAACAACATATTTTATTGTTGAACTAATATAATATTGGTATAAAATGCATCAAACAATATTATTTCTATTTTATTTTATTTTTTTATTGATGGGAAAAGTGGATTTTTTTGGGGAAAAAAATTTTTTTTTTTGAAATATTAGTAGATGGCTTAAATATTATTCAATTTTCTCAATCAAAAAATGAGGGGAATCCCAAACTCTTGGTCTATTTAGTGATATATGGTTGCTATGGGGTTTTCCCAGCCAGCATCGAGTTAAAAAAATAAAACTGTAATGCACTATTCCGCGGTAGAAGATTAGATTTTTCCGCGCACGTCCAAACAATTTGGGAACGAGAGGGTTAATCTGAATCTGAAATAAATCATTGTGACACAATAAGGACCATGGTGTTGAAATTAGTTGTGTGAAGTGGTGGTAATTGATTCACTGCTGTTTGGCCCATTTTAAACATCTATTATCTATCAGGTTATATGTTAAGGAGAATGAAACCAATGATAACATTCATGCTTCATTATTTTAGAAACTGGAAATGGAAATATCAGCAGATAAAACAAGTTTAATTAATGCCAATTCAAGAATTCTTGAAGAAAAAGAGCTACTAGAAGTTGTCATCAACCACTTGCAAGTTGAAAACAATCAACTGAAGACCGAGAAGGAACAATTAAAGGCAGAAAAGGATCAGCATAAAGCAGAGAACAATCAACTTAAAGTTGAGAAACATGAACTGAATTCCTCTAACCAACAATTGGCAGCTGAGAACATTCGATTAAAGGCTCTTCATCAGCAAGAGAAAGGTGAACTCCAACTGGAAGTGGAGCAACTCCGCCAAGAGAATAAAGTATTCACACATAAATCTCCGGTAAGTATTTTCTGTGTGTTTTGTAAAGTTAGGCAAGAAAGAAAAGTTATCTATAATTTCATATAGTCAGCAGTATTTTTACATGGACTTGACCTTGACATTTGACCTCTGGCCTTAGCAACTCCTTTATGCAGCATTTTTTTGTTGTTGTTTTTCGAAATCAGAAATAATACGTTTATAACAAAAACTGAAGTGTTGTAGTGCATAGGGCGAATATCAATAATATTCAAATTTGGAGCACATCCCATACAGGTGGAATACAATAGACAACTTTAGATGTCGCGTTTAGGCCGATTTTCCCAAAACCAGTCACATTATTATCAAATTAATTATAATGTGATCAGTATCAATTTTGTCAATAGCATGTAAACAGTAACCATGGTATCAGTAAGATTATTTTCATTTAATGAACAATGTGTGACATAATATCCTCTACATAAAATATTAACAATATAGACATGAGTAATGATATATAAATTTACTACAGATAATGTATTTGTTTATTATTTAGACATTCCCACTTAAACTAGACTGGAGGCGTGGTCCTGACATGCCAGTGGTTATGAGTGGATACATCCAATCAGTTGAGATAAATGATACAGTGTATGTTGGAGGAGGAGGGACTGACAGAGATGAGGATGACTACATAGTGATGGCCTACAACACTCAGTCCTGCCAGTGGCACACTCTACCTCCATACAGTACCTGTTTGTTTGCTATGACTACCATCAACAACAAATTAGTTGTGGTGGGAGGAAGCAATAGAGATCACTCTGTTAGCAGTGAGCTAGGAGAGTGGCAGCCTGACAGCAACAAGTGGACACACCCCTTCCCTCCTATGCCTACACCTCGCTATGTGCCATCAGCTACTTCATATAAACATTGGCTGGTGGTGGCTGGTGGTTACCATGGAGTTTGTTTACAAACTGTTGAGGTACTTGATGTATCCAACATGCAGTGGTCCACTGGACCATCTACACCAACACCATGGTACAGCATGAAGTCTACTACAATAGGAGATACCTGGTACCTCATGGGGGGATGGTGTGAGATACGGCTACAGTATAGTCCTGATGTCTATAGTGTATCTCTGGAGGCTCTTGTTTCACACTCCTCATCAGACAGGTCCAACATATGGAACAAACTACCTTCACTCAACTGTACATTCTCCTGTCCACTCAACATTGGAGGATCTCTACTGGCAGTCGGTGGTGAGGACATGAAGAGTAAGGAGTCAATGTCCACCATCCAGCGCTATGTCCCTGAGACTAATACCTGGGTCCAGGCTGGACAACTACCACATGCAGTAGGTGACTGTACCTGTATCATGACATCAGACAAGGTCCATGTTATGGGAGGATGTGGGAATAGCAAACTTAAGAAACTGTTTACTTCTACTATTAACTAATAGCATTTTACAATGAAAGCTGTTGCCATGGCTACTGTTTACATCTCTAATTTAATGTGTGTATGACTATTATACGGATAATTAAATTAAAAAAAAATATTTGTAATAACTAGTTGTCTAATAGAATAAATGTAGTGTAACAAGTAACTAGGCTTCATTTAGTGTATTAGCTATAGATGTTTGAGAGTTCTATCACTGCATGAAAGTGTCCATTGACAACCATAACAAAATAGTAAATTAGTGTATAATCAGTTGATAACTATAGCTTGATAACCTCTACAGTCTTGTCAATTCTTTGTCAATTCTAATTATCAACACAGTTTAAGGATTTTGTTGTGGCTGTTAATGGACTCTTTTCAGGCAGTGTATATTTTGAGAATATGCTTTATTCACATACCAAATAAATAAATTAATTTATTTTCTTCACCTTATTTTTTTTTGGTGATCATCAATATTAATTATTAGCATGGCATATTAATGAATTAGCAGTACCATTGTATTAACAATTGTCATAATAACAATAGTCTTAAATTATTCAATCATTCTTGGCTGAAATACTAATAACAGTAGTTTCTAGTTCTAATGGCCAACATTTTTATTCAACTTAACCTGACATTTAACTTCTTGCTGAAGTCCTGGCTCTCTTGAGGAGAACTTCAGTTCATATTGTCTAATACAACTAGGAAAACTGCTTTTATAGTTTTAAAAATATAAACTGTCAACTGATTATTGCAACACAACACACTGTTCCATACAACTCCATAGATTGACAATCGACCATTACAAAACCACAACTCAAATGTCGTACAGCTCCTCATACACTTCTCAGAATTTACAGCTCGATTATTTTCTTTAGTACAACATTTGAATAACTTGGGTTTGTGTTTGGTAATGGTGGATTGTCAATCCAGATAGTTGTATGGAAGAGTTCAAGAATATTACCCGAACAACAACTCAATCTCAACTTCGTTCATTCTTATGATTATTAAATTATCATAAATTTATTCCTCATCTTTCATTATTTCTGTAGCTCCCTAACATGTGTGACAAAACCTTCACAACTTAAGCAATTGTGCAGGATGGCAGAAACTGAGCATTCTTTTCATTCTATCATTGATAGCATTTTTATGTATTTACTGTTTTGGTTGCACTACACGATGTAGTAATCATGATATCTCTGAAGTGTTGGGTGCCTCCACTCGTGGTTGGGTTGTGTCTTTAGGGAAGATGCGTGGTTGCCAGCAACTATTTGTAGCAGACGGCTCCAGCCTTGAGCGACCAGATACTGTATCGCTGAGTTAATAACCCTCTCTATGCCCACTTCCATTAAGAAATTTGCCTAAAAATCATGTTGGACTGCAGTTCAAAGTTCAGGTGAACCATAAGGTCCTTGTCTCATTCTTCATCTCAAGCCAACTCAACAATCGCTTGCAGCTGGCTGACTATTGACTTCTCATCTTGTCCATTTTAGAACTGTCCTTATATATTTGGCTCAGCCCTACACCAATTCTCAGACTTTAGTGTTCAATTATTTTCTTTGAGCCGAATAAGGAGAGTTCTCAAATGGACAACATTAGTTTCCCAACTATCTTTAAAAAATAACCACATCATTTTATGGAGTAGAAAATGATTCAAGGTCACACAATACAGTCTACATCAATAGCTGAAAAACTGCTGGATCATTTCTAACTCTGAACAGTATCTGTTTACACTGGTACTTGCCAATAATAGTTGAAAAAGTAGTGTAATTTCTGGAGTCGGGGTTTACAGGAACCGAATGAAATCCTTTCATCAAGTCCAGCTTGGAAAGGATTTTAGCCTTACCAAGTTTTGCACATACTTCCTCAGTATAATATAGCATCACAAACAGGATAGACACTGTGACCTCATTCAGCTTGCTATAGTCACCCACTAAACGTACACTTCCATCTTTTTCCAGGACAGGTATAAGAATGCTATTCCACTCAGACTGAGATAGTTCAATAAAATCAAGGTTTAATAAAACAGGCAATTGGAAGTCTCAAGTGCTTTAGGTATAGCATATGATGGACCCCACACTGCAACATCAGTGGTAATGCCAATATTAAAGGTAGTTAGTTGAAGTTAGACATTGTTTATTAGAGAAAAACTGTTTGGCAAAACAGTGTGTCTAGTTTTTACATTGGGGCTCAGGTAGCTTAACCTTTCAATGAATCTGGCACGAATGGCACATCAACAGAGTCATCACCATCACCATCATCACAATAATGATGAATAGAATTGTTATTACTATCGTGAAACTTCTTTAATTATGGTTCAAATGAATAACCTTGGGATGGGATTTTCCTTTACAATAAACAATTTTATATTGACATCATTCAATTTCATAACAATCTCATAGCTATGGACCCTCCCAACTGACAACAAACATAACTAATCCTCGGCCCACTTCATATTATATAGAATCAAACTTTTTTGCCTGTCTGACTGTATTTCGATCCTTTTATTGGAGTTGGCACCATTCATTTAGACTTCAAGGAATAAATGGTTGTTGACATGTTGTGATGAAGTGACTCAATGAATGCATGAGCATTTACAGGAACATTGTCAGGATGAATCCAGTATGATTTGAATGTGGAAAGAATGTGTGGAGTGGGTTTCATAAATACCAACTCAAAAGGGGTGTGACCATGCCTGGATTGAGGGAACTTTCTCAGGAAGTACAAAACAAGGTCTAAAACTAATTGCTAATCATGCTTGCTAGAGATGGTTATTACTTGTACCACTTTTTGAGGGTTGAATGAAGCCTTTCAAGTTGACTGTTACTCTCAGGGTGATACGGAGAAGTTCACACATGACAATAATAGCAAAACTTTTGTATAGTTGTGACAGAACTCGAGACAGAAAATTAGATCTCTGATCAGATAACATGGCAGAAGGTGGGCCAGTAAAAGAAAACAATTTTAGCAAGTTCATAGCCATTTCTTTAGTATATATATATATATATATATATATACCTCATTGGATAAGCAAAAACAAAACTATTTGCAAAGTCTATTGCAGTAAGAAAGAACCTGTATCCACGTTTAGAATTTAGCTACTAAGGGTCCAACAACATCAACTGTTTTGGTGTAACATTCAACAATAAGAGTTGCATCGTGGCAAAAATGTGATAAGTTAACTACTGGATGATGTCAGAATTCATGATCAATATCTGAGGTGAGAAATGCACACATCGCAACACACAAAATGATGAAATAGCCAATAGAAGATAGCAGGCTGCGTAGATACACACAAACACATCTTGTGTTTGTGTGACTCTTCCTGCTATGTGGTTGTGGAAGATACTACTTTTGATTCAATCAGTTTGCAAACCCACAAAATAAGTCTTTTTTTCCTTCTATTTAAATGAGGCTTATAATTTAAATTTTTTTTTATACATGAATACAATATCATTGACACAAATACTAATCTAAATAGCTGTGTATTGCTGAAATCTAGCAGCATGCATTGAAAATTACAGTTTAAAGTAAGTGATACTGTTGCAAACGTCAACAAACAAGAACATTAATCATCCAGCTGACAAAGTAGAGCCACACCCCTTTCTATCCAGTGTTTCTCAGGCTTGTCAGTTGGTAGTTTGGTGGCTATAACAAAGTTAGTAGAGTGACCAGTAGTGGACAAAGTTCCTCTTCTGTCACTGGTCTTGTACATAGGGGCAGTGTATGTCATCTGTTCCGGAATGTCATCTCTCTTTACTGGCTTCACCCATATCTATCATGAACAATACATTTATTAACTAATTGATACAGCATGAATTGAATTTGCATGGTGCGTTCATTTGGGTCAGAAAAATCTTAGGTTTATGTGACCGGTTTTGGGAAAATCGGCCTAAACGCGGCAAACAATTTTTTTCAGTATCCCGGGTCGATTTTTTTCGAAAAAATTTTTATGGCAGAAATGGATAGACACCAGTTAGCTCTAGCTTATGACGCAGTTGTAAGCTCTGGCGTGCTCTAGAACTCACACTAGGAGGCTAGAAACACTAGCCGGTTGGACTCGTGTACGGAGAGTCGCTAAGAAATTATTGGCGGGCTTTTCACTAACAGCGGGGAAAAAACTGTAGCTAACTAATTCACTTACTATTCTACATAATTCACGTACTCACGCAATTCTCGCCACCATAGTTTCTTAAGGAGCCCTGCATTAAGCCTTTTAGACTTCTTTCAATCCGCCTGTAACCGGTTTATTCCATAGTGTCCTGGAGACATGCAGTAATAGTATACGGACACAAGACACGCCCCCTGACCTTAGCAACGCCTTTATCCGGCGTTTTTTTCGAAATCAGCAATAATAAGTTTAGCAAAAATACTGAAGTGTTGTAGTGCGTAGGGCGAAGACGGCTTGTGCTACAGCTTCCAAATTAGGAAGAACAGCATCCCAAGGTCCCGTGCAGCCTACTGGTAGAATAAATTAGAAAACTTTAGATGCCGCGTTTAGGCCGATTTTCCCAAAACCGGTCACATATTTAAAGAATTAATTACTTGGTTGCAATTTATACCTTCATTTAATAATAACACAATCAAGGTGAATGTTTACAATAAAAATTGCTTAGTTTTAGTTTTTGTCATCCATTCTACTGGTAGTTTTAGTTATTATCAATTTACTATCTTCTAAAATATTTAGTTTAAGTTTTTTCATGTTTTCTACTGCTTAATTTTAGTTATTTTTACCAATAGTAAAATAACCCTAAACTAAGGGGTTTTGGTCTTAGTTTTAGTAAACTAAAATAATACTACTATTTAGGTACTCAAAAAAGCAACAACGCTGGAGTCTAATCCTTACTTCTTTTTTCACAGTCTTCATGGCTGAATACTTTTCCCGCAGAAACCAGGATGTTGTGATATGGAATTCAAACTTCACTTAACAATGATTTAGCTACTTTAAAAGGCTATAGTCTTTGGGTGGGACAATGTAAACAACAATATTCCTGAAGCATTATTTCAAATAATTATAGAGTGGAACTACTGTATCTGATTCTAAAAGCAAAGAAATGGACATAAAGACTTGTCTAGTTGTATTAATACAATGGGTGTTATGAATTCTTACTGTTTCTTGTTGATGATGAGATTATTAGCTAGTATTTCCAGATTGTGGGAGTACATGTCTTACCACGGGCATGGCATCTGTAAGTATCTTTGGGTCAGACTCTCCAAGTAACTTAGTCTTTCTGTCCCTCTTGGCTCCATCCAAAAACAACCCCTTTACGAAGACACCTGAAGAAAATCACCAGACAATAATAATAACAAATATAAAAATAGCAACAACAATAATGTAATAATGATAATGATAGTAACTAGAGCACTGAGAGAGCAAACTGTGAGTGCAAGTAAGTTAATGTTCTAGCAAAGTCACTACTGTAGAATAATAAGTTCTTAAATTTTCAGCTTATAGCTATGTATATAAGAATAATTTTGTTTTGTTGTCCCTTTAAGTTTAATATATCCAGCTAGCTGTATTATTATGCCAGCAACGGCTTAGTGTGTACAACTTCAGTCTTTCTTAGAGAGGAAATCAATGAGATGGGTTTTCAGCAACCACTGAAGTCCATGTCTGGTAACTACAGGAACATTTTGGACTTTATGACATGCACATTACACTATCACTTGGAACACGCTCTTAGAATCACACATCTAGCAACAGAGATTTCCTAACATAAGATATAAGATCAGCACTGAATCTGTGAGCGGTAAAAATTGTACTCTCATGTGGGCCTTCCTTTCTGAAACCTATGCTGCCTTCCCTTGCCAATTACACCCACACTTAGTACAATTAAACTGAATGTAACAATTCTTTACCCATTCAAGTAAAAACGACCTTTACCAAAACCATTTAAGCTCATGAATTATTCATAAATACACACCGCTATCGGTCATTGGTTACCATCATAATCGTTGTTGACACACAAGCATATGTGACCGGATTTGGGGAAATCCGCCTAAACGGCAAACAATTTTTTTCAGTATCACCGGGTAAAGCCTTATGGGTCGATTTTTTTCGAAAAATTTTTTATGGCAGAAATGGATAGACACCAGTTAGCTCTAGCTTATGACGCAGTTGTAAGCTCTGGCGTGCTCTAGAACTCACACCAGGAGGCTAGAAACACTAGCCGGTTGGACTCGTGTACGGAGAGTTGCTAAGAAATTATTGGCGGGCTTTTCACTAACAGCTGGGAAAAAACTGTAGCTAACTAATTGACTTACTATTCTACATAATTCACGTACTCACGCAATTCTCGTCATCATAGTTTCTTAAGGAGCCCTGCATTAAGCCTTTTAGACTTCTTTCAATCCGCCTGTAACCGGTTTATTCCATAGTGTCCCGGAGACACGCAGTAATAGTATACGGACACAAGGCACGACCCCTGCCCTTAGCAACGCCTTTACCCGGCGTTTTTTCGAAATCAGCAATAATAAGTTTAGAAAAAATACTGAAGTGTTGTAGTGCGTAGGGCGAAGACGGCTTGTGCTACAGCTTCCAAATTAGGAGGAAGGCATCCCAAGGCCCCTTGCAGCCTACTGGTAGAATAAATTAGAAAACTTTAGATGCCGCGTTTAGCCGGGTTTTCACAAATCCGGTCACATATATAAAGACAAAAACTACATACCATCTTCAGGGGGTTCAGAGTATTCCTTGTCTTCCAGTACCTCATAGTCAAATCCCAGGAGATCAATAGGAATCTGATACTTCCTGGCATAATTCTGAGTGGAACCTATGGCATACAGTTGGTATATATGTCTCAGATTATTATATGATAAAAGCTTGACATATTATTGCTATTATAGCTAATAGTTTGTTGTTGTTTTTTGACAATAGATTAAAACAATGAACCATAATATTATACAGGCTCATTGGTACACAAAACTATTCATATATTGAGGTCATTAGTTAAATCAACACATACAGAATACATAAGAAAGTTATAGGTCGTCCAATCAAAAAATTGTAGTGTATAGCTGGAGAAGACTGTTTTTAAGTTGTTTTACACAGTGTAGATAAAGAATCAGTCAAAATAATATTTATCTCACACATTGGAATATTGTGGAAGTTTTAATGTCCTAAATTTTTTTGAGATAATGTCAATAAACACGCATTTAATTGAAAGATATGGAATTGCCAGCTTTAAAAAAAATAATTTCCCAGCATAGTCACCTGTTAGAAAAGCCTGTGTAAAGTAGAATCCAGATATCCAAAACACAATGGGAGGTCCATGCATTAACCAATCCTGTAGGAATTTGATTCTGGCAAGCAAATCATTGACATAAGAGCCCAGAGGCTTGAGCGATGGGTAAGATTTCTTCATCCACAGCCCAGGTATCTTGCCTTTGAGCATGGAGTCAGCAACCTCTTCCAACTCTTGGGACATGACAACTAGACCCTTGATGGCCTTACGGATATTGGAGAGAGATGCCCTAACCGTTACTGTGAGGCGATTAAATCGTACCATCTCCTGAACCAACACTGTGTTCATGCTCTAAATACATGTAATATATAATACAATAAATAAGTCTACAATGTGAAAGAATAAAAAAAATCACATATAACAGCCTGTCATTTCTTCCATAAGCAAGTACACCCTGGACAATGAATCAGGACAATGCATTAATTGTGGTTGTCTCAGTACCTGTGAATAAGTGGTAGGGTATTTCCTGAGTGCCTCTTCAGTGTCAAAGTCCTTAGGTAATTTATTCAGAATATCTGCAGCTACTTCCTCCAATATTTCATCATTAGACTTTCCTCCACCTGATGAAGTTCGTGCCTGTCAAGAATAAAACAAAACAACATTAATTTTGTACACTTATCTTTCCTATGAAATAGATTTTACATATTATTACACAAAATCAACAACACAGAAACATGTAGTATAATACTATATTATTGAATTATTTTGGGATACTTACTTGGGTTAATAAGATACTGTCAAAGAGTTGATTGGTCTCCTGCTGATCCTTAGTGATGTCTGCATTAGCATTCATGCCAAACACCTCAGGATGGGGGATGATGGGTAAGGAACGGACATACTCCAAGTAACTCTCATGCTAAAGGGAAGTTAATCAATTACAATGTTATGCCGTGTTCAATTAAATTGCTAATATGACTTCAATGATTACAGTTATAATAATAATAATAATAATAATTTGTTGTTATTATTATTATTATTATTATTATTATTATTATTATTATTATTATTATAAGAATGTTCCATTTATAATCCTTACCTCTCCATCTAGGGGGCAGTGGTAAGTCCCACTGGTAGAGATGACATACTTGTCTTGATCAAGTATGTCATTACAGAAGAACTTGTTGAGTATAGTGAGTAGAGTCCTCCTGTCCCAGTCATCTGTCACTCTACCACCATAGTTACACTGGCCAGTCAAGTACCGCAGAGCAGCAAACGGTACATGCTAAATTGACAAATATTTAAAAAATTAGACGTTTATTATTAAAAAAAATTGCAGTTAATTTATTAAGCAAGGATTATCTACTCAAAGATTACCATTCAGATAAAATTAAAAGAGTACGATTATTGTATGTTCACATTCTATGAGAATTGCAGGAAGTACTTGTAGAATATGCCTATAAGAGGACACTATAGTTCAGACATTTGCTTACACTAGTACTTCCTTAGTCTCATAATATTAGCTTACATCATATTGGTTGAGGAACATTTGCAGCTGTCTGACACTGATTCTGAGATCTGTCTCATTGAACTCGTATGGAATGTTCCATCCAAGAGGCCCAAAATTCCTCCTTTCTTGAACCAGGGCATGAAAGAAACAGAGTCCAAACAGCAGACGCTTCCACTCTCGCTATACAGAATATATGAATATAATAAAGCTAACTAAACACAACAAATTTTTACCAATGTCTTAGCATACTGTTTTATTCAGCAAACAATCAAAAATTTACTGCAATTGTAATGCCATACTCACTGGCTTCTTGCATTCACTGAAAAACTCTGGATCAGATATGGGATCATTCAAATATGATCTGATAATATTAGCTCTCATGCCCTTAGGTGGTTCGTTGGTCATCTTCACACCATTCTGAAGGATGGACACTGGGAAATGAGGTGAGGGGTAAGATGTCAGCCACAGTCTGAAGTCCGGGTGAGTTGTGTCTGGGTTGAACTCTTCACAAACTTTCTCCAGTATGGGCATCCAGGAAACTGCCAGATGGCAGTTCTGTAACACCACCCAAGTGCCTTCCTTCTTGCCAGACTCTATCATCCTCAAAGCTATGGGACCCTGGCCTTGACCCAGGTACAGAGAGCTCAACTATGCACCCCCAAAACCCTAAATTACACATGAATAAGGAAGGCACTGGTTGGAGAAAAGATGCAAAGTATTGGCACGAGTAGTTGTACACAGTAGAGCTACACTAGCTAATGCAAAGACTAGCAATTAAGCTGTTTGACAGAATTATAATAGCAACAAGGTAATAACGGTCTGAATCTCAATCTGACCGCAACAACAACTGAATGATACAGTACTTATAAAGAAAGGCAGCGCAGGGCCTATTCACAAAACAAAGGGACAAAAGAATAAAGGCAGGCTATGCAGGGCCTCCTTACAAATCCAAAGACAAAAGAGTGATGACAGGAAATAAAACAGAAAATGACCAAATAATCAAATGAATACAGTTCAATGACATGTATAAGCTGAACGGGCATAACTCCACTCACTACGGGGCTATAAGGTTAAGGACCAGCCAACCCAATTGTGTCCAGGCCAAGGAGGAGAGCACAACAGCCAAGGCATGACCAGTTGACGCCAGTATCCAGCTGATAAAGCTGACCCGAGGTTGAGTGAGGTTGAGTTAATTGGTGGCTAGCTTGGACGACAACTCTCTAGTTACCAGCAAGATGGGAGCTGCTACGAAGGAGCAACTCGGTCGTTACTGACAAATTCCTCAGTTACAAATATTACATTTAGAACACCCAAGAATGATAAATATTGTCTGTTTATAAGAGAGTGAGATGTGCTAGCTAATGGATAGATAATGATGGAATGCATGCATTATTGTAACTATGAATGAAACATTAAAAGGTTACTATGGAAATGTTTGTTGTTTCTGGGTGCAGGACTTGCTGTCTCCAGTTATAGAGTTAAGGGGGAGGGACTTCCTACAGCAGAGGTTCCGACACAGCTGTTGTTCAGGGAGCTACCTGAACATAATCACATAGTAATTACTGTTTAATTGCATTTCCAACACAAAGTTAGAACCAATGCTGCATGAATGTTGCAAGATAGGACACTAAATTAATCCAGGTGGAAAAGTTACACAATATACATAGCCATACTCCATGAGAATACCTGTGATAATATGAGACAACTTGTTTTCAAAGTATACAACACTGATCTTCTGCCAATTCTTTTAATTCAGTCAGTTAAGTTGTCCAGTATTAAAATTATATAGCTATTATACAATTATAAATAATGTATTATATTATATGTATATAAAGTTTTTTGGCATGAGTGTATGCCATCCTTCAGCCAGAGAAGGAATGGAGAGAGTGGAGGTTGTTTGCTTGATAAATTTAAGGCGAGGTGGATGTCATAGTGACTATAAATATTTAGTATCAGTGATCGCAAAAAGCTATTTTATATGATGCTGTATAGGTTCATTACTACGTAATACAATTTCTGGTAGTTTATTTATTAGCTTTCGTAGTAGATATATGTTCAAGGAGGAACGGCATACATGTTCAATTTTTTCACTAATCCCTTTGATATATGGTATTACCAAATATTTGATGGTTTCATCTTGTACATTGGTTGAATTATTTCTGGTTGAATTCCTTTTGGATTTGATGTTGCTATTTATTGTTTGTTCTGGGTAACCATTTGCTAGGAAGACTTCTTTTAAATGTTTCAGCTCCTGTGCAATTTCAGATGGATGGCACAATTTCTTTCACTGTACCAAACGCATGTTATAAGCACCCCTTACATAGTCAGATAACAATGCTTATTACATTAGTTTAAGGCTGCTATACACTTGCTTATAAAGTAGCTTATATGGGTTTATACTATCTTATAGGAACACTATCAGCTTGTTATAAGATAACTTATAACTCGGTTTTAAGGACCAGTATATTAAGTGTATAACAATGAGCTTAATCTGTTGCTATCTGACATAATATAATCTTTATAGCTAAGCCATCAAATTATATTAGCAGTTTAACGAAAAATACATTTTTTTTTTAATTGAAAGAGAAAGAATATTATAGCTACATCATAAACATCATTCAGAAAAAAGTTCTTCAGATATATCTGAATCTTGGGCATTCACTGGAGTAATTTCCTTTGATTGGACTTTTAAATGTCCACTTTTTTGCACCAACTGGAATAGGTACTGATCGTGGAGATCCTTCCACTCGGCGAACTCTCATACTTGGCTTTCTTTCAAGCCTGCGCTCTAACTTTCCAATAAATTGTTTGACCTTAGCCGAACGAAATGAAGGTGGGTGGCGCACAAACTTGTCTTCATTTTTTTCTTCTTCTGACATCATCTCAGGGGTTAACTCATTCCATCTCTTGCTTTCCTTCTCCCCCTTTACCACTCGACTTCTTCTATCATATGACTATTAAATATAAAACACATTAAAAGATAATCACTAACTTCTACACTACTTTCACAAGTACTTATTGATAACCAGTAAAATTTAATTAGGAATGCTAAATTGAGTTGCTGGAAGGTTTCCAGAAGTGGAGAGGCTCTCATTCTCATGATCATTGCTTTATTTTTTCTCACTAATATAGAGCTTACTCTAGAACATTCAAATTAAGAATAGCTGCATGATGGTCATTCAGAAAATGTAGTGCTTGCTTAACCCTTTCCCTGTCAATTTTTTTCCCAATGATTCAGTGAATGCATTTAAAAATTCATAAAAAAATAAATATTGGTCAAAGTCCCTAGCAACCATACATTTTTGTAATTATCAGTTAATTTTACACTTGACCACATTAATTAGGTTGCCTAGCAACAAAACCACAAAATTAATTAACCGATTTATTTTATTTTTTTGTATTTTCTTGCTAAATCAATTATAGAAATATGAAAAATTGTTACTGAATGTGTATCAAAGCAGAACAATAAGTGAAAACCATGATTTCATAAAAAAAATAACCATAAAGAACGTGGAGAAAAAAAATACAAAATGATTATATGTTCTAAGAGATTCATATATTGCTCTCCAATGGGATCGCTCTCTTTCCCCATGTGATTCAGCACCATCACTTGACTGAGCACCATCACTTGACTGAGCACCATCACTTGACTCACCACCATCATTGACACCAGCATCTAAATTTTATTACATATTTTGAATTTATAAATAGCTAAATTTAAAAATTTGAATTCCCAGCTAGTGCCTTTGCAATAATGTAGCCAAACAATTAGTTCACAAGTAGTCTCATGTCAAAATCAAACAAAGTTAGTGCCAACAAATCATGACATAATTTTACCTTATAATTAGCCTAGTATAAACTGCATTCGAAATTTGAATTACCACAACCACTTAGTTAGTGGTTTAGTAAAAGTGTAGCTAAACAATTGGTTCATAACTAGTCTTATGCCAAAAAAACAACAATAATCATGTTAGTAGCAACAAATCATACTTACTGGTGGTGCAACTTAGACAAGTTGCGACATCTCAGGAAGCGATGAAAGTGATTTTGAGGATGACAGAATGTTTTCTTACCACCTTGGTACTCTGTCTGAGACAGTAGTAGCCCCCTCTGACTACGAAGGAAGCACTAGCAGCTCAACTTCTGATGAAGTTGATGATGTAGCAATGCTGGATGACTAATTGGACAGCCTCAGTGATGGAGCCTCTCCAACATATCCAACAATTCCACCACGGTAAACCGTTCGGCCATTTTGTTATTTTTTTAGTCAACGGTCTGGTTTATTTTTAACCTAGGCCTTAGTAACGTCCTTTTATGCTATTTATAAACAATTTTACGTCATAGAGCAACTCAAGACGCGTGTTTTTATACGTATACTCTAACGTAACTTCACGCCGTTAGTCTTTTAAAATATTTTTTAGCGCGGGTACTTTGCGCGCCGAGAATTCTCGGCTTTGACAGGTAAAGGGTTAAGTTTAAAGTATTAGTTTAGACTGTCAAAATGTAAACTTTTAAGAAACATATTCAGGTTACGTGATAACCCTTTTCAAATTATTGTTATCTCTAAAAGTGAGGTGGTCATACATAGAAAATAGAATTTCTTTCAATGGAATAGAATTAGTTGTGTTCCACTTGAGTGCTCTAAATCTATCTTGACAGATAGGTATGAACTAATATAAATGGTTAAGTCTTTTTAAGCAATGGTGAAAGCTTTAGAAAAAACCCTTTACCATAAAGGTATAGTATGGCACTGAAACCCCTTACCATATTGTTAAGGGTGCCATGCTAGTTTAATGGTATGGAAACCCTTTACCAATGTGAATTGCGGACTGAGTTCTCAACCCACAAAACATTGGAAATGATGCAACACAATAGCAGCAGCAACAACAACAAAAATTGCATGTGTCATGTGTTTTTGAGACGTTAGGTTATAAACATGTGCATCATCACTGACTCATGGCAGCAGTTCAAGAATTAAATTGATTCAAACTGAACCTACTCACAATACTATCAATCCTTTATTGCAAATCACTAGATTAAAAGTGTGGTACAATATAACAAAAAGCTTAATTTATGATAGATCTGACTTTGACAATCATTTACTCTCATCGTTCATGCACAAGAAGGTTATAGCAGTTTTCTTGTCTGTCTGTCTGTCTGTCAGTCTGTTTTTCTGTCACACTCTGTTTGATTACTGACAATTAACCATTGAACTAACTATAAATACTCTGAACAACAATTTTTGGTTAACACCCTCTATCGGCATGCTATAATTATGTGAGTGAATATTAGTTTGCTGTCAGTGGCAGTCTTGCTTATGCTTGAAGTTATAACCGAGTGTTTGAATTGGAGTTTGGCATTGCAGATGAGTGTCCCTTGTGTTACATATACTACAAAGCATTTACATCTACCATTTCATTGCACGAACTTTGCCTGATTTGTTATAAAAATGATACTGTAATAGCTAGTTAGAACACTGAGGGTTAACATTGTAATAGTTTTATTCAATTATCAAAACTTGTTACTTTTATATTGCCCGAGAGATCAGTTACATTTACATCAATGTATTTCTTGTCCTGTGGAGCCAGCAATTATTGCAAGAAGCTTTGGAAATCTTACTGTTCAAGTAATTGTGTTTCACCTGTATAGTAATTTTTTTGTATCACCAAGCTCCCATACAAAGCAGCAATATGCTAATACCATAGTTATTATGATGGGAAAAAAACGTTTTATCGATATAGCTATAAATACTCTTGAAACTTAGAAAGATTGTGTTTTATGGATGAAATGTGCAATCCTTATATTGTATTTAATGCTGTGATCTTGGGTGGTGCATGTCAACCAATCTCTTAGACTAAATACCACAAACACTGTCAGACTATGCCTCCAAGAATATTCTTACAGTATTTTTCAAAGCAGTAATGTGTGCATAAGCTAGCCGTTACCTCCTAGTGATGTGATTAACAACTTGGAATTTTTATGGAGAATAAATAATGGTGGGAAAGAGGGGGTGCGGCTCCCAGGGCTGGAGCCCTCCCCCCATAATTTTGAGATAGTTGATTCCTCAAAATTATATTAACTTACTCGCTGTTTTAGTGACCGCAACATCTTCTTCCTCTTAACTGGCGTGGATTGATGCTTTTGCTTCTCCGATAATGTCTTCTTATAGGTCTTACAGCCTCCTGCACAGAAAAAAGAACAGTTTTATGGAAAAGTATACAGACACATTTCATAGAAACTTATTAAACATGTTTTTGTGGTTTAAAACAATCACTTCCTCGATCATTATGACTACAATTATTATCATAGTAATAGTCATTTGATTAGCACATATTGCAATTGAACAGTCTAGTTATATCTTGTATATTATGACAGAGTTTTTGCACACATTAATAGTCTTGGCCACATTCTCTATTAATTTTCTATTAATACATGAGCTGAGCTACAATTACATGTATAAACAGATTGTTACAGTATATGTAATTACATCATATGCCCACTGTTCTTAACTAGTGATGTGCTTGAGCACAAATGGTGAGCGAGCCTAAAGACTATACTATTTTTATATGAATGATTTTGACTTCTAACGCTGAAGTTACTGAAAATAAGGTCCAGTTTTTTAATTTAGCATACAGGGTAAAGGTATTTCAGTGCCATAGTAACAACTCTCTGCAACTGCTTGAATTGAAGGAAAAAAATCAACAACAAAACAATACACGTTATTTAAACATTTTCTTTGTGATATTCTTTAGCTAAGTAGTGGTTGTAACACACAATGCTTTGACACAACTGGACATGCACCTACACAGACTTACCTTCACGGTAGTCTAGTGGACAATGTATTTTCAAGTAAATACTGTTGCGCACAGCTTATAACCATGACAAAGAGCGCATTGACTTACCACCGCCACTAACTCGAATAGAAATGAAAGTCCCTTAAGTTTTCACGTTATAACTGCACCCGCAAAAGAATTCAAAACGGTAAACAATTCAATTTCTAGGGTGATACGGGTACTGATCGATAAACCAGAGGATTCTGTTTAGTGCAATTTGGGACGGGGTCGACCACATAACTAACACAAAAACGCGAAGGTCAAAGTACAAAATGACATACGTACGTCCAAACATATATACAAATAAATAAACAAACATCCCCGATTTTTTTCATTTTTACCCCTGTAAGTGTCTCGCTCGTTACGCTCGCTCGCCAATTAGATTATCCACCTTTTGTATGTTGAAATTAAGCTGAGTTTTTGCAAAATGAGAGGTGAACTCACCTATAAATGGTAGGCTACAGTCATGATGTATTCACGTTATTAGTTTTATTTTTTTCACTTGAATGATTTTTTTAAATGTAGTATGACCTAATGTGGTTCAATAATTACCATTTCATTTTGCTGCAGCTGGGAATTAGGTGCCAAACACTTGCTTACTACTCTATGCAGCTTCAAATGGAGGTGCTAATTGACAAGAATGTGTAGTAATTAGTTAAGTGCAATTAACTATGCAAAGATATAACTACTAAAGCTTGATTACATTTATGTTGCTAATAAAGTCAAATTACTATGTGCACTTTACACTCTTAATGAATATTGATTTCACATTAGGGTGTACTGAACTAGTTCAGACTGTTGACCTACAGGAAATGCATAATAATAAAAAGAATTTGCTTAGGAAGTATGCTCCCATATTACCATGGCCAATCAAATGAGTGATATTCTCTGGTATTAAATAAAGAATAAAATTATTGTGTACACGCAAGAATGGGGGTGGGGGTGGGGACAAAATAACCTAATGGAATAACCACAGCAACACAAGCTACTTTACAAATACTAAGCCAACTGTAATTACTTACAGGGGTAAACAGAATCCTCTGGTTTAGCGACCATTACCGCATCACCTTAGAAATTGAATTGTTTACAGCTTTGAATTGTTTTGCGGGTGCAGTTAAAACGCAAAAACTTATGGGAGCACCATTTCTATTCGAGTTAGTGGCGGTGGTAAGTTGGATGCTTGTACCAATTGTGTTCAATAAACCGTAGAAGACAAGAAACAAATTATTCCATTTCTTTTTGTTTAGTTGTTTTTAAAGAATAAACAATAGGCAAAAGTAGGTGCTGTGGTCTGGACCTGCTGAAAACTTGTTGATTATTTTACCACTGGTCACATACCAATTTGCATCTTGAGCAAGATTTGATGATTAGAGTGGTCACTTCCTGTGGGTGAGTCATTACTCCTTTGCAAAAACTGCCTATAAGTCAGACTTAAAAACACAAATAGTTATAGGGGAATGTTCATGGCTTCTAGTGGGTAGTACTTCTTAAAGATATTTTGGTAAGTCTATGTGTAGATTTAAAATGCCCTATCATACATACATATAATAATATGTGCATATATAGCTATAGCTATAGTACTTATTACATGAGTTAGAGTATGATATAGTGAAATATTTCACGAGCAGGCTAATATATTTTCATGAGCCAGTAAATATAATAAATATTATATATATATAATATACAGCTATGCAATCTATTAAATATAACTTTAACTTTTTGTCATTAATTAATTATGACAATCATTACATACAGTTTATCTTAGCACCTAATCAACAGCTTATGCATAATTTACAGTTTTATAGCACACCAAGGATAAGTTTAAGGTTGGTATGATTGATCTTTAACTAACTTCATTTTAGACTAACTGTTCATCATAACAAATACCTATACACTGTACATGTTAGGTTGTGCAGATATGTCACTGGAATCAGTTCTCAGTAAGACTAGCAGAACCACAATTATCAGCTGGTGGTGACAGCACACACCCACCTGACCACTACTGAGTGCACTAGTCTATAGGTTATCAGCTCACCCAGACCACTACACAACTGACCTGACCTGGAACTCTTGGGGATAGCAAAAAAAAATTCCAGTCTACTGGGCACATACCTAATCATAACATCTACATGTACATCCACACCTGGAGCTAGTGTGTACATGTGCTCTATTCAGAACATCTTGTGCAACTAATAGTCTTATTTATTAGCAGCATGTCAGGAGGGCTTATATCTAAGTTACCTCAACATCTACCCATCCTATATAATTACTTCTTATTAAATCTTTTGAAAATCCAGATTCCCCAAGTGCATCTCCGATCTTCTCAGTAACTTGTGTGTTATGGTTGCTTGTGATGCTGCAACAACACAAACAGAACTCAATCAGTTAACTTTAAATTTGTATGCTTATTACATACATGTAAAATACCAAATTATAATGCACATATGGATAACCTATTATCAAGTAAGTTGGCTTTTAATATTTTTTTAAAAATAAAGAAAACTTTTATAGTTATCACGATAATAATTCTCAGAAAATATTCAATAATCATATCATCCTATACTTTTGCACCAAAATTCAGAGAAAGCATTTCTCTTGAAGGAAAAGTATGATCTAAAACTTGGACCAGAACAAAGCATGTAGAAAAAATATTGTCTCATAGATTGTGGGCAACTGAGGAGGACCACAACAAAATTGAGTGTGGTTAGTTTGTCAATGGAATGGTAAATTGAAGGATGTAACTATCTGCAACCCTGCAAATTATTTTGTGCCACTTTCTAATTGCACCAAATGATTTCATAAATAATCTGTAAACTTACGGTTCTTCTAAGTTAAACTGGAAATCATCATCAAAAGAATTATGAATCTCTCGTATACGACTCTACAATACACAAACAATGGAATAGACCTCAACACAAACTAGCTAATAGCACCTACCTGTAAAGCTAATGGAGTTCTTCTTTGTCTACCAGGTGTTGAAATGGATGGGCTAGATATAATACTTGACACTGGTGAATTTTTAAGCTCTTCTTCCAAAGCTTTTTGTCGAACTTCAATAGACTCTATTTTCTTAGTAATTCCATCAAACTTGCCAAAAATTTCTGTGAATTTTGTATCTAATGTAGTCTTCATGGATAAATGAAAACGTTCTAGACTCATTTGTTCACCATATGAGGTATCGAGATTACTTTCATCAGGTCTATGAAGTATTCCTGCTGCCCCTGTGGGCTCAACTGCATCATCCACTGAGTTCCTATGAAAACCAAATATAATATAACAATAATAACAATAAGAATTACTATTATAATTATTATTATTATTTTATTATTATTATTATTATTATTATTAAAATTGTATAATGGTGCAATAATCATAATAATAAGAATGAAATTGTTTTGTTTTTGTTAAGCTAGCAAAGTGAGCGAGACTTTCACAGGTGTAATTTAATGGAGACTTTGACATCAATATATTTATATGTATGTATTGTATACAGTACGTTGTTTTTCTTTGGGCAATTATGTTATATGGAAAACTGTCTTAATACACGAAGTACTGTTGGTAATCATTATTGGCCAAATATTCCATAATGACATTTGTGCCTCAATAACTGGTAGTCAACCCTATGGGTAGCTCTAGATGCTGGAACTTTTATTTACTTTGTCAATGAATCATGCTTAGGAAACTGAGAACAACTGATAGACTGCTTTTCTTTTCTTAGGGGCTTTAAACAGTGATTTCAGTTTGACCACTTCAATTTTACTGCTTAACAGCATGCAAACATAAGCTGTTAAAATTCAGGCATTCGCCTGTGAAAATAAGTTATTTTTTTGCTTGTTACTCATAGAAATTAAACTGAGAACTTGAATGAAACTATTATTGGTCTGAAGTATGAAATTTAACAAGGCTTAATCTGAATCATTCACTATTTATGCTGAACCCACTAAAAAAGAAAGAAAAAAAAAAACATAACCAAAAAAAGCAGAAATTTGACCATACTGGTCTTGATTAGTACAGTTATTAGCCATTGTTAGGTAAGCATCCGTTCAGTTATCCTTACACTGAACCATGAATATTATCTTCACCCTAAACTAAAGCCATAGAAGACTAGTAGCCCATAAAGGAAATATAGTTACCATAAGAGTTTAGTAACCTTTATCCCAGAAAGTAACAAACAGTTTCATAAGTTATTTGCACAACATTGGATTTTGGTGCTTTCACTCACCTATCATGGGAGCTGTAAAAAGTTGATGAGGAGGCACCAGAAAAATTTAGCGTTCTCCTAACTGCAACCCCACGATGTGTCTTCCCAGTACCTGCAGTATTGGCCATGATCAAAAATGTGTGCTAGAGCAACAGACCAAGGACGCAGCTTCTTCAAGTACGCAAATTTTACCTCCGCAAACTCTTCTGGCGCGCCCTAAAGTACAGTCTGGCGATAGTCTACACATGCGCGCTCGCTGGAAGCGAAGCTTTGCTATGCGACTTGTCCCGAGTTAACAAAAAAAAACTGGCGTGTAGCTAATGATGAAGGATGTTCTTCGGGGTGCTCGTAGGGAGAAAAGAAAAACCTGTGCCACATGTCAACAAAGTTTTGGAATAACAGCATTCTAGAGACACCTACGATATTCCTGTACTTCTTCTGAAAACTTGGACACTTCTGGTACTATCGGTAGTAGTGACTCAAGCATAAACGAAAGTAGTTTGAGCGATAATTCATCGAATATATCTTTTGAAGATTGCAGTGAATCAGATTCCACTCTCCATACTAGTGATGAAGAAGATGCTGATCCTCCTCCATTCATTGGCCATCAAATTGATGGTGATATTTCTGAGAGTGAATGTTCTGGTAACTCTTCAGATAAAGACTCTATCACTTCTGGTGATGAAATATGGGACACTGAGATAACTTCCAGTGAGGAAGAATCTGAGGATGATGCATGTGATGATGTGGAAGCTAGAAATGTACTCCGTGGAATATCTTTTTTTCTAAACTTTTTTTATTTGACATTTTGTCTCTCTGAGAAAGCCCTGTTGTCCTTTATGTTATTTATCAAATTCTTACTGCTCTATATTTCTTCAACAATTGGAGGAAATCAGCTTATTGATAGCTTGTTATCCAATTTTCCAAAGTCACTTTACAGAATGCGCAAGCTGTATAAAATTAATCAGGTCATAACAGAGTATGTGGTGTGTCCAGTATGCAATTCTCTTTACTCAAAAACAAACTGCTTAATTTTTTCCAGTAACGGGGAAAAAGAGTCAAAACAATGTGATTATATTGAGTTTCCAAATCATCGACAACTATCTAGACGAAACAAATGTGGAGCAATATTGATGAAGAATATTCATACTGGAAACAAAATAACAAAGTTTGTTCCAAGAAAAACATATAATTATCACAGCATAATTTCATCCCTTTCGAATCTTATTCAGTGCAAACATTTTTTGAGGAAGTGTGAAGCATGGAGACAAAATACAACTCTTGATGATGTTATGACTGACTTATACGATGGAAAAGTATGGAAGGAATTTAGTCATCTTGATGGTCAACCATAATATTTGGTGTATGCTGGAAATCTTTGTTTATGCTTGAACATTGACTGGTTCAATCCCTATAAAGAGACACCTTATTCAGTTGGTGCAATATATCTAACTGTGCAAAATTTACCTAGGTGTGACCGGTACAAAATGGAAAATATTATACTGGTAGGTACCATTCCAGGCCCCCGAGAGCCGAAGAAAAATATTAACTTCTATTTAAGACCATTAGTAGATGATTTAATTAAGTTATATCATGGAGTAAATATAGCAAACACTAATTCAGTTTTTAAAGAGACTAGCATCAGAGCAATTTTAACTTGTATTATGTGCGATATGCCAGCAACTAGAAAGGTATGTGGATTTCTTAGCTATCATGCAAGGTTTGGCTGTTCAAAATGTTTGCAAGAATTTCCCAAGGCACGTTTTGATTCAAAGACTGATTATTCTGGATAAAATGTTGACACTTGGATTGCTAGAAACCCTATTCGACACAAACAAATAGCTAAAGATGCTATGCAAGCCAACAATAGTACTGCCCAATATACAATTGAAGCTTCTTATGGAGCCAGATATTCAGAATTATTTCGATTGCCGTATTATGATGTAGTGCGACATCATGTGGTAGATCCAATGCATAATCTTTTTTTAGGAATAGCCAAACATACAGTGGACACTTGGAGACAGCTTCAAATATTAAAGTCTGCTCAGTTTGATATGCTTCAAGAACGTGTTGATTCTATTATTCCTCCAGCAGGTATTGGGCGTATACTTAGAAAAATTTCTTCTTCATTTTCATCATTTACTGCTGATGAATGGAAGCACTGGACACTTCTTTATTCAGTTCATGCACTGTACAAAATTATTCCTGATGAGCATTACCAATACTGGTGTTTTTTCGTTGATGCATGTCGAATCTTGTGTAAGCTCAAGATCAGCTCCAGTGATATTGCACAAGCCCATACATGCATACTCAATTATTGCAAGAAATTTGAAGAAGTATGCGGTAAAGAATATTGTACTCCTAACATGCATATGGCATGTCATCTAAAATCCAACTTAATAGACTATGGACCAATTGCATCATTCTGGACATTCTCTTTTGAAAGATATAACGGCATACTTGAGAGCATGAAAATGTCATGGCGAAACCCTGAAAAACAAATGCTATTAAAATTCCTTGACATGCAAGCTGTAGCAAGAGAAAATTTAGATTCCAATAGTGGAGATAAACGCTTCTGTTCTTATTTGATGGAACATAACATTTTAAGTTCTATATCTACTGAAAATTTTGACTCATGTAGCCAGTCATTGTCGGACCCTTCTAGAATCTTGCAGCAATTTGTTTACACTACCTGTCCAATCCAGTCTATTGATGCTACACTAAAAGATTGGTACACATTGTCCCTACCAAAACGCAGAAAGTGTTTCAAACATGATGAACTCCAAAACATAAAGATGATGTATGACCGACTCTATCCAGGCCAGGATGGTAAGAAAATGTCTTATATACTTTTATGAAGAAAGCAGAGATATTACAATTAATGGAGAACACTTTGTTTCTGAACACTCATGCTCACAACGTTCTGCAGCTATTGTAGCTCACTGGCCTAATCAAACTGGAAGTGATATTGATGTAAATGGGACTGCTCACTCATGAAGTTAAACTTGATGAAAGTAGTGAGACCATGGTGCACTGTATAGCTTCAGTGAAATGGCACATGCAACATCCTAGAAGAGATCATTTTCATACTTCGGTGATAGTAAGTTGCAACCTTCTAGAATCTCCATCACCAGCTACTTTCATTCCTGTCTCCAGAATTGCAGGAAGGTGTGCAATAAGAAGAAATTACAAATTTACTTTTGATTATGGATAAGATAATATTTGTATATGTGTTCCTCTTTTTAAATAATAATTATATTATTATTGTAAATATATTCTTCAATTAATACTGTATGTGCAATGACATGTTTTATATTGAATAGCACCGCAAATATCCTATACTGTATTTAGGAATATTAAAAAAATTTAATGCAATATGTAGATAATTTGGGCATTTATTTAGCATAAATTAGCATTTAATTATATATATATATATATTTTATTCCACACTAGATATCTTCACAATGATATTTTTAGGTGTGACCCATGAGATATCTCAAGATATCTCATGATATCACAAAGTGTTATCTCATGGCTGTATTGCCAAGCTAATTACCAGAGTAGTTATAGCAACCGGGCCTGGTGTGCAAGTTTTCTGGGTTTGTACAGCTACCTTCACTCTAGTGGAGCCTACCCAGCCAGGTTAAAGTAGCTGCTATAATATCAGCTGGGGTTGTGGGGAGCCCTAGTGAGTTTTGCCAACTTTACACCAGGAGTTACAGAAAAATACAAA
>WLWD01001780.1_pt1 | contig 113602 bp, 69 predicted proteins | sample 6712731 | NCBI WGS metagenome assembly WLWD01 (sample SAMN12718690, study PRJNA576275) | sponge metagenome | isolation source: marine sponge | host: Mycale hentscheli | place: New Zealand: South Island, Marlborough, Capsize Point | collected 2014-11-01 | reverse complement strand
ACTACACAACTATACAGTCTTACACAAGAATCAACTCAAAGTGACACGACTACATAATTTTCCCCTCTTCTGTCTCCATCTATTTAAATTAGAATTGTGTTTTTTTAAGCCAGTAGAGTTAACCTTGTATTTTAGATCAACAAAGTAATAGATTGAAAATGATGTAAAAAAATAAGAGAAAATCGGGTTTTATATTTTATAAGTGGCGATGTGTTGATTGAACTAATGTAATGAACATGGATTTGTTAGAGAGAACGGTACATGTGACAGAATGGTAATAGTTCAGTTAGGATTAGTGGATTCTCCTCGTTATCAGTCTGAATGCTTCTTTGGACATTTGGTTAGGATCTACAAATCTTGAAACCCAGTTGTCCAAGTTCTCTCTAGCTCTGTAGGAGTTGCTTCCAGTCAAAGTGAACGTCACTTTGTAAGCCAGGTCTGCTAGCTGTATCTCATGGCAGGTCAGATCTACTTCTTGAAGGTGCGACTTGCATTCTGGTAAAATAGAACTGCTAACACTGTTGATCTGAAAGTGAAGTCAATATCTCTTAAATGTGGAATAATTAGAACCTTCTATTGTACTTACCCAGGAGCAACTTGATGTACGCAGAGAATTCACAACCACTGAAGACGCGTTGCCTGAGCATGTAGCATTCATGGGAGGTGTAGAGTTTGTATTAACTTGAGTGAAAGTTTCACAAATAGATTTGGCACTATCATACATTCTCTGGCGGTACAACTGAAGTATGCTGATATCATTCTGTGTGCGCAAGAACAGACAATAAACATACAGTCCAACCTTAATGCCCAAATGTGAACTCACTATTATTTCATTTAGAAGTGTGGCACCAGTAATTGCAGTTAAGACTGAGTTGCTGGAACTAGTTGATCTTGTATTTCTTTCTACTACTGGCAAACCAAAGGCACAGGATAAGATGGTAGAGATGATGATGAGATTGAAGTTCATTGTGGCTATGGTTGAGTCGAGAATGAGTAAGCACAAAGAGAGAAACTTGTAAGAGAAGTTGGTTGTTCTTAAAACTAACAGCTAAGAGATTATTTGGTAGCTAACTGAATCAAGTTGTAGACCAAGACGTTTTTATACCAGAGACAGTTGAATCAAGCCATACTGGCAGACCCATATATAGTAGTAACAGGATGGGACTGACATTGTTTTTTGATGTTACTGTCAAGAGGAAGTACAATAATTCATTTGAAGCTAGCTCCAAAAAACGATGTAACTATAGTTCAATTAGAATACAATTACAAGGGAAATTCTAAGAATGCACATCAATCCAATCTATCCTTACTGCAATTACATGCTTAGACTATAGAAATTTTAATTGATAAACTACCACCAACAAATATAGAAGCAAAGGTTTGATTCGTATATACTTGGCCACCCAATGCAGGGGTGATGGGAGTGAGGGGAATGGGGGTGGGGCATGGGACACCCATGATTTGGGGGGTACAGAGGGGCACACAACATACTTTTTTATTACACTTTGTAATTGAATTTCAGTGACTGATTCGCTCATGACTTCAATTCTATTTGCAAAGCCAATAGAACAAGCTGCTTATCACAATATCACTACTAACTAAGTACAGAGCACAGTTGGTATTTACTGCAGTCATTATGGAAATCAGTTTACTTTGGTTTCTTGGATAAAGAGAGAAGAATTGATGGTTCTGATTAAAGTGGAGCACTTTTATGATGCCACTTTGATGCATATTCATAGAACAAAGCAGACAACAATGAACTGACAGACATTGCTAAGTAACATAGGAAGATATGAAAGGAAAATATTAAAAGAATTAAATTACTATAGTTTTACTAAATCATCTTTTTAAACTTTTACATCATATAATTTACCATCCAATGTTCATCTATGCCTTATAAACTGTTCTATTTAGTTGAGTCTATGTGGTACATAGTGCCCCCCCTCCCCCCTCCCCCCCCCCCCTTCCCCCCCTCCACTTTGAAAAAACTTCCATCACCCCTGCAGTGGGCTTACTTACTATCTGTTATATCTGGTATAACTGCATCATGCAGAATTAGACTATAGTGTGATGATAGGTTTGTTGATATGGGCAATTAAAATTTGTGTGTTATAACTAATAATACTAGTGATGTGCTTGAGCACAAATGGCGAGCGAGCCTAAAGACTATACTATTGATTTTGACTTCTAATACTGAAGCTACTGGAAATAAGGTCCAGTATATAAATTTAGCATACAGGGTAAAGGGATTTCAGTGCCATAGTAACAACTCTCTGCAACTGCTTGGAAGGAAAAAAAACAACAACAAAACAATACACGTTATTTAAAAGTTTTCTTTGTGATATTCTTTAGCTAAGGTAGTGGTTGTAACACACAATGCTTGACACAACTGGACATGCACCTACACAGACTTACCTTCGCAGTAGTATAGTGGACAATGTATTTTCAAGTAAATACTGTTGCGCACGGCTTATAACCATGACAAAGATCACATTGACTTACCACCGCCACTTAACTCGAATAGAAATGGAAGTCCCTTAAGTTTTCAAGTTTGAACTGCACCCGCAAAAGAATTCAAAACGGTAAACAATTCAATTTCTAAGGTGATACGGGTACTGATCGATAAACCAGAGGATTCTGTTTAGTGCAATTTGGGACGGGGTCGACAACCAAACTAACACAAAAACGCGAGGGTCAAAGTACAAAATGACATACGTACGTCCATACATATATCTAAATAAATAAACAAACATCCCCGATTTTCGATTGTGTTACCCCTGTAAGTGTCTCGCTCGCTACGCTCGCTCGCCAAAAAACGCGAGGGTCAAAGTACAAAATGACATACGTACGTCCATACATATATCTAAACTAGTGGTGTGCTTGAGCACAAATGGCGAGCGAGCCTAAAGACTATACTATTTTTATATGAATGATTTTGACTTCTAACACTGAAGCTACTGATAAGGTCCAGTTTTTTTTTATTTAGCATACAGGGTAAAGGGATTTCAGTGCCATAGTTACAACTCTCTGCAACTGCTTGAATTGAAGGGGGGAAAAAACAACAAAACAATACACGTTATTTCAAAGTTTTCATTGTGATATTCTTTAGCTAAGTAGTGGTTGTAACACACAATGCTTTGACACAACTGGACATGCACCTACACAGACTTACCTTCGCAGTAGTCTAGTGGACAATGTATTTTCAAGTAAATACTGTTGCGCACGGCTTATAACCGTGACAAAGAGCGCATTGACTACCACCGCACACTCGATAGAAAACCTGCACCCGCAAAGAATTCACAAGGTAAACCAGGCAATGTCTAGGGTGATACGGGTACTGATCGATAAACCAGAGTATTTCTGAGTGCAATTGGGACGGGGGTCGACCAATAACTAACACAAAAAAGCGGGGTCAAAAGTACGAAAGGACATACGTACGTCCATATATATAAATAAAGAAATAAATAAATAAACAAACATCCCCGATTTTCGATTGTGTTACCCCTGTAAGTGTTCTCGCTCGCTACGCTCGCTCGCCAATAACGATGGTGTGCTTGAGCACAAATGGCGAGCGAGCCTGATAGTTAGGTAACATAAAATGTTACTATTTTTAGCTTACTTCATGCAAACACTATAATAGCAGTTATGACATTAGATTTCAGCAAACAAATACAAAATCACTCTCTTACCTGATTAATGGTAACTTTTGTAGTATCAAACATCAACCATTCTGATAATCTCAATCACCAGTAACTCTTGAACAAGCTCTCAGCTACGATAAAAAATAAACCAGTGTTATTATTTGTAATTTTTAGCCAACAAATATGGAATTACTACTTGCCTCATTCTTGAGTATTGATAACTTCTGTAATATCAAATTGAAGTTACTTTGACCATCTGAATTACCTCGAATTCTTGACAACAAGCTCTCAGCTACATAAACAAAAGACAATCAATTTTAGCACACAAATACAAAATTACTTTCTTACCTCATTTTCTTGAGCCGTAGTAACTTCCGTAGTACCAAATTTGAGTCATTCTGACTATTGGAATTTACCAGTCACTGTTGACAACAAGCTCTTAGCTGAGTTAACAATAACAGAATTACCTGAATAAACTTAGAAAGCAGTGGCAAAGAAGCGCAGTTTGACAAAGACTTCACAATTGTTTCAAGAAGAGAGTAGCTATAAACGTTTTGGTTGAAACAGAGTTGCCTAAGGCAGTGCAGCAGGATTCTCCGCGCTCGTTAATTGAAAAATACTGGAACTGTGAACGCTTTACCTAACTTACGTAATTAGAAGCGCGGGCGAAAACAGAGGTCTCACGTACCCCATAAACAGATAAATAAATAAATATAGCGAAATCTCGATTGAGTTACCCCTGATAGTGTCTCGCTCGCTTCGCTCGCTCGCCAATAAACAAACATCCCCGATTTTCGATTGTGTTACCCCTGTAAGTGTCTCGCTCGCTACGCTCGCTCGCCAATTATAAACAGAATATAGGAATGAAATGACTTAATAAGAAGTAAATAGCATGAAAATTAAGATCTAAGATATAAATATAGTGACAGCGGTGTTGTGATTATGTGTCTGAGGGTATATACTCTGCATTTGAAGCAGAGTACTATTCATCCCACCAGTGATTAAGTTAAACTACGTATTAAGAAAATACGATTTTACATATTACGTATTGCACCAGTCAGCATACAATATATGAATTGCATGAGTCAGCATATAATATGGGGAGACATTTCACGAGCATGCATAAGTATTTTCACAAGTCAAAAGCAAGTGAAAATACTTGTGCATTACTCCTGAAATACCTACCCCATACTGTACAACAAGCGTAATAAATTGCTTATTATATTTTTCTAAAGCAGTCTATCTGCATCATTGAATATTCCTCTAGTTTCACAGTGAATGGAGTCTCTAAGGGAAGGGAAAGTCTCAGAACATGAACATGACACATTTGGGGCAACTTTACTATCTATATCCTATGTGCACAAGGTGTCTCTATAGTAAGCCAGGGGTGAATGGCACAGACTATCTATATCCTGTGTGCACAAGGTGTCTCTATAGCAAGCCAGGGGTGAATGGCACAGACATACTTTTCCAATTTTGTGGAATGTGGAGGAGGAAGCTGTCTACAATAAGGCTAAGATGATACTAATTACAGAAGCCAAAAGAAGAGAACTTGTGAAGTGTTTTCATTGCTTGTTTGTTTTAGTCCTTCCACACAATTTTTGTTATTTCCCCACTAGATATTTTGCAATCTAATTTGCACATTCCCTTCCATAGTAGTTGGGATTCTATTGTTTTCCTATCAAGTTATTTTACACTTTAAATTAATTTAGCTGTCTGTACCAAAGTGTTGTGTAAATGAATATTATAATACTAGCTTTTGAAAGCATAATAGTATAGATTAGCTCTTTGACATGATTGCACAATATCTAGTGGAGAAATAGCAAAAATTGTGGGAAAGGATTAAAATAATGAATGAGCAATAAAATATTAAAATATTAGTACACCATTATTATTATTATTATTATTATTATTATTATTATTATTATTATTATTATTATTATTATTATTATTATTATTATTTATAGCACCATTATGTCCCCTTTTTAGCCAATTGTTAATATAGATAGCAATTTTTTAAACATATCAATTATATCATGTCATGGGAATGGAGGAAAAATAAAATCACTTGTGAGGGAGTTGAAATCGATACTTTCATATTACCCACACCAATACTCAGGGAAGATGGGAAGGTGGGCACCATATAGACACTTTCCATTAGTAGCTTTCTATTAAAAGAGAGTGTTTAGAATGATTCATTAACTCATTTATATATCCCTCTGCTCACGTACTATATCTAGACTAATCCAATTAATTTTTCTTTTCCTGATTAAGCTGTTGTGTGTTGTTGTTGTTTTTAACTTCCTGGTTACACTACTATGCATGACCTTTATATATTTTAATTTACACACAAACAATGTGTCTATAGCTAGCTTTTGCATCAGGTTCAATTTAGCAAAGACAGTTGAAAGTTTTATGGTTTCTTTTTCCTAAATTATTGCAGGAAATCCATGAATTTGTCTCTTTCCCGCATGTATGAGTGGAGGTATGTATGTGTGGTAACTTCCTGGCATGTAGTAGGATGTGGTTAGAAAGTAATTCATCTGGTCTGGATGCACCATCTGAATCAGACTGTTCATCCCACCTGAGATCAAGTTCAACAGGGTATTAAGTTAGGATATAATATGTATTGCACCTATCTGCGTACAATATGGGGAGATAATCACTGGCAACAGTGAGTATTTTCACTTGCCTTCGGCTTGTGAAAATTCTTACGCGTGCTTCTGAAATGCCATCAGAGTGTGATATTGTGAAATATATCATGAGCAGGCTAATTTATTTTCATGAGCCTGAGGCAAGTGAAAATACAGCCTGAGGGTGAAATATCCAGCCATAATGGTAGCTGTAAAACCAGGAAAACTGGTAAGCTAGGCTGGTTGCTATAACTACTAAGATAATGAGCTTGCACAATACAGTGTGAAATAACACCGTGAAATATCGTGAGATATTTCACAGGTCACGTATCTAAAAATAACATTGTGAATATATCTAGGGTGGAATAAATAATTATATAAGCAACAAAACCATACAATTCTTAAGGAAATAACCACACTCTGTAACTGATTGAATTTTAAAAAAATTCATTGCAACATATTATCTCAGTCTGCTCCTATTTCAGTTCACAGGAAAACATTCAAACAACTGAAGAACTACATGCTGAGTTATTTCATATGGAAATTATTTATTAATTTTATTTTCTTACGCATATTATGGTAGGAAACAGAACAGACACTTTATAATTTCAAGTGAGAGAGAGTTAGGGTCATTCAACTCCTGCATGCAGCAAAGCAACCTATAATAGTCTATGTAATAGCATCTATATTTAGACAGGGGAACTGAGTGGAAACCATATCTACCCCCATGGATGTGTGTGTTTCCATCTGCCTCCTACCAACCCCACCAGTCCACCCAGCTGTGATTGGGTACCTGGCATTTGCTGGGGTGCAAATTCAAGGCCTTTTCTCATGGGACAGCAATGGTCCAGGTGGGACTTCGGGTGCCCACACCACTTCCTGTGAGGAAAGGCCTGTTCTCCTGCAAGTTCCTAGCCCAGCTCCAGGAGCTTTGCTTGCAAGACTCACAGTGCCTGCTTAGTGCACAGGCATCCTGGCTTTGCCTGGTGCGCATAACCACTAGTGGTTGCAAGAGAATTTGCATTTTGCATTTGTGCATGTGTGTGTTTGCGTGTGTGTGCATGTGTGCAACTGCATTCTCTATAGGTGTGCTGATCACAATTCTTCATAGTTTGAAATCTATTGCTTGCCAGGCATTTTTCTCATGTCCTTCCCTAGTAGCTAGCTGATAAAGTTGGCTTATAATACATCTCATGTCCTTCCCTAGTAATCTAGCTGATAAAGTTGGCTTATAATACATCTCATGTCCTTCCCTAGTAGTCTAGCTGATAAAGTTGGCTTATAATACATCTCATGTCCTTCCCTAGTAGTCTAGCTGATAAAGTTGGCTTATAATACATCTCATGTCCTTCCCTAGTAGCTAGCTGATAAAGTTGGCTTATAATACATCTCAGGTCCTTCCCTAGTAGCTAGCTGATAAAGTTGGCTTATAATACATCTCATGTCCTTCCCTAGTAGTCTAGCTGATAAAGTTGGCTTATAATACATCTCATGTCCTTCCCTAGTAGCTAGCTGATAAAGTTGGCTTATAATACATCTCAGGTCCTTCCCTAGTAGCTAGCTGATAAAGTTGGCTTATAATACATCTCATGTCCTTCCCTAGTAGTCTAGCTGATAAAGTTGGCTTATAATACATCTCATGTCCTTCCCTAGTAGCTAGCTGATAAAGTTGGCTTATAATACATCTCAGGTCCTTCCCTAGTAGCTAGCTGATAAAGTTGGCTTATAATACATCTCATGTCCTTCCCTAGTAGTCTAGCTGATAAAGTTGGCTTATAATACATCTCATGTCCTTCCCTAGTAGCTAGCTGATAAAGTTGGCTTATAATACATCTCAGGTCCTTCCCTAGTAGCTAGCTGATAAAGTTGGCTTATAATACATCTCATATGGTGTTTGTATTACTCAACATTTTCCTACGTCAAACTTATTCAAAATAGTAAGAAAATGTTCTGACATTTTCTATCTTTGAGATGAATTTATTGTCGTGCAAATCCTAGTACTGGTAGCAACAAGAATATTTAAAGAAATACTACAGAGGAATTTAAAGAAGAAAATGTCATGGCACTATTTAAATATGTTCAGGCCTAAGGCATTCAGAGACTCGTAATAAACCTATTAACTATTCATACTCACTTGTCATTTTCTTATACACATTCTGCAGTTATTATCCTCGATGTCAGTCGTCGATCTTTTTGTTTATATTTTATCAGTTCATCCTAGTTATGTTCAGTTCATCCTAGTTATGTTCAGTTCATCCTAGTTATGTTCAGTTCATAACATTTATAATTGTTAAAAGGTAATGAGACTGGAGAATATCCAGGCTACTACAAACATGTCTCTGTAAGTATATAGAAATGTAGATATAAAATATTAAATGCAAAACTTAACTATGCTTTTCTAACTATGACTACCAATCTTATTGTTTGAAATAATTAGCTAGTTGAATGAGGAACCACTTTGCAAATCTTTGACTAAGTTATTAGTCATAGCTATGTCATTTTTTTTTTGAGTTTCTATATTGTCACTCATCTCAAAATAATATTTCAGCAATGTCTTTTGATAAGGTTCATAAAAGGAAGTTGTTTACTTTCTATCATAACATCCATGAAGGAGGAAGTGGAACATTACACTGGGCTCTTCAGTTCCACAATTGGTTGGACTCTATTTAGACTGACTCCATAAAATAAACAAACTGAAAATGGTGAGAGTGATACAAATATTACATGTACTTGTAATTCACCACAGAGGTCATCATTAGAGTTTCTTTACTTTGAAGACCATGATTTACAGCTAAGCAACAGCATAGTCCATTATTATGTGTTCAAATGACCCTTTATGACCTTTGATGTGTATTTCCTAATGAAATACTCAGTGGCATTTAGTACTGAGAATTGGAAAGCAAATTTGAACATTGCTACTGAAAACATTCTCCAGGGTTCCTGGCTGTAGCCACACCCCACTGTAGTGCAATGATATGTTACAACGAAGTATAAAAATGTTTGTCATAATGGTACAATACTTAATTTCTTTTGTCTGCTTCAGTATAAACTATTAATGGGTACACATAATGTGTGGGTTCAAGATATACTAGGCTGTCTAGTCACTGTGTGGTGCATGTGTGTCCAGTCACTGTGTGGTGCATGTGTGTCCAGTCACTGTGTGGTGCATGTGTGTCCAGTGGCTGTCAAATGCTTTATACAATGAGTTACATGTATATAAAAACTAATTGAAACACTTCTTGGTACAGCTTCATTCTAGAATAATTTTATCATATCCCATGTCATAGACTTGTGTAATTTCCATTCACAGAAAAAAGCTAAGTTTCCTTGAACAACTGAACAATTACATACTGAGCAGTCAGCTATTTCTATAAATTACTTCATTTTACTTACATATAATTCCATGTAGGGAGAGAGAGAGAATTGAGGAAACATTTTACTTCACTCTTCATGTAGTCAAAGAACTGCCAATAGTGTATATATATATTATTCATTTGATACAGGAGAATATCACGAGTCTGTTGGCTTAGTATTTATGCGAGTGCCGCAGGCACGAGCGTAAATACCGCCAATCAGACGAGTGATATTCTCGGGTATCCAATGGATAATAAATTTATTAGGTACTGCTCATGGGCGAATACCTTGGTAACAAGAAATTTACCTAGGGGGACGTAATAACCCAACGTAATAACTATGAACACAGGTGATATGGAAAAATATTGCCCTAAGCCACATCCTGTTTACTTTAATGCATTTTCTATGTGGCAACAGTTATCAGGCTCTGTTCAGTACATAATAAGTATTCTTATCATGTGCACTGTATCTATTAGAATGCAATACTGAGAGATTGGAAGAGCATGTGCAGCTGCATTCTTCTGTATTTTTGCCTTTTTGCCATCTAGCAAGGAAGTTCCGTTGTCATCACTCCCATTTTAATGTCTAAATGTGGGTTTCTCTTTGTACTAGATTAATCTGCTATCTCAGTTTTACTTATTAATTCTACGAGTTATTTATAATCGCTCTCTCTCATCAAACTTTCTATATCAATTAAGAATTAGGTAGCTATAAATCAATTATTTGATTTTGTTGCCATGGACTTTGTATTTCTTTCCACAGCACCAGTGACATCGTCCAATTAGATAAAGCTGGTGATACATGTATCAGTTTGTATGTTTTACCAGTTTGTATGTGCATAATATATTAGTGTGCCACTATTGGGCATCTTAGGATAGAATGAATCCTTCACAACATCTTTGAGTACATAACCCACTCAAAATGAAGTTGTATTACTTACTATAAATTAAAAATAAAAATAAAAACTTAAAAACACAAAAGGTACTTTGGGAAATTATATCAAATTTGGATCAAGTGATGTAAAGTATTTTGAATTGCCTGTGATCATGTTCTTTCATGGTTAAAACGTGCATTAAGGTTGTTAGCATTGTCATAGCAGACATGACGTAGTGGGCATTTGGCTGGCTTTAGTGTGCACTCCATAGCATCTGAACTCAACACTTGTCTGGTTTAGTGTATCACCATATACTGTGAGGTTACACTGTGAGTTGAAATAACAAAAGCCATACAAGGTCTTGTTGTCATTTGGGACACTGTAGAGTATTCTTAGATACAGAAATAAACAAACCAATAGGTTTGTTTCAGTTTGCACATGTGTTTCCTTAACCTTGCACTTTAAACTCAAAGTGAAAATATTGATAAGCAAACCAATTGCAACAATTAGTTTGTGCATGCATTACAGATAAGATTTGATATCAGTTCAGGTCTAACGTCATGCTGACTAATTCTGATTATTGTACAATAAAACATCATATAATGCAATGGTTGATTATATGTATATAACATCATATAATGCAATGGTTGATTTATGTATATAACATATAATGCAATGGTTGATTATATGTATAGTGCATTTCATGTTATTTCTAAGGACTACTTAAGAGTACGACTGTGTCTGTTTCACTTGAAGTCACTTATCTCCTAATAGTTAGTATTGCAGTGTGTATTGAATACAAAATGGTGGATAAAATGCAGGAATTGAGAGTTCTGGTCTGAGGACAGGTTGTGTGGATAATGTGTGGTGGCATAAGGAACAGATGCATATGTAAACATGACTTTCATGTGGAACAAAACTTGCTTTCACTCTACATATCAACGAGTTATTATCCACAAGCTTATTATATAAATAGTTCTTAAGTGCAGAAAGTAATGAACAACATCTATTACACCTTCATCATAAATTGCATGAATCAATTAAGATCAATTTTTCCACAGCCAAGTTTAGTTTTTTTCTTAACTGAATCACAGCTTATAGCAATTTTTATGGAAACATACATTTTTGTTTTGTGTTATAAAATTATATTGGGTTATCTCTGCATTGAAGTTTAATGCCATGAAATTCATAACGTCTAGGTCTAGCTAGTGCCTGTATTTGTGGCACTAACTAGCACCAAACTTTTCTGGAATTGCATCACTTGTTGATTTGCTTGAGGTAGTTCCCTACTAATATACTTGAAGCTCCACCCACAATTCTTCTGGATAAACCTTCCTAATAAATGCAGAAATTACATTCTTCCTCTAATTCAACTTCATTAAATGTGCCAGTCTGTCTCAGTTTCCCATCATTCAGTCAGGAAAACTAATTCCATTATACTTTACAGTTGAACTAGATAAAATAACTGTGAAGATTTAGTAGTATCTGACACTAAGCACAGACTCTGCGATGTGGCAAGTTCCAATTGCACTATGTTGATGGTCACTGATACTCATTTGATACACACTAAATATGCCCCTTAGGGGAAAAGTGAGCATTCCCATAGGATTAAAGACAAGGTGTCACTTGCTATGTTGAGACTATCTTAAAAATGGAAACTTGATATCTATATACAAATAACGTTTCCATAGGAAAGGGAACTATACAGTGGAATGTGAAAGAGGAAGTTGAGTGTTTGGTATTCCCCTGTGACTTGATACTGTAGAAGGAAGTTGAGTGTTTGGCATTCCCTGTGACTTGATACTGTAGAGCTGTATGCATTATTTGCTCATAAAATATTTTGCAGTAAAATGTTCTTTTTGTCACCTTTTTTTTTTAAAGTTCAATTACTATTTCCTTGTAAATTATTACACAAATAAGGACTCAGTTTGGGGAAACTCTATTAATTTAGAAATATTTTCACATTCCCTATACTTTCCCATTTCATTACAGAGTTTTAATGAATCATATTCACTAATACTTCATTCATTATACCAACCACTCAGTTTTTTGGGAGATATCCATCAATTCTGAAACTAAGTATTGATGATGTCCTGCCAGAATGAAGAAATACCAGATACACCTGTGCTGTGAATCAATTAAATCAAGACTATGTCTGATACTCTGAACTGCATTTCAAACAAATAACTACATGTAGCTAGAAATCCTTACTTGTTTGTTCTTACCTACATCTAGTAAATGATTTTTGTACTAATTAATTCCAAAATACTCTTTCACAACATGTAATCCCAAAATGAAGTGATCAAATCTCTCAACAATTACTCATTCATTCTGTCTATCTCTACGTCTGTCCATCTATATGTCTGTGATCAGCTGATTGAAAGGAAGTCATTGCTATGAACCATTTTATTTATTGCACTACAAAAAGTTGCAATATTGAAATTAAGATGGGTACACAAATTAGTCATCATTTTCATAATTATACATGCAATATGAAGGTAAGATATCATTTATCTTTCATACAAAATATTTTGTGCCTTTTCAATAAAGAGAGTGTTGACTCCTAGATATTGTGGAGAAAAACAATCACTTGAAACAGATCCAATACTAGAATAAATGTACTAATAATGATCTATAGTGAAGATACTACAATATAATAGTGATTGAATAGTATAGCTAGATTAAGTGATGATGTGTTGATTGAACTAATGTAATGAACATGGATTTGTTAGAGAGAACGGTACATGTGACAGAATGGTAATAGTTCAGTTAGGATTAGTGGATTCTCCTCGTTATCAGTCTGAATGCTTCTTTGGACATTTGGTTAGGATCTACAAATCTTGAAACCCAGTTGTCCAAGTTCTCTCTAGCTCTGTAGGAGTTGCTTCCAGTCAAAGTGAACGTCACTTTGAAAGCCAGGTCTGCTAGCTGTATCTCATGGCAGGTCAGATCTATTTCTTGAAGGTGCGACTTGCATTCTGGCAAAATAGAACTGCTAACACTGTTGATCTGAAAGTGAAGAAATAATCTATTAAATGTGGAATAATTAGAACCTTCTATTGTACTTACCCAGGAGCAACTTGATGTACGCAGAGAATTCACAACCACTGAAGATGCGTTGCCTGAGCATGTAGCATTCATGGGAGGTGTAGAGTTTGTATTAGTTTGAGTGAAAGTTTCACAAATAGATTTGGCACTATCATACATTCTCTGGCGGTACAACTGAAGTATGCTGATATCATTCTGTGTGCGTAAAAACAAACAACATAACATACAGTCCAACCTTAATGCCCAAATGTGAACTCACTATTATTTCATTTAGAAGTGTGGCACCAGTAATTGTAGTTAAGACTGAGTTGCTGGAACTGGTTGATCTTGTATTTCTTTCTACTACTGGCAAACCAAAGGCACAGGATAAGATGGTAGAGATGATGATGAGATTGAAGTTCATTGTGGCTATAGTAGAGTCGAGAATGAGTGAACACAAAGAGAGAAACTTGTAAGAGAAGTTTGCTTTTCCTAAAGCAAATTTAGTTTGGTAGCTAACTGAATGAGAGGGTGTCTTTATATCAGAGCTAGTGGAACAAAGCCATACTAGCAGACTCATATATAGTGGTAACAGGATGCATTTTTGTTTTAAAGGAATTGAAGCTCAATGTCACAATTTCTTTCGTAGCCTTCTTTTACTAATTAGATGTATTCTCTCTCTTTCACAGGCTTTTTTTAACAATACAGAATTAAAAATATTTGGTCGAATTGCGAAGTAAAAAAATTCAAGGGATTGAAATAAAAAAGAGAATTTCTGTTTGTCTGCTGAGAGAGAGACTGTAGCATAGCAGTACCCCTTAATAGTATAAATACAGAATTGGAGTGTTGGTTTGCCAGCTGGTTGTCGTAGCTCAGTGGCAGAGTGCTTGTGCATTAAGCAAGCAGTGCTGGGTTTGATTAACGGTGGCAACCAAATATTTTTAATTCTGTATTGTTTAAATAAAAAAACAGCCTGTGAAAGAGAGAGAATACATCTAATAAGTACAATGTTATTTATATCCTGGAGCTAACTCAAAAAGATTATAAGACTAATTCATACAATTGGAATACTATTACAGGGTAAATTCCAAGAATGTATGCATTGTTTAAATGTTTCAATATCTAGGAGAGCTGATAACTAAGCAGGGCTTCATTTAGTGCTATTCCTATTGGTAAGGCACTAACTAATTTGTGAACGATATCTACCTTCATATTGAATTTATGATGAATAATTTGTGAAGAAGTTAATGTTCAGTATAATTATAATGCTATGGACCTGTATTAATGTAAATAATTACTATTTTAATTATCCATGAAATTCTCATTACTGGAAGCAGTAAATTACAAACCCTAATTTCGGGAAGAAGAGCTGAAGTTTAAGTGTTGTCTACTTATCCATAACACTATGATATTTTACACAACCTTGTAAATAAATATGAAAAATTCTTCTAAGGAACTATCAATAATACTTATTGGACTATACTCAGGTCAGTTTCTTTTAATTGGCACATTTGAGGCAGTTACATTGTAATAAATTTGTTATTTTAAATCAGCAGTTCACAGACAGACAAACAAACAGACAGACAAACAGACAGATGGGATGTACAGATGCATGGACGAACAGTTGGACAGAAAGACAGGCAGACAGGCAGACAGGCAGACAGGCAGACAGGCAGACAGTCAGACAGGCAGACAGGCAGACAGGCAGACAGGCAGACAGTCAGACAGGCAGACAGGCAGACAGTCAGACAGGCAGACAGTCAGACAGACAGACAGTCAGACAGGCAGACATATAGTACAACAGTTTTCTTATCTTCACTTTCTGAAATTTAATGAAATTCTCATTACTGGATGCAGTAAATTTTGCAACCCAAACTTAGGGCAGAAGAGCTGAAGTTTAAGTGTTGTCTACTTATTCATGAGACTATGATAGTTACATGATTTAGCCAAATTAATATAAAAAAATATCTTCTATTGAACAATCACAAAATATTTATTTGAACATGAGAAACAATTCCTATGTATTGATTAGACAGACAGACAGAAAGATTGACATACAGACAGACAGACAGACAGACAGACAGACAGACAGACAGACATACAGACATATAGTACATCAGCTTTCTTGTCCTTGCATTCTGAAATTTAATCGCTTTAGCTTGTATTAAATATTGTAATGAGCATAGTTGGAACAAATGTGGTTCACAAGATATGCATGTTATAGTTATAAAATACACAGGTAGCTCTGTGTAGGTAAGTGTTAAAATATTATTCATAGTCTTGATCCAGTTTGTTGTGTTTTGCTGCCACCTGAGTACATCCAATTCAAACTATAGTTCTAGAAGAGATGTTGATTTCTCAACTATATTAAGTCACAAAGTTTTTATTTTAGCATTGAACAAACTGAAGTAATCAAGCAGTCGATGTTGGAATCTATCTGTCTGAGTAACATAGCTAAATACAATGTGCAGTAACTACGATAAAATGCACAACGATATAAAAATAAAATAAAAATGAAAAATAGTTATATTACATTAGCCACATGTTTATAGTTACATGGCAACGTGTGTATGTGGCTGTTAGGATGGTTCCTGACTCAGTTGATTCAGAGTACATGTGTACTTTATTGAAATAACTTCAATTTTAGCACACATGCACACACATACAATAATTGTTGATTGTTTTGTGAGTGCAGAGTGCAAGGACACACCCACACATGCAAACCTGGAACTAAGCCTGTCAAGAGTTCAGACAAGTGTTGAGTTCAGAGGCTATGGAATGCACACTAAAGCCAGTCAAATGCCCACTACATCATGTCTGCCTAGTTTTTTCCCAAAGTTGTCTGGCAAGAAGTAAAAACATCAGACTAAATTTTTTTTTTAATTTGACTAGAAATATTGCTATTAATTTAACCGATAATGGCTAAATAATTGAATACCAGTCACTGGACATCATGTGGGAGTGGCATGTTCACCCACTTGACAGCAGTGGCATGTGAACTCATCATGTGGATGAATACTCCAACACTTACTGGCAATATCGATTGCCTAATGGCACTCTGCATCCGGCCTCACTTCTCAAAAAAAAATTTTATCCAATGAACATTCCCATTTTTTATTTATATGTTGCTATGACATAGTATCTTCTAAGTAACAATAAATTTTGATGGTAGAAATAATGATGGCTAACCTGCTATGGTATGGCAGGTTAATCTAATAGAATGAGAAACCACATGCACACATAATTTAATTCCAAGATTGAGAGCGACAACAATGACAACTCAATTAAAAATTATTTCACAATGTTAGGAATAAATCAACAGAGAGGAAAGAGGCACCAAAAAGTTTCATTAAAATACTCAGACTTAAACAAAAAGGAAGTTCTCATTGAAGGAGACATTAAAGTGATCATTCAGCAGGGGATTTAAAAGGGGCTTGTATAAGCCAGGGAAAATTCCCTGCTGGACTACAACAGAGAGATAGGTAGAGAAATGCAGCTGCACACACCAACAGTGACTGGTGCCAACTTTCCAGAATCTATTTCACGGACAAAAACCACACCCTGGCCACACCCAAATAACACACCCACAATGACATAAATTTTAATGACATCATCTATGCAAAAGTTTAAAATTACAATAGCTGTTCTTCTTCTTCACCATTAACAGGAGAGGCATTCACAGCTAAAGAAGTTGCCTTCTTGCATTTGGTGAGGAGATTTTTACTAAACTTGGTGCTGTAACAGTCACTGTTGGAGTTGAATTTGATGGTCATTAAGGAGATGAGAGTGTCTTGTTTCAAACTAGGTCGCTGGTCAGTATGAATCTTCCTGAGAATTGAAAGGCCCCTCTCAGAATCTGCATTTGATGCAGGTATGGAGAGTAGCCCAACCATTAGCTTTCCAAGCAGAGGAAATCTGTCCTCCCCATCAAGGGTTTTGATCTTGCTCACTTCCCACCACAATGTTGGCCTCGTTATTTTCTAATAGAAATTTGTCTAACATTTCCAGATAGAGTGCTTCCCAGACCTTGGAGAGAACAGGTTGATAATTTATCAGAATGTGGAAATCACCGGGAAAGGGTATTAACCATGAGAGCTGTTCCCCATATTCTCTCTTTATTTCCTGTAGGTGCTGATATGTCTTTGCATCTCCAGCAACTATGAGATGATCTCTGGAGTCACCTATGTAGAATTCATGGTGGAGCCGAGTCATAACTCCAATCATGGTGTCACGTGAATCTGCATTTTCGTCGAGTACATCCAGGTACTCGTATACTGAGGGAGAACATTGTATAGGGTAGGATTTCTCTAGTAGTTCATGGAGTGATTGTATCGGTTTTTCAAACGTCACTAATTGTTTTTGTGTACCCAATCTAAGATACAAAAGATACAATAACAACAGTATGAAATATACACTTATTGCTTCCATAACTTGTCTTCATTATGGCATTATTTTTTTTTTTTGTAAGGAAATGGGAGGAGCGTTATTTAATGCATAGCATTATATGGTTAGCAAGGAAATGTGTGAACGTCTAATACACTCACCAGTAAATCATGTACAATAATGCCATCTCTTCTAAGTCCTTTAATTCCTTCTTCTCAGTTTCTGTTAAACAAAATTCCTGTTAACAATGGTTTGATTTTAGGGTGCTATAGTGATTACAGGACAGCTGTGTGAACGAATCTTTGTTTACAGTAGGAAATAGTGATCGTCTTACTGTGGGTGTGGGGGGAGTCTTGCACTCCACTGAGGATCTTGATCTCCGAGTTACCTTTTTGTTTGCTGGGCTTTTGCTAGTTAGAGTAGGAGATGGTTCAGAAGCTGGCCGTGTAGTTCGTTTCTTGCCAATTGCAGAGGGGTTAGGACTATGTTCAACTAGCTGTTAGTCTTGTTCAGCTGTCATACTACACTCCATGTTACTGCAACTCTGATTTCTACTACCTAGTGGTTGTACCACTTGAATAGTTGTACCATGCCAACTGCGACTTTGGTCTCCATGGAATACAAAGGAATGTTTTTGCAAAAAATCTGTTGTCAACTGTAGCTACTGTAAAGTTGTTTAAGTTTAGGTCATTCAGGTATCCTGATTTCATTTTTTGCTGCACTTTAAATTGAACATATCGCCTGTGGGTATCATTTGATGCTACAGCTCCAAAGCGATTCAATATTCTGATCAGCTCAGATGATCCACCCTGAGAATCTATCAAGTCAGTTAAGAGCGAGTGCAAGGGTACAGAACAGCATTTATTATGAGCAAAAAACATCACACACAAACAGTACAGACAATTCAGCTTTCTCTGATGGCTTATGTTCTCAGGTGAGATCTCACGCCTAATTTCAGTACTCGTTCTTGTGATGTGCACTATGGACTTCCAGAGGACAGGATCAATGTTAGCAATTGTCTCATTAAGGTTAAACTTAGAAATGTCGCATGGAATAGAGGCATCCTGATCTGTTATGTGTTTTATCTGTTTCTGTAATCGTTGATTCAGACTGGAATAAAATATTTCCCATTGTTTTGAATCCTCATCCGTGTTTGCCACACTGCATTTTGGCTCTATTTGAACACATTTTGTTGGTTTAAGAAATGACAAACTTCTCTTTTGCATCAGACTTAAAGCCTTAGACAAACAATCTAAGAGGTCTGTTCCTGGTCGGTATAGTAACACTCCTATGTACTGTTGTTTACAGCAACATGTCAGATGCTTACCAAAAAAGTTTAGTAATGTACTAAGAAAATATCGCTTTTGGCATTTCATGTCGTACTTGGTGTTCACTGTGTTAGTTTCAGACACTTTGTTTATGCTTGCATTCATTACTATTTCATATAACTCTGATAATAAAATGACTACCTTTCTCAGAAGAATATCTCCAAGCTTCTGTATTGCATCTTTCAAGCCATAACTGATATATTCTGAATTCATAATCATGACTATTTTGCTTAAAATTAGCAATTATTTCGAGGAGACTATATAACAACTTGTGCATATTTTATCATTTTCAGTGATGTACAAATCCATATCACTGACTTGACAAAAATGATTTTTAATGGCAACAGTGTTAGGACAGTGCCTGTACAACCCCTTTATGTTAGCACTACATGTGAAGCATTTCTCATGCATGTATACTTGAGGGTTGATTGTGCGATGCACTTGTTTATAATGAACCTGGCACAGTGGAACTAGCTTCCCATCATCAGTGTTAACTGCTACATTAAATATAATTATCATTTATATGTTTAGCTGTGACAAGTCCTGAATGGACGATGCTCTCAGTCTTGTTACAGTGGGGAAGTATGCACTTATGTATGTTTTCTTTGTTCTGTAATGTCCAGCGTGGTGCATAGTCACCTGAATTAATATTGCTCTTTATGTCTTTTTCACATGCACAACAAATACAGCTGTCAACTGTGATCGTTTTCTCCATGGCCTGGAGTTTTGCTGAAAGTTCAGGATCCCAAGTGGACAGGTGTGTGTAAAAAGAGGCAGACTTGCTGCATAACTGGCAAGGACCACATTTTTGACCTGGATGGATCGTCGTCTTTGGACCTCTTCTCCTTATCACTGAACTCTTTGATTGTGTTCAGGCCAGCTGAGTAGTCTCTTCAAGTTTTCCTCCCTGATGTCAAGAAGCAGCCATCAAATAACTATTATCATTATTTCACTTATTCATTCACTTATTCATTCACTTGTTGTAGTTATCATTTCCTTCCATTATCCCACTTATTGAATTATTATTTTCTGTCGTATTTCGTCGATATTCGTCAATGTCGATGTTCGTCGATGTTCGTGAACTCCGTTTCCAAGTTATATTTTGTTTATTTATCCTCGTTCTTTCAGTTGTTGTTTTTGTCAGTTATTGTAAAGATCTAGTTACCTTGCGTCTATTCTAATTACCTATAACTAACTGATCAGAGGTTAACTTTACTTTTGATCACTTCAGTGATCTGGTCCTTCGAACACTCCTAAGTGCATTTGTGAAGCTACCGCTCTTCTAAGTGCATTTGTAATTGTGTAGGGAGTTACGCCCCAACAGATTGTACATATACAAAGTATTATCATAATACCTTCAATACCACTTAAAATTTATCTTCTTTGTTTTGCAGTTACAATAATTTAGTATATCATAAATACATGAATGACTATGACATATCACTAATTGTTTTAGTCTAATTTGGTTGCAGATTGCTATGTCCCGAATTAATAAGAAATATATAACTTACCATATTAAAAGGTATTCTGATGCTATAATGGTCTGTTTTTCCCCTCAAACAATGCTGTTAGCTTGACTGAGCAGCACACCACAGTATTAAGACAACCACGTGTATGGCTTCCTTGCAAACTAAAAAAAGATATATTGAACGCCCACGCGCAAACACCATTTTAATGAGGTGACCTTTTGAAAGAAATTGTACGCGTTTCTATTACTTCTGGTATGAGTGGCTAAGAGACTGGGAAGACCTTCTTCAGACAAACTGAAGTCAAGTCACGTGATTGAAGTGTGATTGCATTATTGTTTTGTGCATGTCATTATGACTCATATATATCAGGCACATGCAAATAAAAGAGAGCTACAGCAATTTTGCTGTAGCAGCTAGCTTTAGCCTTTTACTTGTGGCATGTTTATAGTTAGTGTGGTTACTAGTAGCTTTGATTAGGTCTAGACAGCCAGCTGGCTAGCACAGCCAGAAGTAAATACCCAAAGGCCTACTACTTCACTAGCCTGCAGGCTTCCGGGACAAACCATAGAGCTAGCTATTGTGCACTTTCCAGGACTCTGTGACAGAGTGATAAATCCGGGACTGTCCCGGATATCCGGGACAATTGGCACTTATGCGTGCACGGTAAATATGGCTTCTGCTTAGTTTCATTTCCCAAACAGTTTTAAATATAGATACAGAGCAATATTAGAGTACGTGTGCTACTGGATGTTATTTGGCTGAGCTAAACGTTCCTCTTTCTCTACATGAAGTTATGTATATAGTGTTGGTTCTGTTTCTACCATATCAATACAGTGGTGTAGGAAGATGTTTTCATTCTATACTTATGTTTCCTCCAATTCTTTAAAATGAGAGAATTTAAAGAGAATTTGGTTGTCAGAGTTCCAAGTACTGGTGACTAAAGTTAGTGGTTTCCTTCCTGCAGCTGCACATGCCATGCCAGCGGCGGTAAGAAAGGATTGCACTCAGTTTCACTTTCTAAATATAGATACAGTGCATTATAAGAATACATGCACTATTGGAGGTTGTTTGGATTCTGTTTCAGCAAAATGAAATAACTAAAATACTTAATTATGCACAACATGTAGTTGTTCAGTTGCCCAAAGAAACCTTTGTTTTTCATGAAGATAGAAGTGCAGGAGGATTGGTTTTTTAGCAGACTAGGAAGTATTTTACTAATAAAATACCATCAGATTTGTTTATAGACAGTAGTCACTTCCTTAGGCATAGAGTTGCATTGGTTATAAGTTCTTAAACTAGGTGAGGTCCACTACGAATCCTAAGCTATATCCTTGTACTTGCCAGAAAGTACCACACACACACACACACACACACACACACACACACACACACACACACACATAACTAAGTAGATCTGGGAGAGAGATTAATTTCACAGATTTCCTGCAATCATTGCCTATTTCTTCTTAAGAAAAATAAACCGTAGAATTCACTTTCTATTATCTTATTGCTGAAATACAACTGGTCAACAAACAAAATGCACACAAGCTTGCTACACAATTGTGTGTGTTTGTAAATTAAATCACCAGAAGATCAGAGCAATAGCTTAAAGCCAAACAGCAGAGAAATAAATGTTTAATAGAGAACCTTAAGAAAGATGAACCATAAAATGACAGTGAATTTTATAATAAAAAGTAGTGAGACTCAATTATACAAGAGCAGAATTGGGATTAAAAAATGATACAAGTATAGTCAGTTTTATTCATATTCCTCTCTCTCTCTCTTGTCTTTTTTTGCTAGAAATCAAGCAAATCCTCCAGTCTTCCAATAGGGAGTGTCTAAATGGTGCCCACTTGCTGACCCCCTTCCCCGCTTGCTGACTCCCTTTCCTGCTTGCTGACCCCCTCCCCCACTTGCTGACTCCCTTCCCTGCTTGCTGACCCCCTTCCTGCTTGCTGACCCCTTCCCTGCTTGCTGACACCCTTCCTGCTTGCTGACCCCTTCCCTGCTTGCTGACCCCTTCCCCCTATTTGTCACTACACATGCATACAATAGTCTATGAACATTCTATAAAGTAGTTTATTTCCTTGAAATTACCTAATATTGAATCTCTCCCTCCCCAGTGATTTATAATAGGGTAGATATGATTATGTTCTAATACATCCATACATGCAATCAATGATTGATTAATAAGTAAACGGGAGGCGCATGCCCAGTTTCAGCAAATTAACGCCCCACAGCTAGTGTGTGGCAAACAAATCGGATACTAAGCCTGCATGGAAGGACTCTACCACAGCAACTAGCCACTAGGTCTGCACTCACTGAGCTGACTTATTATGAACTAATTTTCCCAAGACAACTTACAATGCATATATATGGGATGGCATGGTACAAATTGTAGTGGTTAGGGAAGGATCATGAATGTGATTAAATGTGGGTGAGGTACGGTGAGGTAAACATGATGTTAGTTTATTGCTCGCCATGAGGCAGAAGACTTGCACTTGTTCAAGTAGCTGGACCTGAACAATAAGAATACACATTGTGGTGCTGTCTAGCCCTGTACTAACATTTCATTGCTCACAAATTCAATAATACACATAATTGACTTGTCAAAGTTGTGTAGTTTGAAGCTAATTAATGCTAGTCCTTGTTTTCAGAAGTTAGTATAATAGTATTCATTGATACAAGACTATGAAAATGTCTTATAGCTACTAGCTAAACTACGTAACAATAAAATTAAACAAATCAGCAGAGAATCAAACTAAATGGATATGCTCTAAAAGTGGAAGTATTAATACTCCTCTAGTTTCACAGTGAATGGAGTCTCTAAGGGAAGGGGAAGTCTCAGAACATGAACATGACATATTTGGGGCAACTTTAAAATTTACATCCTGTGTGCACAAGGTGTCTTTATAACAAGCCAGGGGTGAATGGCATGGACATACTATCTCAATGTTGTGGAATGTGGAGGAGGAAGCTGTCTACAATAAGGCTAAGATGATACTAATTACAGAAGCCAAAAGAAGAGAACTTGTGAAGTGTTTTCATTGCTTGTTTGTTTTAGTCCTTCCCCACAATTTTTGCTATTCCCCCACTAGATATTTTGCAATCTAAATATTTGCACATTCCCTTAATATACATTATAGAGATTCTATATTTGCCCCTCCATTAGTTCTTCCTTGAGTCTTATTATTACAAAGTAATTCTATACTTTAAGCTAATTAAGCTGCATAAGCCATTGAGTAGTACCCTCTACCACTTGCTTTAGTTACATCAGTCTGCTTGTATCTCACTTACTTTTCTTGGCACATGTGTATAGTTTATCGCTTATCTGTTCTTTTTTGATATCATGGCTGTAGTTCGTTAAATATGGTGCTACTGTGGCGGACCTAGTGACAACAGGGAATGAGCAACGAACACTTTCATTACATATAGCAACTTAGATCATCTTCATTAGCTAGCACACAACACAACATTCCTCAATATCCATTAGTAGATTGCATACACACCATCACTATAAATAGCACCCAGTCATGCAAACACATCCTGGCTTGTATGATTTAAAGAATCCCAATCGAACTGCTACACTACAACCAAGACAACACATAGACACACAGAGTTCAGATGATCACTGGATCTGCACACTATATCTTACTTGTCCAATTGTTGCGGTGATATTGATGTGGTGTCTGTTTAGTTATAAATGTATTCATTCCTTTGTTTATAGATTTATTTTGTCTTTGCAGACAATAACATTTCAATTTCTGAACTTTGTGATTGCTTCTTAATGTTCTGCATAGCAAGTTAAGGTTTAGTATAAAAAATAACATTGTATGCAGAGTTAAGCATAAACAAGAAATGTTTACCTTCTGTAGTCTATTTAATTCTAATTGCATGTCAGTAATATGAATGAATCACAATGTTAATGTTGCTAATCCACAATAAGTACAACACCTATAGTATTTAAATTAATAATCTAATACTCATTGCATGCGAATAGATACATAATTAGACAATGTTTTGCACATTAGAATCACATGAAGCATGAAGTGCACGTTTTTCTAGTGAGTTTATTGATTTAGTGTGTGTATTGTGTGTGTATGACCTGTGCAGTTGTGCTCCAAGCTGGTACAGTGCAGTGCAGCAAGTGTGTGAGGTGGTTCAGGAGCAGAGGAGGTTTGGCTGTACCAGAGAGAGGAAGATGGCATCAGTGAAGAACAATCCCCAAGTGAGCCAGCAGTTGCCATTGGAGTGATGTGCAGTGTGTGTTTGTGTGAGTGTGTGTGTGTGTGTGTGTGTGTGTGTGTGTGTGTGTGTGTGCGCACACGCGCACGGAAGAATCCAAGAAGCTTTGAACAACCTGGTGACCTCAAATGGCACAAGTGCTTACAAGAAAGGCAGAAAGCAGTGAAAGGCCTGCAAGGTTCTGCGTTATGTGTGCTGTGCAAGAGATGGTTTGGAAGTGCTGGTGGCCTTGCTGTCCATCCCTGTACCCAAATCCTGCACATAAATTGAGCCTCTACTCATGCCTTCCATCTATCACTGTAAACTTCTGCACTTCTGACAACTTGGCTTTTGATCATTACTCATGCATTCTTGGAATTTACCTTGTAATGCTATTCTAATAGGGTTAATTGTTTTGATAATCTTTAAAAGGTTATAGATAGGATATCTTAAATAATGCACCGTACTTCCTCTTAGAAGTGTCAAAAACAAGCAGGTCTCTATACCTGGTGAACTGCGTGTGCTTCCATCCTGTTACTTCTATATATGGGTCTGCCAGTATGGCTTGATTCCACTGGCTATGATATAAAGACGACTTTCTCTGAAGTTTGATTCAGTTAGCTACCAAACCATCAGCTTTAGGAAAAGCAAACTTCTCTTACAAGTTTCTCTCTTTGTGTTCACTCATTCTTGACTCTACTATAGCCACAATGAACTTCAATCTCATCATCATCTCTACCATCTTATCCTGTGCCTTTGGTTTGCCAGTAGTAGAAAGAAATACAAGATCAACTAGTTCCAGCAACTCAGTCTTAACTGCAATTACTGGTGCCACACTTCTAAATGAAATAATAGTGAGTTCACATTCGGGCATTGAGGTTGGACTGTATGTTATATTGTTTGTTCTTGCGCACACAGAATGATATCAGCATACTTCAGTTGTACCGCCAGAGAATGTATGATAGTGCCAAGTCTATTTGTGAAACTTTCACTCAAACTAATACAAACTCTACACCTCCCATGAATGCTACATGCTCAGGCAACACGTCTTTAGTGGTTGTGAATTCTCTGCGTACATCAAGTTGCTCCTGGGTAAGTACAATAGAAGGTTCTAATTATTCCACATTTAAGAAATATTGACTTCACTTTCAGATCAACAGTGTTAGCAGTTCTATTCTGCCAGAATGCAAGTCGCACCTTCAAGAAGTAGATCTGACCTGCCATGAGATACAGCTAGCAGACCTGGCTTACAAAGTGACGTTCACTTTGACTGGAAGCAACTCCTACAGAGCTAGAGAGAACTTGGACAACTGGGTTTCAAGATTTGTAGATCCTAATCAAATGTCCAAAGAAGCATTCAGACTGATAACGAGGAGAATCCACTAATCCTAACTGAACTATTACCATTCTGTCACATGTACCGTTCTCTCTAACAACTCCATGTTCATTACATTAGTTCAATCAACACATCATCACTTATAAAATATAAAACCCGATTTTCTCTTATTTTTTTACATCATTTTCAATCTATTACTTTGTTGATCTAAAATACAAGGTTAACTCTACTGGCTTAAAAAAAACACAATTCTAATTTAAATGGATGGAGACAGAAGAGGGGAAAATTATGTAGTCGTGTCACTTTGAGTTGATTCTTGTGTAAGGCTGTATGGTTGTGTAGTAATATTGTAGGCGTATATAGTCTGGTCATATTAGAAGCCATGGAGACATTCTGGTGAAGAGTTACATAAATTAATCATGAGGCAGAGGTGAATATTAACAAGAGGGTTTCTTTAAGGATTATAGAGTTCTCTGCAGGTTAATTGCGTATATTTGGCATGTGTACGGATAAACTTGCTCTTTAAGGAAGTTAATTGTTTCACTTTCACTAACTCTACATCACTGAAGCCATTATGTGATCTTATAATATTTTGTTTGTTTAGTGTAGGAATTATTTTGATTTAGACAACAAAGGGACTAATAGTGACTCTCAGTAATGTAAAAAATAACAAACAACAGGTTTCATGTGATGTGTTTATTGATAAGGTAATGCACCTTATGCATAGCTCTTAGAATACAAGAACAACTAAAATAGCTCACTAAAACACTTGACACTTGAATAAATATATCCAATTAATTGAGTGCAATAAAAGGATCCATAGTTTAAAAAAAAATTAAATTGTTGCTACTATCCAGAAGGAGTGCTAAAATGTTACTAGCACTATTTAATTATTCATACATTCATTCATTCATTCATTCATGCTAGCGTTGTGGACTTCCTTGGTATAACAAATTGTATTACAATTTGGGACTAGATAAAGTAATAGAGTGATTTGAAGAGTAGCTCAGAATACTGTGATCGATGAAAGCTATAACTTCATAGATTATGTGCATGTTTACATTCCTCGGAATTTCCAACCTTGTAATGAATTTTCCCTTTTTCCTTTTATAGTGTACTTGTTTAGGAATGGGTCACTGAAGAATCCCATGAAGGGAGTGCACTTAGTCCAGTATATAAAGGAAGGTTGACAATATCTAGGACTACAACTGACTAGCCAAACTTGAGAGCAACAGACACTTATAACAATCTATCTCTTTGAATTCTCTACTTATAGCTATGGCAACTACTAAGATCCTGAGCACATGTCTCTCTGCTGTGTTCTTCATCTACTTCACTGCAGTCTCGGCAACTCAATCTAACACACTTGCAGTGAGTAAAGAGCTGCATAGCTACAACTGACATAATGTTACTCAATATATTGTATCTTTATTGGACAGAATCCACTAAACATCACGACCGCCTCAAGCTTGAATGAGGCATACGAACAGCTGGAATCTTCATGCCAGCTTATAGAAGAAGTGACAAGGTTGAACACCTTCAACAGCACCTACCCAAGCTTGTCCCCAGCAAAGGCAACACAGATGGAAGCTATGCTTGTTGTGGCTAACCAAGTCATGAAGAACATTTGCTCTTGGGTAAGTGTAGACTGTAGTAGCTGGTAGTAGCATTAGCTGATTTCATTGTTATTGATGATGTCTTAGATGGATGAGATCTATGGTATTGCTGGAGTTCTTCATCAGGGAGAATGTTCTCAAGACAACTTGGCCACAACCTGCAAACTTGTAGCCTCCAGAACTGTGTGAAACTTGCAGAACTATTGTTGTAGTTGTTGGTGTTTTAATCTCATCATCTTCAGATCTAGCAACCATTGTCACTATTTGTAACCAACCCAATCATATGAAATCTTTCACTTGTATAATATAATATGGTGGTAGGTAAACCATTGCAGAGTTGGTGGGTTTCATTTATGTCACAATTCAGTTAGAACAATATGGTATAAATAATGAAGTGAGTATTGGGGAAATAAGCGAAATAGCTAATAATGAAATAATTTTTTGTTTAGTATGATTGTTCAGCCATAGCTAACTACGCGCCTCAATAATGATAGAAGAATTGAGGCAGATCACATGAAACAGGGACATTTTATTCATTTTTACCCCTTGTCTTTGCCAATCAGAGGGTATTGGAACAGTATCAATGTGATCTGAAGAAAACCAGCTGTTGGACTTCATTTTGTGTTTCAAACTTAACTTCATGTACTATGTTTTGATTTTGGATTTTTATCCCAATAGTGTGATAAATATAAATAAGCAGAAGTCCGTGCTTTTGTCTAGTATAACTAAACAGTGCTTTTCTACCTTCACGCTGCATCTCTAATTATGAAGATAATGCATAATTTGTGAACACAGTTATTAAAGTTCTGTAAAGTTATAGTTCTATTGACCAGTTATTAATGAAATAATTAACATTTTAATGAAATTCTCATTACTGGATGCAGTAAATTTTGCAACCCAAACTTAGGGCAGAAGAGCTGAAGTTTAAGTGTTGTCTACTTATTCATGAGACTATGATAGTTACATGATTTACTCAAATTAATATAAAAAAATATCTTCTATTGAACAATCACAAAATATTTATTTGAACATGAGAAACAATTCCTATGTATTGATTAGACAGACAGACAGAAAGATTGACAGACAGACAGACAGACAGACAGACAGACAGACAGACAGACAGACAGACAGACAGACAGATATACAGACATATAGTACATCAGCTTTCTTGTCCTTGCATTCTGAAATTTAATCGCTTTAGCTTGTATTAAATATTGTAATGAGCATAGTTGGAACAAATGTGGTTCACAAGATATGCATGTTATAGTTATAAAATACACAGGTAGCTCTGTGTAGGTAAGTGTTAAAATACTATTCAGGTATTCAGGGTATCACACTAGTCTAATGTGGTTCACAAGATATGCATGTTATAATTATAAAATACACAGGTGGCTCTATGTAGGTAAGTGTTAAAATACTATTCAGGGTATCACACTAGTCTTGATCCAGTTTGTTGTGTTTTGCTGCCACCTGAGTACATCCAATTCAAACTATAGTTCTAGAAGAGATGTTGATTTCTCAACTATATTAAGTCACAAAGTTTATTTTAGCATTGAACAAACTGAAGTAATCAAGCAGTCGATGTTGGAATCTATCTGTCTGAGTAACATAGCTAAATACAATGTGCAGTAACTACGATAAAATGCACAACGATATAAAAATAAAATAAAAATGAAAAATAGTTATATTACATTAGCCACATGTTTATAATTACATGGCAACGTGTGTATGTGGCTGTTAGGATGGTTCCTGACTCAGTTGATTCAAAGTACATGTGTACTTTATTGAAATAACTTCAATTTTAGCACACATGCACACACATGCAATAATTGTTGATTGTTTTGTGAGTGCAGAGTGCAAGGACACACCCACACATGCAAACCTGGAACTAAGCCTGTCAAGAGTTTGCAGTTTGCATCTAAAAAGCACTCCACAATGTCCCAAATGACAACAAGACCTTGTATAGATCTTGTTATTTCAACTCACAGTGTAACCTCACAGTATTATGATGATACATTAAACCAGACAAGTGTTGAGTTCAGAGGCTATGGAATGCACACTAAAGCCAGTCAAATGCCCACTACATCATGTCTGCCTAGTTTTTTCCCAAAGTTGTCTGGCAAGAAGTAAAAACATCAGACTAAATTTTTTTTTTAATTTGACTAGAAATATTGCTATTAATTTAACCGATAATGGCTAAATAATTGAATACCAGTCACTGGACATCATGTGGGAGTGGCATGTTCACCCACTTGACAGCAGTGGCATGTGAACTCATCATGTGGATGAATACTCCAACACTTACTGGCAATATCAATCGCCTTATGGCACTCTGCATCCGACCTGCACTTATCAAAAAAAAATTTAAATCAATTATCCAATGAACATTTGCATTTTTTATTTACATGTTGCTATGGCATAGTATCTTCTAAGTAATGATAAAAGTTTGATGGTAGGAAAAACGAACTAACCTGTGAATCTGTATGTTCTGAAATATAATAGTGGGATAGCAGATTAGTTATTTAATAGAATGAGAAACCACATGCCCACATAATTTAATTCCAAGATTAAGAGTGACAACAATGACAACTCAATTAAAAATTATTTCACAATGTTAGGAATAAATCAACAGAGAGGAAAGAGGCACCAAAATGTTTCATTAAAATACTCGGACTTAAACAAAAAAAAAAGGAAGTTCTCATTGAAGGAGACATTAAAGTGATCATTCAGCAGGGGATTTAAAAGGGGCTTGTATAAGCCAGGGAAAATTCCCTGCTGGACTACAACAGAGAGATAGGTAGAGAAATGCAGCTGCACACACCAAACAGTGACTGCATGTGCATGGTAAATATGGCTTCTGCTTAGTTTCATTTCCCAAACAGTTTTAAATATAGATACAGAGCATTTAGAATACATGTGCTACTGGAGGTTATTTCTCTCTCCACGTGCATGATTTTATGTGTACACGTATATTATAGTGCTGTCTCTGTTCCTAACATATGAAACAATTATGTAAGTAAAATAAAACAATTAAAAATAAACAAGAAAACACGTATTGATGCTCAACATGTAGTTCATCAAGAAACTTTTGTTGGAATTGCATGAAAATTCGTTGCTGGTAGACTTACAAAAATGATTCATTATATAGTTTTACAAGCCTTTTTAATCCACAAATTATGGCTCCTCTCCGAAGGGGAAGGTGTTTCCGGTCGACCCCGAAAAAGTGTTCTGACGGCACATAATTGGTGATCTGTTGAGTATTAGACTGCAGCACGCAGTACTACTCAACAGTATAAAGGAAAAATGCGAAGGTCTTGGAATTCGAGGGTGGTCGTAGCTCAGTGTTAGAGCACTAGTAGCTGAAGCCAGTGGCCCTGGGTTCGATTCCCGGCGACAACCAAGATTTTTCATTTTTTTCCTTTGCTTTTTTCCAGACACATTTAGGTGAGAGAGTTTCTATCTAGTTTTACAAAGTTGTATAAAGCATTTGACAGCTAAATTTACACACATGCACCACACAGTGACTAGACAGTCTTATATCCTTGTGATGCGAGTCCTATGTATTATTGAGGATCAGAGACTAATCTCCTCACAAACACTTCAGTGCCAACGATATGTAGTAATCGCTGCCACCAGAATTGATATCTCCCAGCCTCCCTTACGATAGCTCGTCTCTAGAGACTTTGCGCAGTCGCAGAGAGAATATTGGCAATAGTTAGAGTTTAACTGTAATTGCACTGACTGGTGAAGAACATCAACTCAACTGATTTTTCAATTTCAGGTGCTGATATACAACTCAATAAAGGAGAGCATGACTAGGCATAAATGATGTGATAATGACAGCTGGGGTGCGATGTTACATTAATGAAAGCATGCAAATCATAATGTTCTCAATAGGTAAGATAATGGGTTCAGAGTGATGCACAGCTGGGGTGATATTTCACAGCATAACACTGCACAGCAATGATTGCTATGAAGACAAGACAGCCATACATTAACTAAGTAAATCCCTAGTATTACTGAATGTGAGGGAGGCTTCTCTCACAATCCTGAGCCCACACAAATGTATACCCCATTAATAGCTTAGCAGTCAATTGAAAAAAAAGTGATTTCTTTTTAGTTGGTATGACAAAATTTGTTTTTATTTTGATTCCAATGGCAACTCCAGTCATGCATTCTATCCTTATGTTTCCTTCAACTCTTTAAAATGTGAGAATTTAAAGAGAATTAGAATCTGAAGTTTAAATTTGAATGATGGAGTGATTTGGTTGTCAGAGGTCCTAGTACTAGTGACTAAAGTTAGTGGTTGCCATCCTGCAGCTGCACATGCCCGGTGGGAAGAAAGGATTGCACTCAGTTTCACTTTCTAAATATAGATACAGTGCATTATAAGAATACATGCACTATTGGAGGTTGTTTGGATTCTATTTCCCACCATATGTAAGCAAAATAAAATAATTAAACACTTATTGATGCTCAACGTAGTTCTTCAGTTGTTCAAGGAAACATTTGTTTTTCCTGTGGCTAGGAGATACGTGGGAGAATTGGTTTATAGCAGACTAGGAAGTATTTAAACTTTTTATTTGAATACCATTAGACATGTCTATAGACACTGGATACTTCCTTAGCCACCATAGAGTTCCATTGGTGGTAAGTTTCTTAAACTAGGAAATGTCTACCACTTCCTAAACCACACATCCTTGTACTTGCCAGAAAACTACCAAGCACACTCACTTACACTCATTCCTGCAATCATTGCCTGTTTCTTCTTAGGAAATAAACCACAGAATCATCTAAAGTTCACTTTCTATTCACCCAATCTAGCTTGCTCAACAATTGTGGGTGTGTTTGTATATTAAATCACCAGAAAGTTTAGGGAAAAAAAAAACAGCTTATAAACAAAAGAGAATGTATGAAAGAGACCATTAAGAAAAATAATCCATAAAACGACATTAAAATTATAATAAAATAAAGTAAATTGATTGGTAAACTTATAATAAACGAGCAGAACTGGAATTTAAAAATAGTATAAATATAATTAGCTAGTCACTGTTTCATTCCTATCTCTCTCTGTCTCTCTCTTTTTTTTTCCTTCTAAATATCAAGCAAATCCTCCAATCCTCCAACAGCTATTTAGTCCTGTACTATTATTTCATTGCTCACAAATTCAATAATACACATAATTGACGTGTCAAAGTTGTGTAGTTTGAAGCTAATTAATGCTAGTCCATGTTTCCAGAAACTATTTGATGCAAGACATTGCTACATGACAGCTAAATTAATTTGTGACTTGTAATTATAAAACTAAAAGAAGAACTAATGAAGAGACAACATAGAATCCACATGAAGGGAATATGCAAATATTTAGATTGCAAAATATCTAGTGGGGGAATAACAAAAATTGTGGGGGAAGGACTAAAACAAACAAGCAATGAAAACACCTACACAAGTTCTCTTCTTTTGGCTTCTGTAATTAGTATCATCTTAACTTTATTGTAGACAGCTTCCTCCTCCACATTCCACAACATTGAGATAGTATGTCCATGCCATTCGCCCCTGGCTTGCTATAGAGACACCTGGTGCACACAGGATGTAAATTTTAAAGTTGCCCCAAATATGTCATGTTCATGTTCTGAGACTTCCCCTTTCCTTAGAGACTCCATTCACTGTGAAACTAGAGGAACATTCAATGACGACTGCAAGTTACGAATATTTTGACTCTGCAAGGCTTAGTGTAAAATATACACCGCACTACCAGGACCACATCTTCCTCTAGGAGGGCTTCATGTCCTGTCTACACACACACACACACACACAGAGTACTGTCCATGTTTTCATACAAGCACACTTGTACATGAGGCTGCCTCGTCACATAATCTAACTGGATTATTTTAGTAAGTACACTTTTAGATATTTTATATTTTTAGATATTAGGTAGGGGGAATACCCCCTCAATTCTCTGTTTGCTTGGTATGGCAAATTTAAATCCATACAACTATCCCAACATTAATAATTATGAATCAAATTCATTTTTTTAAACAGTCTGCTTAAACTATTTCCATCTTTTGCTATATCTATGATCCAACTTACTAATAAGCAAGTGTAGTTTGAGCTCACAAACTACCTCTGCCTCTTGAAATTTTCTGCCATCCATTTCAGCTGTGACTTTGGAGCTAAACTTGAGAAGTTGGGCTCCCATCTACATCAACCCTGATTGTACCAGCTGGGTTCAAGAACCACTGTCTTACATGCCAGGCTCTCTCTCTCTGCTACTGTACATTATGCAAATGTTTTGGATAGTTACTGTATATACTTTATTTAGAAACTTTTAAAACCACATGTGACTGAAGTTTTCCAAATAATGCAGCATACTGCTGTCACTAGATAATTCATTTGCTACATAAGTTAGATATTTGTGCACATGAAGTAACATGCACCAATTCAGTCTTACTTCTTGGATAGCATGTTCTATTTTTACAAAACAACAGCAACAACAGAAGAAAAAAAACAATAAAAAAAATACAAGAAACTAAACACACAAAAAAATAAACTAACCAGAAATAAGAGAACATAGATAATGACTAGCATGAAGACCTTAGTTTGCTGTGAATTAGAATATTCATGCTCGTCAGTACCAATGTCCTCAGTTTCACTGTCTACTTATATGATTTTGTCACTAACTTTGACCAGTCACAATAATACTGTTATCTTACCACATCAGGCTGTCACAGGCACTATTCAGTAGTTGCTTATTTGGAGCAACTGTAGATCATAAACTGGGCATATAAAACAGCTAACAAATTTTTCACAAATTGGATAATTCAATAATTCTCAGTGTAAGAAGCTGGTATATAGCTAGCAGCTGCTATTATAATAGGTCTTGTGGCTTTTTGGTTAGTTTATTTCAGTGTGTTCAGCTTCTTTTATTATCACATGGGAGGATCCAGTGGAATTTGTCCAAGTTCAATTGAACCCACCTTTATTCTCCTGGTAGAGGCCAGACCAATGAAAATAGCGGTCAGCTTTTCCTAGACAGCTCTCAGATCATCAATCTATTACAGTGAAATTAGCATCCTAGCTAAAGCTAGTTAATTATTTTAGCCACATGCATGACTATATATGTTTTAAGTCTGTGCATCGTGTGGCTGAATTTTCTGAAATCAAGACTACAACGATGTCTGTTATGTCAGTGCTAAAGTGTTGATCAGTCACAACACCCAACAAAAAGAACCCCAGTTATCAGATCCTAGATCACATCACATCTTATTTATCATTGCTTTTTTAAACATAGAATTTATTATATAAAAAAAGTGGGAGGAGAGCTTCAAGCCCCCCCCCCCCCTCCTCAAACCCCGTCTTATCTAGACCCACACAGTTCCAACAACAAACACTCAATCATTTCATTTATATTAGTCACAAAATCTTCAATTATATTTTGCACATTTTTTAAAAATGAATTATTGATATAGCAGAAATAGTTGAATGTAAGTGTGTGTATTATGTGTACATGTGTGTAGATGTTTGCATGTAATAAATATCTGTCAAAAACAACAGCAAAATACACAACAGCAATAGTTACCGTCTATCACTGTAAACTTCTGCACTTCTGACAAGTGTACCACTTGGCTTTGATCATTACTCATGCATTCTTGGAATTTACCTTGTAATGCTATTCTAATAGGGTTAATTGTTTTGATAATCTTTAAAAGGCTATAGATAGGATATCTTAAATAATGCACCATAGTTCCTCTTGGAAGTGTCAAAAACAAGCAGGTTTCTATACCTGGTGAACTGTGTGTGCTTCCATCCTGTTACTTCTATATATGGGTCTGCCAGTATGGCTTGATTCCACTGGCTATGATATAAAGACTTCTTTGTCTAAAGCTTGATTCAGTTAGCTACCAAACCATCAGCTTTAGGAAAAGCAAACTTCTCTTACAAGTTTCTCTCTTTGTGTTCACTCATTCTTGACTCTACTATAGCCACAATGAACTTCAATCTCATCATCATCTCTACCATCTTATCCTGTGCCTTTGGTTTGCCAGTAGTAGAAAGAAATACAAGATCAACCAGTTCCAGCAACTCAGTCTTAACTGCAATTACTGGTGCCACACTTCTAAATGAAATAATAGTGAGTTCACATTTGGGCATTAAGGTTGGACTGTATGTTATATTGTTTGTTCTTGCGCACACAGAATGATATCAGCATACTTCAGTTGTACCGCCAGAGAATGTATGATAGTGCCAAGTCTATTTGTGAAACTTTTACTCAAACTAAGACAAACTCTACACCTACCATAAATGCTACATGCTCAGGCAACGTGTCTTCAGTGGTTGTGAATTCTCTGCGTACATCAAGTTGCTCCTGGGTAAGTACAATAGAAGGTTCTAATTATTCCACATTTAAGAGATATTGACTTCACTTTCAGATCAACAGTGTTAGCAGTTCTATTCTGCCAGAATGCAAGTCGCACCTTCAAGAAGTAGATCTGACCTGCCATGAGATACAGCTAGCAGACCTGGCTTACAAAGTGACATTCACTTTGACTGGAAGCAACTCCTACAGAGCTAGAGAGAACTTGGACAACTGGGTTTCAAGATTTGTAGATCCTAACCAAATGTCCAAAGAAGCATTCAGACTGATAACGAGGAGAATCCACTAATCCTAACTGAACTATTACCATTCTGTCACATGTACCGTTCTCTCTAACAAATCCATGTTCATTACATTAGTTCAATCAACACATCGCCACTTATAAAATATAAAACCCGATTTTCTCTTATTTTTTTATATCATTTTCAATCTATTACTTTGTTGATCTAAAATACAAGGTTAACTCTACTGGCTTAAAAAAACACAATTCTAATTTAAATGGATGGAGACAGAAGAGGGGAAAATGGCTTGAGAAATAAATTATGTAGTCGTGTCACTTTGAGTTGATTCTTGTGTAAGACTGTATGGTTGTGTAATAATATTGTAGGCGTATATAGTCTGGTCATATTAGAAGCCATGGAGACATTTTGGTGAAGAGTTACATAAATTAATCATGAGGTAGAGGTGAATGGGTTTCTTTAAAGATTATAGAGTTCTCTGCAGGTTAATTGCATATATTTGGCATGTGTACAGATAAACTTGCTCTTTAAGGAAGTTAATTGTTTCACTTTCACTAACTCTACATCACTGAAGCCATTATGTGATCTTATAATATTTTGTTTGTTTAGTGTAGGAATTATTTTGATTTAGACAACAAAGGGACTAATAGTGACTCTCAGTAATGTAAAAAATAACAAACAGGTTTCATGTGATGTGCTTATTGATAAGGTAATGCACCTTATGCATAACTCTTAGAACGCAAGAACAACTAAAATAGCTTTTGCTTATGTGAGAAAAATATACTTCTGATTCGTTGATTTTAAAAAAAATATCAGAATAAACTCTTACTTCTCCTAAAAAAAATAGTGTCCATAAATAATAATTGTGATCTAGAAAGACAGCTACTTGATAGTGACTGTATAGAACAAGGGGAAACTCTAGTAGCTAATGAGATATTCCATGTTAATACTTAAAGATTAAAACTAGAAACAATAATAATCAAATGTATTCCTCTAGTTTGAATGGCTAGTGAGTCAGTCTGAAAACATACTGATTAGCTAACATATTATACAACAAAACTTATGAATCTTTGGTAAGTACAGTGGCAGCATTCCCATAGAAAGGGAGAGAGATAAGTGAGTCGTTGGGGTTGATTATATAAAACCAGGATATTTATGTTCTGTATAAGTTTCACTTCCTTAAGCCATAACTTCATTAAGCTAACTTACATCATCACCTTTATTGTGCATTCTTGGGATTTTCAGTCTTGTAATGAATTTTCCCTTTTCCCTTTTACGGTGTAACTTATTTAGGAATGGGTCACTGAAGAATCCCATGAAGGGAGTGCACTAGTCCAGTATATAAAGGAAGGTTGACAATATCTACGACTACAACTGACTAGCCAAACTTGAGAGCAACAGACACTTACAACAATCTATCTCTTTGAATTCTCTACTAGCTATGGCAGCTACTAAGATCCTGAGCACATGTCTCTCTGCTGTGTTCTTCATCTACTTCACTGCAGTCTCGGCAACTCAATCTAACACACTTGCAGTGAGTAAAGAGCTGCATAGCTACAACTGACATAATGTTACTCAATATATTGTATCTTTATTGGACAGAATCCACTAAACATCACGACCGCCTCAAGCTTGAATGAGGCATACGAACAGCTGGAATCTTCATGCCAGCTTATAGAAGAAGTGACAAGGTTGAACACCTTCAACAGCACCTACCCAAGCTTGTCCCCAGCAAAGGCAACACAGATGGAAGCTATGCTTGTTGTGGCTAACCAAGTCATGAAGAACATTTGCTCTTGGGTAAGTGTAGACTGTAGTAGCTGGTAGTAGCATTAGCTGATTTCATTGTTATTGATGATGTCTTAGATGGATGAGATCTATGGTATTGCTGGAGTTCTTCATCAGGGAGAATGTTCTCAAGACAACTTGGCCACAACCTGTAAACTTGTAGCCTCCAGAAGAACTATGTGAAACTTGCAGAACTTATAACCAAAATCAGTCACAATCTGTAACCATTGTCACTTTACATACTAATCCAATCTTGAAGAAAACATTTCACTTACTTAAAATAAATACCTAACTAGCTAGTTTGTAGCTAGAGACAAGTGCCACCATTCAGACTAAAAACACTAACAACAACAATGACAACATAGCAGCAGCGTATAAGTTGCTAATGGCCATGAAATGTCAAATTATAGTTGTAAGGGTTGCTAAACGTGCATTTCATGATTCTAAGTAAAAAGTGGAGCCCATCATTGATTGATGATGATCCTGTGGTAACAATCTTTAAATTGTTAGCACAAAGCGAGCAAGTCCATTATAGTATAAACTTGATCACGAGTTTCATTTAAACTCTCACATTTCTCAATATAAACATTTGATCTCTATACTAGCTGGAAGCCACATGACAAGCTAAATATCAAGCTTGCTTGGTGGAAACAATTGTTGCGCCATAAGTAATAACTATCTTAATTGTCACACAGTATAATACCTGTTGCTGTAATATTAATAGCTAGTATCTGTTCAATTTGTCATTGTTGTATATTATGAAAAATGATGGAGGATAAGATTTCCAGCTGTTGATATTGATACTGATATATCATTCTCACTGCCCAGGTTTTTGTGAACGAAAAGCCCTTCATCCTTAGGTTTCAATATTATATATATATTTTTTTTTTTATGAAATAGTTATCTATTGTTTATATAGCCAGTTTGAAAAATTGTATCAGCCACTATTAGTACATTCTCTCCAACGTATGTGAGCATAAAAATTGATTATTGTTTTAGTTTGCAAATTTAGCTAATCATAGAATACAGTTGTAAATGTCTTCCAATTTAGCTTCTTTTTCAGTGTTCATTAATCATAAGCAAACATTTGCATCGCATAGTTTATTCTTGATAATTCGGAGTCCTACATTGTAAAAAGTCAAGCTCTAATTCTTAATTTGTCAATCTATTTAGTTTTATAAACTTCTTGTTCCTGTATAACAACTTCCCGAGTCATGAAGTTAATGATTGATACAAGTTCTGAATGTCCAGTTAAGTCTAATCATCATGAGCTGAACACTATACCCGATTGCAGCGACAAACCTTCTGCTTCCGGATTGTCGTAGCTTACTCTGTGTCCCGAGAGAATTATTCACCGCGGAGCGCCCGTGACCGCAGTGAGCCGTCAAATTTGCTGACCAGAAGGTGGCCAAATCCTCCTAAAAGGTAGAATGCAGGGATGATCGGAAAATGCTCATTATTGAGGTAGTAGTTATTCCCGAACTGTTCATTATTGAGGTACGTAGTTATTGCCCGAACGACTATACTAAGCGAAATTATACTTCGTTTGCCTCGTAACCTTTGTTCTATTTGAATTGGACTTGAAACTAGCCACAAGCTCTGCAACAGTTTACCTACCACCTTATTGTATTATACAAGTGAAAGATTTCATATGATTGGGTTGGTTACAAATAGTGACAATGGTTGCTATATCTGAAGATGATGAGATTAAAACACCAACAACTACAACAATAGTTCTGCAAGTTTCACACAGTTCTGGAGGCTACAAGTTTGCAGGTTGTGGCCAAGTTGTCTTGAGAACATTCTCCTTGATGAAGAACTCCAGCAATACCATAGATCTCATCCATCTAAGACATCATCAATAACAATGAAATCAGCTAATGCTACTACCAGCTACTACAGTCTACACTTACCCAAGAGCAAATGTTCTTCATGACTTGGTTAGCCACAACAAGCATAGCTTCCATCTGTGTTGCCTTTGCTGGGGACAAGCTTGGGTAGGTGCTGTTGAAGGTGTTCAACCTTGTCACTTCTTCTATAAGCTGGCATGAAGATTCCAGCTGTTCGTATGCCTCATTCAAGCTTGAGGTGGTCGTGATGTTTAGTGGATTCTGTCCAATAAAGATACAATATATTGAGTAACATTATGTTAGTTGTAGCTATGCAGCTCTTTACTCACTGCAAGTGTGTTAGATTGAGTTGCCGAGACTGCAGTGAAGTAGATGAAGAACACAGCAGAGAGACATGTGCTCAGGATCTTAGTAGTTGCCATAGCTAGTAGAGAATTCAAAGAGATAGATTGTTGTAAGTGTCTGTTGCTCTCAAGTTTGGCTAGTCAGTTGTAGTCGTAGATATTGTCAACCTTCCTTTATATACTGGACTAGTGCACTCCCTTCATGGGATTCTTCAGTGACCCATTCCTAAATGAGTTGCACAATAAAAGGGAAAAAAAGGGAAATTATCATAGAAACATTACGAGACTGGAAATTCCAAGGAATGTACACACAAATGATGCAAATCAATTTTAATGAAGTTATAGTTCAAGGAAGTGAAACTGATACAGAACATAATTATTATTTTTCAAACTTCTAGAAGACTCGGTTTCCTCAAGAAGTGGAGGATAAATAAGTGAGATAACTGCTTAAATAATAATATTGGCATAATTACAACCAGAGAGTAATACGTAACAGAAATGACATATCACGTGAAACAGTGACATTTTATTCATTTCACCTCCTGTCTTTGCCAATCCGAGGATATTGGAACAGTATCAATGTGATCTGAAGAAAACCAACTGTTGGACTCCATTTTGTGTTTCAAACTTAACTTCATGTATTATGTCTTTGATTTGTTCTATTCATTGGATTTTTATCCCAATTGTGTGATCATTATAACTTAAATAAGCAAAATCTCATGCTTAAGTATATTTGAAAGCTCACTCATCTACCAAAGAGTTAGCTAATTTGTTCATCATTAATAGACAACAACAACAAAACAAAACAAAAACAGAGGTGCTACCATTATGATTAGAGGAGCCTGAAAATAAAGCAGTTCATTTTATAATGGAGTTGCATATGATGTCCTAGTTCTCATATACTCTCTGGTAACTAACAATTCTGAAAGTTCACTAAATACTGTTAAGAAAGTTTACAAAATTGTTGTTGGTTGTTGTTGTTTAAATATGCTTGCAAGTTAGTAAAAAGATACCCCCTGGCAATCATAGGTAGCTCTGCCTCATTTACTATACAACATTAAGAAGATCTCACTGTTTTTTTGTTTTGTTGTTGTTTTTGTTGTTTTTGTTGTTGTTGTTGTTGTTGTTTTCATCCAAACATCTATTTTTAATTTTTTGAATGAGGTCTACTAAGAAATGAACATTTGTACTCAGAATACTATAAAAAGAGTTTAATAATTTTAGATATATTATAACCTGATTGTGACCCATCCTGACACTTCTTACTATTTTTTTTGCCTAATATTCTGACAATACAAAAGTTGATACAATATGGACTTTTGCACCTTGCTTACTGGATCAAAACATCCCTCACAGCAATTGTAAGTTTATTAGAACACATACTGGCTTCAGTTGAGTAGAACTTAGTGAAAGTGAAGCAATGTAACTTTCTTTAATAGAGTGTACACAATCATGTCAAATATAATAATTGCCAATAACCTTTAAAAAGCTACAATATTCCTTTAACAGCCCCTACTCTTGTTAACCTTCACGTGTGCCTCATAATGGTAACTCTCCACAAAAACGACTACATGGCTTCTAATATGACCAGACTATATACGCCTCACGATATTATTACCCAACCACAAGAATCAACTAATTATTATCATGTCTTTCTTATTTCATTTATTTGTCAGATAGATTATGATATTTAGAATAAATACTATTATGATGAGAATAAATACAGATAGCTATAAGTAATGATGAGTTGATATAATGGATATGGATTTGCTAGAGAGAATGGTACATGTGACAGAATGGTAATAGTTCAGTTAGGATTAGTGGATTCTCCTCGTTATCAGTCTGAATGCTTCTTTGGACATTTGGTTAGGATCTACAAATCTTGAAACCCAGTTGTCCAAGTTCTCTCTAGCTCTGTAGGAGTTGCTTCCAGTCAAAGTGAACGTCACTTTGTAAGCCAGGTCTGCTAGCTGTATCTCATGGCAGGTCAGATCTACTTCTTGAAGGTGCGACTTGCATTCTGGCAAAATAGAACTGCTAACACTGTTGATCTGAAAGTGAAGTCAATATCTCTTAAATGTGGAATAATTAGAACCTTCTATTTTTACTTACCCAGGAGCAACTTGATGTACGCAGAGAATTCACAACCACTGAAGACGCATTGCCTGAGCATGTAGCATTTATGGTAGGTGTAGAGTTTGTATTTGTTTGAGTAAAAGTTTCACAAATAGATTTGGCACTATCATACATTCTCTGGCGGTACAACTGAAGTATGCTGATATCATTCTGTGTGCGCAAGAACAAACAATATAACATACAGTCCAACCTTAATGCCCAAATGTGAACTCACTATTATTTCATTTAGAAGTGTGGCACCAGTAATTGCAGTTAAGATTGAGTTGCTGGAACTAGTTGATCTTGTATTTCTTTCTACTACTGGCAAACCAAAGGCACAGGATAAGATGGTAGAGATGATGATGAGATTGAAGTTCATTGTGGCTATAGTAGAGTCGAGAATGAGTGAACACAAAGAGAGTAACTTGTAAGAGAGTTTTTTGTTCCTAAAGCTAACAGCTAGGAGATGTTTTGGCAGCTAACTGAATCAAATTGTAGACAAAGAAGTCTTTATATCATAGCCAGTAGAACCAAGCCATACTAAAACATCCATATATAGTAGCATCCATAAGAAACCACAGGACGGGAAACACTAAAAGCTCGATAAGGATATAGTTCGTTGTTTTTTCTGGTGACACTCTCAAAAGGAAGCTACAGTATGTCAACTGAAAGGTCCTATAGTAGTCTGGAAGGGATTATTATATTCACTTTAATAGGAATATAATTACAAAATTCATTCCAAGAATACAAGCTATAAATCTGATCCTGTAGAAACTAATTGTTATTTAATTTTATTGACAAGTTACGTATTGTACACTTCTACATACTACATGGGGGGTGGGGTTCATTTATAGGGGGGAAGTTAAAAAGGGAATATGAAGGCAATTGCACTGAAGCCCATCTCCTCTTCTATCTCAATTAAGTATGAAAATTGTGACCCCTTGAGATGACGCAAGCTCAATATTGCCCCTTCTTAGATTAATTCCTAAATGAACCTCTGCTACAATATAACATTGTCCAATGTACTTACACTGTATGGCAGTTCATTCTGAGAAATGTTCTTAAGTTTAGCACAGAGACAATAGCAAATATCATTCTCTAACTTCATCTTAGAAATGACCATGGGGAAGTCCCACAAGAACAATGGAATGCAAGTTTCCCTCTTGGGAAAGAAAGGTAAGACAAACAATATCCCACAATGCATATGGCCAAAGGTAAGACTCTATTTAGTCACACACTTGTCTATGTTTGTTTGGCTCCAATCCCTTTACATAAAATTTGATTTATGTAAAGCTGGTGATATGAACACGCAGAGATTTTGGTGGCAGTATGTTCCATAAGTGACTGATCCCAAAATTTCTAACCTACCTCGTTAGTAATTACCATGTTGGTGGGAATATGCATTCATTCTTTCGCAGCAGTGTGTAAATAATCGCACGCATTGCAAGTACATAAATGTGTTTAACAATATTCATACTAGAACATTTGTATATTAGTCATGTTGCACTGCATGAGGTCCTCAGCCATCCTGGTAAACAATGTTATCTCCTCTATAAATTGGAACAATCAGCAATGGGTATTTTGTATCTATATTGAATCTTTAATAGTTTAAATCAGCTAAATAATTGTATTTTGAGTTTCTGAAAAAAAGCATACAGAAAAATCACTCAAACGGTTTCACCAAGACGTAATCAGTAAACATTATGTCATTCCCAAGTCTAAATATTTAAAAGTTGTACCATCAACGATCCATTACAAGTGAGCATTCCAATGCATACCTACTGGCTTCTCTCATACAATACAGGCAATCAAGCCTGACCTTCAGTGTACAATGGAGTTTCACCATGGCCAATTATAAACAGAGACCTGATCAGGATAAAAATATAAAACCTTAACTTTTAGTTTCAAAATTATAGATAATGAAGTTTAAAGATAGCAAATTTAAAATTGAAATTAAGTGACTTAATTAGGATAAAAAAATTAATTAAAAATAAAATGACTTAATGCTCAATTGAAGATTTAAATAAAGTGATTGCATTGTTTCTACTAGAACTATTTGTCCAAAGCGAAAAGATATCTGTGTGCAGAGATCAGTGCCGTATCTACTTGCCTAGTTCACAAATATTTCAGAGCACTCTCTACCACGTCGGATATAATGCTGGCATATGAAGTCTCGATGAGCAGAGTCCGGCAAGTGAGAGAGTTGTTCTTGAACCCAGCTGGTGCGATCCGGGTTGATGTCGATGGAAACCAAACTGGTCCTCAAGTTCTGCGAGTTCAATCGTATTTGAAATTGATGGCAGAAAAACTTGGCTTCATGCAGCCATGGCTCCGCCGCATCCCTAATTTCATATTTAACCTATGGGCAAAACACAACAAAAGCTTGTGAAGCTCCTGGATATGATGTCTGTTAGACAATGCTTGCTTACCAGAGTACTGCACATGCAATTGTCCCGACTGATCAATCTGAAGAAGGGTACTGATACGTTCAATGGAGTCTGTAGAGAGTTACAGTGTTTAGTAAGTCAATGTTATTTATAGCTGATGAGAGTGGGCGTAATATATTTGGTAAGGTTGAACTTACAGATAAGTATCTTAGAATATCCACTCCCTCGTAGAGTGTGTTAGCACTGTCATGGGAGGGCAAAGGTACAGCTTGTGTTGTGGCGAGAAGACTAACTAAACAACTCAAGATAAAATATAAACCCATTGCTGAATACGTGGCTTTAGGAGTTTCTGCTGTTTTTTTTTCTTTTTCGAACACTGTCAGTAGTTGTATTTGATAGCTTCCCTGCACCTCACTTCTCCTTATATATCATCACAACAACTACTATTCCTAGATTTTTCCTCCTTGATCTTTAACACTATTCCCACAAGAGACTATACCTATTGCATGCAAGAAGAAATTCCAGGCTGCAGGTCAAGCCTTAGGCATCTGATTAGAAATCACATTCTTTCCTTCCTTGAAAGACCACCTCAAGAGGCAGTGAGTTTTGTAACCTGAACCTCGAACTACATTATTACCTGTTGGATGCCAGTAATGCTTATCTGTCAGGGATCATGAATATCGTAAAAGATGGAACTAGTTTAGAATGAAGAGTGTTAGCAATTATAATATAAAGTGGATTTGATAAATGCTTGAAATGGATATTAATTTGAAATTACCTTATTAAATGAATGGTCTAGTCCCAATGAAGGGATTGCCATATTTCCAATAAGGAAAAATACCAACAAAAATAAAACCTACAAAAGTTTAAATGAAATAGAAGAGTTTTTTTTTGTTTTTTTGTTTTTTTTGGCAGGATGTGGGAAGCTGGCTAGTTAATGACTTAAGGTAAAATACAAGTAAGTAGCCCTTACAGCTGGGCATTCCAGACTCACCTACATAAATTGCATAATACAAGTGCTTGCAAAATTATGTTGACCTTTTTTTTTTTTACTTCCTTTGCAATAAAAAAAAATTAATACCATAATACCAGTAGGGAGAATGGAGGAGGAAGCAGCCATAGTTTGACAAATCCACACTGCAGATGTAACCTGCTAATTTGGCTACTAAAAATATATTGACATTGTCATTATATGTATGTGTATACGTGTGTATGTATGTATGTATGTATGTATATATGTATGTATGTTTGTTTGTTTGTATGTATGTATGTATGTATGTATGCGTATAGATACGTACGTACATACATACATATAGTGTGTGTGTCCAGTAGAAGGGATCTTAAAACTTAGGGCACTACCATCACAATGAACTTGGGTATAACTTTAATTTACCTTGTTAGATCTCTTACCACAAAAAAAAAACAATTTGATTTAGGTGGTAGAAGTATGGAAGCCGTGCTATTCTGAACGTCATTTTTCTGACGTCGGAATTTGTCCCATACTCAAACTTAGCCCCACCGTATGCACAATGGCTTCCATTTGAGCTTTTCTTATTTTTAACCGTGTAATAGAATGCATCCAGAGTAGAGGTAGGTGCTGAGTGAGCAACAGTTTCCCTATAGGGTGCCTCAGGGAAGTAGGAAGCCAGATCGTATTGGTGCAGCCATTATAACCACACCCACTTAATCACACCCACTGGTTTATTCAAGTAATCAGTTTATTAATACAAAAGACAATATAGTGTTTTTACTATCAATGAACCTGGTTCATTGATAGTAAAAACACTGATAGTAAAAACACTATATTGTCTTAAACTCTTTGGTCCAAAGAGTTTAAGTCTATGTTCTGCGTATCTAAATTCAAATCCCACTGTAATCACACCAAACAATTCAATACAAGCCTTATTTTACTATTATTACAAAGCAAATGCATTTTTTTTTAAATCAGTAATAATGCTAAATTATAGTTGTAGCTATTGTGTAGAGTGTATATAATGTATAGCTAATATAGCTACTTGGACATATATTTGATATTTAATCCCAGCAGAAGTCATTTCGACCACTCAATTTAAACCGCCCAAGTTCGACAACGACCACGAGATCAGGTAAAGAGTAGAAAAATAATAGACATGCCACCTTTTAAAAAAAATAATAGATATGCCCCCTTTTTGTAAAATATTGGTGCGGGCATTCCGACACCCCCCTGTGCCTTAGAGTGCCAGATGAATCAAACATTGCTAGTCCTGGGATTCAACAGCTCCCGCTCACAGTCATGCCTTACACACCACCACAGCAAATAAATGCGACAAAGATCCTTGGGGTTCAAAAGCTAAGCTTCAGCACTAATATGACACCACCCTTAGTGCTAGTCACAAAAAAAAATCACCCGAGCCTCCGACCGAAAAACTAGCCAGAACTTCCATCTCCACACAATCTATGTGTGTTTAACAGTTGCTTTCTCCCACTGCACATGCTCTAATGTCGTTATGCCATGTATACATAGTAATTGGGAGAAGGGCTTCTTGAAACATCATCATTTAGTGGATGAAATCCAACTTTTTCACAAAAATGGCAATATTCTACTTTATTATCAACGCATAGCTTTTGTATTCATACGTAAACTATTTAGCTATGCTGTATCTAATGTTCTAAGAACTCAACCTAGAATTTGCATACTTCCAGCTTAAACACTTTAATACTTCGCTATTTGTAATTGTAAACAAACACAACCTTTAACCACCAAATTAGGTACACACTGAAACTTTATATCATAGCATAGGTTTAGTCTACAAAGTATGCAGACAAATCTATTTAGATCCACTCTTTTCTAGCTAAAACAATCAAAAAGTCATTGGGACTAAGGTGTTCAGATAACTGAACACTTAGATTATAAAGCACTAATGAAGGGGCGTGGTCAAGCAATTCTTTGTGTGTGCACGTGCTACCATTAGATTTTGGGTGTTCAGTTAATTGAAGTGTTCAGATAAATTCTGGGTTGAGTTCTTAGAAAACCACATATATCTTAACTGGCTATGTATGTGAACAGTAATAAACATTAGATTGACACTTTCTCACCTAAATAATAAATATGTGTATAAAATTTCAAATTTCTAGCTTTCACACAACTGTACATGTACAAATTAAAAAAATACTACAAAAAAATGTAAGGAATTATGGCTGACAGGGTGAAGCCCGAGTGAGAGGGCAGTTACTGGCAATAATTCTGAGAGTTGCCATGGTTTAACTATTTACAATAGTTATCATTGCGAAATCACTGAATTATCGTCAATAACCATCCCAGTACAAGTGCATGCAACAGGGGGAAATATACAATTACCGGAGAATAACATTATTAACCCGTGACTGTTACTGCAGCAACTATGGTACAAATATAATTATGGTGGTCTAATTGTAGGCTTCCAAGGCTAGTGTGGCATGCATGAGCACCTACCCATACTATTTCACTTAGCTACCATGGTGTCTCACTTAGTTTCCATGCTATTTCACTTTCCCCGTAATTATTTCAATTGAACAGTAATTTTCCCCGTACATTTTTGAATCGGCAATTTACATGCAGTACTATTAGTTAAATAAGAACATGTCCAGAAGTCACAACATCACTAATACAACTATAAATAATAATGGAACTCCCAAGAGTCAGTGCTTGACATGGTAACTAATTAATAATGTGTAGGTCAGGAACAATATAGTAATAAGACTCAAGGAAACAGTAATGAAGGGGAAAAACATAAATCTCAACAATGTACCATAGGGAATGTGCAAATATTAATTACAAATATTCGTGGGGAAAGACCAAACAAATTATTTAATTAGTCATTAGTATGTACCCCTATAGAAGACAACTTCCTCTTCCACATTCCACAATATTGAGAAAGTATGTTCGTGCCATTTGCCACTGGCTTGCATGCTGGAGGTATCCAGGGTATCAAGTATCCATGTTTACAAGAGACTCCAAATAAGACAAGAACACCAACAAGTGGCGTTTTGCCTTTATTGAAACATCAGAATTCCCTTCCTCTCCCTCCTACATCTTCCCCATTTCCCTAAAGGTCTATTACTAATGGTGTGTAATAATTAATTACAAGGCTCCTTTGGAGCCCTTTGGAGCGTAAAATCAGGCAGCCATTGTTACACTGAACAGTCCATTTCCTTTGTGTACACATTGGTCATTCTGCTTAAGACAGCGAGCAACTATTAATTAAATGTACTCAAAACTGAGGATCACGCTTTTCATAGTCAAGGAAATTTTCTGTACAATCTTAATCTGACCTTTGCTCCCATAAATCTAGCACCCACACTCTTTGACTGTATTTCCTGAAGTGCTGGATGTAAGATTTCAGCATATTATTATGTCACCAGATATCTTTGAGACAATGACATCAGATAAAATCAAGCATTGATTATAGTGCAATAAAAGTATTTTCTTCAGGAGCTATAATATAGCTTTTTATTGTATATTATTGTTATTATTATTATTGTTATTAGATGTATTCTCTCTCTTTCACAGGCTTTTTTATTATTGTTATTATTATTATTATTATTATTATTGTTCAATGATTCAGTCATTCTCGGCTGAAATAATAATAATAGATTTTCTCACTCTAACAGCTAATATATGTTAACCTGTTTTGACTTCTTGCCAAAGTCCTTTTCAGGGGTCAACTGAGGTCGAACTCTCCATGATTGGCAGTTAGGATGAGAAAATTTGCTACTATTATTATTATTAATATTATTATTATATTATTATTATTATTAATTGGAGATAATTATAATAGTATGGAAACTATAACATTCGGGATTAATAGCACGAGAAGTGTGAGAAAAATTTCATGAGGCTAACCAGAGTGAATTTTCTCACCACACAAGTGCTATTACATCTTCAGTTTTCCATGCTACCATATGTTAATACTACAGCCTCGGTTGTTAAAAAATCATAATATTGTACTATATGTTTGTCAAAGAAATCAACCTACTCTGATTCTGCTGCTATGAATACTATTCTTTCTGGTGCTAAATAGTGTTGCCTTAGTAGTCACTGTGATATTGCTGAGTGGATCAAGTAAGGTGAGGATGCCGTTAAATTGCTGTGACCAATCAGATCATTTCAAGTTTTCCCCTGCTGTGGTATATCAAATAATACCACACTTTTCGCATTGAAAAATGAATCGGCTCTGATTTATTATTATTATTATTACTATTATTATTATTATTATTATTATTACTACTACTACTACTAGCAAGCACCCAGCCACACAGTGGAGCCTGACGTGCTAACTTGTGCAAATTAGGAGTGCAATAGCATAAGGTAGTTTTATCCATGGTTTCCATCTCCTGCTCTCTGTCTGTTTTTCTCAGCCATCCTTTCAACTCCTGGATTCCTTTCTCCTCCTCTGTCTATCTCTCCTGCTTTCCGTATCTCTGTCCTTTCTGTGTATTTTCTTTCGCGTAGGCGCACTAGTAGAAAAGGTCCACGTACACCTGAGGTAATAAAAAGGGTCCACATACGCCTACACAAATTGAAATGAAGACATAGATATATATCCTGAACTCATTACATCAGTATACAGCTTCCTTCACTTTGCTCCCTTTGCTGAATAACATTTTCAATTTTCCACCATGAATACTGTCTTGCTCAATTCGCTCACTTGCTTGCCAAATATTACATTATTTCAGCCAAGAATGACTTAAATATTGAAAGTTTATAAAGCATCGCAATACAGGTTTCTAGTTTCCCAGAAAATGTGATATTTGATACCTCAAGAAAGTACACAAGTTTACATTGAGTCTCGACTAGAAGAACAGCTGCACCCATTACAGAGATTCTCCATCCCATGCCAAACATGTGCAGTTGAGCTTCACTGAAACAAACATGTTCATTGGGAAACTACCGACCGCTGAACTCTGAAGTGGTGGGCTTCTCCTGAGACATAATTGAGGCGATGTGTCCAGTCCACAAAGGTAGACGATAGCTGACATATCAATGAGCTTATTTCCAAGTCCATGTTCAGATTTCCTGTGATGATACTGGAACAGAAATAGCAGGATGTAAAACAATGTGTCTCTCAAGAACAGCATGTCTTGCACATGCCAGTCTAACTGTGGTAAAATGGAAAGGTGAGAGAGAGAGATATCATTGCTGAGATAAACAATGTACATAAGTGTTGATTAATATTGCTTTAATGATCGGTGCTCTACCGTAGTGTTCCAATACTAATTGGAAGTCATGTAATGCAATAGCAACGGAAACTGCAAAAAGAAAACAAACAGCATTTCTGTTTCACTTTGTGAGGTATGACCTCTAGTGTAATGTATTCGGACTTGACGAGAATGTGGGGTAGTCCTTGCATAGGGTATTCTAACCGGAATCCTGATTGGCCATATTTTACCTAATAACTAAAACTGTACAAGCATGTACCAAAGGGATTACTCCTACAGATGGTTTCTTTAATGGTACACACTTTAAAAAAAAAAAACCCTTAGTTAATTGTTGTTTGAACCCAGATGCTATGGTTTCCTCTCCCTCTGCCACCATCATCACTCCAATAGAGGTAGTTCAGTTCTAATAAGGATTTGCATCAGAATAGCTTTAACGAGGTTGATGAAGCCACAATGCATTAGCAGGGCTGGATTAAAAAAGGGGGAGGGGGGGGGGGGGGGGGGAGAGAACAAGAAATCAGCATAATTTTGCAATATGGTTCTAAGCACTACAAGGGTCTCTTATACATACAGATTCTGTACTTTACTCCATTGCCTCCTCCTAGAATCTGAGATGCCCCTCGTAGATTCACTTACTGTATATAGCCTTCTCTCTCTCACAGGCCCCCAAGAGAGAGAGAATACATCTACATCTAATGAATATTAGAAGACTAAAGGAAATTGTGAAATTTTATTTTTATCTTATGTTATTGTTTGTTTACTTACTTATTTATCAATTATTTATTTATAATTCACTTCTTATTATTTATTAATTATTAATTATTTATTTATTATTTATTTATTTATTTATTCATTAGTTTAAATGTTTGTTAAATTATTTTTCTCCAATTTTATAGTTTAGAAGTGTAAGAAAAATAATAAAATTTGAGTTAGTGTAATTGTATGCATGTGTTGGCTAGTCCACCTGGTCTTCTAGAATACTAATTAGCACACACAAATATTGTAATGCTACATAGGCATACATGAATACAATTTTTTATTGTGGATTATTAGTAAAGTTTATAATATATTCATTTTTTAAACTTGTTCTATAATTAGTTCACTACAAATACATTTCAACCTCAAAAGGTCAATTATACTTCAAAAAAATGTTTAATGAATATATTATTATGTTCAAGAAAGTAGTAAATTTATCTCTTATTAATTATAAAAACAGTGAAAACAAAATGTGTTTTTTTAATAAAACAACAATAACAACAGCAACAACCTGGAACACTCCTGCAACAATAACCATGAGGAAATACAATGAGTATAAAAAACCACTGATTCTTAGAGAGGAAACACATTCCCTGCATGTCTCATGGGAGATATTTATACTCCCTTGGTTGAGACACTTCTGTACTGTTACTTACTTGATGCACATATGAAACAAATTAGGGGCAGATGTATTGTAATTAGATCAGAACCCTTGTGTAGCCACTGACAAACTGGCAAAGGGGGGAAGAAGAGTAAGGGCACATAGTGATGGAATGCCACCAAGTGCAAGTGCCGAGGCTAAAAGCATAGGAGTGCTCAGGTGAGGAGTCATCAGGTGAGAAGCTTGGGTGTGTGCAGACGGAGAAACTGGGATGTGCAGGAAATGTGTAGGCTGTAAAATCATTGGTTGTAGGTGGGAAACCAAGAGTGGATTTGCAGGTGAGCAGCAGATGCTTGGGGAATAATAAAAAAGGATTGTCTGTGAAGCAATGAAGCAGGGCTGTCATTGAGGTCAGTACACTGAGGGTCATACAAATGCAAGAATAGAGAAAAGAGGATCACATTTCTCCAATGGAACAAGATAAAATGCACATGTATGTAAAGTCCATTGATCTGTCACTCCAATATTATTCCCTTCTCCTTTCTTTTGACTGTTTGAGTATCTCTTCACGCTTCAGTATGTAAATTCAGAAGCTGCCATCTAAATATTGATGGAAATCAGAAGTCAACTAAGCACTTGCAGCATAAGATACAGGAAACCTAGTCATATGAATTAACTTCCTCTGAATTGGTGTCTGCATCCTGATCACACACCTGCCGTCAAATCTGCTGGGAAATGTGTTAAATTGGCTAAAACTTGTATCATGTTACATTCTTAGAAGAAGTCCTCCATGAATTATAAAATAACATACAAATTGTTTGTCTGTCTGTTTATTTCATGCTATGTTACAATGTCTAACATCTTCTCCTTAATCTTTTTCTATTGCTCACACAAACACACAAACATATCCACATAAACATATCCACATATGACACAGCTGTCAATCTGACTAATTAAGATGCAGTGCTACTCTATATTTTTGCTAAATCTTAGCTGAGCTCAAGAGTAAAGAGTAAACACAACCTTGCACTAGCAAGAACAAATCCTATTGTGGTAGTTTTCTTTCCTGCTGTACCGCAATGTCCCAAAAATACAAAAACTAACAACATTTGGTAAAAGTATTGACCTTTGTTATTACTGAGTACCATTAACCAGACAAGTGTTGAGTTCTGAGGTTATTGAGTGCACACTAAAGCCAGTCAAATGCCCACTACGTCATGTCTGCTAACAACATTAATGCACATGCATTAACCTTTAGAAGAACTTAACAATTTATGCACTCCATTCATATTAAACAGGTGTGGCATCGATGGTTGGGGCCCCGACCACTTTTTGAGGCCTTAACTTAATTAGTAGGTGTGGCAATATCAATATTGTCGAATTCGTATTTTTATGGGCATGGTGCATTGACAAATTAGTGTGACCGCATGGTTCAGATGGTTTCTGTGTTTCTGATGCTCCATGGATTCTGTATATCTGTTTAAAATTCTTTGCCTGAAACTCCACACCAGCCAAATTTTCAGCAAAAGACAGCGGTCAGTGATTGCAGGCGTCTAATGTCTGAGATTCTAAACATTTTTATTATTTACTATCAATTATCATCACTGAGCTAAATTACTTGCGATAATATATATTTCTATCATATCATCTATACATTAAGTTTATAATATTAAACATAGTTAGCTAGCTAATACAAATACAATTACATTTTGTAGCTAGTGCATTCCTGTATATGCATACTGACTGCATTAATTACTTCCACTTCCTGTCTCCATTGGCCACACCCGCTTCCTGGCCTGGCCACTTTGGGTCTTTACAGGTCGACCATTTAAAGTCAATGTTGCAACAAGAGTCCATTTTGTGTGGACTCAGTGAACACATACGATACAGACAACATAAAAATCCAATGACAATATCACTTCATGGGATATTGGGGACACACAGCGGTGGCAATTTAGAAGAAGCACATGAATAAAATATTAAGCTAGCACTAAATGAATTTAGCAATTTAAAACTTGCACTATCATTACATCCTCGGAGTTCTCCACTTATGAACAAGATTACTCTATTGATGAAAGGAGTCGATTCTAAAATAGAGTGCAGACAAAGCATTGAAGATGATGTGGCATGGACTAACCATGACAAGCACTCACACACACATGTATACATGTATACACATGCTCACACGTACATGTACATACATATGCGCACACATGCCCCATACCATGACCATGCATGCATGCACGCACACACACACACACACACACACACACACATGCACACACAGTTACACTAAATAGAAGAGACCAGCCAAGCAAGTACAAAGCCAGTGAAACTCAGTTCTACACAAGCCTGCCTCATTCAAATATTGTGACCAATAGATCTGCATTAATGTAGTTTAGTGTAGTTAAACGTAGTTGACGGAGATGTAGCCCACACATCACACGCATACACATAAGGGTCGACAAAGAACCCATAAATACCGCGACCATGTGCAAAGCGGGCACATGTGAAAGCAGCGGCACATGGACACAAGTGTCTTAGTCCTGCCAGCTAGCAGCCACTGATAGCCACTGTTCTTAGCCCCACCACCTCCCCTTTTCAAACCACCTCATTGAGAAAACAGCTAGAAATACTCCATCCATTTCATTGGATGTGATTTGAGCGGGGGGGACTCCTACGATGCAGGGCATTACTGCTAGTTGCCACTGATTCGCCGAGTCTTTCACCCCCAAGGCCACACAGGGGGATGGGTCCGAGGTCATACTGCTGTCTCACGCAAGGAGCATGCACACACATGACCACTGGCTCACATCAAGCCAGATTGCCAATGTGTAGTTAAGGAAGATGACACCAGGTACCATACCAATACGGCGAATTGTAGTTAACTGTCCTAAGTATGTTTGAGTGTTAGTTTTGTATGTTATTACCTCCACATGCAAGCCAGAAAAATCATTAACTATAACTTGAGGAATAATGAGCAAATCCATTCATTGCTACCAAATCCATTCATTGCTACCAAACATGCTAGCAGTAGCACAAATCTTTAATTTCATAGTGCATTCGTTAACTTTAACTAAATCGATACCAGGGAAAGAAGTCTAAATACCAGAAGATGTTTGTGAGTCCTTACACATCAGAGACAATCAGTCTAGGGAAAGGCAGGGCAATTAGTCTAGGCAGAGCGGTAAAAAAAGAAAAAGAAAATGTGATCGTTGACAGGAAAATTGGGCTAAACACAGCGCATATATGATTTTTAAAATAAGGTTTTGAAGCTACGGCTATAAAACATGGAGATCTATATCTGGATGCTGATGAATGTGTAAGTGCACAAATATTTGATGGGCCCGCATTGTGCCAGATTTCTTGTAGACGGTCGCAAATAACATTATATCTGTGTTAAACATCAGTATCCATGGCAATGAAAACAAAAAAGATAACAAAATTGGTATTGAAAGTAAGATTTCAAAGGCAGGGTGATTGGTAAAATAAACCTAGGGAATTGCTGTGTTTCCAAGAAAAGAATCCAATACAACAAAAAGATGGATATCACCATTGCTTTGATAGAATTAAATTACGAGGTTACATAGGGGCACCAAAACATCCCATAAAATACTCAGACTCAAACACATTCCAACTTATTTAGTTCTCATTGCACAAAACACCAGCAGCAATAAAAGGGGATTACCCTAAAGGGGAGAGTGCGCCCCATCCCTGTGCTGCATGTATACTAGTTTCTGGGAACAGCAAACAGCTGTACAGAGGAATGTAGATGCACACACGCCTACGTTGAATGGGAAAGAATGGTTTCCGCTCAGTTCCACTTCCTATTTGATACAGTCAAACATGATCTACTGGAACTAATTTAGTAACAAATACAAAACACCACTACTAAAGTTTTTTCGTGGTGAATTAATAATAGATGACAATTACAATAGGACCTTGGAGTTACGAACTTCAGACTTCTGGAGATGTCAGTTACCAAATGAACCGTGTTAATTATCGTATCACCACTAACGAGCGGGAGATTTCGAGACACTTGCTAAGAATTGTTATTAGTAGCGGGGACACACGCACACAGTTTGCGCACCTTGCTGGATAGCTTTGCAGCTATGGATCCTCTTTTACTTCTAGTAAACAAGCCCTGTCTATCTAAACAAGTTAGATATTGAAAAGGTGTACCCTAGAAATTAACCAGCAGCTGCAGTAGAAGAGTTTAGAGCACAATTTTTAAAGGCTTCCAGGCAATAGGTAATGAAGATTGTGACTGAAATTCAGGATGAAAAGTGCTTGAAAATGGACAACTGAAAATTTCAAACTAGCATAAACTGTTATATAATTTTATCACACAACAAAAAGTTAATGTATTATCTGTGAATATAAGTGTCACTCCAATAAAATACGAAAAATAATTAATTAAAAGATGAGGCTTCAGAGTTATGGGAAAATGAGGGTTACAGACACCCCTATTCCCCGCAGGGTCAATAACCAATGCAACAGAGATTGGCACAATTCCTAAGATTCAAGTGGGTTGATTGCACCATTGAGTCTAAAAATATCTGTCGGTGCAATAAAGTGATTTACTTGTTTTCAATTCTCATGCCTTCCACTTTGTATTAATTTTATTTAATTTATTGTAAGTAAAATATTCACAATTCTAATTATAAACATCCGTGTACTATTTTTAGTTCAATGAAAAAAAAACTGTCCCTTAGAGTAACCATTTAGTGAAATCAGTACATAATGTTCAACCAAGTACCTAGTGGAACTAGAACTGGAGAGCTAAGTGTAGTGTTTCTGCAGTTCTCTGTCTTCAAGTACTCTCAAAGTTAAGCCATACTAACGCTATAGGGTAATGATGGATGGCAGTGTGACCTCACCTCACCACTTCCTCTCTCATCAAATCAATGAGCAACACATGGACTAGGAGAAGAAAATGAAAGGAAAAGCTGAAACCATTTTAGATTATTTGAAGTTTCTATAATGACACAAGTGCTTTAATTGCAGTGGTAAAATCTTTCTTTTTCAATGGTATTCAAGTGTGTGTCTCCAAACCTAAAGTTACTTGGACTTTATTTATAGCAATATCAATAAGTAGCAGTGGTTCCTATCAATCACCATTGCAGCTCTAACATAGCTTGTGATGTTACAATGCCCTGAAGCACAACCTGCCACAAATGCGCGATGTATTAGTAGCTATATAAATAGGATCAATTTAAATTACCTGGCCAATCAGATTCATCGAGTGTCATGTACTTACGCAGTTAAAGTGAAACTTGATTCCTCACCAAGGTCTGACATAAGATAAGAGAGTTCACCAGGGTATCAATCCCTGTGTACACTGCCAAGTCACTATACACACAAACCAAGTGAAACAAAGACAATAGCACACCAAATGTCACTCTCAACACCAGATAAAAGTGACATTTGGGGCAATATGGGGGGGCTAAGGGCTGGGGGGGGGGAGACAACCTTCACCTTCATTACACGAACTATTTTGCATAATTCAGACTAATAGTACTTACTGCTACAGACCACCCAAAAATCACTTACAAACTTAATGAGTTACATCACTTGCAGAGGCGTGCCTGCAAGAGCATATGAGCCTAGCGCCTTCAGGAAGAGAAGTCCCATACCATCATTTCCTGCCATAACACCACCAGGAAAGTGAGTATTGTCATAACTCTGGGAGTGGGCGAGCCTTCGTCCACGCCAGTCATTAGATTATTGACTGTCTACGCAACCATTACCCCCTACAGGATATTTATGAAATACGGGGAAATAATGACACAATAGTATCACAATTATCTCCCCCCCCCTCCCACTTACCCAACATACAGCCCATGTACCCACAAACATACACACAAACATCTGCTATGTCCCATCACAATACCTGCTGTATCCATTCACTACTACATTAGTGAAAATGAGGAGAAAGAAAACACATCACATGAATGAATGTATGAATGAATGAATGAATGAATGAATAAATGAATGAATGAATGAAGAGGTGCTGAAGGACTTCAAATCACTTACTGACATACATGTACTTAGTTAGAATGTATGGGAGAAGTTAGGAGGATTGTGAGAGAATGAGTTTAGCTACTGTTAACAAAAAATTAGCGGCACAAAAATTAACTGCAAATTTGAAATAGGTCTACTGAAAGTGTTGTTTAAGAGGATGTGTTTAAATATTAAACCATGAAATATTGTGCAGAAAAAACATCGTACCTGCCGTAAGCAAGAATGAAGCTATGAACTAAACTGTACCAGGTTATTTAACATACATGTGCTTTAGTGTGTATGCGTGTGAGCATGTCTGAGTGCATGTGTGTATGTATGTGTGTGCATGTGTGAGTGTAAGAATATGTGTGTGCTTTTATGCGTGAGTCATGTGTGTGTGTGCGTGTGTGTGTGTGTGTGTGTGTGCGTGTGTGTGCGTGTGTGTATTGTGTGCGTGTGTGTGTGTTGAAATAACTGGACATAAAACCCAAGATAAAGTGAATCTCTATGGTTGCTCACCACTGCCAATTAAACCATTACCTCAGAATCTTCCAGCTGTCAGAGAGAGAGTACCTGTGTGGCAACTTTTTCAGGATGTGGGTGCACTTCAGGAAGCAGTGGACCTTCTCTGGTTGCACTGCACAGTACACATGCACCCACTGAATCAGGTTATTCCTTCTACCTGTGGCAAAAACAGGACATTGAGAAACTCTTCCTAAGCTGGAGTAGAATCTGATTTTGTTTGTTTTCTAATAACCTAATCATTTATGTTTAATTCCTTCTTGTTGCCAGAAGGCAGCTGCTATATGTGAAAACATTTCAATAGAACATTCAGTTTGACGATGTGCAAGTAACGAGAGAGAAAAATAGTGTAATGGACCAATATAAGTGTTTAGAACATAGCTACTGTAGTTTTTGTATTGTGACAGAGGAACTTTAAACTGCTTAAGTCCTTCAAACAGGGACACTATTAACTCAGTGTCCCTCTGATTGCGCTTAGTGTCCCATTGTTAGGAGCAGTCGCAACATTCTAAATTAGGTGCTGCACGCCGTCGTGAACTACCACTGTTAGAATCCTTCAGGCCCTAAGTAGTGCCCTCGCTGAGACCGGGGACGCTACAACCTTGGTGCCTTCGGGACCCTAAAAACAGTAGTTCCCTCTGAGGCACTGCCTAACTATTATTTAGTAAACAATTAATTATTCTAAATATTCATTTTGCATTTTGTCCTCTCCCCTGAAAATAGTTTTGCTCCTCCTGAAAATTATTAGGATCTTCATGGTAATCACTTTGCCAATAGCTGTTAAGTATCATAGTTATAAACATAGTTAAGTGCTGCCTCAGAGGGAACTACCGTTTTTAGGGTCGATCCTGAAGGGTTTAGGTTGTAGCGTTCCCGAGCGCAGCAAGGGCGTTACTTAGGGCCTGGGGGACCCTAAAAACAGTAGTTCACGACGACTGTGCAGCACCTAACTGATTTAGAATGTAGCGACTGCTCCTAACAATACAATTGGAGGGACACTAGGTTAATAGTGTCCCTCTCTGAAGGACCTAAGCAGTTTGAACTTCCTCTGTCACAATACAAAGAGTACATCAGCTATGTCCTAATGCTCATGTGGTAGATTTGACTATACCACAACTAACAAGATCTATTATATTTAAAGATTTAAGGCCTCAAGCAAAACAAAGATAGTGTTCAAGATGCAAAGATTGCTGAGTCCATAACAAATGAAACTTATGAAGCATCCTAGCAGCCACCATCTACATCCTCCTGAGTGCACACACTGAGTGAGTTTCTATTTTGGGTAGGTGTCAACTTTCCATATCCAAGTTCTCAACTGCTGCAATTTAAATTTGACCGCAAAATGGCATCATTCTAATATAGCTATCATTTCCTCGTGAACCACTTCAACTGTACTGCCGTGTCTGGAACTCACCGTCTAAGGTGACAACAGACAGTAGTTGGGGAAGAAGTAATGCACCAAGATAATGCAAGTGAGGGAAAGTTGCATAATGGACAATTTGTGACCTAATTAAGCCATACGACGAACTGTTACTCAAACAGTATGCTTGCAGAGTATACACGTGTCATGATCATTGTGTTGAGTCTACAAGATAAAATATGGAGAAAGGAATGTTAAAGGGGAGCATATAAACAATTATAGGGTCCAGTCGGCTTCAAAGGTCAAAAGGAAACATTGACGCAGTGAGAGGGACGTTTGGTTGCACATCATTATGAGTCATCATTGCATCCGATGCAAATGGGAAAAAATGGCTGCTTTGATGGCTATGCAATATTGGCACGGTTTTTGAATACGTGTTGTTTACTGTTAGTGGATTGATTATTTGGTCAAATGGAGCACCTGTCATTGTCTGCCTGTCATTCTTTAACATCATAATGAAGGGCTTGCAGGCATTAGCCATCACCCACATTCTCACCAGCTAATTTAATCTAAATTGATTCCTAAAAAAGCAGGTGAGAAAAAACTGACTGATGTAAACCAAACCACTGTACATTAGCCAGCAATAGTGCTTTATAGTGCTTTGCATTCGGTCAGCAATTCTCCAGGGTTTTTTTTTAACCCATCATCCAATATAACGTTCCAATTTGTTCTATATTATGTTGCTCTGATGTAGTACTTTTTGTAATTAAAGTACGGCGCGTAAGTTGCCCATTCTAAAATATATGGGGAAAATCGCTGTTCAATTGAAATTGCACGGGAAAAGTGAAATGGCACGTAACTAATTGAAATAACACGGTGACTAAGTGGAAACTAAGTGAAATACCACGGTAGCTAAGTGAAATAGTATGGGTAAGTGTGCACGCGTGCAGCATTAACCTTGGAAACATACAGTTCGAGTAGTTTCTAGTTGGAGACAATGTCATTCTTTACCACAGAAGCTCTACCCGTATTAGATGGAATGTTTTTCAACAGATTAGGAGGAGCCGTACGTTGAAAACGAAGTTCCAGCTAATCCTGAAATAAGGAGATAGTGAGTTAAACAATACAGTGTAGCTAAAATTGCAAATGACTTTTTACAAAAGCTGGCCTACTATTAGTGAGTGATAGCACAGGTAACCTGTGCTATTAGGGATCGATAGCATGGTTACCCGTGCTATTACTCGTACTAATAATTGAAATGAGAGAAGCGGTATTTTGTTGTTGTTTTCGTAGGCATTTGAGTAGAAGATGAATAAGTTTAGTAATGGTAAGTCAAAATGTTTTGCTTTTCTCTGTGCAGAGTAATTTTTTTTCCATATAGTAAATACAGAAAAAAGAAACATAAAATAAAATTTTCATACTTTTTCATGTTACCCAACTGGTCGTCACAATGCTGGTGAAATAATTAAACTTGACTGATACAGACTTGATATAGGGAATGCTATACCGTACACATGCCTTTCAGGACATTGGAGCACACCTTACTATTATTGTGTTACATCTTACCAGTTATCAGGTGACACCTTACCAGTTATTGGGTGACACCTTACCAGTTATTGGGTGACACCTTACCTGTTATTGGGTGACATTTTGCCCATCATTGGGTGATGCCGTTCTGTTATTGAGTGATGCCTTTCCTATGACACCTTACCTGTTCAGCAACAGATAGGGGTACCAGTTTTTTTTTCTTTCTAAAAACATTTGAGTAATTGGCTAATTAAAGTGTACACTATGTAACTACTTTTGAATTGGATAAGAATACATTTCTAGCATAATTATACATGTGTTTTAAATACGTCAAGTGAATGTCATTAAAGTCTTTATTTCAGTTTGTATCCGTATGCCATAATAGCTTGCTCAAATCGTTTCTGCAATGTGGGAGATGAGATGTTCTCATAGGCTCTCATGAGACTTCTCTTCCTCCATTCCTCCTCATACTGCCTACTCATTACTTCACTACATATTCTACGCCTCAGAGCCATCTAAAATTAATGGTTTATTTTTAATAAGTATTATATTCATATATAGAATATATCATTGTGATTCGTGCACACTGTTGAGCATGTCGTCACAAACTAAAGACAATGCCTTGGAAAACTAAAGACATGCCTTGGAAAACTAAAGACATGCTTTGGAAAAGCCATGCCTTGGAAAACTAAAGACATGCCTTGGAAAACTAAAGACATGCCTTGGAAAACTAAAGACATGCCTTGGAAAACTAAAGACAATGCCTTGGAAAACAAAAGCCATGCCTTGGAAAACTAAAGACATGCCTTGGAAAAGCCATGCCTTGGAAAACTAAAGACATGCCTTGGAAAAGCCATGCCTTGGAAAACTAAAGACATGCCTTGGAAAACTAGCTAAAGACATGCCTTGGAAAACTAAAGACATGCCTTGGAAAACTAAAGACATGCCTTGGAAAACTAGCTAAAGACATGCCTTGGAAAACTAAAGACATGCCTTGGAAAACTAAAGACATGCCTTGGAAAACTAAAGACAATGCCTTGGAAAACTAAAGACATGCCTTGGAAAACTAAAGACATGCCTTGGAAAACTAAAGACATGCCTTGGAAAAGCCATGCCTTGGAAAACTAAAGACATGCCTTGGAAAACTAAAGACATGCCTTGGAAAACTAAAGACATGCCTTGGAAAACTAAAGACATGCCTTGGAAAACTAAAGACATGCCTTGGAAAACTAAAGCCATGCCATAAAGCCATCTGAAACTTGGAAAACTAAAGCCATGCCTTGGAAAACTAAAGACATGCCTTGGAAAAGCCATGCCTTGGAAAACTAAAGATGCCTTGGAAAACTAAAGCCATGCCTTGGAAAACTAAAGCCATGCCTTGGAAAACTAAAGACATGCCTTGGAAAACTAAAGCCATGCCTTGGAAAACTAAAGACATGCCTTGGAAAAGCCATGCCTTGGAAAACTAAAGACATGCCTTGGAAAACTAAAGACATGCCTTGGAAAACTAAAGCCATGCCTTGGAAAACTAAAGACATGCCTTGGAAAACTAAAAACCAATTTGTTTACTCACACTCATTTTTTCCTTTGGAGGTAAAATAAGAAAACAAAATGAGCATGAATATACAAGTTGATAAAATAAAATTGCTCTATTACATGCAATTGCAAAAAATGTAAATTATCTTGCTGCCGCTAGGCGGTCACGTGCACGTGACAGAGCCAGGATGCCTGTGCACTAAGCAGGCACTGTGAGCCATGCAAGCAAAGCTCCTGGAGCCGGGCTAGGAACTCGCAGGAGAACAGGTCTTTCCTCACTACAAATGGTGTGGACACCCGAAGTCCCATCTGGACCATTGCTGCTTCATGATAAAAGGCCTTGAATTTGCACCCCAACAAATGCCAGGTACCCAATCACAGCTGGGTGGACTGGAGGCAGATGGAAAACTAGATGGAAAATTGCCTTGGCTCAAGACCAGAGCCAAGGACACACTCACTACACCACACGGTCACATCTAGCTATTACATACACACAAACACACACACACAAACAAACAAACACACACACACACACACCTCATTTCTGATGTAAGGTATGTCAAAGTAGGTCATCTTGGGGAAGTAGTAAGGAGTAATATATGGGAGCCCTGGATATGCAGGAGATCTAGCCACCAAATGCCTTCGAGTCTTGTAGTTCCTGTGATTGAAAAAGGCATACTGCTCCTTATCGTCAGCTGGTGCCGTTTGAGACTGCCTATTACGTCTTCGATTGTCACCATGGCGACCTCCCACCTGGGGCAATGGTACACACATATCAAAGAACCAAACTCAAACCAGACCAACAACAACAACAACAACAATAACAACACAACTTCAGTGCATGAATGTTTTTAATGTTCTTTTTCTTATTATTTTTTTTAAATTATATAAATGCATTCTTACTTGAGCCATTGCTGATTTAGCCTTTGGTAGACTGTGAAAAGAGGATCCACTAGACTTGCCTTCACTGGATCGAGCTGAATGAATATATCTCCTTATGAGTTCTCGCTGTATTCCATCGATGGTACCAGATAGCGTAGCTCCACTGGCCAAGAAGGATCTCGTGGAAGGAGATCGGAGGCTGCTTGAAGTATGGCTGTGCTTGCTCGACAGAAACCTGCTTCTGTTAACCGTGGCTTCTTCACCTCGTCGGCTTGCTCCTGTGGAGAGTCTCCTGTGTTGAAAAGAGGATCTGGCAGAGTCCCTTGAAAGCAGCTCAGCATCCCTCTTACCACTTCTAGTCTTGCTTCTTCTAGAAGACTGAGCATGCGATCTTCTTTCTTGTTCCCTTTCTGAACCACCGCTATGCAGTTTGCGAGACATGGAAGATGAACTTCCACAGCTCTTCTTCTTGGTGTAATCTCCAGTTCTTCCATCACTGCAGCTGTCCTTGGGTTTCTTCTTCTTACTGCTGCGTGGTACTTTGGCAGATGCTTTTCCTGATTTCACTTTCGCTGACAATGACTTCCCTGTGACTGCTTTTGCATCCTGTAACAAGAAATTAAAAAGTTTGCATGCATTAGAATAAAAACAGCAACACATTTCAACAAATCGTCCAGTATTCTGAGATTTCATCATTTTACTCACTTCAAATTTTCCCCTGATTGATGTTAGGGAAATCAAAGATGTCAAATAATAATCTTCTTTCTCCTTCTACAATGCAAACAAGAATAACAAAATAAATATCAACCGTAGAGATAGAGTGGGGTTTTTATGCCAACACACATGTGAGGTTAAAACTAGAACTTACCTGGCAAAGCTGATCACTGCTAGCTCTGGCTATTCCACTCGGCTGAACTTGATAGCCAACTCTCGTATCTGTCAGAGACTTCCTTCGATGCAGACGACCTGACCTTGGTTTCCTTGGAGATTTGACTCCACCCATGACTTGCACTCTCTGAATGAGCTGCCTCTCTGTGAGCCCATCAAGAGTGACACCCACAAGGAAGTGCTTCAAAACATTGGGAAGACGTGGGTTGATGACCTGTGGGGCTTGCACTCTCAAATTAGATAGATTAGAGAGAGCAGACCGCTTAAAAAACTTCACCAAAATATCGTATATTTTCCGTTTGGAAATCTTACCAGCTGAAACAAGATATAAAAGCAGTCAATGTACTTCTTAAACATAAAAATAAATTGAATGAATATATCCTATTTACCGATACATAGTTCTGACACACCTAGCATAATACCAATACCTCTGGTATAATACTAACACATCTAGTATTATTTACTGATACTAACACACCTAGCACAATACCAATACCTCTGGTATAATACTAACACATCTAGTATACTAACACACCTAGCATAATACCAATACCTCTGGTATAATACTAACACATCTAGTATTATTTACTGATACTAACACAGCTAGCACAATATTTATTGATCTAAATGACAATAAAACGTCTAGCATTATATTAACTGACATGACATTAACACATTTAGAAAAACACTAACACATCTAGCATGATAGTACCGACTAACATATCTAACCTGCTATCTTTTCAATGTAGTTGGCCAGGTTGTTAATAATTGCCAAGTATTGATAAAAATTAATCATGTGACCTAAAGAGAACAATCAAACATAATATGTAATAACACCACCGATGTGAAAGGCTGAGTCTCATTCGTTCACCTTTCTTCTTGATTAATTTCATCATGTGCTGAATTTGTTGCTCTGTTACATGAATGCCATCGCTATCTTGCAGCTTGCACTCTAAGTCACCAAAATGTAAAGTGCCTCCATGGTTCATGTCAAACAGATAGAAGGTCTCTTTGATTTCTATATTGATATGTTAAAATAGTTGACTCGGGTATTACAGTAAGGATCTATATAACATTACACTTGTGTGTCAAAATGACGACTGATGATGGTGGTTTATTCATGAATAATTCTTGAGCTGGACCTGGTAAAGCACCGCCTCAAGCTGAATGGGTTAAGTGCCACCTCAAACTGAATGGGTAAAGCATCATCACATTCAGTAGAAGACGAAGGAAATTAGAAACAACTAATTGTAGCTAAAAAGCAGGTGAAATCAGTGAGGAATGGACAGAAAGCCTGAGAAACAGGAGAGATGGACATTAGAGGAGAAGGAAATCCATGATTGACTCAAGACGAGCTGAATACAGGAGAGGTTATGAAGACTTGAGATGACTCAGGAAGAAAGAGAGCAGGAGATGGAAACTGGTGAACTAAATCAAGTAGTGAGGATAAGAAGAAGAATGGATACAAAGACCTTGAGCTACTGCATTCCTAATTTCAGAGTTATTACATCAAGCACCACTATGTGGCAGGGTACTTGCTAGTAATAATAATAATAATAATAACTAGTGGTGTGCTTGAGCACAATGGCGAGCGAGCCTAAAACTACCCTATTGTTAAACAATTGATTTTAATTTCTAACACTCAAGCTACTAAAAAAAAGTCGAGTTTTTAAATTGTGTACATACGGTAAAGGGGATTCAATGCCATAGTAACCACTCCCTGCAACTGTTTGGATTGAAAAAAAAAAAAAGCAACAAAGACGAGTCACGCTATTTAAACGTTTTCTTTGTGATATTCATTGGTTAAGTATTATTGTAACACACAATACTTTCACACTTAACTCAACATACCTACACAAGGTTAGTCTAGTGGACAATGAATTTTCAAGTAAATACTGTTGTGTATGGCTTATAACTATGACAAACAGCCACCGCCACTAACTCTAATAGAAATGGAACTCCGGTAAGTTTTTTGAGTTCTAACTGCACCCACAAAAGAATTCAAAGCGGTAAACAGTTCAATTTCTAGGATGATGTGGGTAATGGTCGCTAAACCAGAAGATTCTGTTTAGTGAAGTTTGGGACGGGGTCAAACACCGAGCTAACACAAAAATACGAGAGGGTCAAAGTACAAAATGACATATGTACGTCCACACATTATAATTATACAATAAACAAACAAATATCCCCGATTTTTTATTGTGATACCCCTGAGAGTGTCTCGCTTGCTTGCCAATAATAATAATAATGATAAATAATTTGCAAGTGAGCAAAGCGAGTGAGACACCATTAGCTATCAGGGTTACACAATCGGAGATAGTTTTTGTTTGTTTATAAGTATATTGGGATGTATGTACATCATTTGTACTTTGACCTTGCATTTTGTGTTCACTTGGTGGTAGACCTCATCCCATACTCCACCAAACGGAATCCTTTAGTTTATCGATTATTACCCGTATCATTTAAGGAAATTTAACTGTTCCTCTTTTAAATTAGGTTGTCTCTGACATGATCTGAATGTGACTAGACACAATTAGTTGCCAGAGTTCATCTTCTATTCAAATTAGTGGATGTGGGAAGTTATTTTGGTCAATGCACTGTTTGTCATAGCTATACGCCCTACACAAAATAGTATTGTTCTTACTTGAAAATTCATTGTCCAATAGCCAAGTCACTAAGAGAATACATTGTAAGTCTTACGTTGGTATATCCAGTAAACTTGTGTGTGTGTGTGTGTGTGTGTGTGTATTGAGAAAGTGAAAGAATGTATGTGTTCAATTAGCTAGTAACTTATTGCTTCAAAATTTCTTTCTCTGCATTCATCAGATGTTTTCTCTCTCTTGCTTTTAAAAAAAAAGCACAAATATTGAAGGAGCGCTTGCTTATTATAGGAACTTTATACACGCATGTACATATGCCCGTATGTATGTATGTATGTATGTATGTCTGTCTGTATGTATGTATGTATGTCTGTATGTATGTCTGTCTGTATGTATGTATGTATTCACGTATGTATGCATGTATGTAGTAACAGCAGTATTAACAAATTTTAATGGCATCAATTTATTTTTTAAAAAACACTTTTAAGCTTTACTCCAGGAATGCAGTAGTATAAGGTGATATTTATACATTGTTATCATTTGGTTTGGCTACATCAGTCACTTTTTTCTCACTTACTTTTCTAGACCCATGCATTCACGAATACACATGCCCACTGGCAGTGTGACGACGCTTTATCAACCTGTTACTGGAGATGAATTATTCATGAGTACACACTGTCATCGTTACTTATGTTAATAACAATATTAGCTATTATTGGGCGAGCGAAGCCAGACTCTCCCTAACGGGTCTCAATTTGAGATTTTGGTATATGTATATATATATATATATATATATATATATACATGGCAAAGTTCAAAGAGGTCAATGCGTGTCCACCCCCGGAGGATACTCTAAAACGTAAACATTAGCGCGGACGCAAGAGATTCGGGTGAAAAGACTTTGAAGTAATGCTAGGAAAAGAAAATGACGGCAAAGTGCTACGGAGACAGAATGGAAGAGACGCTCGCAGTTAGGTCTTCCAAAGTTAGCCGAGCTCATTAATTTTTTTAGCGGCAGTGGTAAGTTAACTTCGTCATTGTGCTCCTCGTAATAGCTATACGCCATACGTAACAGATTTGTTCTTACTTGAAAATCCAAAGTCTAGTCAAGCCACTAAGTGAATACAACCTAATGCTATATCTACTAGAGCTCTGGTATGATAGAGCATTTTGAACGGAGTGTACTTTGGAAAGGCGATGAGCTTAAACGAAAGCCGTTAGTTTAGCGATCCTTACCCGTATCATCCAGGAAATTTGATTGCTTACCCCTTGAAAATCCTTTGTACAATCGTCAAGTCACTAAGAGAATACAAAGCAGGTCTTGTGCTGGTATATCCAGTAGACAAGTATGTATAAAAGTGTTGTGTTTTGCTAAAGAATAGCAATAAACTAAACAAAAATAACTATTAACTAACAAAAAATTCAAATTTAAATTTCAGTCAGACCAGCTCGCTCACTGTTTGTGCTGAAGCACATCACTAGTTATTATTATTATTATTATTATTATTATTATTATTATTATTATTATTATTATTATTATTATTATTATCAGTAACTATCAATGTGTTATTATTAACTATAATACCTTTGAAATTGAACTGAATGCCTTCATCCTGTAAATAAAAATAACAACTCAAAAAAATCAATTTAATATCCCACCAACACAAAGCTTACTAGAAGTGCCCACTTCTTTCTCCCTCTTAGCCTGTCCAACATCTTTCAAGGCACTAAGCTGGGCCACCGAGCGTTGGCGTTAGCACACGCCAGAAAATTCCCAGCACCAGGAACAACCAACTAGCACCAGCATTTCGAGGGGAATCCCCAATTATCGCACCGCTCCTCTCCGGAGCTGAAATCTAAGAGGAAAGGTCGTTGACCGGATCGGAGCTGCTCGAATTATTACTGGAATGCTAGTGTACACTTCCTGCTGATGGCCCTGAAGAGACTTCGTGGAGAAGACTCTGTGAAGAGTGGAAATATGGCGGCTGTTTCAAGCAAAACTAGGGTAGTGTTGGGTCTGTGCGGCTCCTTCAGTCCCATAACAAACCTACACCTCAGAATGTTTGGTCAGTAACTATCAATGTGAGCCATTACTGGCAGTGCTTATGTAGGTGTATAATGTATTGCTAAGCAGAATTTTTTTTTTGTTATTTGTGTTAGGTTGTTGTTGTTTTTTGGTTGCTGATGATCACAAAGTATGCTATGAGTTCAGTCACAACAATATTGCAGCTGACTTGCGAAACTAGCTAGCACTAGTAATATAGAATAATTTGTTGTCTCGCATGGCCACACCCACTCTCTTCTGTACGCAGTAGGTCGCATTACCAATCGCTACACGAGAAAAGGGTCTGGTCAACTGACATTCAGTACGGTGTTCAGCTTCTCCTTGCTAAAGCAATAATCAAGTCGCTAAAATATCGTACTCATTATTTAAACCACATACACAGAAATCTTACCACAATCTCCCATGTAGCAGATGGTGCAAACAACTCACCCTATATCAGTTGACTCGAACTGCATAGTAATAAGTAAAGGGTATTGCTCCACAGACTAAATGTCCTTCTTGTTTGATCTAGTTTGTATAATGAATTAGATTGTATAATAAATTAGATTGTATAATAAATTAGATAGATAATCACATGTACTCGTGCTAATAAGTGATCTCGACACTAATTATTAGCACCTGTAGTTCCAGTTTAAAATGTTATCAGTTCCTGAAGATTACTCTCTGGTACCCTTACATTGAGATGTGTTTCATTATAATGATAATGTAGGATTAGCTGTGTTACACTACATGATGATGTAGGATTAGTGTGACACTGTTACATTATACAATGATGTAGGATTAGTGTGACACTGTGTTATGTTATGATGGGTAGGGTTAGTTTGACACTGTGTTACATTGCATGATGATGTAGGATTAGTGTGACACTGTTACATTTATGTGATGTAGGATTAGTGTTATGTTATGTTCATAGAGATTGCTCGAGATTGTCTTCACAGCAGTGGTAAATTTACCGTAGAGAAGGGTGTCCTCTCCTGTGTTCATGATGCCTACGGAAAGAAGGTCAGTATCAAACAAAATGGTGTATCTAATGGAATTTAAGATTTAAGGGTGCCCTGCCACCGGAGCCTGTGGTCGTTTAATCATTCAGTATAATAACGCAGAACCTCCCGTAACCCGATCCCCGCATGCAGATCCATTTAGTAGAGTTACTGTTTTTTCATTAGCTGACGTTGTGTGCTATAACTGATGGCATCATTTAGCACTCTAACATCAGAATAATGGCTGCTGTCATGGTGGGAGGATGGCTTCTGTTTGACTGTTTGCAAGAAGAAAACTGGAAGTTGTGGATATAGCCTGTATGCTGGTGTGGAAGGATTACTGTTTTGTTTAATGAGTGAACAGAACAGAACAGACTCTCATGCATGTTTTATTGAGAATATGGAGATATATGTTAAGTATCTGACATGGGGGCAAGCACTTGGATCGTGTGATTCAAGCAAATCTGCAATCATTTGGAGAAGTACTTGAGCACAAGCGCAAGCATTAGTGTTTTCATTGATGTGCTTGAAGCACAAAATTTTCTACTAGTATATAAATCACTGAAGTCATTCACAAATTTGTAATAAAAGTCATAAGTCAGTGAAAATTGAAGTACTTATTGTAGCAAACTTTGCCAGCAATGCAGGGCATGCGGCTGGTTTACTGGAGTTGACAATCCTGGAATCTCAAAGCTATCTGAAGAAAAAACAACAACTTTTTTTGTAGAAATATGTTATGTTCTTATTTTAGGTGGTAATGTCTTGTTTCCAGGTATGTATGTGTGTATGTTTTGTTTGTTAGGGGCTAGTTCCCAGTCATCATAGAATTGAGATGTGTGAATTGGCAGTGAAGTCATCGGACTGGATCACGTGAGTTGCTCAGTGAAACCAATGAGCTGAAGGCTGTCATTAAGTGACCTGGTTTACTCTGACCATTTGTCCCTCCACTTCAACTAATTCAAACTATTTGCCTGATATTTTTTTGTAGAAATATATTTCAATTATTTGGCATGATGTGTTTCATCTGGCATTGCCCCTTCATTTACCTCTGCATAACTGTATATCCTTTATCTGGTTATAATTTTCGTCTGGCAAGACATCTTGATACGACACTGCGTCCTTTATCTGACACTACACTCGCACAACATCTTATTTATCTTGACACTACATCCTATTCATCTTGCAGGACATAATGATCTGCCATTATGTCCTTTTATCTGACCTGCTGTGTTATCTTACACGTCTTCATCTGACACATGTGCAGTTAAATAATGACCAGCTCATTGTAATCATTTTATTATTGGGAATACCTTAGTATCGAGTTTTTTTTTTTTACAATGTTGTTGTTTATAATTCCAGTGTGAATCCGTGGGAGTCTGAGCATGAGAAGGAATGGACTCCTACAGCACAGGTACTGCACGTCTTGCAGGAGCATCTGGACCACGCCTCCGACACCACGGGCGCTCAACTCAAGCTTCTCTGTGGGGCTGACCTGTTGGAGTCTTTTGCTGTTCCCAACCTGTGGCCGGACAAAGATGTATGTATGTTTGTGCAAGTGTTTGTGTGTGTGCATGTGGCCTTTATATTTGTGGCCAGACGAAGGTGTAGGTATATTTGTGAAAGTGTGTGAGTGAGTGTGTGCCTTTAACCTTCACACCCTACATTTGTGCTAGAGTCCCACATTGTTCTGAAGAGAGTAAAACTGAGACCACATGCTTTCCCGTGGTTGTTGTATTTTCTTGTTAAATGGCCCTGAAGTCTTCCTTTACAACTTCCATTCATGTCTGTGCCGTTCCACACTTTATCGAACTGGAATACTCAACTATTTGATATGCTGAAATACAAGACAGTGTTTTAAAACCTTTTGTTTTCCAGATTGAAGACATCGTCGGCAATTTTGGGCTGGTGGTCATCTCTAGGAGTGGGCACAATCCCGAGAAATTTATTTATGAATCAGACCAGCTGCATCGCCTGAGGGTAAGCATCTTACAAACACCTCACTGTATGTACACCCTTGCACTGAGCGTTTGCATTGGTGTGCATTATACAGAACAACATCCAAATCTGCACGGAGTGGATCCCCAATGAAGTGAGTTCCACTAAAATAAGGCGGAGCTTAAAGAGAGGAGAGAGTGTCAAGTACTTGGTCCAGGACAGTGTCATTGACTACATAAATAAACACAATCTATACACTTGATTTGCTATCATACATTGTTGTTTCATTCAAGTGTGATGTTTAATTTGTTTCTGTCAAGAGCATGCTGCTCTCACATTATTCAAAACAATTTCAAATAAAACATCGATGATTCAACTATTACATTTAAAAACTGCCAGTGACTGCAAAAATGTTAATTCAGCGTCGATCAGCCTTCATCTTCCGCTTTCCAGCAAAGAGGTGTTTGGGTTTGGAAGTTAGAATTCTTCGATCAGATTCTCCTTGCCTGCCATCTTTGGTAAACTTCTTTTGGTGCATCTTCATCTTCTTTTTGGCTATGGCAGCTTGTGCAGCATCCCTAACTCCAGACTTGTCCCTGTGAATTATAAGATGAAATAATGAGTAATACACATTTGTTGATAGCATAGAAACACATCTGAATTAAAAATAATCCACCTCAATGAAAATTGCATGATTTCGCACTAATTTGTTTTTCACCTTGGCACTTTGGAGAGTGGCCTCATCTTGCTTCTTCCACTTGCAGACTTTCCTTTAGACATTGATCGTGCTCTTTTCTTTCCAACAATACGGGGAACTGAGCAAGAAAGGAAGCATGTAACAGCAACACTACTAGAGTGTCAATGACAGAATTGCCAAGACTCTCTTCCCACCTACCTCCTTCATCCATGTCTGAGTCAGAGCCACTCTCCACTCCCTCCATTTCATCCCCGTTCTCCAAGTAAGTCTTTCTAGATGGGCGGCCACCAATATTTCCTCTGGGCATGACAGGATAATTTCGCGTCTTCTTTTCCCTGCTCTTCCTCCTCAGCAAGTCTTTCTTCACGCGTATGGCCTGCGCCAGTTTCCTGGTCTCCACCACGCTGGGATCTTCAGGTTCAGAGTTATAAACTCCAGCAGCTTCCCTTGTCTCTTCCTCTCTCTCCAACTCCTCCAGACGCTGCCAGATGTCGGGATCTATGTAGTCAGCCACATTCTTGCCCTGAAAGAGCTCCGGAATGACATCATACTTTTCTTCGTCGTTGGGAAGCTGGTAGTTCTTCTTGAGATCAAGGAAATAGTCATCACCCATCTCAAGCTCAACGTCCCTTTCCAGCTTTTTCTTTGGTACAGAGATATCAGTTTCGCCTGTTTCCATTGTAGATGGTCCAGACGAGATCTTAGTCTTGGCTCCGGGTGGAACAAACGGTGGCCTTGCCATCTCGTCACGAGGCTTGGGGACAGCAAGGTGCAACCTGTTCAAAACATCAGAGGCTTTCTTTCCTCTCAGTTTTACTTCCACCCTCTGAGCCAAGAGCTCGTCACAAGCCCTTGTTTTCACCTCGACCACGCCTTCTTCAGTGAGCGTGCTCATGGGAACTATAGGAATCCCTTCCGCCTCGAACTGTGCCATCAGTTGCTTCACATCCTCCCTGAGCTCTTGCGGTGACACAATGTCGACTTTGTTGAGCGCCACTAGGAGGGGCTTGTTAGCGAACAAGGGTTTGATATTGTTGAAGAGGTCGACTTGCTGCTCGATGGAGTGGCCGCACTGCTCAGATATATCCATGACGTACAAGATGGCTGCCCTGAGATGGGCCAGAGCTGTGATGGCCTGCATCTCGATGGTGTTCCTCTCTGCCAAGGAATGGTCCAGAATACCGGGCGTGTCAACTACCTGCCACCTCAAATACCTATGAATAACTCATCACTATCAACTCTTACTTGAAACAAATTGGGTAAAGTATCTAAACTTAGTGATTACATTAGCCTGTTGTTACCATACCCACCTGTAATCCATGTGCCCCACAAACAAGGATTTTGTAGTGAATGCATACGGCTGAACTTCTACATCAGCACGAGTGACTTTGTTCATGAAGCTGGACTTGCCGACATTAGGGAAGCCACACACCAATATGGTGCGAGTGTTAGGGTTGATCGATGGCAGTCTGGCTAAATGCTGCCTCACCTGCTCCAGGTACTGCAGGCTCTGGTTCTGCCTCTTCATGATAGTACACATCCTGCCCATGGCCGCCTTCTTGAGCTGTTTGCAGCGATACAGAGAGTCACCGTATTTGAGCAGCCTTACATAGTCCTTAGAGACACTGTCTATAAGATGTTTAGCAGTGTTAATCTGACCAAGAGCAAGCTTATAGTGGTCCTTATCGTAAAGGACGTTCATGAGGTCTGCATAAAACGGATGAATGTCGTCCAGCTTGGGAAATTCATCGAGAATGGCGGTCAGTTTGTCATGAAAGTTTTGTTGCGTGAACTTAACCTTTTTTGTATAGAATTGCCGAATGCGAGAAATCTTGTAGTGTTTGTGGACAACTGAGGGAGTCTTGCGTTGAGTCTTGGAGAGGATAATGTCCACGAAGTCCTTCGACGACGGAACTACAGTTATTTTCTTGAAATTGTAGTGAGCCATAATTGCTCTCCTTTCCCCGATTATCTGTACCACGTGGTTAGGTAAGTCACCGTCAATCACAACCTTTCATTTGGAATAGTAAATACATTTTATATTTTTATTTTAAGCTATTCATCTAAATGCTTAGAGCTAGAATTATTTTCTCTTCAATCAAAAAAATTCAGCTCGGTGTGTATGTTTTCAAATCATTTAACTCAATAAAATTCAGATTCAATAGCTACTAAAACTATTTTAGAAACACGGACCAGCTGCTATGCTGCAATAAGCAGCGTGTATTTGATACACCTATCTATCCACCACAGTACTGTATCACAAAATATATATAGCTTGCAATTTGTCGTCAAAAAATGACGGCAACATAATTTTCTAACTTGTAGAACAATACTCAAGGAGTATAGTTTCTGACATAACAGACTGTATAATGAATTTCTGTTCTGTAAAAAAAAAAACATTTCTTTGCTTCATTCGCAGTCTGCCTATTATTATCATCGGAATTTGTTTGCTTGCTTTTTTTTGTCGTTTCTAATTTGTGGATTGTTCGAAGGTGGTTTCTGCTGGGGGGGGGGGGGGGGGGGGGGGCGGGGTGGGCGATTGCACTTGTGTGCGCAGGCGTGGACCTACTTCTTTTCGCGCAACCTCTATCTCGCGTGCGTTTAGAAAAAGAGGTGCGGTTTGAGTCAGACCACTCCTCCTACCAAACTTTGACCTTTTAGAATTAACTTTTTGCATGGAGTCAACATCACAGCGCTGTGGCGGTTGACATTGTTATTATTGGCTGGGTGGCTTAGTTAGTTGCTGCTGACTAACTTATGGCAAAAATTTGTCTCTTACCAAGAACATGTGGCTCTCACTTAAATGTGTATGTTGCGTTGGTGTGCGGTCTGATTTCTCTTCAGCAAAGCGCTTGCAGTCCAGTTCTATTTTATTATCGCCCTGCAGATCCTACAGGCGTCAGCAATGGAAAATTCACAGTACCATGTGAGTAAATGTAATAGATGTATCGTATGCCACGTGTGCCAATTATTATTCCACATTTAATAATGGATTTCAGTTCCTGAATTGTTTGATAATTTAACTTGACTTTACAAACGGCTGGTGCATGTAGGTCAAATGTCATTAGTACATACAATCTAATTAAACATTTTCATAGATGCTTGGATGGTGTGTGCAAAGATTAGGAGCATGCAAGTAAATTTCTCTCGGGTAGTTTGAATTTATGCACTTGTTTAATTGTAATAGGATGGTGATTCAAAGTATTCCAAAATATGTAATGAATAAGGTGTTTTGTGTGTTGTTACCTTTACTAGCTGGGGGCATGGTTCAGCTGACATTATTTGGAGCAGATCTGACTAACAACACGGTTGTTGCATTCACAGAGGACTCCAAGACATGTGATCCTGGTAAAGTGGACACCGTCAAAGGTGGGAGTGTGGTAGTACGTCCAGCAGCAAACACCTCCTCCGGTGATGGTGACAGTGACACATCCACACCACTAGTCGGAAACGTCTCCATCCAGATCTCCGTTGGCTCATCAAAGACATACTACTTCTGTCTGTCGGAGGACGGGGGACCTAGTCAGCACCAGGGGGGTTCCCCCTGGCTGGCTGTGGTGGTCCACGCATCCCTTCTCCCGCTCTACGCTAACATTTTATTCATCATCATCCTCATGGTCCTGTCTGGGCTATTCTCTGGACTGAACCTCGGCCTCATGGCCCTAGACCCCACCACGCTCAAGATCGTGATAGAGAGTGGATCCAAGAGACAGAGACTGTACGCCAAAATCATTTTCTTTGTCAGGAGGCACGGCAACTATCTCCTCTGCACTTTGCTCCTTGGAAACGTGCTCGTCAACAGCACTCTGACTGTTTTACTGGACTCTGTGCTCCCTGGGGGCTTATATGCCGTTGTGGCCTCCACCATTACTATAGTTATCTTTGGTGAAATCATCCCTCAGGCCATCTGCTCCAGACACGGGCTTCTGGTGGGAGCTTGGACCATCCCACTTACCTTTACCTTCATGGTGCTCACTTTCCCTCTCTCCTTTCCTCTCAGCCTTATCCTCAACCTCATCCTCGGCAAAGAGATAGGAGCGGTCTACAACCGGGACCAGCTCTTGCAGCTGCTCAGCGTCACCAGAGAGCATCACGACCTAGAGAACGACGAAGTGGACATCATTGGAGGTGCTCTGGCGTACAAACAGAAAACGGCCAAGGATGTGATGACCAAGTTTGACGACATGTTTTGCATCAATATAGAGAGCGTCCTCGACTTTCAGACGATGAAACTAATCTACGAGTCCGGTTTCAGTCGGATACCAGTCTACGAGGAGAGCAAAGAGAATATCGTGCATCTCCTCTATGGCAGAGACTTGGCCTTCGTCGACCCGGATGACAAGACCAGCTTACTTTCCCACCTTCAGTTTTATAAGCGAAATTTGTTGTACTTTTTTGAAGACACTCGACTTGACGATATTTTGAAGGGTTTTCTGGATGGTAAATGCCATCTTGCTGTAGTACAGGTAGTGGTGGAGAAAGAGGACAAAGATCCGGAGTATCAGGCTGTCGGTAAATAAATAAATATGTAGTCATAGAATTGTGGGTATATGGGCATGTATGCGAGTGTTATATGTTATAGTTATAAACCAAAATTGAGGTTTGTATGCGATTTATAAACTCCGAGACACGAGGGCGCAGCCCGAGTGGCGAGGATTTATAAATCGAAATACAAACCTAATGATTTTGGTTTATAACTATTTTATAGCCAGAACATAAACAACGAGCAAAGTATAGCGTTAGCTATCTTAGTAATTGTATTAAAGTACCCAAACTCTTCATTATTCCATTTTGCTTTGATCTGCCTTCTACCATAATTATGGTTGCTAAGAACTATATCAGACTTTTCCCCGCTAATACATTTTCTTACGAGCATACTAGACTGTATCAGATTTATAGTTCTTAACGACAAGCGCGGTCGCTCGGGTAACGGGCAATAAATATATATATATATATATATATACATATGCACTCACATATGTACTAGTGTGTTTGCCTACAGTCTTTCTGTGTCTGTGTAGGTGTTATTACTTTGGAAGACATCGTGGAAGAAATATTGCAAACGGAAATTGTTGATGAGACTGACAGGTTTAGTAAGTTGTATTTCATTCAAGCCTGTAATTTAAATTAGTGTATAGATACCAGGAAAGCTAGTCATACTGTAGTTATGAACAAATAAGGATTAATATCAAGTTATTAATTGAACACATTTAAGGTTTCATCCACATTCTCAATATTAAAATTCAATTTATATATACACATGTGTATGTACATATAAATGTGTATAATGTATATGTATAAAATATATACTCACACACAAAGTTGTACCCTCCTGATAGCATCTTGGTTCACTTTCAATGCAAAGATGGTTCTTTTGGTCCTATTTCTAAACTGATTCAGAACTGAAATACATGAACTGGATATGTTTTGATGTCTGTCTCTTGTTTTGCAGCTGATAATCGGACCTTCAAGCCGCGTGTGTTGAAGACGGCGGATGTTGGAGCGTTCATGGACTACTCTACCACCATGTCCTCTCAGCAGAAGCTGGCCGTATTCCAGTTCTTAACCACGCGTAAGTAACACACACACACTCTCTCTCTCTCTGAGACTACTCGACTACCGCATCCTCACTGCTCTCAGTCTGAAGTGTCAGGAGGTGGTCGGTCGGTCACTCATGCATGTGTGCTGTTGGTTGTCATGGTGAACCACTATGGCTCACTCCTTCATTGCTCCAGCACAATGAGGGCATTGTAACCACAACTCCTCCTTTCTGTGAGCCCTCTCTTTACAGTGGTCAATTATCTTTGCCCTCACTGATGCCGCCATTGTGCATGTGCTGAGTGTATGTTTAATACCGAAAGGGGTGACTTGAGCTTGAGCACTGCAATATTTTTCCCTATTAGATTCCTTGTGTCGTCCCATCTACCATATTTAACACACTAAATTTGTGTTTTTGCAGAAGTGGAGCCTTTCCAAGAGCAGCATGTGTGTGCGTTAGTGTTGAAGCGACTGTTGAATCAAGGTATTGTGGTCCAGACTCTCTACAGCAAAGATTACGAGGTTTCCAAACTGTACAGCACACACATCCCAGCCAAGTTCTTCTGCTTGATCGTTGAAGGGTGCATGGCGGTAAAAGTCGGTAAGGATGGACTTATATTTGAAAGTCGCTCCTTCTCCCACTTCGGGGCCCAAGCACTGATGAACGCCTTGGAGGAAACTCCGCCTGAATACAGACCAGATTTCAGCGCGTGGCCGTCCACAGACTGCCTGGTAGTGATCATCACTCAGCAGCAATACAGAGCAGCTCACAAGGCATCAAAGTTTGAGAGAGAAAGGTCCAATTCGCAATCTCATCCTGCAGGTGACATCATTCACTCGTCAGAATCTAAAGATGTGTTCTCCACGGAGTGGGCCAAAGCCGAGACATCAGACCTGCTGGAGGTGTCCAAGTCGCAAGGAGTTGGTGGTCTTGCCTCCATCGGCAGATATCTCTCCAAACACTCTGATACTGGTGGGAAGGGCAAGTTGAAGCAGGAAGATAGGCATCAAAATGGCTCCCAAGATCATCGCAAGCTTCTCTCTTCCTCCTCTTCGTCTTCTTCGGCTATGGAACTGCAAGAGATGGGACAAAACCTTCAAGAGCAAGTGTTTGAATTTGAAAGAACGCCTAATCTGCACGGGTCCAGCAGGTTTAGAACTAGTCCAGAGAGTGGCAGTGCTCAGGGAGCCTCAACCGATGTCTGATGGAGCAGGTATGAGAACCTCCTCTGTCTCCCTCTCGGCTTCCTGGGGCTGCTACTCTCTGCTAATGTAATTTATTGCTTTCACATCCTTCACTTTTTCTTGTGTGTTGAATAAAAGGACATAATTTTGCCTAAACACAGGACATGTGGTTAGCAAGCTAGCTAGCTAGAGCTGTGTCAGGGGATGATGCAATACCTTACCAGGATGCAATACCTTACCAGGATGCACTCATGAATGTCATTAATTAAAACCAAATATGGTGTCAGCCTGAATGACAGATGGTGATAATTTGCTTGTGTAGCACGCTACATAATAGTTAGAGCATAAGCGCTTAGGTATGGTGGATTTAGTGCACTGAAGCCCGAGGGCTGTGTGCACTAAATTCACCAGTACCTAAGCGCGCATGCTCTAAGTATTTTAGATCCCGTTTACGCATGCCCAGTTTCCACTAGCAACTTTGTTTATCAGCATTTTCGCAGAAATGGCTAAAGGCAAAAAATAGTGCACACTTACCAAGTTAGTACACCTAGTAACAATATAGCAACGGGATCTAAATAGATATAAACCCTCTCACCAAAACTTTCACATAATAATTTTAAATACTCAGAGGACACTGGCAGGAATAGTTGAAACATGTGATGCAAGCAACAACACAACTTGAATGATATTAGAAACAACCAGTGCATGATGACGAGGGTCTGGTGGAACCTTGGGACGCGGAGCTCTAGAAGTACCTTTTCTGTCCTTGGTCTTTAGTTCTGATGAATAGAATGGCTGCCACTACACCTACGATCAGGAGCACTAGCAGGAGAAAGGAAATGGCCTTGTAGATACCAGGAGAGAAAAATGGGGGAGTGTCCTCAACGTGAGCTGCAGATACATATACAAACATGAACTGTAATGGTGTAGACACTTAACCGGAAAGAACCAAAGTTTAAAAAAAACAAAAAAAAAACAACTTAATTCCAGTAACGTTCTATAAAATAGTGCTGTGCCTTGCTCGGTCTCGTGTGTATTTAAAAATTAAAAAATAATAGCTACTTGCAGCTATTGAAGAGTATCCACATAATTAGATTAAGTTAAATCTGGATTATTACGATAACTAAATATTTAAAAAATATCAAGAAAAATTCAAGTCTGCACCTAAGCAACAACCCAAACAGAACTATTAAAATACACACACCACAAGCTACCAGGGAACCATGAGCTCACTCTGAATGCACACAAGAATGCAGGGGGAGTGGCACTATCAGTGGTTAGCTACATACTACAGAATGACGGCCTGTCATACACAACTACTAGTAGAGACACACGTACCTCTAGGAGCCTCCGCCATTGCAGCACGAGGAACCACAGTGGACCAGTCCTGGAAATCAGTGGCAACAAGATTAGATGCAACAAGTCACAAAATACCGGGTTCAGTCACTAATCATGGCTAATAGTGTGGAGACCCTTTACCTAGACTCAATAATATTACCTCTTCAGAATTGTCTGTGGAATCTTCATCAGGTAGATCATCCAAATCATACACTCGCATAGATATTACATCATGGTTATCTACAACACACACACACACACACACACACACCAACTCAGTCAGATGACCTACCCACCTCCTCCTGTGCTACCTTTCTAGCTAGCTTGCTGCAAGCACAATAAACAAGATAGACACATGCACTGTTGGTAATGGTCTGACTAGTGATACTTGATCTGTACATAACAATACAACTGCTTTTACAACCCTTTTAACTTTGTTATTGTAAATGCATGCATCGATGGTCCAACCAACTCCTACTTACCTGCTAGGTCTCCGGTAGTGGCTGATACTCCAAAGTGAAAGCCAGTGGGCAAGTCCACGTCTTTAGTAGTAAAGCAACTCTTCCATTCAGCTGTCCCGTCAATATTAGTCAAAATCTGCGAGAAATGCAACCTCATTGGTCAGCTGACAACAATAGACCACAACACACAAAGTAAAGGCCAGATTCTAAACAAAACATCCAGGATTACTAAGATTCTAAACAATACATCCAGGATTACTAAGATTCTAAACAATACATCCAGGATTACTAAGATTCTAAATACATCCAGGATTACTAAGATTCTAAACAATGTTACCTCTAGGCAGGCTCGCTCGATATTTGTGCTCAAGCACACCACTAGTTATCGAGCGAGCGAGATACTATTAGGGGTGGTTAATGCAAAATCGGGTATATGTTATATATATGTGTGTGTATGGATGGTACGTATGCCCCTCGCGCTCGGGGAACTTTTTTCTCTTAAAAACTCGGCTTTTTAGGCTTGACCCAAGTTTATTCTGAAACTACAGCATTAAACAAGCCTTACTTTAAACTTAAGCTCCAAAGTATGAGAAAATTCCGGCGAAAACCCTCGTTTTTCAAGACACAAAAAGTTGCTGAGACCGGTTACTATGGCATTGGAGACCCTTTTCCAAACATAATTTCAAAACTTTGCCGTTTTAGCGGGATACGGAGTTCTTTTGTTTTTGTAGCTGAGAGCTTGTTGTCAAGAATGTGAGATAATTCACATATTTGATACTACAGAAGTTATCAATACTCAGGAAATTGAGGTAAGTAGTAATTCCATATTTGTTGGCTAAAATTACAAATAATAACACTGGTTTTTTTGTTTTTTTTTATCGTAGCTGAGAGCTTGTCCAAGAGTTACTGGTATCAGAATGGCAGATGTTTGATACTACAGAAGTTACCATTAATCAGGTAAGAGAGTGATTTTGTATTTGTTTGCTGATATTACAGTGTTTGCATGAACTAAGCTAAAACATAGTAACAATACTGTAGTTTTATGTTACCTAACTATCAGGCTCGCTCGCCATTTGTGCTCAAGCACACCACTAGTTTATATATATGTGGGGACGTATGTATGTCATTTGTACTTAGACCTCTTGTATTTTTGTGTTAGCTCAGTGTTCGACCCCGTCCCAAACTTCACTAAACCAAATCCTCTGGTTTAGTGATCATTACCCGTATCATACTGGTAACAAAAGTAGTCAGAATGGCTTAAATTCAATATTACAGACTTATCACTACTCAGGATATTAAGGTAAGAAAGCATTTCTGTGTATATTTGCTGTAATCAATGTTTAACTACTAAGAATCCATTATTGTCATCATATGTTATAAAAAAAGCAGGCAAAATTCATCATATAACCACATTGTAATTTTAAGCAAGATAACAAGAGGCTCGCTTGTCATTTGTGCTCAAGCACATCACTAGTTATAGTTAGTAGTGACGACAGAGAGCTAGCTGACATAGCATACCTGGGACTACTCCAGCTACTTATTGCAGAGAGAGAAGGGAGGAAACTGCAAGTAATATTGGATAACTACAGTGTGACTAACTATATACCAACTCACGAGCACACACACAAACACACATAAGTACACACTCACAGCGAGCTCTCTCTTGCTGTAGGTAATGGCCACTGAGGTGTCTTCTCTGGAATTCCTGAAATAACACTGCAGTAGAAGACAAACACACACACACACACACACACACACACACACACCAAGCATGACACTTAACACGCGCTCTACAAACAACGACTCTATATAGCTGCAGGACACTTGTTCCTGACTCTGAACTCACTCACCGTGCAGCCAGAGACCTGGCTGTGAGTGCCGTCTCTGTCGTGGTCATAATGGATGCTCCCGTTGTTCACCATGGCGGAGATATACGGGTGGTCGTGCTGCAATGTGTCACATGTGTCTATAACACATGTACATGCTCGCTCTCTCTCCACTTGGACATAATTAATTAGGTCATTTCTTATTATGTTACTCTTCACCTGAACTCACACCGTCTGTCCCACTGTCTGTCCCACTGTCTGTCCCACTGTCTGTCCCACTGTCTGTCCCACGGTCTGTCCCACTGTCTGTCCCACGGTCTTTACCTCACCATTGGCATGCCACCCACCCACCCACACACACACACACACTCTGGATCTTGCCACTCACTCCTCATTCTGACTCCCAGTTCATTATCAATCCTCCAATTGTAATACTTTATTCACTGCTAAATTTATAATTCTAGTTCAACCGCATATTCATAGCATTCTGCCAGAACCTAGCATTCTACCAGAACCTAGCATTCTGCCAGAACCTAGCATTCTACCAGAACCTAGCATTCTACCAGAACCTAGCACTCTGCCAGAACCTAGCATTCTACCAGAACCTAGCATTCTGCCAGAACCTAGCCTTCTACCAGAACCTAGCATTCTACCAGAACCTAATACTCTGCCAGAACCTAGCCTTCTACCAGAACCTAGCCTTCTACCAGAACCTAGCCTTCTACCAGAACCTAGCCTTATACCAGAACCTAGCATTCTACCAGAATCTAGCCTTCTACCAGAACCTAGCATTCTACCAGAACCTAATACTCTGCCAGAACCTAGCCTTCTACCAGAACCTAGCCTTCTACCAGAACCTAGCCTTCTACCAGAACCTAGCCTTATACCAGAACCTAGCATTCTACCAGAATCTAGCCTTCTACCAGAACCTAGCATTCTACCAGAACCTAGCCTTCTACCAGAACCTAGCCTTCTACCAGAACCTAGCATTCTACCAGAACCTAGCATTCTACCAGAACCTAGCACTCTGCCAGAACCTAGCATTCTACCAGAACCTAGCATTCTGCCAGAACCTAGCCTTCTACCAGAACCTAGCATTCTACCAGAACCTAATACTCTGCCAGAACCTAGCCTTCTACCAGAACCTAGCCTTCTACCAGAACCTAGCCTTCTACCAGAACCTAGCCTTCTACCAGAACCTAGCATTCTACCAGAGCCTAGCCTTCTACCAGAACCTAGCATTCTACCAGAACCTAGCCTTCTACCAGAGCCTAGCCTTCTACCAGAACCTAGCATTCTACCAGAACCTAGCATTCTCTACCAGAACCTAGCATTCTACCAGAACCTAGCCTTCTACCAGAGCCTAGCCTTCTACCAGAACCTAGCATTCTACCAGAACCTAGCATTCTACCAGAACCTAGCACTCTGCCAGAACCTAGCATTCTACCAGAACCTAGCATTCTGCCAAACCTAGCCTTCTACCAGAACCTAGCATTCTGCCAGAACCTAGCATTCTGCCAGAACCTAGCATTCTGCCAGAACCTAGCATTCTACCAGAACCTAGCATTTCTACCAGAACCTAGCATTCTGCCAGAACCTAGCATTCTGCCAGAACCTAGCATTCTGCCAGAACCTAGCATTCTGCCAGAACCTAGCATTCTGCCAGAACCTAGCATTCTGCCAGAACCTAGCATTCTGCCAGAACCTAGCATTCTACCAGAACCTAGCATTCTACCAGAACCTAGCATTCTGCATCCTAAGTATGTGCTCACACCATCTGCTTCCGTGTAATCTAAAATGCTCCAGAAATAACTGTCTTGCTCTGCACGCTCACATTAGCTTAGCTTCAACCACGTCGTTGAGCTATGCCCTAAGGCATCACTGCGACACTGAGGGATAGCCTCTGGATCTCTACTTCCTTGGCTGATGGTACCTGACCAGGTTTACTTAACTAGAACACGTACTAACAAATTAGAGTAACTGATTGAGACAGTCAGTTACTATCACATGCTCATACATCTAGATGAAACATAACTCCCATAAAAGTGACAATGGGCACAATAAATGGTAAGGTATCTCTGAGAGAAGGGCATTGATTAGAGCAGCAGAAACTAACTTCACATGAAGAGAAAAAGTCACACCACAGATGAAAGCTTCACCCGAAAAAAATCAAGACTGCCAAACCAGAAACTAAGAGACTTCCTACAAGCTATAAATTAACAACCCCCACCAACAAACCACATGTACATGACTAGTTTGATTTCACTTCTTTGTGAAGCACTAGTTGGTAAACTCACACTGTGTTCTCCATTGTGATTACTGTAAGTATCAAAGAAGACGGCCAGTCCAGCGAAATAGTCCCTGCTACCAAACACTGGACCCAGCTCTCCCAATTCCTTGGCATACCAGAAAGCAAATCCATCCCCAAACAAGCTCTTTCCTTGTCCATGAACTTGGAAATGTAGTACGACCTCCCAGTTGTGCATGTATACCGGCTAATTCCAAAGTAACAACAATAAACAAAAACAACAACTGAATAACAAACACAATACATGTATATACTATCTATAGGATAACACCCGCCATCACTGACCACAGTGTTCCATATGATGCCTTTCTTGCTCTGTCTGTCCGGAGTTAAGCGAACATAGTTGCTGGATACCACAGTGCTACCACCAAACTTCCAGTATGGCACATCCATTCCACTACCTGGGGCAAGCAACACAAGTCATAGGAGGTAACTAAGGTGGTTCAGTTGACTTGCACAATCCATATCCATTAAACTGACCATGATAAGGTTGGATTAAAGAGTGGTCCCTTCTAAAGTAGCCTTCTTCTTCCACATAAGCTTCGTCAAAGCCATAAGAAGAACTGCATAGATACTGAATGAATACAAACAAGACGATACTAACTGATAAACGGCCCATAACGACTATATACAGAAGAGATAAAAATGCCAGGCCTCGAGTCTAAAGCATCCAAAGTACAATGTATACACTAGTTGCGGTTAATGAAAATTGGTAAAGGGTTGATACTAGGTTGCCCTTTGACCTTTAATCAGAGACAGTAATGTTGACATTTTTTTAGTCAACTTCAATGGATGATAATCAAAGAAAAGAGGTCCGAGATCTGTTGGAACAGTTAACACATTCAGGATCCTCATCTCTAGACCAAGTTAAGATGAAAGAAGTCAAGAATTTTTGCAGGTATGCTGGACCATATAATCTGCTAAATAAATTTACAATATATCTGATTATTCCAGACAATCAGACAGCAATATGAGAGAGGTTTACAGGTTAGTCATGAAGTACCTGTCTAAGAAACATGCTCAAGTGCGCTTGTCTTCTTTTCAAGTCCTTAATGAACTATTTCAGCGATCGAACCAGTTCAGGGAGCACACCCTAGCTGATTTCAAAACATTAGCTTCCTTGGTGACTGGCACAGACAATTCTCATCCTTTACCTCTTCCCAAGGAAGCAGCTGTACAGCTGAAAAAGGAAAGCCTTTTGGCTATTAGGGAGTGGAACCAAAAGTTTGGCTCCGGATATCCAGAATTAAGACTTGGTTTCAATTATTTAAAGTTCAACAGGAAGGTTTGTGAGTTCTACAATCATTGTTTTTACTTGTACCATATCTACACTTTGGAGTAGGGAGATTAAAAAATGTTTTTATGGATAACATACACTACTACAAAAATGTACAATAATACATTTTATTACATGAGTCATTTTATTACAATTTTACTAAGTTGCTAAGGTAAGCTGTGTTCCTTGTATGTGTGTGTGATTATGCAAGTGCTTAATGTGTGTGTGTGTGTGTGTAGGTTGACTTTGATGGACTGGTAGCACACAGTCAAGCTGAGAGGAGGCGTAGAGAGCTAAGAGATGATCGCAGGAGGGCGATTCTTCAGCAAAGGATCCAGGAAGTCAAATTAGAAATGGAGGAATTGAAAAAAGAGGTGGGTTCCTGTTTGACCGAGATGGAGGCGTGTTTCAACTTGCTACTGCCACGGTTTGACCTGCCGGATATCTACCAATCTCAGCAAGGAGGAGGAAGAAGTGATGGCGAGCAGCTGTTGGGTGATGTGGCTGCCAGGGAACAGGATGGAAGTCTTCCTGCAGCCAAAAGGAGAAGGACAACTGTGTCGAGTTCTTGTTCGTTTGTGTCTCTGGAAAGTGATCAAACTAGTTTGAGTGACAATGAGGAGGGAGTGGAGGAGAGAGATGAAACATCTGCTGTAGAATTAGGTAGTAAAACAGAGGTTGTTGAAGATGCTAGAGACAGTGAACAATTGGGAGAACTAGAGAGTGAAAGATTTGAAAATAATACAATAATGTCAAGCGAAGCTGGCCAATCAACTAGTGAATTGTCTGGTAAAGGGTTTCAAAATAGCAAACCTCAAGTAATTGCAGCCTCTCATTGTGCAGCGTCAGCCAAGCTATCTCCAGGAGGAAAAGGTGAAGATTTGGACTCAGACTCTGACGAAGAGTGGGAGGATGTACCTCCTGACATTGACCCCATAGGCAGGGAAACCGGGGGGGACTTGCAGGAGCATGGTATGTTCGCACGAGGGTTGACGGTGCCCGTGATGATAGGCCCCAGGATTGAGATAGAAGAGACTGAAGACAACAGCTACATTTTATCTTCTCTCAGAGAGAACAGGCAACTCTTACTGGTACACTTCATGCCCTCCCTTGGCAGGTGCTTGGAGGTATGCGTGTGGGTGGGAGGGTGATGATATGGTGGGCATGGTTCCAATAATGTGCTGTATACTATCATAAATTAATTAATTTGCAATAGTCATATTCAACCCATGACAGACACGGCATGATGAAGTGATCAAAATTTTAATGCATTAACTAACTCAATAATACTAAGAGCTACTTCAATAATTTGACATTTTACAGGTCAACTAGCCCCTGAGGTAATGAGGTCTGTACCAATTACAGATGTCCATTATTACAGGGGCGGTCATTAGACAGGCTGTCTGAGAATATAAGGAAGTAGTGTTAAGATATCTACAATAAAGTAGTGGTTCCTTCTTGATTCTCCTTCTACCTCCTCCTCCTCCTCATAACCTAGACTAATTTTTGTTTGCTAGGTTAAGAAGACATGTCATTGGTCAGGTAAAGGGTCACAAGAACCATTAGCCATAATCATTGTCTGAGTTTACATGCTCGTTTAGTAGGAGGTCACCTACTATTATTCAAAACACGTATCAGTAGTTTTTGGAAAGGGTGTCATTATTTGTTTGTGTACATGTGTATGTGTGTGTGTGTGATCAGTGGATGAGCAAGGCAGGAGAAGAGGCCAGTGTGTTGGCAGCCATTGACCTCAAATCTTCAATCCGCTCGGCTTTGTCCAAGTACGACAGACTCAATATCTCCACCCATCACATTGAGCCCAAATCTGCCACGCCCCCTCTGCAAGACAATCGTGCAGCGAAGGGGTCAGCCCCTGTAGCCACAGGCACACAATGGAAGTTTGGTTCCGACATCAAAGGGCAAGATGTGTTGGATCCTAATGCCGAACTAGACCCCACTACTGCACATGCTCAGTTGGCAAAGTTGAAGAGAAAGCAGCAGAAGTCACAGTAAGTGAAATGGTTCTCCAGAGAGTGTGCGTTCGTGTCAGACCAGACTAATTGCTGCAGGTGAATACACGTACAGAAATTCTGTGCACAAATTGTTCAGCCCCTCCCCTTTCCTTCCCAATCTCCTCTGGGGCATACCCATAGCACAGTGTATGTTTGTTTATATATAACAACAGTTTCCGTGTTACCTTGTCTGGAATCTTACCAGAGCTAGCCCCCCCCCCCCCCCCCCCCCAAGCACTAAATTCCTAGACCCCTCCCCACCCCATCCTCCCTGTCTACCTGTGATCTCAGTAATGGTGTGTACAACAAGACTTTGCTGAATGGAGGTTGTTTCGCAGAGTGTGTTCAGACATGCGGCAAGAAAGACGGAACTTTGCTTTGATTTTGTCTGAAGAATGCATTGAAATGACGTCGTGTTTTTCGATCTCTAATTACCTCACAGATGAGTTTTAAGATGTATGTGCACTAATTACTTCCCAGGCAAAGCTCAAGAGCTTCGTTAATAATTCAATGTCAACACTGGCTTTGAGGGAGTGCTGTTTAACTGGGTGTGGTTGAGCATTCAAGTGGGTGTGGTCAATGTTCAGTCGCCCTCATTGATTGGTTCTTCTAAATGCAGGGGCCGCCCAGCTGTTGATGCCACATCTTTGCAGACTAGGGGCGAGGCTTCGTCATCTGGCCAAGACGATCTGCCGGATAAGCGTAAGAGTGACGATCTGAAGTCGCAGGCTCCGGTGGTCCCTTTTGACATGGACCTGTACCACTGGGAGGAGCCCTCCAATACAGTGGAACCTCGCACTCTAGCACCGTAAGAAACCTTCTGTGTTCATGTAGGACTCTATGTATCTAGTTCTGTTGGAAACCTTATGTTTATCTAGTTCTGTTGGAAACCTTATGTTTATCTAGTTCTGTTGGAAACCTTATGTTTATCTAGTTCTAAAGGTTTGCAATGTACTGTATTCTGTATCTGCTGCCATTTGGGACTCCTTTTTACTTTCATGCAGTTTCTCTTTACTAACTTATTAAATGAACAAGTTTAAAAAATGTAACTATAAGGCAAGAGATGAGCTGCTACCAACACTACATCATATTAGTTTTTCCCCTTTCCTTGGATGACTGTATTACTCCATTTAATTGAATATTAAGAAGTTTCTCATCCTGACACCAGGCTTGTTTCCACAGCTGTAACCTCACACTCGGGCCTGAGGTAGCTCATATTTTTGAGGATATCATTTGCACACAAAGCATTACTTCTGTAAACACCCCTGCACATTGCATTGGCGCCCAGGGGCTTTAACCATGATCCCAATGCTGGTGTTTTTCTTTCTGTGTGTGGCTGATTGTGTTTTATAGAATAGGGTCTCTCCATCGGTTCTGGGCCGAGGAGAAGGAGGTGATGATATCTCAGGTATGATGGTTTGTTACCTAAGATTAGAGATGGGGCAATGGTGGGACATTATCCTTCTTAATGGTTTGTTTGCATTCTTACTTCGGTATGCTGTTAGTTATTGTTGTGACTGGTGGACACTTACTTGGTGCTTTAGGATGAACAGGACAGACTAAAGTGCCGCACCATATCTTTCCCCGGTAGATTCCAGCCCATCACTAAGTCCTGCCATGCTCTTCTACCCAGTGGCAAGCTCTGTCCACGCAAGGATCGTTTTAAGGTGCGTGATGTGGCGTGCATGTGACATAGGTCAGTGATCATTCCCCCCCCCCCCCCCCCCTTACACAGGAAAATGCCTTGAGATCCCAATGTTTTAGTGTGACTTGCAGGTAGCTTAGTTTGTGTGTTAGTGTAAGCGTGTGTGTATGTATGTGTGTTAGTGTAAGCGTGTGTGTATGTATGTGTGTTAGTGTCCATTCCATGGCACCATTATTCCGAGGGATCATCGTGGGAATCCTGTGCACAAAGAGGAAGCAGTCCATGGAGGAAGTGAACACGGAGACTCCGCCCTCTCTCTAGGTGATCCCTTGTGGCAGGATAGAGAGCTGCAAGAGGATATTATGGCTGCTACTGGACTGAACCTTCAGGTCAACAAGGGTGAGAAGAAGAAAGGAAAAGGTAAAGTTGTTGTTCTTGTTATTCTTCTGAAATAAATTCAAATTTTGTTGACTAGGCGTGTTGTTGTTGTTGTTGTTTTTCCCTGCATTTGTTTTTATCAGCTTAAATTCTGATCAGTCATTATCTTTCGTTTTAAAGGTTTGGCCGAATTTGTTCTATGAATGAATATATTTTTGTTGCCATTTGAGTAGGCAAAAAGAAAGCTGCCGCCAAGTACCCGGGCTTGACTGATCTGTCCACTCTCACTAGCAATCCCAGGCAGAGACTTGAGAGAAAAATATTGGGAAAACGTGCTTTAAAAAGAATCGCAGAAGAAGTTGACAAGAAGGCAGCGAAAAAATTTGATGACAAATTTGGAAACAATTTTAATTATGCATTAAACAACTGAGACCACACAGAATCAGTAGATGTTAGTGAAGTTCAGCAGTGAGCATGTGCAGAATAAATTACATGTGCTATCAAAAGTTTCAATTGTTTTTATCCCTGTTATTAGAAATTGATTATTTATGAACACAAAATGGTTGGTGGGTGGGTAAAGGTTGTCAAACCATTGTTCTCTGAGCCTTCTTAGCTCTCACTTCAGCAATGTGCTTCTTGATGTCATCTTCCACGCTACTCCTTCTCTGCATGTTTTCTGTCATCAACGGAGAAGGAGATTTCTCTTTTCTTCTGGTCCCACTCCTAAATTTGAAGTCAGCCAAACTCAAGGAAGACCTTCTTCTCGGCTGAGGGGACTTACTGGGAGAAGACAGAGGTGATGTTGCATTCTTGCCAGTTGCTGGGTCCAGTCTGGTATCGGCCAGTGAAGCAGCTGTGATGAATACAGCAGAATAGTCAGGTGTTACTAACAGATGTTGTGAGCTTATCAACATGATCTATCTGTTGACAATAACTGGCTTAACATGTCGGGCAACTTCAGACTACATATGGCTATTGTGGGGAAGGCCATCAACAAAACAAAGTGACATCATTTGACACAGGATGAGTACATGCATCTATCACTAGATACACTCCTCACTCCCCACCATATTGTGGTCTGAATTGGGAGGGAGGGAGGGGGGGGTTTTATTTTTGACTGAGAAAAACGTAAAATGTTTACTAAAGTCAATTCTAATTTATCACTTGCTATATTTCTGGTCAGTCTTTTTATGCTACTCTCTACTACAATTCACTAGCAACTTGTATAACAGAGTTCAACCACACACTAAAACTATAGAGTTGAGTCAACTCGGAAATTTAAAATTGTTAGTCATTGGAGATATAAGCATCTAAAAATATGTAAAGGATGAAATTAACATTTGACTGTATTATCCCTAAATCAAGCCATTTTAGAGTTGTAGTGCACTTTATTGAATGGCTGGTGTAGATTACTAGGCCTCGATTGAGTTACATTACTACTCTGTTCTGTTTTTGTTTATTCATTTTGTTCATTAGTTATGGCTAGTTGTGATTGAAGTTGCCAAGGCTGCAATCGTTCTGATGAAAAAATGTACTGAAAAATGCTCTCAGCCCTACCTTTACCAATCCCCGATATTGAGTACTTCATGGAACTCGTGCTTTTACTAAACTGATGTTAGTTTCTTCAAACATAATATCTGTTTCACAAGATGTGACTATCTACAGGAAAATTGTGCAAAACACGACCCTCGTCAAAATTATATTTTTGTGCACTTACACATTAGTCAGCATCCACATACGCATTGAGCTCAACCTGACCATTGCAATCTTTTACACATTTTTAGAAGTAAATTGATCTTTTCCTGGCTTCACTTACTAAATAATTCCTTCTCTATTTCATTTTTTTTTAATTGTCTCAAGTCAAATATTGTTGATGACAACTCAACAAAACTGTTTACTACAAATAGTTCAATATTGTTATTATATAGTCCCTATTTCTGTGTATTTACCTCTCTTTAATACACCAGGCTGTTGGGTGTCTTCATCTTCCTCCTTGTTCAGATTCTCAAAAAAGTTCCTCAAGCGGCTGACACTGGGGAGAACCTTGGGCACGCTTGACACAGACTGGAGGTGTGGCCCTCCCTCTTCCGTGATCCCATTGGTGCGGGTGTAGCCAGAAGGAAGAGTCCAGGCCCCATAGGAGTTCATGCTTTGAATGGACGCTCCAAACATCCGCCCATTCCCTAGTAGGCCATACTGAGCGCTAGTTGAGTCCAGCTGGGATTCACTGGTGCAGCGATGCTGGAGTTTGGAATGCACAGGACTCACGCTGTCACTCTTACGCCCTTTGCTAGAACGACTTTTCTGTAAATCTACACAGAGAAAGGCATCGCAGCTAGTTAGAGACCTATCGAGCTACCATGCAAGCACACCCACAACCTCTAACGTTTGCATACACAGAAAAACTGATTCACCTACCTCAAACCGATTCACCTACCTCAAACTGATTCACCTACCTCAAACTGATTCACCTACCTCAAACTGATTCACCTACCTCAAACTGATTCACCTACCTCAAACTGATTCACCTACCTCAAACTGATTCACCTACCTCAAACTGATTAACCTACCTCGAACTGATTCACCTACCTCAAAACTGATTCACCTACCTCGAACTGATTCACCTACCTCAAACTGATTCACCTACCTCAAACTGATTAACCTACCTCGAACTGATTCACCTACCTCAAAACTGATTCACCTACCTCGAACTGATTCACCTACCTCAAAACTGATTCACCTACCTCGAACTGATTCACCTACCTCAAACTGATTCACCTACCTCAAACTGATTCACCTACCTCGAACTGATTCACCTACCTCAAACTGATTCACCTACCTCAAACTGATTCACCTACCTCGAACTGATTCACCTACCTCAAACTGATTCACCTACCTCTGAACTGATTCACCTACCTCAAACTGATTCACCTACCTCGAACTGATTCACCTACCTCGATTCACCTACCTCAAACTGATTCACCTACCTCAAACTGATTCACCTACCTCAAACTGATTCACCTACCTCGAACTGATTCACCTACCTCAAACTGATTCACCTACCTCAAACTGATTCACCTACCTCAAACTGATTCACCTACCTCGAACTGATTCACCTACCTCAAACTGATTCACCTACCTCAAACTGATTCACCTACCTCGAACTGATTCACCTACCTCGAACTAATTCACCTACCTCAAACTGATTCACCTACCTCAAACTGATTCACCTACCTCAAACTGATTCACCTACCTCAAACTGATTCACCTACCTCAAACTGATTCACCTACCTCAAACTGATTCACCTACCTCGAATCTGGTGAGTTCTCTTTTTTGCCACTGCACTCGGAAGAGCTTTGGATGCTCCTTTCTACAACAGCATAAAAAGTATCAGTCCTCATGAATTTCATCAATTTCAACACAGATGATTTTGTGACCACACAAAGAAACTGAATATCCGACCTATACACTGACTGTAATGACAGAGAACAGTGGAGCTCACTCACAGAGGAAGCCAAATTCAGCTTAGGCAAAAATTGAACTTTTAATGACAATACTTACAGCAATGATTACACTTGGCCATCCAATCACATGTACATGTACCATGTTACAGTACACCCACTGTCATGGGTGTGCACTGACAGATCTCACATGAAATATGACATACACATACAGACTCATTGCCTGGCATACATCAACTTACAGGTTTAGTGAAAGATGTATTGATTTGTTCAGCTACTGCAGCCATTTTATCCAGAGCAGCCTGGGGTGAAGGAGAACAGGAGAGAGAGAGAGAGAGGAAGTGAGTGAGAGAGGGGGAGTTAGAAGGAATTGCCAAATCACAAAATACAAATAAAGAGCTGATTTATTTGTTTACTGTAAACACACGAGGCCTTCACAACACAAACAATCCAATGCTGGCCAGAGACCATTAGCTGTGGACTGGTTGTCTCACTCATTCATGCTCGGGTGTGAGCTGCAGAGACCATTAGCTGTGGACTGGTTGTCTCACTCATTCATGCTCGGGTGTGAGCTGCAGAGGAATGCTGTCTGTCATGTGGGCATGTGCACATTCTGTACCCATAAGCCTCGCCCTGCCATGTTCAATGCAACCAGCTGATTGGTAGCCATTAGCATACCTAATAACAACCAGCCCACACTATGGAGGCTGGCCAAACCATTTCTGAACACAAATATTTTATTTATTTGTTTATTTATTCATTTATTTATTTACTTGTTATTTTATTTTTATTTTTTTGGACAAAATTTCAAACAGAATCATAATTTTCAAAAACATTAGTTAAAAACAAGAAGATCAAAAACAAGCTCTTGTGTGTCCTCATGTGAGTTGACCCCGCCTCCCACTCTATATCAGTTTGTATGGCCAGCTTGGCAGGTCAGTTGACTGACTATGTAATCCTAACAATAACAGGAGAAAGTGTCTTTCAACAAAACTTCAACTCAACCGATTCTTGTTTAAGATCAGTGACCATATCTTATTACACATACACACACACACACACACATTCACACTCACCATGATTGCAGGGCGGTGGGAGTGGTCAGGGTCAAAGTTTTTGAGAAGTTCATCTAAGAGTAGGCGATACTTGAGGATTCTCTGGACGGGTTTGATGAGTTGTGAGCTGAGAGGTAAGGAGTGGCCAACGTTTCTCTGACATTGCTGGACAAACAAATACAAATTCAGAATTAGATGGGGGGGGGGGGTATATTGGCTGGATGCAGAAAATATTATATAGCGCAGTTAATTATGTCTTGGAAGAGTGTCAGCATCAAACAAACTTTTTCCAGGAATTTTTCACAACCTTTTAGTTAGCCCCGACTCAATTGCTCTGTTGGATTACAAACTGGCTCCCAGACAAGGCCGACTTTCTGCTTTGACCCTTATAAAGTAAATTCACAATGTGCCACCTGGATCACGAAAGGTGTAAAGAGACAAGGATGAGCCAACTCAATGACTGGACAAGATGATAATGACTTAGTGAACAAGAGTAACACGTTTCCATATTCAATGAGATTTAATACTACCTACCATTCTTTCTCTTTATTTGGCTCAGCTATTTCATCATATAATGTGGATACACATTCATTCACTATGAAACTTCTCCACTATGCAATAGCTACTCAAAGCAAGCCAGAGGTTCAGTAAATAAATAGGTTTAACAAACTAAAGAGCTGCAGGGTAAACATCTGTCCATTTCAATTCCCAAATGTGCACTCCATTTACAGTGTTTAATGTGCAGCACATATAGCTATGCCTCTGTCCATTTACACAGTGTTTAATGTGCAGCACATATAGCTATGCCTCTGTTCATTTACAGTGTTTAATGTGCAGCACATATAGCTATGCCTCTGTTCATTTACACAGTGTTTAATGCGCAGCACATATAGCTATGCCACAGTGTTTAATGTGCAGCACATATAGCTATGCCTCTGTCCATTTACACAGTGTTTAATGTGCAGCACATATAGCTATGCCTCTGTCCATTTACACAGTGTTTAATGTGCAGCACATATAGCTATGCCTCTGTTCATTTACAGTGTTTAATGTGCAGCACATATAGCTATGCCTCTGTTCATTTACACAGTGTTTAATGCGCAGCACATATAGCTATGCCACAGTGTTTAATGTGCAGCACATATAGCTATGCCTCTGTCCATTTACACAGTGTTTAATGTGCAGCACATATAGCTATGCCTCTGTCCATTTACACAGTGTTTAATGTGCAGCACATATAGCTATGCCTCTGTTCATTTACAGTGTTTAATGTGCAGCACATATAGCTATGCCTCTGTCCAGTGTTTAATGTGCAGCACATATAGCTATGCCTCTGTCCAGTGTTTAATGTGCAGCACATATAGCTATGCCTCTGTCCAGTGTTTGATGTGCAGCACATATAGCTATGCCTCTGTCCAGTGTTTAATGTGCAGCACATATAGCTATGCCTCTGTCCATTTACACAGTGTTTAATGTGCAGCACATATAGCTATGCCTCTGTTCATTTACACAGTGTTTAATGTGCAGCACATATAGCTATGCCTCTGTTCATTTACAGTGTTTAATGTGCAGCACATATAGCTATGCCTCTGTCCAGTGTTTAATGTGCAGCACATATAGCTATGCCTCTGTCCAGTGTTTGATGTGCAGCACATATAGCTATGCCTCTGTCCAGTGTTTAATGTGCAGCACATATAGCTATGCCTCTGTCCATTTACACAGTGTTTAATGTGCAGCACATATAGCTATGCCTCTGTTCATTTACACAGTGTTTAATGTGCAGCACATATAGCTATGCCTCTGTCCAGTGTTTGATGTGCAGCACATATAGCTATGCCTCTGTCCAGTGTTTGATGTGCAGCACATAGCTATGCCTCTGTCAATGGAAGCACAGACAGCTGAACAAAATGATGTTGTAATTAAGTGAAAGTTTACCTCCTCACAACCAAACACACAAACTTCACAGTCACTTTGCACACAACTAAACAACACTCAACACTAATCCAAAGTAATTAATTAAATTAAACAGTGTTAATTTAGTTTGTGCAATGCTAATGACAGCATAAGCCGTGTTAATTGGGAGTCACGGGTAATTTTGAAAGCAGTGTGAGTTCCATGGCAGCCATGAGTATGGGAGTGGATAATCACATGATCTACACATCTCTATGAGGACATATCCAAACTGATACACCCACTCCAATCACCCCACCCCCTCAATGATATATCAGTACCCTCTGGCTATTGTCCAAGCATTCTGACAATGTCCATTCTCCATATTAGCACAAACAGAGTTGTCTATAGATCTCTTCAGAACAGAAAGTGCAAAACACTCACTCACTCACACTGACCATTTGTAAACATCATCCACGCCCAACAGGCCAATTCAAGATGGATGACTATAACCAATGGTCACTCTGTGTCTACTTCAATAACGTCTAATTGATCAATAGTTACAGCAAAGGTGGACACGAGATTTCAACATGGCTGCTGTGGTGGTCTGACACTTACTTCAATGAACTCCTTCAGAGCCAGGTTCTCTGCCAGTGACTTTTCCAGACACTCGTTGCCCTGGGAGTAGCTCGTGCAGTAGACAGTGTAGAGGGACAGGAAGTCAAAGCGGAGGAAGCAAGAAGCAAAGTCACATGGAGACATGCATGTCTCTTGCAAACACTCCATGAGCTCACTGCAAACAAAACAATACCAATAGACTAGTAAGAACTAATATAATAATAATAATAATAATAATAATAATAATAATAATAATAATAATAATAATAATAGCTTGGATAAAAACTTCCTAGAAGGTTGGACACTATCAAATGAGTAGGTAAGAATATAGCATTTAAGATTTTTATGCAATTTAACAATTCACAACGGCCACCATCAGTATGTGTATGATAGTTTTGGTGAAGTTAAATAATGGTACAACTAAACTGTTCATGTGACAAAGTTATCGCATAAAATGTTAGCTAACGTCTACACTTCTATCAAGCAGTCAGAAAGTAAAGGCAATAAGCCAGAAGCCCTATTAGCCAGGACTCTGAACATCATCTCACTCATCTACTACTTTAATTAGTCTACAAGTGCTTGACGAAATAGCCTACTTAGCTATAATTTTTTTTTTGTCTAATGTAAATATTTTTTTTATAGTAGGACTTCCGTTGAACACATTGGGACCGAGAGGTGTCCGGATAACTATTACAAAATGTATTACAAAGCACTAATAATATAAGGGTGTGGTCAGAAGTTAACTGAAGTGTTCGGATAACTGAAGTTTAGTTAGCTCTGTCAGAGCAACAAGTTTCTTGAGAGCACTATCCTTTAAATACTGATGACGGTCATTGTAAAATGGTTGAAATGTTTGAGAGAGTTGCACACACAACTTTAATATAATATTATTGACTCACATGTGACTGTGGTGGATCTTCACTACATTGCTGAAGACTATCTTTATGAAGTTAGGACTCTCTCCAGAGTTCAACAAGTGACTGTACAGAGGGCATAGGTAACCCTAACACACACACACACACACACACACACACACACACACACACACACACCGAGCAAATCGTGTCATTAATAGGCCTATACTTATGAAAAACTTGCTGTTGGTACAGCCATTACTGTAGATAATGCAGCGTACCAAGTGAACACAATGCCAGAGGCAACAGTGATTATTAGAAGTAGAAGATGTGACTACGAACCTTAACAATGTCGCTCAGCGAGCTGACATATGCAATCTCAGTCTGTAAAATTTCTCGAACCACAAAGCGGCACTTCACTGGCCAAACTTCTCCTATCTTTTCATCAACATCAAAACTAAAAGAGCAAACAAGAAAGAGAAAGAGAGACAAAAATAATGCAACAGCTCACACACAAATATGAAAGCAAGTTCTAACTTCTGAGGACAAACACACCATTGTATCCATCTGCTGAGCCACTTCATAGTGACACTTCACTGATTTCAGAGATTGAGTAGATGTCTGACTGTTTTGACAACAGCTATCAGTACTAAATTGGGACATGCAAAAGCTCATACATATGTATAAACCAATTCTCCTGTCCTAATTTCTGGGGAAAATTGTTCTTTTATGTTTCCATTTATCAGTTCAAACTCCCAAAACATTACGTTTTGAAAACTTTTGTTTCCCATTGGGACTGTTGGTATAAAACTGAAATAACACAGTTGGTGTGTAGACCCTGGATAGCAGTACCAAAGACAGAGGGGGAAAAAACAACAAAAAACAACAAAAAAAAAACAACAAAACACAACACATCTTGCCTTATCAAATGATCCATATCCTTTGTGTAGAGAATAGACTGGGTGAAATCATTAGCTGGAGGGGACAGTATGGTATCATCAGACATTGATGAAGAAGAGTGGTCACTTGATTCAGTGCTCAGCACAGAATCTCTAGCTCTAGGATGCAAGGTGTTTCTTCTACTCTGGTAACCATTTGTCCTGTGAGTTGGAGACTTTATTGAGCCTCCTCTCAATGTGCCTCCCTTTACACTGCCATTGGCCTGCTTGTGTTGCTTAGATGATTTCTTGCTCATAGCAACTGATGATGTACGAAATAAATGGGCCATAAACTACAGATGTCGCGCGACTACACTTCGCAGGAGACGGACACTTCGTACCGGCAGTTGCGAGTCTAGGCTACCCGAAGAAAATATGAACTTAGCAATAATTACTCAAGATACCAAGAGAAAATATAGCTAGTTGTATAAATTTATGGTTCACTAGCCAATCAACAAACAGCACTCTAAAGTTTTACATATCAAGTACCATAGCAGGCGGAGAAACTCGGGACTTTTTATATAGCGAGTACGACGGGCATGCGCAGTAAATTGGATGTGCAAGCTCACATAAGCTATAATTGGACAACAATGATGAGTATAAAAATGTTTTTATTAAATACTTGGACAGACTAAGAGTCTGAATCACTGTTAGAGCTATCAGAATCTAAACCAGAACAACTGGAAATGGAGCAACTACTTGAGCTAGCTGAGGATGAATTGCATGTTTGACAACATTCTGAACAGGTACACGAACACTCAGACAAAAAACTACTGGAGCATTCAGACCCAGAGGAATCTTCATCATCTGACAATTCTTCATCACTCGATGAAGAGTCAGCTAAAGAAGAGACACTTGGCGCAACGGGAACCCCACTGGCGAAGATGATGGTCCACTCTACGTATTTCACACGCAGCAGCAACTTAGTGGCCTCCACATCCACCACATCCGAGCACAGCTGCAACAGCAGCACCATCGAATCTGAAAGATAGTTAAATTCTTTTCCAGGAGTTCTGGAATGTTCCGTCTCGGGTGTGGCTAAATATCGGCTCCAAGGACCACTACCATCATCACCACTTTCGAGGGCGTCCAGGGGTACTCGACGAGGAACAAAGCTATCCCAACTGTACATTTCCTCTTCCTGCTCTTCCTCCTCGTCCTCAGTCCTCTCACCTGTTCCAGCAGAGCTTCTCAGATTCCTTAAGTGCTGCCCAAATACAGCGGACACTTTGGCAAATCGCTGCGGGTTATAGAGACAATCTGGAGCATGCACAATATAGAGAGCTGAGAATATACTTCATGAAATGGATGCACTCACGTCTGCTGCCTTTGTCTTTCATTGGACGCACCTTAGGAAACAGATCTTTCCGACAGAAGTCCAGATAGTTCTTGTAGTCACTGACATACTGCAGGTCTCTGGACACAACAGGAGAAGGTATTTACGACACTCTAGTGAGGTAAAGGGAAGGTAAGGGATAGTTCTTGCCTTGCAGTGAGAGGAAAATTTTTGTCCAGATACTTGTGTTGAGCTCTGCAAAATACTGGCACCCAGTCTTCCCACAAATACAAGCTACTCCCATCTTCCTCTCCCCGATAAGTTGGTCTGTTGGCCATATCACTGTAAACAACAACAAAAACAAATAAACAACAAAAACAAATAAACAACAATACATACACAACAATACATTAAAAAAATCTGCACATCTGACTTATTATTTGTACACATTGCAGAATCCAGCAGTCGTAACGTAAACCAGCAACTTATACAATCATGGGGACAAGAGAGAGAGCTAAAGATCGATCTACAGGTAGACATTGAGGTCCTAAGAATGACAGGAGGACCACACAATAGACACACCCACCATGGCTGCCTTAGAAGGCGTGTCCAGTCAACTTACTACTCGTACTTGTCGTCCAGTCTATACATCAGCTTCATCAACACAATAATGACTGCCATACACTCTACATCCACACGCTTCGTGAAGGACACAACCTTGGTACGCAGCTGCTCTTCCTGGCAAGGGAGGTACACGGTGGAGAGGGTGCGGTCCAGCATGGAGTGGAAACACAGCGGGAGTGCCAGGCGATCCAGGAGGGTGTGGCACGTCCATTTCAAATCTATTGACGGTATTGGAGGCAGACCCAGTGACCGCCACAGGTGAAAGGAGCAAGAGTGAATACGCTTTGAGGTATATCGAAACTGAAAGTAGGCAGAAACAAGATTATTAATTAATAACTGAGTGTTTCTCAGAAGTGCCTCTAACTGGCGAACGTATGCACATACGTACGTACCCGGCCATACATCTGGAACACGTTAACTCCATTCATGTACTGCGATGGCAGGAGCATGTGCAGATTATGGAAGGGAATCTTATTGGTAGCAACCCACCTGACAGACAGATAGACAGACACTCACAACTTAAATTATCTTAATTAATTTAATTAATCTAGGGAAAATATATAATACATGGTCAACTAGAAGTAGCTTCCACTGTCATATCAATTCATTGATGCTCAATTGAGAACATCACATGTATCTGACTACCGCACAATAAGTGGCCACACCCACCTGGTGAGATCTGTGAGGAGGACATGTTGCTTTGAGAACAGAAGTGCCAGATAGATCATGGCCACGGTGAGTCTGATGGAGAGATAGCAGATGGACCCTCGCTTGGTCTTCTTGAAGTACCTGTGCAGCTTGTTGGCGTAAGAGGCAGCTCCGTTCCTACTGTCTTCACCATCGCTGCGGATGCCTAAACTATTCTTGGCTTCAAACAGCGAGGTGTCCCCGGCTAGGCTGGTGTCTACACCGTTATACCGTGGTTTCTTGACGTCGGGGCAAGAAGATGCGGAATGGGATTTGTCTCCCTCACCATCATCTCTTGTTCTCTTCAGGCCTCTTTTCTTTCTCAAGCGAGCTTGTGAGGGCTTACGACCTGCCAGAGTTCCAGTACAAGGTGGACCTTTAGCTCCCAATGAAGCTTCAAGTGACTGAGCAGAAGGAGCATGGGTGGAGTTTTTGTCTTGGAAAGCATACCCAAAGTGCCTCAGGTAAATAAGACTTAAATACCTCACAGTATCCTACAGAAGCGCACGTGTGCATATGCGTGTTTGTGTGTGTGTGTGTGTGTGTAGGAGAAAGAGAGAGGAGAGGTCAAGAGAATGGATGCAGGGTAAGTAAAAATTGGCAAGTCACTGGTGATATGCGCCATTTGACACACACACACACAAACACATGCAAACGGTCTCAGTGTATTGCCAAACACCATCTATGAGGGCTAGCCAATGGAATAAACACTTGTAATGAACAACGCCATCTATGTGCCCCACACTGAGGCTTGGCTTAGCTCCAGACTCCTGTAAGCTTCATCACCTTGGAGCGTATTTAGTCTAATCACCCACACAGAGTAAGAATGTAATACACCTCTGACGTCAACCTTCTCTCTCTCTCAACCATCAACAGTGACCGTATGTCAAAGGACACATGTTCTTGCAACTTTTTCCCACCTAGAAAATACTTCAAAAATTTAATTAAACCAACGGTGGCTTCATCTTGATGCCACGCCCATTAATTCACAGTCCTATTGCATTGTAGTATTCTGAACGTGTATACCGAAAATAGAGAGGGGATTAAACCAAAAACACGGGCCACTAAATGTGTCCAATTGAACATTCATCAAACAGTACATGTAGTTACAAGTTTCAACTTCCCACAGAGAAGTGAGCAATACGAGAGTCCCATCAGCAAACCACGAGTGTCTCTTACTTTCACTGATTCATCAAAGCCAAGCTCCATGAGAGCATCACACTGCAGCTTCAGCACCATCTGGATCTTCTCCACAAATGGAACCAGCGTTCGGTTTTTTGTAGCACCTGCAAAACAGAAACAGCAAAGAGGAAAGTATAATAGCCAAATTTGGAAAACGTCACTGGCAACCTGCTCTCTATTATGGAGTAATGGCTTGTGTGTTGCCCAAAATGGAGTTGTTAAAAAGAGAGTGAATGTATCACATCTGCAATAGTCTCACACCATTCCAAGTGCATTAAGATTGTACTCCATGTTTCAGCTTTGAAGGACAAGCCAAACAAACTAAACGGTGACACCATTATTGAGCTTTAATGCACACCCTTTCCCTAGTTCCATAGCAAAGTCTTCCTCATCCATCCTCAACCCATGTAGGATTTGTTTACTGGACGGATAGTGTTGACAGTGCTTAGACTGTTCATTTCCTGGTAAGGTGACACCCAGCCAGCCAGTATGGACATGCCATGTGTGTAAAAAACAACAACAACAACAACAACAACTGTCTGGCTTATTTATAGCTTGTAATACTATCACTTCTAAACACTATTCTGGCTGTTTTTGAAGGTTCTGTGGACTGATAGACTGACTGATATAGCTGTAACCCCCCCCCCCCCCCACACACACACACACACTCCTCTTATGTTCTCAGTTACTAACGGACACATTACCTCCTAACTAAGATGGATACCCTTTACCTTTATGTTAAACTCAACCTTAGTTGGGGGAGTTTGGAACTTGGGTGGATAGCAGTTACGAGAGAAACATTGTGTTTGGGTGCCTTATAAACCTTCCTACCTGTCACTTTCTTCTTAACTGTAGAGCTCTTGTAGGTCCTCACTGCGCCAGCGTGCTCTGTTTCTTCCGCAACTTCCTCCCTCACATCCTGTAGTAAACAAACACACAAACAAACAAACATGTTCATAGTGTGCAGTTAAAGAACACTCAAGTTAGTGCACAAAAGACAGCACTAATGGGCAAGAAATATTTTAATGTTTATGGAAGAATTGTTGCCTTCAAGACTCATGACACTAGTATAGAATTTGATGTATTCTTCATAAACAACAACGAGCGTGTCAGAGAGTCACTCCAAACAATGCGCTAATGCACTTCCAAGAATGGTCGCTACACAAATCCACGCAGGAGTAACTTTGAAGGAACAGACCACTGAAGCCATCTAACCTACAATAATCTGTTTGGGGGCATGTCCAAACTATTTTTGAAAATAAATTAACATCAATATGACGCTGGGGGGGAAGGGTTGGTTACGACATTAATGTTTGAGTGCAAAATCAGGACTGAATGCTGACTGGGCTGCTAAAGATGTCTATTTGCTGTGAGACCATCAAAGCGCTTTATATTTAGTGAAACTCGGAAATTTAAAGAGACTTGAAGTCCTGTTTCGTATACAATAATAGACTGAATGAACAACGATAAAAAATATAAACTTGGACACAGTGAAATTTTGATAACTATTGACAAAGAAAAAATTAATATTAAAACTATACAACAGGTAAAATGAATTAACAGTAAAGGAAAATACATACAGTCTCATCAGCTAGTCAGTGAAGATGGCTGATTCTTCCCATTAGGGTGGGCTACTCATCAGCTAGTCTGGACAGACCCGCTTTCATTAACATAAAAATGAAAAAGCTCAGACCAACTCATAGAACCTTATACATACTGTATATTCAAACAAACACTCTGTAGAGCAAAGCTACCAGGAAAGAAGAGGAATTGACAAAGTCACAGAACAATGGATAAGACTGACTCCTTGTAGTGTACAAAAAAATGTGCATTGGCATGTTGAGAGTGAGTCAGCACAGTAACTTCTTGAACGTATAAATTGAACAAGCGGTTTAGTGCTAATTGCTGCAAGCAATGAACAGCCAGTCATAAAACGAAAGGACAACCATCTCAGTTATCGTAAACCTCCTCCTATGAAACTGCAACACATCTGAATTACCAGAAAGAAAACACTTTTAATTGTTTACACCGACTTTCCCCATTACTAAGAAGTGGTAGGTAAAGGGTGGACTTTTATCCATTATGTAGGTTCTTAGTGACTGTTGTATTGGTGTGACTGTATGTCTCACTGGAACTAAGTTGCCATGACTACTGTTAGTGTGGGTGTGTCACAAACACAACCTGGAACTGAAATCTACCTTTACCAACTAACAAACTGCACTTTACTATAAAAATAGTAGATAAATTAACAAATCAATCAATAAAACAAGCAAACAAAAACATCACCATACAGAGTATGTTGGTGTTTGTTTAGCCTGATATTGTTTTACAGTACATATACACGAGTTGCAAGTGAGAGGAACCTCCCAACACAACAAGAAAAAGCACTTAGAAGAATGGTCACAGTCAAATGAAGCTAGGAGTAATTTCAAAGGACTAGACCATGAAAGATTATATAAAGTTGGGGGTGAAGGGTTAAGAATGCTAGCAGATGATGCCAATATATTGTTATGGAAGGACAGACTTGAAACAGAAGACTAAGATATTAAGAAAAATATAGGAGAACATTAATAAAGGACCACATTAATACAAGACTACAAACTTTAACTCCTTCATTCCTGGCTTGGGCAGACTGACTTATTTATTGTATGCGATATTTCTTACTTCCTCACACCTACTAGTAATTGGAGAATTATACAACTTAGTCATTCTTAGCTGAAAAAAAATTAATTTTCTTTGTTTTAACAGCCAATATATCTGGGATTCATACAGGGTTGTTGTTTTGTTTTTTTTGTTTGTTTGTTTGGGAGGATTTTGTATGAGTCACAAAACAGTTTAGCCACATGAAAATGGTAACGTCACGACTATGAAACAGATTATTAGATGAAAACTTAGACAAACTATTACAAATTGCTATTGAAGGACCAGAACTAGACAGTTATGATTTTGAAGAAGTGTTGGACGTTTTAAAATAAACTAGCAGTAAATTAAGCTATAGTTTTTCATACTTCTGATCTTCTTTTTTTTTCATAAAAATTTAAGTCAGGGTCCCAGGGCTCCCATACTCTGTATGAAACCCTGTATATAATAATTAAAACTGAAACTAACTCTTTGACTTTTTGCTCAAGTCTTCCTCAGGAGCAATGCGGTCAAACTCTCCGTGGTGATTTATAAACACAATGTAAACTGCAAGAGATCTGGCAAACATGCTTTCAGTGAACGCATCATAGGCAGCCAGCATCCTGGAATCCCCAAACCTATCTGAACATGCTTGGTAGCAATATCACCCCCATTGAGAAGAGGTAAGTAAAAGTTGTAGACAACCCATTAATAATCGTGAGTGTTAAAAGGAATGATCAGAGATAATCTGGCAGGCCTTGCAAATAGGCTATTGGTCTAGTCTAAATCAACAGCCATTGTCCATGTTGTGGTCACAAATAAAACGAAGAGATTGATGAAGTACAGCACCCACATCCAGCCCTACAACGTTTAATACCCTGTCTCTGCAATCATGCAATTTTTAGGACCAAACTAAAGAGAGTATTTGGTTTAGCTATGCTATTAAAACAGGTAAAGTATGGCTCAAGCTCGAGCATGTATGTAATGACTGGCTGTACATGCTCTTCAGTCAAATTGGAAACATACTTGTGATTGCGTTCCACAATCCACACAGAAAAAAAGGCCGTCTGATGCTTCAAATTTAGTGTTCCCACAGGTGGCGCACACATTGCTCGAAGGATCATCGCACTCTTCTTCTTGACTCATTCTTAGTAAACTAGGCTTCTTAAATTGACGATTACAACCAAATTTGAGTTTCATAGCTCACGTGCGATTCTTTTTCGACTTCTCAATAAACAACATCAACAACAACAAAAAATAGTAGCTAAGTCCGGTGCCTGGTCGTTGTGTATAGGCAGTTATCATCTAGCTGGTGTTTAGGACCGCCATCTGTTTTTAATCATGGTAAGTTGTTATATTTCGAGCAGTTAGAAAGCTACCCTAGTCGGGGAGAAGTTGAACTCGACCTGCCATCTGACAATTTACTTTAATTAGATACTCCCGGCTACTTGGAGACATAGATGATATTTCTGAGCGACATCTTTCACAAGGATGACTTACATGCAGAGAGTTGCCCTGGGGATCAACGAGGAAGATGAGACTGAGAAAGAAACCCCAAGGGTACCTACATTTGTGGATGAAACCCTTCCCAAGGAGATGTTGGAGATGATGGAACATTTACGCAGGAATGAAGAACTGTGTGATGTTGAGCTGGTTGTGGATCAGAGCTGTTTCAGGGCCCACAGAGTGGTTTTGGCTGCCAGCAGCATGTATTTCCGTGCCATGTTCTGCCGGCAAATGGCAGAGAGTGGCCAGCGAAGGGTGGTCATGCAAGGTGTCGAAGCGGATGCCTTGGACTCTCTCATTAAGTTTGCTTACACGTGCTCTTTGGAGATCAATGAGGACAACGCTCAGAGTCTTCTTGCAGCGTCAAACTTCCTCCAGATGTTGCGTGCCCAGGAAGCGTGCTGCAAGTTCCTCCAGGACCGTCTGGATTGTTCTAACTGTTTGGACATAGCTGATTTTGCCGAGTTCCAGTCATGCAATGACCTACTGGAAGTGGCCTTGAAATTTGCTCGCCAAAACTTTACGGAAGTTTCTAAAAACGAAAGATTTGTCCACATATCATTTAGTAGGTTGAAACATTTCCTTAGTAACAATGACCTGCATTTACCTGAGGGAGAAGAAGCTGTGTTTCAGGCACTGGTAAACTGGACAAAGCAGAATCCCTCGGAAAGACAGGCAAACTTTTGCGAGACACTCAACTACGTGAAGCTTCCTCTACTTGGTAAGTACATGTATTCATTGAGTTTTGGTAGAGTTGAACTGATGGTGTTAGATTGCCAGATGGTGCATACAGTACATTAATACTTGGAGGAAGTGGTAGAGCTTTCAGCATACTACAATCTGTACCTTGGCAATATAGTGGTAACCCCTGAAAGTTCAATACTTTGGTGTGCAACTAAATTGTAAACTGATACAGAAAAACACTAATGCTAGCCTGATGGTTAGGTAATTACACCAGTGCACCTACACTATTTTATGTATTAGAAAGCCAGCTGTTGTTAATGTGGTGAAAATTAATCTGGATGGAGTTGTGTGTCCATTTACACGTCTCTAAGTCAATGGGAGTCTGTCTTTGTAGTGAACTTTATGGTAGAACACTAGAGTGAACTGGGTATTAACCATTTTGTTGATTATGTGCTTGTGAATTTTTAGAGGGGTGTCACCCACCTGTGATGTGATGTAAAGCAAAAGCTGGTATTGACTAAATTAGTAATAATAACTAGTGGTGTGCTTGAGCACAAATGGCGAGCGAGCCTGATAGTTAGGTAACATAAAATGTTACTATTTTTAGCTTACTTCATGCAAACACTATAATAGCAGTTATGACATTTGATTTCAGCAAACAAATACAAAATCACTCCCTTACCTGATTAATGGTAACTTTTGTAATATCAAACATATGCCATTCTGATAATCTCAATCACCAGTAACTCTTGAACAAGCTCTCAGCTACGATAAAAAATAAACCAGTGTTATTATTTGTAATTTTAGCCAACAAATATGGAATTACTACTTACATCATTCTTGATTATTGATAACTTATGTAGTATCAAATTGAAGTTACTTTGACCATCTGAATTACCTTGAATTCTTGACAACAAGCTCTCACCTACAAAAACAAAAGACAATCAATTTTAGCACACAAATACAAAATTACTTTCTCACCTCATTTTCTTGAGCAGTGGTAACTTTTGTAGTACCAAATTTGAGTCATTCTGACTATTTGAATTTACCAGTCACTGTTGACAACAAGCTCTTAGCTACAAAAAAGAAAGGCCAGAGTTATTTTTGCATATTTAGCTAACAAATATGGAATTACGTACTTACCTCAGCTTCCCTTAGTAGTAGTAGGTTCCTTAGCATTAATACTACGGCATTCTGACTACCAATGACTCTTGACAACCAACAAGCTGCACTCCGTATCCCCCATAAAACGGCGAAGTTTTGAAATTAGGTCTGGAAATGGGTCGTCAATGCCATAGTAACCGGTAAAATCAACTTTTTGTTTCTTGAAAAGCAAGCGTTTTCGCCGGAATTTTCTCACACTTTGGAGCTTAAATATAAAGTAAGGCTTGCTTAATGCTGTAGTTTCAGAATAAACTGGGGTCAAGCCTAAAAAGCCGTGTTTTTTGGAGAAAAACGTTCCCCGCGCGCGCGTTTAAATGGCATACGTACCATCCATACATACATACATATATATAACATATACCCGATTTTGCATTATCCACCCCTAATACTGTCTCGCTCGCTCGCCAACAAATACAGTGAAGGCACTAAATCATCAAGCACTACGTTACGATAAAGCACCTCAGTTCCTGCGATTTAGATAGACTGTTAACTCATCATGAGCACAGCAGCCCTCACACATGAACACTGAGGGTCGATAAATATAGTATTTTGGTAATGGTTGTAATCAGTAAGTTTGGAGACAATGTTCTTGTTTGAAAGGTCAATTATGTGTCCACTTTTTACCTACCCACTTCTTCTCCCTCCTCCCCTCACACCCACTCCTTCCCTATTGTATCAGGTCAGGAATTCTTTGCCGTTGAAGTGGCCGCCAATTCTCTGGTGAGTTCCAGTGAGTCATGCATGAGATTGATCCGCCAGGCTGCCCGGGCTCTCTATAACGACTCTTATCCAAGTGGGATGGCCCACCTGTGCCGGCTGCCTACACAGATCCCCATGAAGTGGTGGCCCAGAGAGACGCTCAGGGCAGGAGAAGTCATTCATATTTTGGGTGAGGTTGGTGGTAGTGGGTGCACAGCTACAATTTAGACTGGTAGTGATGACGAAATGTCTAGGTTTACTTGTGGTTCGAGGGAATAAGGAGCCAGCTGAGAGTTTTGACCGCATTTAATTACCCAACCCCCCCCCCCCCCCCCCCCCCTCTTTTTGCCCCTCTGTAATGAAAAACTTAAAGTAAACTGTGATTGTGGGGTTAGTGATCTCACGTTGCTTAGAAACTGTTCATTACATGAGGAACTGTTGTACACATCCATGTGCTATTAGTGACATTCAGTTTGATACAATAGTTGTGGCCAAGTTGTCATAAGATTATTTAGACAAGTAGAGTACGAATTGATAGCTCTGCTCAGATGTATACTTCTATTTTTCTGTACGAAGGGCTGAGCCTGTGGACATTATGTCTGTGGATGTGCAGTGTGTGTGTGTGTGCAGTGTGTGTGTGTGTTGAGGTATGTGTGATTGTCCTTTGAAGTGGCTAACATATTAAGATTGCTTGCCAAGAATAATTGACTGGATATCAGTCTTAACTTCAAACCACTTCAAGTTCGTTAGTGAGTGACCTTGCCCCTTTTCTAAGTAGCTTGTTTCACATTATCCACTCTATGTATGAAATATCTCCACACCTCCTGAAATATCTCCACACACCACTCTCTGTGTGTTTGATCTCCTGAAATATCTCCACACCCACCTCTCTCTGTGTGTGTCTGATCTCCTGAATTATCTGTGCATGCCCTAACATCTTAGGATGAGATAATTTCACCAATTGACACAAGTGACACAAGTGACCAACTGGCTACTGTTACATGCATGATAGCTAATGGCTGTGCTTTAGTGTGTTCCTGCTGCGTTTATCTACAGGTGGTGTCTCAGAGCACGAGACCTTGGGCAATGTCGAGTGCTACGACCCAGAAACTGATCGGTGGGTAGTGGATGTCATCCCTCAGATGCGCTATCGGAGGAGTGGAGTAGGCGTAGCAGTTTTACAGGGACTGCTTTTTGCCATTGGCGGGTATTTGGAGGGAAAAACCAGCACAGATGCTGTTGAGTGCTACAATCCCAGGACAAAACGGTAAGAAAGTGAAAGATGCCTGAAGTTAGTTTAATAGTACACCATAGTTTCATTCATGGAAGGTATAATTCTCTCTTCAGCTGCTGATTCAGGTTATAATAGGTTGGGGGGGGGACAAGCAGTTCTTATTTCTTTTGAAGTACCTTTGAATATGAGATATCACCGGAAGTCAGGAGTACTAATTGGATACAGCTCAGTAACTCAAAGTCTGGATGTTACTGAACTTGAGAGTGGGAGAGTGGAAGTTAGGAGAAACTAGAGTTTGAGGTGGATAGAGAGAATAGAACTTTATTTATAAGCACGGTGTTCAAGAATGGTTTACTGCATTTAGAGTGGTTTATGAGCACGGTATTCAAGAATGGTTTACTGCATGTAGAGTGGTTTATGAGCACGGTGTTCAAGAATGGTTTACTGCATGTAGAGTGGTTTATGAGCACAGAGTTCAAGAATAGTTTACTGCATGTAGAGTGGTTTATGAGCACAGAGTTCAAGAATAGTTTACTAAACTGAAACAGCTGTAGCAAACGATCATGTTGTTCTTCAAGAAAAAATACAAAAAACCATTGAGGAAATACTTTACCCAGAGGGAGTCATCACACACAAACTGGCCTGCCAGAAGAGTGTCTCTGTCATCTAAGTTAGGTGCACTGTTTTTTCTTCCCCCAGTTTTAATTGTTCTTATCTCTCTTTTTCTTAGTGCCATTAATTTTTCACCTTCCTGCCCCATGCAGCTCATAATTGCTCTGTAAGTAGATATAGTGGACCCTTATTCTGCTCTTGAATGGAAGGTGCCACACACTTGGAGATGAAAGTGTTAATTGTCTGGGCAGTTAGGAGCAGTCAGTCAGCTGACCCTAGCTCTAAAGACTGGTCAATGAATCTGGTATGCACACATTCGAGTGCCCATTTCCTGTGCAAGAAAATGCTTCACGCTCTGTAGTAAATAGTAGTGTTCAAGAGAAAGCGTTGCACTTGTCAGTCAGTCAGTCGGGCAGTCTGGTAGGCAGGCTCCACATCTCATTACTGGTGAGTCATGCAAGGGCCAGTTCAAAAGTCCATAACTTATCACATTCCTGGTGGGTCTGGCAGTTTAAAGTTGCAGAATAGAAACATTTCTCAGCTGAGCCTTTAGAGCAAGAACAACAAACAGCGAGTGAGTGTGATTGAGTTATGGTTCACATCACGTGTGTTCCCTTGTTAGCACGTGTGTGTGTGATTGAGTTATGGTTCACATCACGTGTGTTCCCTTGTTAGCACATGTGCGTGTGATTGAGTTATGGTTCACATCACGTGTGTTCCCTTGTTAGCACGTGTGTGTGTGATTGAGTTATGGTTCACATCACGTGTGTTCCCTTGTTAGCACGTGTGAGTGTGATTGAGTTATGGTTCACATCACGTGTGTTCCCTTGTTAGCACGTGTGAGTGCGATTGAGTTATGGTTCACATCACGTGTGTTTCCTTGTTAGCACATGTGAGTGTGATTGAGTTATGGTTCACATCACATGTGTTCCCTTGTTAGCATGTGTGCGTGTGATTGAGTTATGGTTCACATCACATGTGTTCCCTTGTTAGCACGTGTGAGTGTGATTGAGTTATGGT
>WLWD01002021.1_pt1 | contig 113609 bp, 82 predicted proteins | sample 6712731 | NCBI WGS metagenome assembly WLWD01 (sample SAMN12718690, study PRJNA576275) | sponge metagenome | isolation source: marine sponge | host: Mycale hentscheli | place: New Zealand: South Island, Marlborough, Capsize Point | collected 2014-11-01 | reverse complement strand
GTACAAAAGCAGAAGACGATTAATTCAAACAATGCAGTCATCAGTAAACAAATATATACTATATCACAATTGAAGATTGAAGTGGGTAAGTTGAATCAGTCTCAGAATTTACGAATGGTGGACGAGAACTGTACATTCTATAATAAAAAAATGTTTACATTGCCAAGCAAAACCACTGTAACTCGAACCATTTTACGTGATAGTTCAACTACGGCCTTCGTAACACCTACAACTTCTCCTTTTACAACACCAGGTAAAATTACTCCTACTGCCCAAGTGACTTCCTGCAATGAACTACCCAGATTATCCCCTTCAGGCTACTACTGGATCACGACATCCTCCTCTGGAAGTCCCACTATCAGAGTGTATTGTGATATGAAAAAGAGGTGTGGTCCCATCACCGGAGGCTGGATGAGAGTAGCTAGCATCAACATGAAGAAGAACGCATCACAATGTCCTCCAAGTCTGTGCTTAACTACGGCAGATCAGATTCGCATGTGCAGGTTGTGCTCCAAATTGAACACGCCCACCGTTGAAGTATTTCACACCGGTGTTGCCTACTCCAAAGTGTGCGGAAGAATTATTGGATACTTAAGTGGAGTGCCCACTGGTTTCTCTGTTAAGTATACGGAAACAGTTGATGGAATAATACTTTCTTACGATGATCCTGAAGTGATCATTTGGAGTTTCGCTGCAGAGTCATCAAACTTTGTAAAGAAGTCCACCTGCCCATGCAAACAATCATATGATGGTACTCTAATGGTACCAGATGTCATTAGTCAGCATTATTTTTGTGACACTGCTTCCACTAAAGTGTCTCTAACTGCAACAGTCAATACTCAAAACCCGCTATGGGATGGGGCTGGTTGTGATGGAGATGATAATTGCTGCTCCTTCAACAATCCTCCGTGGTTTTATCGCGAATTATCTGCTCCCACTTCAGAAGATATCAGAATGACTATAAATTTAAATGATCGAAAAATCATTGAAGATGTAGCAGTAGAAAAAATAGACATATATGTACAGTAACTTGCGCATAGTCTGCACTTACCTTTGTGCTTTTGTATCATTTCCTGCCTAGTTCCTTTTAAATATTGTCACTTGTATTAGAATGCTTGTCTCAAATTAATTAGTCACCGTTACTGTTTATTACATTAATAACATAATTAGTCTTCATAAATTAGATGCAGCTAGTTGTAAGACCTACCCCATTTAAATATTTTTATACAATAAATTTTTCTACAAAAAAAAAAAAAAAGAAAAAAAAAAGAGAAAATAATATAATCCAGGTCGGTTTCAAATCTGCGCGACTTCAACTCTGATGATACACACACTTACCATTAAACCTAACTCAAGGAATCTAGGTGTACCTTAACCTATTGTATCCTTTTCTTACTTTCATTTTTTTCCCCTTTTGTTCTAGGTCTTGCCCTGTTCATCTCCTGCTTTATAAAAATTGAACACTGGGTCACTGAACTGAGCTGGGAAATAGGATTCATCTACAGTAGCTAACCATAATCCACCATACAAAACAAACAAATCATTAATAAAAACTTGAAGTAATTCTGTAAAGAATAAAGAAAAGGGTAAAAGACAGAAGAAAAGGGAAGAAAGAAAAGAAAAGTACCCAGTAAAAAAGAAATGAGAAAGCAAGGGAAATAAAAAAAAATTAAAAAAAGAAGAAAAAAGAAAGAAAGAAAAGTGCCCATACTGGGATTGAACCATAGCTGTTACGTTTTGAACTACAAAGGAGTTCAACACACGTTTTGAACTACAAAGGAGTTCAACACACGTTTTGAACTACAAAGGAGTTCAACACACGTTTTGAACTACAAAGGAGTTCAACACACGTTTTGAACTACAACGGAGTTGAACACTAGTTATATAACTGCAAACTGATATGACAGAAAAGCATAACTACAAAATATACAATTATAACCAGATCTGATAACTTTGGCCGGCTAAATAGCCTACCAGTTAATGTTTTGGTTGGATATCAAGCACTCTTGGGTGGCTAATATCTGATGGCCGACTGTAATAATCCACACTGGGAATATCTCAGGAAAAAAAGAGAGCAGGAGAAGGAAACCATGGATGAAAATACCTTATGCTAACTTCACACCTAATTTGCACAAGTTAGCACTTTAGCCACCATTGTATGTGCCAGGGTACTTGCTAGTATAAAACGAGTACACGTAAATTGAAATCAGGGCAAAATAGGAGCGTAACGCCAAAAGAAAAGCATAAAGCACTAACCACAAACTACTATTTTGCTTATCAAACCTGTGGCAGTTAATTGCTCAATCATTTGAAACTGGAACAATGGAGCATGCAACACAAAACACTCTTAGAATACTAGCAAATACTGCTGTATTATTAGCATGCCTCTAGACAGCAGTGTAGGAGGATGTTTTGGTAAAGAGAGACTTCAAAGGCATGTTTTTTGTGGTTAAAAATGGTTATGTCCAGTGAGAAATCACCTTGGGAGATAGTGGTGAAATTGTGTGTGTGTGTGTGTGTAAGGGGGGGGCTGTTTTAATTTTATGGGAAGCTTTTATGGAAAGGACAACCTGACACTGTAGCCTCTAATTGTAGGGGTGGGGCGCTCTAGTCCCCACCCTCAGCTTCCTCCGAGTAGTTTTAACTCCTGAAACAATCCTTACCAAATCGTCATTACATTTAGTGCATCAATACAAGGAGGGAAGGGGGCCATATGTGACGGATGAAGACCACTTCTCTGAGGACCCAGATCTGCATGCCAGTATGTACAGTACTTCCCATCACACAACATAGTAAAGGTAAAGGTACGTACCTACGCTTACACGATACAAATCTTCTTTGATGGGTGGAGTGTGGGAGTGTGACGTAATGCATGTCACGTGATTAAAACCCCAGGAGAAGGGCGGTGCCTTTGATAAAGGAAAGGTGATGTAAAAGTTGTTTTTTTTTTGCGGGGGATTGGAAATTCCATATTTGTTTCCGTCCTGAGACTGAGAGTGTTACCGGGAGGAGGCAGATTATTTATTCCTAGTTAGTACTTCGACTAAGGGTCGGCTAGTGGTTGTACCTGTTGAAGCGGTGGTCTGCGGAATCATTTCTATGTACTGATGGCTTCGAAATTTAAACGAGAGTTGTAAGTTGCTTAGCTTTGTTTTGGCGAGGGCTTATTTAATGTGACATTATCATTGTTTTAATTATTGGTGTCGTCGTTACGAAGTCATAAACTAAAGCGTGTGCGTTCATTTTATTTGGTTCTTGGGGCGTCAATTTCTCTATGGCAACTGAATCAGTGTAGTCTGGAGAAATGCTATTATTAGATAGAGTAATCCATTCCAAAAGGTGCTGTTGTGATAATAGCTCACTTGTCTGACACAGAATTCAGAATTACAGGACCAGTGAATTCCTAGTGAATTCCTATTAGAACAGACTTCATAATTGAGTAGTGTGCTCCTGTTGTGTTTAATGAACATTCCAATGCCTTGTCAACACTTTTGAACCACTTGTACCCCTACAGAGGGAGGGAGTGAAGGGGATGGGAGTATATAATGTTGAGTTGAGGAAGTGGAGGATAGGAGGGAAATAGATTTGGTGGAACACATAATTACATAATGTGCTACTTTCGCTTGTCTAGTTCATATTGTATGAGTAGCAATGTGGCAACCAGATAGTGACAAAGGTACGAAGGAATAGCGGTGTGTCTATGTTTATACAGCCAATACATTCATAGGGACATATTGACTTATTGCCAGAATACACAGTGATCTCTGAGGAGGACTTCAGCATGGGTTAATATAAGTTTATTGGCTGTATAATCTGAGAAAAACCCATCATTCTCTTTTTCTTGTGTTTATGTCTAACTTTATTCACTTAGTAATTAGTGATGATGGCATTTTTTGTTTTTTTGTACTTCTATATACTGGCTTGAGATTGTGGAAATTGTCAATATAGTCTAAAGTTGTAGACTAAACATATTACTCTGTATCACCAGTAGGAATTTCTGCAGAGTTTGTGGCAAGTAATTCCAAGGGCCTGTCCCTATGTGTGTGTATACAATGCTTTAGAAGCATTAACATAGCTACAATGGTTATGAATATTTCCAACCTTATTGATACAAACTTGCCTGAAGCCTCTCTTGCACGTGCTCTAATACACGCAGGCACAGAAGTTTTAAATTTGTGTTCTTGGCGTCCGTTACCCAAAGTGAGTCATGTGATATCTGGTTGTGGTGGCCTGTCTAGCGATTCTTTCAGTCTTTGGTCTTTTGTAATATAAATGTGTGTCAACATTAACAGTGTGCTACCAGGTTGATAAATCCAAGTACAGTGGGGCCATGACTTTATTCAGTGTGGGTGAAGTCTTGATGTTGGCTGATGTACAGTAATCCACCAAATGTATGTTCAAGTATAAAAGTAGATCCATGTAGCATTGTTTAACTAAGTTAGGTAAGAAATGTGTTCAGTGGATAATATATTGGGAGTTTCAAGATTTCAATTGATGAAAAATAATCAATTGAATTCTTTTCTTTTTTTTCACCTAATGGGCAAAAGTGTATGTGTTTTTTGCTGGCTTGAATGTGTGTGTATGTGCTTGTCTGTCTGTGTGTGTGTGTCCATGATGTTCTTGTCTCTCTCTCAGTGTGTGTGGTTTATTATGCTATACGAGTACATTAGTGAAGTCTATTTCCTCTGCTGAGTAAATACTGACTAACGATGGGCTACTGTTTCTTTATATTTGTCTTGTTATTGTTGGCAAACACAAGATCAGTCTTTCCTCATGTTACAAAGCTAAGTTTGTTAAAGTGGTATACTACCTCAGGGATTTATAGTTATACGTACCAATGTGACCGTCTACAGGAAAATCAGGCACAACACAGGCCCTGTCAAAAAATCATTGTTTCATTTACACATTTGTCAAAATCCAGATATTAAGCTCTTCAAGTTTGACAGCAGTTTCAACAGTTGTCCATATCAACTACAGCACCTATACGTTTTTGAGAACTAAATCAATCTTTTCCTAATGTTTACGAGTGCCACGTTGTACCTGATTATCCTGCGCACCTTCCAGATTTTGTCACCTGCAGGATTGTGTCACTTACTGTACATACCATTTCCAGACACTCCAGCTTTGGGGGCAGGCTTTGGGAATAGATGATGATATTATTGCTTGACATGAAGTTGTGTTAATGGAATATCGAGTACGTACACAGTAGTGACAGTTGTTCTCACGTGACTGTACACATGCACACACATACACACGGAGTATGTGTGAATCTTGCCTTAGGAATATATCTTTCAGTATTGGTTTGACACTTTTTCAGAATTGTTTCAGTTTTCAGGTTCAGCGGAAAGAAAAGAAATACATTTTTAGTGAGTATGATTAATACAGTACAATATACACATCTGCTCCATATCTGAAAAGAAATGGGACAATTTTATCTTCTTTTTTTTTTAATATCATTTTTTTTAGTTGTAGTCTTACTACTCTCTAGCAGTAGCCAACGTGCTCTTGCAGAAAGCATCCAATCAAGCATATGTATGTATGTATGTACACTGTAGATCATTACACTATACATACATGTGTAGTCCAGCTAAAGAACCTGTCACTGTTGTTAATATGTAGATTCATTTATAGTCCTTCCTATCTGATGATCTTACTGCTTAGTTGACTCTAGTCTATAAGAATCTAGTGGAAAAGGCAAATTGTTTTTTAGTGTGTATGTTAGTGTGCATATGTGTGTATGTGCGTGCGTGAGCATGTGTGTGTATGCCTGTGTGAGTATGTATGTGTGTGTATGCCTGTGTGAGTATGTATGTGTGTGTATGCCTGTGTGAGTATGTATGTGTGTGTATGCCTGTGTGAGTATGTATGTGTGTGTATGCCTGTGTGAGTATGTATGTGTGTGTATGCCTGTGTGAGTATGTATGTGTGTAACTGGCACGTCTTCCTTGGTTAACCATCCATCTAGAAAATGACCCCGTGCATGTATGTGTCACCTCCTCAAGTGTTGTCAGCTGACTTGGCAGGTATGTTCATTAATTAAATACAAGCATGTACATGCATACATACATGCATGCGTGCATACAAGGATGCCACATGTAGTGTACTGCTTGCTGTGTTCCCTTCTTGACAGGTTCCAATCTTTGGCTGTAAATTACTGATTAGTTTCTCCACCCCAAGGTAAGTGACACTTGTCATTTAGTAGTATATAGTTACATTAAGTCCAAGAAAAGCTGTTCAGCTACAGTTACATGGGTGCACATACATATACTGTGTGTACTGAAATAAAGAAGCCATTTATCCTTTTTATCCTCACATATTTATGTTTGTGTATACATATTTTCCGTTTGGCATTCTTTTATTAGTATATTGGTACAGTGACCACATCTTCAGCTCTCATTCCTGGTTATGGCCCCTGCTACTATTCTCTGTTAGTTTTCATGGCTGTATATGGTGTTTAGAATCCCAGGGTGGCCTACAAAGTTGTGTTGTGGGGTTCTGTTTAGAGTAAGGCAATCATAGAAATACATCCCCTCTGGTTCAATCCAGTCTCGTGTGGCTATTGCTGTCTGGAGAACCTTATAAGGTCTCTTTGAGTTTGTTTCACATCCTGTGGTTAATATGTGTGTTTGTGTAAGTACAGAGAAGTGTTCATGACCCTTTGGTGGCTGGACTGGTTTGAAATAGGTGGTAAACATGGCTCCCTCTGTGAATATCGTGATTTTATAACTACTTTTTTTTTTTTGAGTATATTTACAACTTGTTGGAAAATTGTTTCTGCTCACTGAACCATCCATATCACCATTTGGATAAATTGATTATTAAAAATCCCAATCGTTTATTGTTATTATGCATCTCGGAGTTTTACAAATGTTTTTCCATGAATGCCATTTTGATAGTATTGACTATGATGGACACACCCACGTCCATCCATAAGTTGGGACAACACTTACGTACCCGTTTAAAATCCCCAATTGCTTGAAAAAGAGGGACATAGTAAAGTTGCCAGTCACTGTAGGATAAAAGCAAGTGGGTGTGGCTCAGTTCCACTGTCAGTTTGCCAATGAGATCACATGGGGTGTCCAGTCAGAATTTTGGAATCTATTCTCTGCAAGAAACCTTACTTCTGGTTGAATGGTCTTGCTACATAGCTTCCACATTGACTGACTGGCACACCCAATGCAGGGGGGACTCCACCCTCCATTGGCCCTTCCCACCCAGTGGTGTAATCCAGCTGCTAATGAGTTGTTGTTGTTGGATAAATATTGTCCCATACCTCTATGGTTATCATCAGATGGTCAGAGCAGACAAGGTGTGTGTTGTCCAACTTGGGCTATAGAATTGGCGTTCATTTTGATAGATCTTTACCCCAATGAATTACAGTTATTCATTATGCCACTGTTTATTTGTCTTTGGTTTGAAAAATGTATGAGTCCAGGTTGCTGTGCTAGATATGCTTAAAACATACATATGTATGTACTTTGGTGGAAAGAAAAGGGTTAACTGTGAGCCTATAAAGCACAGTATGGCCCCTCACCTGTGCATATTTTTAGCTCTGGGAAAAGTCAACATTTACAATAAATATACTGTACAATGTACAGTTATACACACATGATTAAAATGCTCTGTGGATGACCACACAACCCAACAACTTCTGCTGCTGAAATTGATAATGATGATGTGGATTAGGAAGCTTCAAGAAGGATGTACATTTACACATTATGAGTGTAAAAATCTCTGCAATGCATTGACCTCATACCTATTGCTATTTCCTGTAAACTCTGACACAGCAAGTAAGCCTATGGGTTGAATTCTGGAAGCTCTGACACAGCAAGTAAGCCTATGGGTTAGAGTTCACTGTTGAATTAACTGAACGCATTAGAAGACTGTACAGCATGTCACCATTTAGAGCTGGTTGCCAATGCTTGCATTCAACTATTGCGGATAACTGAAGTATTTGGATGATGGAGATTTGGACTAATTACTCCCTACACCGTTGTCTACTGGACTGGTAAGGTACTCCTGTGTATCTCTTCCCCCCTCTGATTATTATAATCGGATGGTTTTATGGTATGTATTTTACAGTGGCAAATTTAACTCATTTATTATCCTGCACGTCCACAGTTTTTTATTATTATTTTCCTACTTTCGCTATACTCCATTGTAGTCACAGTGTTTCTTTACTCTCGCCTGTTCATCCTCACTTCAAATGAAATTGATTCCAAGGTTTAAAATAGAAATGCATTCTCTTTGTTAAACAAGGTGTAAAATGAATCATGTTATTGGTCATAGGTCATTATTTTATTGCTCTCTATTTGGCTGTTCTCCTTTTATTGTTTCTTTAATGATATTCATATGTTGGAGTAAGGACTAATTGAGACTGGAGACTGAACTGTGTGTGTGTGTGTGTGTGTGTGTGTGTGTGTGGGTTGCATGTGACTGGAAATTAAAGTATGTATGTTTACCAATGAATGCTACTGCTGTTTAGTTGACACTGATCTAAACCTCTACTGTGATATGATGTTGCTACTCACACTATTGTGTGTGTAGCATTCTTAACAGAAAGTGGAGTCTAGAAGGCTGGCCGAATTATATCTTTTGCTAAGTTTACAGTTCAGTTGGTTACTACAGTGAGTGTTACCAATGCTACCATAAGTAATACCACATTCACATTTTATGGCTGTCTACTTACATATTTACATCACTACTGGTGCTGTTGCATGATTTTTAGGGATGAAAGAAGTGTGCCAGGACCAGTTGTTGTTTTTTTGTTATTGTTTTTGTTTGTTGTTGTTTTTTTGTTTATGTTTTTACCTTATTGTGTTGACTTTGACTTTAACTGAATGATTGGGAGAAAGACTAGTTGTACATGTCATACTAGTGGCAATGATTGACTTGATACTCTATTAATAATTAATTGTATATACTATATATACAATACAACTTCGGTCATGCAGCATGGCAAGTTGTTCACTGAGAGTACTGTAGAGCCTAGAGCTAGACACTGGAACACTAGTATCGGTGTTGGCGGAAGAATGGACTAAAGTATCTAAAAATTATATTATGGCAAACTGTATGTACGATTTAAACCCAACAAATGTAGTTTAATGCAATTAAACAAGGTTAACGACGGGAGCACAGTACTCCCGCCTGCCGTGGGCAGATGCAGCGCATGTGCACCCATCCTGGATAGCCACGTCGGAGATAGTAACCACGAGTCAGCTTAAGCGTTGAGGAAGGGGAAAAGCAGCCGTTGCCGTGATCCCGCCAAACCATCCCCATCTCCTCCTATGAATAAATAATATCCACCGCTAACTGCGGTGTGAAGCTGGGTTAGCCACCAGGCCCCCGCAGTAAGGCACCGCGGGATGCCCGCGAAACGGGGGCCTTTCCCCCCCCCCCCAAAGGTGGGGAATACCCTGGTCACGTGCCTGACACTCACATGCTCAGAGGTAGGTGAAGTCACGTGACCATGGTAGCGGCTAGCCCAGACTCGGGCAATGTATAGGTAGGGTTTATTTACAATGATCTCGATGACAAATGATAGCGACTAGAGTTAAACCCAGGAATACAAAATCTGTGTACTCAGTTTTTACCTCTGTGTGCATGGAGCATTTTACTTCTCACGTCACACTCAATATGTTCAAGAATGCATGTTTGTACAACTTACAAGAAAGGGGCAAGGCAGACAGCTAATTGGTCTGGATCTTATCACTTTGAAATGTGTGAAACGTGACACATGTGGAGAGTGGACAGGCGGACACTGTACTTAAGTGTCTACAACTGCTCTCCTTCCTGGAGTGTTGGCATGCGTTCAAATCTGTACTCTTCAATGGGAGTAAAGGAAGGGTCATTGTCTTGTCTTGTCCCTGTAATGTATGTACGTAAGCATAGAGGAGGCTACAGGAATTATTCTGAACATGCATATAACTTCAAGTATGCTTTGATCATGAATCTTTAGACACACTCGGTTCTATGTAGCTTTGAAAAGAGATTGTGTTGAAATATAGAGAAAGTGTTGGCTGGACAGTTCAAGTTTACTGTCTTGATGATATCACAGTGGTGAAAGTTGTGTGCCTGTTATTCTGTCATTATGCTAGAGCTTGCTTTACTCTGTTCCCAGTGTTATCTGGCTATGATCACTAAGGATATGATAGGAAGGTTGTTTCAGTATTGCAACACAATCTGCAGCTGCAGTTTCTAGATCTTGTGTTGTTCTGGTGGTACCCACTGAATACTGAATTCTTTATGTAGACATTTGCTTAATGTGGAAGGATTACATATGGTATGTGATTTCAATTGATATGTTAACTTGTGTGGTCATGTCGTGTTTCATGCACCATTTCTCCTTTATATATTATAAATTTCTATTCCCTTTCAACCCAATATGGCTGCCCAAGTACATATGGTCACCTTGAAAGTGCAAAGGGTACTTCGTGAATTTGATTACACTAATAGGTAGAAAAATAAATTGTCTTGCAGGAACTAGTCGATGTTCATAATTTCTGAGTGTACTCTACATTATAACAGCTTTATATCTAGATTGAAACTCTAATAATACAGAGAGTCTCAGTTGGCACACGCATGCACATACACACACACACACACACACACACTAGGAGAGAGAAACCATAGATAAAAATACCTTATGCTTAGCACTCCTAATTTGCACAAGTTAGTACCACATTATGGCTGGGATAATTGCTGGTCACTAATAATACAGAGAGTCTCAGTTGACACATGTGCGTGCCGCACACACGTACAACACCCAATCAACACACACCATCAATACCATACTTTTTCTCACAACCCAGTGGTAGCTTTACTTGCATGGTCCTAGCAGTTGTACCTTACAGGATGTGGGTGTGTTTGTATGCTAATTGTACTACAATGTTTTATCATACATTGGTAAGAGTTGTGTTGTTTTTTGTTTTGTTTTTTGTGTTTTTTTTCCGGCGTTTATTTTAATTTATTTTGGCAATAATAATTTTTTTTGAGTCTTATAGCGAAAGCTTCAGATGATGTTGTTTGTAAGTTGAAAGTTGATTTGTCAGCAATTACACATACTTGTTATGAGTTCTTCCTTACTATGTGATGGCAACTATATTTATATATATCCTTGGTACACATCACGTGTCATTTCATTTCAAGCTAGCCATAAGTAAGAAAAATTTAGTTGGAGGTATCCGTGTATGTATGTTATTGGAAGTTGAAGTTTGAAATTAGAAGTGGTGAACTCACTCCTTCCCTCCACCCCTCCCCCTCCCACTTCACTCCTTCTCCAAATGTACATATACTAGCTTTATAGGTAAAGTATTCACTGCTGACCTTCCCGCAAGGAATTAAATTTCTTTTTCTGCATCAATAATTAAGTTGAACATCGTTTGTCACATACATATTTTTTTCATTTTGTCCCGAAATCTTTATGTCACCTCACCCACCTCCCATGGTTACAAAAAAAAATATGAATTTGTGTATATTATACATAACCTATTTTCTCTCTTTACAGTAAAAATGTAGTGTACAACTACACTGATGCAGAGGCGAAGGTGCGAGAAGCGACCTCTAATGACCCCTGGGGTCCCAGCAGTGCAGTAATGGCGGAGTTGGCAGACTACACCTTTCATGTGCAGGCCTACGCTCTGGTCATGGGAATGTTGTGGAAGAGACTCAACGACCATGGCAAGAACTGGAGACATGTCTACAAGGTGTGTATGTATGTGTGTGTGTATCGTGTCGGGAAATCTTGTGCTGCTAATAGTCAGTAACCAACTTCATTGTTTTTGTGTGCCTGTGAGGACATTTCAGAAGGCAGGGTGATTTTATGAGGACTTAGACGTTTCTGTAAGAGCTAGACATTGCCAGCCTAGGATACACTAGGCCCACTATCACGGTTCATTTTCTGTGGGCGGTTTCAAGGTTCAAGGTGTCAGGAAGGACTTGGAAGTTTGGTATTATTGAGTGGGTGGTATCAGTTGGCACGTGACAAGGAGTAGAAATTGCAGGGCAGGACTAAAGGGTGTGACAGAGGCTAGAGGGAAAGAGGATGAGAGGAGAAGTCTCATACAGAAGGCAATGTTGGAAAAGCCATACCAGTGTAGTGTGCGTGTGACATGTGTGTGTGAATTATTCACACCTATATAAGCAAGACATTGCGTGGTAGATAGAGATGTGTCGCCGCTCATCAACAATTTAGTTTTTATTAAGGGTGCCTGCACATAGCAACGCGCACCGCCTGTAGATCCGGACATTAATTTATTCCCCGCCAATACCCCACCATTCGATAATACGCGAGCAGAAACAATTGCGCATTAGTAGCAGAAGTATACTTTGCGAAGTTGTGGTGTTTTAGTTTAGCTTCTTGTTGTCTTTTATTCGTTTACAGCAACTCTCCATACGTCGTCTGAGCTCACGCAGCAAGTTGCACCAGGCTGCCTCTCCACCAGTAGCCGTTCTCCGGACTATGCGCTCCTGAACTCAAGTGGATGGATCCACCAGGCTCGATTTCTGCGGAGCGAAGACTTCCCAAGCTGCGCAAATCTAATACCTTCACCTTTGGCTATCTCCAATAAACTGCTCTCTCTTTGGACTCTCTTATTATTGTTGTATTGATGTTTGTTTACTCTTGATATAGGCGGGCTCTTTTTAGAACCAATACAAACTAATTGAAAAAAAAATTGCTCGCGTACTCGCATTACGAGATATGGGGGTGGGGCTATTTCTTAAGAATTGCGAGTGGAATTAAAGTTCCAAATTTTGGGTCAGTTTTTCTTGGAATCTAATAATGAGAACGACAAAAAAAATTTATACACAGGTAAACCAAAAAAAAATGAACTGCACTACAGCGAGAATTTTTCAATATCTTATAAATAGAAAAAATTGCGAATATATCATAAAGTAATATTGAAATGGATAAGAACTCGCTGTCTTGCAGTAGAGTATCGGCTCGGCTAGTAGTGCACCAAATTGCGGAGCTCCAACTTACCGCACCGCTCCAAAAAAGTGCCCCAAAGTTTTATAACCAGGCCCCGATATTTCCTCCAGATTCGCTCTAAAATTAGTGAGCGGCTCCTTCGGCAGGTACTTTGTCCTTGTGTTGTAGTGGAGAAGCCCCTGTAAGTATACAATAGTAGTAATCGTGCATAGCAACCATCAACAAAAAATTGCGTAGGCGGTGTGCGGGCACCCTTAACTTACTGTTTACCAACTGACTTAATTTAGTCTGCTACTTGTGACAAAAGCATCATCCAGTGGTTGGCTTTCTTTCAGGTCAAAGTGAAAGAGCGTGTGTGTGTGTGTGTGTGTGTGTGTGTGTGCTAGGATTATATTGGTGCATGTACTACTGTACATATGTAAAAGTAATAATAAAGTGTGACATTTGATCATACTTCCCTACTCTCTCTGATTTTTTAAGAATTTTTTTTATGAAGCCCTGTTTACATGCCACTATAATTGCATGTAGTGTAGTAAATAACTTGTCAAGGTCAAATTAACTACATAGACTCAGATATACACATCGTTTGTGTTCGTTTTACAAAGGACAGGGTTACTCAGAGTTGATATAAACGGTGGAAGATGAGGTTTATTTTTCAGAAGTTTGCCATCTGTAGGTATCCCAGGATTATTGACGAGCAACACATAAAAATAACAGAACTACTGTATAGTACACTGTGATTGTGTATGTGCATGTGTGTGTATATGTGTGTGCTTGTTTGTGTGCGTGTGTGTGTGTGCGTAGGCTCTGGTGGTATTGGAGTACCTCATTAAGGCGGGGTCAGATCGAGTACACCAGCAGTGCAAAGAGAACTTGTTTTCCATACAGACTCTGAAGGACTTCCAGTATATTGACAAGGATGGCAAGGACCAGGGATCCAGCAGTAAGTGGAGGTGGGCGGGTGTGGCATGAGGGCGGAAGAGAATAGGCATGGCTGCAAGAGAGGAAGGGAATGGGCATGGTTGCAAGAGAAGAGGAGGAATGGGTGTGGCTGTGAGAGAGGAAAAGATTGTATGTGGCTGGGAAATGGGTGTGAGAGGAGGGTGAGGGAGGAAGGGAGTGGGTGTGAGAGGAGGGTAACGGGTGTGAGGGAGGAAGGGAGTGGGTGTGACTATAGAAGAGAAGGGCAAGTGGTGGAATCAGGTGGCACACACGTATTAGTGAACTCGGGGGGAAATGGTGAAGAAGAAACAAAAAGATAATTAGAGATGGTACATGCTTGTTGTTGTTGTTGTTGTTGTTGTTGCTTTAGTTTAGTGGCATTAGATGTGGTGATGATGTCATGCGTGTGTGCTTGCTCTGTGTATTTTTGCATACTCTATTATATTAATATATATTTGTGTGTGTGTGTGTGTGTGCTCTGAGCTGGTTTGTTATGCGTGTACTGTATCTGAGAGTTTATCGGAAGCTAATTAAGCAAACCGCGTATTTAGCCGAATGGTTTGTTTGATGCCCTACTTCATTGCAGTCCGAGAGAAGGCCAAGAACATGGTTGCTCTTCTCAAGGATGAGGAGAGACTGAAGGATGAAAGGCGTCGTGCTGTGCAGGCCAAGAACAGACAGGGAGGCATCGGCAGTGATGGCACTGTGACTGGCAGTCCTCGTGGAACCCCGAAGGGCACCAAGAAGTAAGTTACATTTATAATGTTTCAAGACATCACTTCAGAATAATTATATCATTACATTTCCCCATTACCTAGTGATGTTATCTTCTTCTTTTTTTCAGAGTTCAGATAAATGAGCCTAAAGATGGTGTCACTCCAGACAGTCTCAAGTGAGTGATACTGTGTTGTGTTTGTGTGCACACACTAATGATGGAGTAGTAAGTTTTGTGTTAGTCTCCCCAAATATTTTAAGTGGAAAGTTATTGTCTCAATTCAGTTTGGCAAGTGTGCTCTATAGCTCTATGTGGCAAGTGTGCTCTATAGCTCTATATGGCAAGTAACTATCCCACTATTGAGATGACTTAAAATGTCTTCCCATTAAGTATTATTTGTGACTGATTTTGGAGAAATCCGCCTAAACACGGCGAATACTTTTTTTCCTCAGTATCTGGGGGTAAAAGCCATACGGGTCGATTTTTTCCCAAAAAATTGTTATGGTACAAATGGGTTAACAACTATTATGTATGTAGCTCTAGCTTATGGTGTAGTTGTAAGCTCTGACTTGCTCTAAAGCTCACGCTATGAGGCTAGGAATACTAGCCAATTAGACTCATGCGTGGAGCGTTACTTAGAAAGTTTTTGTCAGCCTATTCAATTACTGCTGGAAAGTAACTGTATCTAACTAGTTCTCTTACTTGTCGACATACTCCAAGTACATGTACTAGTGCAATTCTCGCCATATACATAACAAGAGCTTAGTTACAAAACTGCCAACTACCGAATTTGATTATAGTGTCGCATAGACATGTAGCAATAGTGTACAGAATACCAAGACACACCCACTAACCTTACTCCTTCACGCGGCGTATTCTCAAAATCTGCAATAATAAATTGTACGAAAATGATGAATTATTGTAGCGCAAAGACGACTTTTGCTACAGCTTCTAATTGGAGGATGCCATCTCAACCTACTGGTAGAGAGAAAAATAAACAACGTTAGTGCCGCATTTAGGCGGATTTTCCCAAAACCAGTCACATTTGAAGTATTGTTTGGAGTTGCTGTCAATTCTAAGTTTTCACTTGGCGTGTGTTTCATACAGCCACCAACAAACATGGGATGGAGTGAAACATTGAAAGTGAACGATACTGAATTGTAGTGTCGAGTTTTTTAAGCCTAATGGAACACTCGACTAGTGTGTGGCAGAATTAGGAAATCGCTAATATGGATATCTTACCAAAATAAATTTAAAAATGGAAAATTTGAAGAGATCTTGCAAAAACCTTCTGTTTAATGTTCCCATTAAATTCTGTCTGTGTTAACGCATACTGAATTTAAATAGAACATTACCATGTGCTGATAAATAGAACATTACCATGTACTGATAAATAGAACATTACCATGTGCTGATAAATAGAACATTACCATGTGCTGATAAATAGAACATTACCATGTGCTGATAAATAGAACATTACCATGTGCTGATAAATAGAACATCACCATGTGCTGATAAATTGTGTTCCGCTTATGTACGTACATACACTTTCAAGTAAAGTAGGAGCTCAGGTAGCCAAGTAACCATTTTACAATTTTTGCAAATATTTAGATTATATGTCTAGAAATGAGTTTACCTACTGTATTGTCTGTGTATTGCTGTAGGCCAGGTCAGAAGTACATCCAGCCAGTGGAACAGGCGAGACCTAATGACACTAATGAGGAAGACCTGCAGTTAAAGTTAGCTATAGAACTGTCCAAGCAACAGGCAGTTGAAGAAAAGAGAATTGTGTAAGCTATAGCAGTGTTTGTTTTTCTATCCCGTGTGTGTGCGTGTGCATGAGATGGAACACGAGTGAATATTTTCATGTTTTTCACAGTTATGTGAGTTAGAATGTTGCTGCTGCTTCTTCTTCTTTTTTTTTTATTTTTTATTTATTTATATTTTTTTATTTTTTTTAGCCAAACATTATGTTACAATTAAGATGTATGCATGTTAGCAACTATTTTTAGTGTTCCTTTTCTGTAAGCAAGGCTACTCATTTTAGCCGTCATTAACTTGTTCCTTTTGAAAGGGGGATTCGTGGGTTTGCATACTTCTGAGATAATGGGAATGAATAGGTATTTAATAATAGATGGCGGTATGTAATGAACTTGTTGTAGGTAAAGGGTTGAACAGTAAAACGATTTACTGTCCTACATTTCGCTCAATATTATTATTTGTAGGGAACAAGAAGAAGCTTCGCTGAAGGCAGCCCTGGAACTATCCAAATCAGATTGCAATGGAGATGAGTCTACCACAGAAGATGAGGGTGCTGCTGCTAGTGGGGGCGGGGACCTGCTACTGGACTTCAGCAACACTGGTATGTAGGTCTAATGTTATTCTATTGCTGAAGTTGTTGTGTAGATAAATTAATTTTAAGCCGTAATAATGTATGTATACAATATTTTATTTGAAAAATGTATAATTACAAATATTCAGCCCCAACACCAGGTGCTTGTAAGAGTTTTGTGTATTGTATTATGTATATATGCACATGTATATGTAATCCATTTCCTGCAATAGCTTCTACAATGTGCAGAGTGAAGGAACTTCGGGACTCAAGTGGTAGACAACTTGCAGTATGTAATTTATTTAGCTAAAATAAATCCATAAATCCATATTACTGTCATCCTTCAAGTCATTTAGACATCTCTACTTCTGAAAGTGGTAGTCTATGATCACTCAGCTTTACATACTGTTATACTTCACTAATCCTGTAGGACTAGGTGACCCGTGGAGTTCATCCAATCCAGCTGAGCCCCCACCTCCGTCCTACGATATGGTTGCCACAGGAACCACAGCAACCTCGACCTTAGACCCGTGGGGAGCCCCTAGTGGTGGACCTGCTAGCACTGGTGCAGGTGTGGGGGATCCCTGGGGGCCTACAGCCAGCATGCCTACTCCTGCACCCAATAATGCCAGTCTTGGAGTCCAGAGTTCTGGTGGAGCTACAGAGTAAGAAGATAAAGTTAAGGCTGTATATTTTAGTAGCTGTTTATTTTTCTTACACTAAAATGTAAGAATATTTCAAGTGGGGGAGGGGAGGCGAATACCCCCCCCCCCTAAATAAACCCCTCATTATGATTGTACTGTACACACCTTTCTAAAAATATTACCTTTGTTCTGCTCACCCAACACTACATGTGTTTATGAAAATTAAGCCGTGAAGGACCACAGCACTAGTTTTTGTTTTTGTTTTTATTACTGTTATTATTATATTTACTGTTATTATTATATTTATTGTTATTATTATATTATTATTATTATTATTATTATTATTATTATTATTATTATTGGTGTAGTTATTACTATTATTATTATTATACATGTATAAATGGTAATACCCTAATTGACTATATGAATACTTTTTCTGTCAACAATTGTTTAGAAATTGCATGCAGCTGATCAGGATCTGCGTTTAGGATGTGGGGTGGGGGAGGGGGGGGGTGGGAGAAAGGGTGAGCATTCACCTTTTTTTTTTCTTTCCCCTTTTCTTTTCGTAAATAGCCCTGCTGATAGTGACATATTTCTCCACTCATTTGCCAACTAATGCAGTGTATGCACACACATACATACTACTGTATTTGAACTTCAATTGCCACTTGATTAATTTTCTGTTGCCTCTCACTTTATCGCTTCTTGTGATGAACCTCTCTCACAGTCCCTGGTCAACCACCACATCTGCTGCTACCACCTCCTTGGGATCTGTCCCGTTTGGCATGCTCGGCAACCCCTCCCCCTTGTCGTCCATTGGTCCGCCTCCAGAGGGGTCCCTGAACCCATCTTCCGCAGTACCACCACCGGGAGCATTGAATCCTTCATCCACATCGCCATTTGGCACTGCTCCTGACTCATCTGTGGCCCAACCCAACCCCACGTCTTCTTTCAACCCGTTTGACCTGTCCACTCTGGATAGCAATCTGCCATCCTCTGCCAGTGCTCCTTTCAGTGGTGAATCTGAGGTGTGTACGTGCATGTGTGTGTATGTATGTACATGTACATACATACATACACACACATACACACACATATTTACATACATATACATAGATGTATGTACATACATACATACACATACATGCATACACACACACATACATACATACACATATTTACATACATACATACTTATACACATACATACATACGTACGTATGTACGTACATACATACATACATACATACATATGTATTCTTAGTGATGTACATTAGGTGTATGCATGTAATAAGCTTACTATCCTATGTTAACATCAGGAGTCAGTGCAGTTGCTGTAAATGGCCTATTGTTTTAAACATACATTAACGTAGCAAATATACGTACAGGTATAAGCGAGCCTATCTTTAGCACTGTATTCTTTAAGACTGGATAAATATTAGTTCACATGCAGTTCCGCACTTCATGATAGTACACAGTAATGTCTGTCTTAGTCTCAGTTGTGACTCCATGTAATAATACTACATATTATTCATGTCATGTATGGTGTGTACACATTTACTATATCCAGCCTAAGCGAGTGGAGGATGACTTCCTGGGTGAACTGGCTCAGCTTGTGAATCTCGACTCTCTCACAAACCCATCAGTGCAGCAGCCAAAATCTTCTTTTGGGCCTTCCCCTTCCAATCCATTTGGTACGGGGTCATCAATGCCTCCCAAGTCGAACCCATTTGAGGCTAGCAAGACAACAGCCCCCACGCTCAATCAGTTGGCTGAAGCCAACAAGCCTCCCTCCATGCAATCACGTGAGTTCGTGGGTTTCTTTGGAATTCAATGTTTGTTTAATACCATTCTTTTAATTTCAACAACCTTCTCCAGTACACATTGGTGTTTGCACTACATGTTACGTGCATGAATATTATTGTTGTAGTGAAAACTATTCACTAAGTTCAAAGTCTATCAGGATGTGAGTATACCTGTGAAGCTAGCATGAAATTTCAAGAAATACTATCACATGCGCATTTTTTCTCCCCGAGCTATATATACATGATTCTTCCAGTCCATGTTTAATATTGACCGATTTAGATCAAAGGATGATGTTCAGCTGTTCATGTTTTATGCCAATTTTTCAACAGTGAAGATTACACAGTATATTTAGCTTTATAGACTGGAGTTTGATTTTGATAAAAATAATTTGATCCACGAAGCAGTTAGGCAACTTAATCTGAACCGCATGCATGCCCTTATGTGCACAAGCAAGCCTGTGTACCAAGTAGGTCTGAAGGTTAACATAGAGCATGCTTGCTTTACTATGCTTTGTAAGCACAACGTATTCTTTATATATGTGTGTGTGTGTGTGTGTGTGTGTATAGTACATGTTATATAATTCTTTTCAATACAGAATAAGTCATGCTAAAATTTATCTGGTTTACAAGAGAAACCGTGTGCTGAACCCATTAAGAAATTCTGCATGTGCTATAGAGCCAATAGTCTTATTTGTGAACTCATTGATTTGACATGTTCTCATTTTGTGTAAGAATGTTTTATTATCATAGTCATTCCTTATTTCACAGAACTCCCGGCTCCTTTGATGCCCACTGCTTCTGCTGGTGTCACAACAACCAATGGGACTGCTTCCTACAACCCCTTCAGCTGAAACAAGGGGAACTTATCTCATTTGGTCAACTTGTTAGTATTATGGAAAAAAATGTTTATTTTTTTATGCATTAACTTAATTATTGCCTATGTTGGACTGTATTGTGTATCCATGGTGATAATACATTCTGGCATTTTTATGTGTTTATGTGAGCATTTTTTAATTTACTCTATTATTATGTGATGTTGTTCAATGTTTTGTACTGAGTATTCCCTCCACTGCTACGCACTTAATTATTGTATGAAATTAAAAAATAATTATCATGGGCGTACAATTCACAAGGGACAATGTAGCTAAGTAAGTATGAAGATGTTGAAAATTACAGTTTTCTGAGGGGCTAGTGTTACATTATTGACCTGAACTATGCAAATGGAATCTGGTGCAGCTCGACCCGCGCAGCAGTTTGGTAAAGGGTGTCGCTATTACGCCAGTATATGCAGATGAGGGTCAACCCTCTGACTTGCTTCAGTTCCAGGCCATTAGTGGAGCTGGTGAAGCTCCACAGATGTGGTAACTCTGTCAGTGATACTTGTATGCTCCAAAATAGTATCAGTCTTTGCAAGCACAGAAAAGAAAATGACTGTATTTACCAGAATAATTTAATGCAAACATGTGTTTTCCAGATCCTACAATCCTGGAGCCCATCTTGTTAATAAATCCTTGGCTCACAACGTTCAACTATATCTCATGCTGAGCACCATTTCATTCAGTATAGAGGATTCACTTATGAATTTGGTGAGTCTTACGGGCTCAAATATTAGATGTTACGGACCCCTGTTACAAATACAAACTATTAATGGTAATGGAATTCAGAATGTTGGGTCTAGTTACTGCACTTGGGAAGAAGCTTCCACATTTGCAGAACTGTGGAAGAAAAATACAAGTTAATAATAAATAATTGCCAACATTTTTCTCATGCTCTCACAAAGTATTTTACAACTAGCATGTGCACACTCCCTCTTACTAGTGCTCAAACTCAGAACACGACTGGCTCTCAGAGTAACTCTGCTAAAAAAAGATCGTGCCACCAGGCTGAGAGAAGAAGGCGATGCAATTCTAACAGACTAGTATAGTCTGTTGTGACTCCAGCACTTGTCAATTTCAAGCTAGTTTTGGCATATTTTTGGTTATTGCTGTATTACATTATCTACATAATAACTCATTGTGAACATGTAATATCTAACATACTACACATATACATTACATTTTATATTACTGATTAGTTAGTTTTGTCAGTGGTCGTTACTGACACTAGCGTATTATCGTATAGATTGTATCTTCAATTAACTATTGAGAAATATATATTGCAGCTAAGTTTATTTGTTTAGCTTACAATTACTGAATGCTCACACATAACAAACAACACAATTAATGAAGTTCAACACATTCAAAAGGTGGTGTGTGTATTCATGAATACTGTAATTTTTAGTGAGGTATGAATCCACCTATGGTCATCCTGTAGTTTTTGTATTACGTAGCGGGGCTCTGAATCGTGTAGTTCCTCAGACGAGGGCACTATATGTAGTGCCCTGACAGAGGGCTACTATATGTAGTGCCCTGCCTCTCAGGGCATTGGAAACAGGTTAGTGGTTGCTATGTTCTAAATTAGTTAGGCACTGCGCACCATCGGGCGCTACTGTGTTTAGGGTTCCTCAGGCCCCATTAGTAGCGCCCTCGCTACGCTTGGGACGCCACAGCCTTCGGGACCCTAAACACAGTAGTGCCCTTAGTGGCAGTGTCTAACTATTATGTAGAGAATGGTAACTGAGCAAGATAACTTATACTACTGCATTTTTAATTTGCAAACGTCAAGCGCCACTATGTGGTGGGGTACTTGCTAGTCAGTGACATTCATATAGACTTCAGCAAGCAGTACTGCTCAATAGTATAAAGGAAAAAGTGAAGGTCTTGGAATCGAGGGTTGTCGTAGCTCAAGCACTGGTGGCTAAAGCCAATGGCCCTGGGTTAGAATCCCTGGCGACAACTCACATTTTTCCTTTGCTTTTTTCAGACCTGTTTAGGTGAGAAAGTTTCAATCTAGTTTCTATGAAGGGTCAGAACTTGATATAAACAGTACAAAAAAAGAAGAAAGTATAGTTGAGGTAGTACAGTTGGGGCAGAGTACAGCCGCAGTTGGTCAGAATTCTCACAATAAACACATTTGTAATAGATTGATAAGAAATTGGCACACAGCTGTGATAATCACACAATTTGATATAACTACAAAGTCTAACTGTGGCTGTAGTGTGGGCTGGCTCAGGAGAGTTTTCACTCGGCTCAGACTAGCTCGCACCTGATGACAGCAAAGTAGTTGCTGCCACCAGAATCAAGGTCCTCTCTATCTACCCCGGCGAACCGTTCACCAACCCGCAGGTTAGGTTAAGAATAGATTTAAATTACTTTACGAAAGAGAAAATGCACACACAACGAAATTGGGTGACATGAACCAAGACTGAACTGATGGGAATGAACAAGAGTCTATATAGACACACCAAGCCCCACCTATGACTTGCACAAAATACTTACAAACATGCGAACACCAAAAATCCATTAACACTTACAAACATAAAACCCAGTAATTCTATACACACCCATGACCACACAACACGCCTTCGTTCTTGTGCAACTGTTCTATCTTTTCTATGTGGGTACGCCCACATGTAGCATTCTGGGTACATTTTATTCAAATAGTTTGCAGCACGGGTTTCTTCATCTTCTCTCACATAGCACCGACTAAGACAGTCTGCCACTCCGTTCTCCTTCCCACTCCTGTATACAATGTCGAACTCAAACTCTGTTAACTTAAGAGCCCAGTTGTAGAGCCTACGATTCTCCTGTAGCAGACATCAACATCACCAGCGAACGATGATCCGTCACAACTGTGAACTTTCGAGAGTACAGGTAGAATGCAAAATGCCTCACAGCCTCAAAGAGTGCGAGCCCTTCCAGTTTTTGCGCACTATACCGGCACTGAGCTACCATGAGCTGCCTCGAGAAAAACGCCACAGGGAAACGATCCTTCCCTCTCGTCACAGATAGCACCGCACCTACACCTGAAGCACTGGCATCACATTCTAACACAAAAACATCTGACACACATGGCACACATAAACAAACACTATGACTTAACTGACCACACAGACCATGAAAGGCCTCCATCATCTGGCTTGTCCATTCCACCACCCCAGCCGCATTCTTCGACGTCGAGGGCGTGAGAGTAGAGGACCAACGATGATAATCCTTGATGAACCTTCGATAAAAGCCCACCAACCCCAAGTAAGCTCTCAACTGCTTTTGGGTTCTTGGAAGTGGATGCCCTCTAATAGCTTTCACCCTAGCTTCCGGCACATTGATCACACCTCCACCAACAACATGACCTAAAAACTCCAACCTAATTCTGCCAAAACTGCACTTTCCCCTCTTGCAAGTCAGCCCCGCCTCCTTCAACGTCCCAAACAACTTACCCAAATGAATTACATGCTCCTCCCAACAACTCAAAACCACCAAAATATCATCTATGTAAACTCGAGCGAACTCCATGCATCCAACCAACACCAGGTCCATCAGCCTCTGAAAGACTGAAAGGGCTTTTGTCAAGCCAAATGGCATTCTCCAAAACCGATACTTCCCAAATGAACAGACAAAGCACGTCTTATCCCGATACTTCTCTGCAACCTCCACCTGGTGAAAACCCTTTGACAAATCTACCATTCCCAACCATTTCGATCATCTCCTCAAACCCCGGAATATAATATGGTTCCTTCACAGTAAGAGCATTCAGACGCCTGTAATCCACACATAACCTTACTCCCCATCCTGTTTCCTCACCGGCACCAAGGGTGACGCCCACTGCCCATCACACCTCTCAATCACCCCACACTTCTCCAAACTTCCTAATTCCTTTCTCACTTCCTCCCTCAGACCCAATGGCACAGAGTAAGGGGCCTGCTAAAAGGTGGGTTGTCCCCAGTCTCTATCTTCATTACCACCTTCGTCGTTCCCCGGCACATCAGAAAACACCTCTCTATACCTGCCCAACAACTCATCCAACTCATTCCCATCAAAACCCTCACACACACCACTCAACTTATTCCTCTCTTCTTCTGTCTCATCCACCACCACATCCAGCCTTGCAATACTTCCCCTCTCACAATACTTCTTCACACAGTTCACATGCACCACTTTGCTATGCTTCTCCTTACCCTCTCTGCAGATCCTATAATTAACATCACCGATCCTCTCTAAAACCACATACGGCCCTTCCCAAAAGTCAGCTAACTTGCAACTGAGCCCTGGGATCCGATACAACACTTTCTCCCCAACCACAAACTCCCTCAATTTAGCACCTCTGTTCATTAGTCCCAATCTACTTTCTTCCCCTTCATCATCCTCAGCTGCGCACAATCTCTCATCACTTCCAACCTCTCTGCCATATTCCTCACCCAATCACACACTCCCAACTCCTTACTTTCCACCTCGTACAATCCATAGTACAATGCCTCAAGTGGGGTCTGTACCCTAAACCCGTACACGAGGTCAAAAGGGCTGAACCCTGAATTTGCATGTGGCATCTGCCTAAGTACAAATAAGACATAATTAATCTGGCCAACCCAATCAAGACCAGATGCACTGCACTTGCTGAGTATGGACTTAAATGTGCCGTGCATACGCTCCACCGCACCATTTGTTTGAGGATGGTACGGGAAGGTCTGCACTTTCTCCACACCTGTCAGACTGCACAGTTCCTTAACCAACCTGGAACAGAACTGGCTGCCTTGATCAGTAAGCATCCTCCCCGGAATCGAAGTTCTCACAAAAATTGACCAAAGCCCTTCTGCTACTGACCTGGCAGTGATGGATCGAAGTGGCACAGCCTTGGGCCACCTTGTAGCTTAGTCTCGCGTAGCCAGACCCTTTACCAATCGCTGCGCGGGAAAAGGGTCTGGTAAACTGACATTGAGCAGTTTGTTCAGTTCCCCTCGCTAATTGGGGAGACCGCAAACAATAGGTGACGTAATATCCTGTGAAGTAAGACTGCTCAAACTTTTGCGCGTGTAGTATTTCTGTGCACAACTCTCCAACAGCCGTGTCAAAACTCTTCCTTTAGGTGATGCCATTAGTTTAAGCAGTGACTTGGCCTAGCTTTTTAAGATATCTGGAGTTGGAAGTTTCGCTTAGTTGTTGCTTTGTGCACAGGCCATGGTACCACCTTAGGTTTTTGTCAGGCTTAAAGGTGAATAATGCTAGCCAAAGAATCAGTATCAAAGTGCCATTAATTTTTAACCGGCAGCATTTCCCAGCATAGCTTTGCACAAGTAACATTTCTTCATGGCAATACAGAACGAACTCTGCCTACTGATCTGAACAATTCACGCGCCTGAAAATATTTAACGATTTACACCCACACTAATTGAACCACAGTTAACCACTTACTGACTAAGCAAGAACAAACTGCTCTATGTCAGTTTACCAGACCCTTTTCCCGCGTAGCGATTGGTAAAGGGTCTGGCTACGCGAGACTACTTGTAGCTAAGCACACATAGGTGAGTAGGTACCGAAACCCTCTTTCCCTTTGGTAACGGCCCCACAATATCTACTGCTATGTCCTCAAATGGCTCACTCAGTAGTGGCCTCTCCACCACTGGAGCCTTCCTGGGATTATGTTTGCTTTTCCTCTGACACACGTCGCATCCCCTCACATGAGCAATTATTTCTTTATTCATTCCAGGCCAAATAAAGTGCTTCCCCAACATAGCTAACACCTTATCTGAGCCTAAGTGGCCACTGCCCTCATGCGCCACCAATAAAATCTTGCTCCTGAAACTCCTGGGTATTACTAAAACATCCCTGAACTCATCCCAAGCCACGTACAACGATTTCACTAACGCACCATTCTTCCAGGAAAACCCTCTATCCTTTCTTTCCCCCAATTCCCTCCATTCTTTCACTTCCTTCACTGCCTCCCTAAACCTCTCTCCATCATTTCCACCCCTCACTGGTCCAATACTTCCGGCCAATTCTATTAAGTCATCATCCTTTCCCCCACTGGGTACTCAGCCCTCTAAAGCAGTTGGTGCTGCCTCAAGCTCACCACTGCCATTACCATCATCCTCACCTCCACCCACTACTACCGAAGCCTCCATACTCAACTCCTCTCCCATGTCCACCGAAACAAGTCAGCACCAGCCTGCTGCCACTACCACTGTCCCTTACCAACCTTCCCGATCTCACACCTTCACTAACACCACTACTGCCCATCTTGTAAAAATTCCCCTTCTGCCTGCCTGATACCCAGTCACACCAACACTCCCTCAAATCCCTGAAATTATTGATGCTCCTGTTTTCCATGAACACCTTTCCTCCACAGGGAATGACCTGCCGGGTAATTGCCATTGCCAACGCAAAAGTACATTCCTCCACAGTTTTGGCCCCCTGGAACAACCCCTTGCACAACCTGCTAATTACATCTATTATCTCGTCCCCACTCTTCGACTTTAATGCCTCCCCAGTTAACCCAAATATTTTGTATCCATAGGTTATTGTTGTCTCGCCTCGCCTCATCCCTGCTTCTTCCTCAATAAACTCCACCTCACCACTACAGTTATCTTCTTCCCCACTCACAGGTACTTCAGTCACCCCAGCAGTTACCTCTGCTGACCCTTCACTTCCGCCAACCTCACCCTCCTGCTGACTTACAAGTTGCTCTCCCTGTCTGATACTGTACGACTTAGGCTCAAGCACTGGCTTCCTAGATGGCTTGTATGCAAGGTCCTTAACAGTTCCTGCTGGCTTCTTACTGGCCCTCTTTCTCCCCATTTCCTCTGGTCTGGTTCCAGCATGGGCGGAGAATGGCTTCACCGTCCGACAGAGACCTACAGAAAAAAAATAAAACACAGATAATGGTTCCAAGAAAAAAAATTCACAAAGATAAAACAGCACAACACAAATATCCAGTTCAGTTCAATTCCAGAATTTCGGTAAGTGTCCCTTCCGGTATTCGGTCGGTAGGTGTCGATGTCTTGGACGTAGGTAGAGACCTCCACTAACGCTGTCACAATCAGGAAGATCCCACCGCTGTCACAATCAGGAAGATCCCACCGCTGCCACCAAATTTGGGCTGGCTCAGGAGAGTTTTCACTCGGCTCAGACTAGCTCGCACCTGATGACAGCAAAGTAGTTGCTGCCACCAGAATCAAGGTCCTCTCTATCTACCCCGGCGAACCGTTCACCAACCCGCAGGTTAGGTTAAGAATAGATTTAAATTACTTTACGAAAGAGAAAATGCACACAACGAATTAGGTGACATGAACCAAGACTGAACTGATGGGAATGAACAAGAGTCTATATAGACACACCAAGCCCCACCTATGACTTGCACAAAATACTTACAAACATGCGAACACCAAAAATCCATTAACACTTACAAACATACAACCCAGTAATTCTATACACACCCATGACCACACAACACGCCTTCGTTCTTGCGCAACTGTTCTATCTTTTCTATGTGGGTACGCCCACATGTAGCATTCTGGGTACATTTTATTCAAATAGTTTGCAAGCCACACCCACTCATATTAACCACAACCATTATTGCTGGCAACACCTACTTCCTGGCCTAACCAATTGAAAATTGGCATATACACCTATGAGCTGGGTGTGGTGAATGTGCTGTGTGAAAGGGGGCTCAGGGGGCTGGAGACTCCCAGGGGGCAGGAGACTCCCCGCTCCCTTCTCCATAATTTTTTAAGCACAATACATGAACAATTTTAAACCAGTACCCTTCGAGCCCCAGATGAAGTATCTCCCTATAATACACAGCTGGCTGCTGTATGTATGAATTGCCTTTCATTTTTTCATTTAAAGTTGTTCACTGTAGTGTATATCTATGCTTCTGAAGTATTTCCTACTTTGAATGAGGCTACAATTGATGTAGTTAGATCAGTAGATGTCTTGATTCGTACATAAGCATATAGGTTGTGCTATCATAAAGTTGATGTTTATTGACGGGATTGTTCCAATTTATTGGATATTGTAGTCATTAGTATTAGGTTTGAAAGAGTAGAATGCTGGAGTTTTTGGCCACTAATCTGTTGTAACAGTCATCACTAGGTTACATCTAACCATTCACTAGCAAAACTAAAGCTTAATTATTTGAGATTTGTATGTGAACTTACATCATTTATGGAGGGTGGAGTATCTGGACTCTTTAATTAAAAAACAATTTATAATCTGAATGTTTCAAATTGAACATTACATCATATGTATAATCATTTACAATGTAAAGGGCTATAGGTTATGGTTAGTCTACAATGTTATTATTGAACTAATAAACAAATACTTAATGCAATTAAAAACAATTGACTAGCTACATTAAAATAATGGGAAATATAAAACAAGTATTGCCATTTTGGCTAACAAAGTTCTTCAGAAAATACTGGCTTCTTTTTAATCTTTCCATGAAATAGTGATTTTTTCTTTATCACATTTAAATTTCCTGTAATATGAAAGAACATTGTACTATTAAATATGTGTGACGTCAACTGATTTACTTAAACTACACCACATCCATAAAAGTTTCATTACCTGATGTGATGTGATAATATTAAAATGCAACTAGTGATTCTGCTACACTCTAATGTCAAGTTAACTAGTCCGGGTATAGCATTTTTATCTCTATATTTACAATCTATGAAGAGAAAACTTTGAGCTACACCTTTTTGGATAAATTTGAAGTTTCTCTCGCTAAGTATAATATATTACTGAAGTCAAAATAACCGTACACTGAAGGCAAAGTAGTCCACTTGCCATTTATCGATACTGAAGTAGTTTTTCATAATCCACTAAGAAGAATTCTTACATTGTCAAACAGTACTCATCATATTATGGCACTAGAGAAACATTGATAGTGGTTCTTGGAGTAAAGTTGGTTATGCATTGTTACTGACAGGTTTCAAAAAAGTTTCAAGGTTTAGGTCAGGTAATTTAAGTTTGTATTTGTCACGAACAGCAGTGTTTGATTGATATTTCATGAGTTTACTCAAAATCATGACTATTGTATTTCATGTTATTAGTCACATAATTAATTTATGAGTTATAGTAATGAGTTATATATATTCTTACTTGTAGACCACTTTAGCTTCGTCCAGCATAAGCTTGGATGCTTTATATTTAGTTTTTCTATATCTTGTATTTCTCAAAAATATAACTTCCTTGATGCCAGACTGTATGATAAGCTTGGCACATATGTTGCAAGGGAATAGTGTCACATACATAGTACATTTATTCAAATCCTGTGCATACCTGTTACAAATTGCATTCAGCTCAGCACAGCACACTAAACAAAACACACACACAAAAAAAGAATAAAACTAACAATTGTGAAATTTGTATGTAGTGTGCATGTAATTTTTTAAAAAGTAGTGCAGTGGTGCATAGGCAAAGAGCAAAGTATATATCAAATTTAGTTTAGTTTTTGATGAACACTTTTTACTATACACTAGATTTTTAGCAATTTCAAATAATTTTTCTGACCAAAAGTTGCTAGGTGTATACCTAATCTGGTATCAATATGTCAATATGTATATAGTACAATGAAAATGGTGAACAAAAAATTCTGGTACATTAAGGTGCCCCTTTTAAATGATGTTGACTGACAAACTGAATACTATAACCCTATTGTGAATATGCACTGAGAGTTAATAATTAGGTTTTACAAAGAGAATATGAATTAACAAGTAAGTCGGAAGGACAGTGACAAAACTTTAGGTTCATTGCTCTAAGAAGGATAAATGTATCAACCTAGTTTTAATGATTAGCTAAATGCAGTAAAGTTCATTCCTTAGTTAAGTGTAGAGAATATTTTACATAACATGTTAACAATTCACATTTTACCTGAAGTTATATAAATAACAGTTGACAGAGTGCACAAATTGACATACATTGTGCATAGACAAAAATAGTAAAAAAATTATTGTAACATTAAAATTGAATTGCACAATATTGTTAGGGTGGTGTTATACTTACCATATAAATGTTTGTCTTTGAGTTTAGGTCCACCTTCCTTATATTTACCCCAGAACATGTCAGAACATCCATTAGGCATGCCATTATATCCGACACTAATGATTCTTCCATGCTCATTTATAATGCATGCTCCAACCTGTATTAATACATAATAACTATAATGCTTTTATTTGTTAGGAGACATGAAACCTTTCATGTGATTGTTTCAACATTAGTGATGCAAGATAAGTAACTTAAATCACTTGATGCACTTTTTATCTTAAATTTTATTTAAAAACAATATATTATGGTACTTTTACAGTATTTTTATTTGGTAGATATAAGAAACATATTAAAAGAATGCAGCTTTCAATGGAGTAGCTATAATTGGAAATAATAATGTTCCAAGCTCAAAAAAAAAAAAGAAAAAAAGAAGAAAGTGAAGTGAGGGCATAAGCTTTTGATTTGATACTGCTAGCTATACTAAGCTAAAATGTTGGGGGTATACAGTATTTACAATTAGTGGGTATATTTCTTTCCTCTCTCTTCCCACATCTCATTATGTATACCTTTTGATATTTTTAAGAAGAATGTTAGCTAGTAAGTTTACATTTGTAAAAAAAGAGTTATGCATAACAATGTAATAATTATGTTAAACAATTATGATCTAGTGAACACCTTTTGTATCCTATAAAAACTGATCACTGGGTTGCTGAACTGAGTTGGGAAATAGTGTTCTTCTACAGTGGCTAACCACAATGGGTATAAGAAAGGCAGTGAAGCAAATGCAAGGGCAATAAAATTAGTAGCAGGTGAGAAAAAGCTGACTGATATAACTACATCAGTGAAGAAGTGAAGGATTATACACAGAAAGGACAGAGATGCTGAGGAGTAGGAGTGGTAAGACAGAGGTTGAGAAAGGAATCCATGAGCTGAAAAACAGGGATGACTCAGGAAGAAAGAGGATAAAATACAGGTTATATTGTGATTTTGCACCTGTGTTTTGGGATCCTTGCTCCTCTGCTCTGCAAGTCTTGCAACTGCCATATAAAAATCTTTTTTTTTTAGAGCATTTTCACGTTTTTGCGATGGACTGTAAGAAAGATTATAATTGCACCATTGATACAATTTTTCAATATTAGCATAGTTGAAATCAGCACTTATATGCAATACCAAGATATTAAAGTTAGTGTGAGGGTAGCTATAAACCAAAAAAATCAATTTGAATTGCGATTCACAAACTCGGGACACTCAGGTTTCGCCCACGTGTTGGGATTAGTAAATTGCATACAAACCTAACTACAACAGTATTAGTTTATTGGCGAGCGAGCGAAGCGAGCGAGACTCTATGCAGAAGTGTCGAATTGAGAATCGGGATATTTTGTTTATATTATGTGGGGACTGCGTTTGTCATTTGTACTTTGACCCTCTCATATTGTTGTGTTAGCTCGGTCGACCCGCCCCAAACTTCACTAAACGGAATCCTGCCGTTTATCAATCATTACTCGTATCATCCCAGAAATTGAATTGTTTACCGATTATAAGCTCAAATACTTACCGGAGTTCCATTTCTATTCGAGTTAGTGGCGGTGGTAAGGTAATACACTATTTGTCGTAAGCCCTATGCAACAGTATTTACTTGAAAGTTCATTGTCCAATGGACTAACCACGAATGTAAGTCTCGTGTAGGTGTATTCAGTTGTGTGAATAGTATTGTGCGACATGTTTTTTGATTCCCGATTTGCAATTGTCCCACCCCTAACTGAATCAAGCTTAACGTTCCATTCGTGTCCCCCCCCCCCCCCCCCCCCCCCCCCCCAGCCTCCCCGTAGCTAGTGTCTTGCTCGCTTTACTCACCCATCATTAGCACACTATTAGCACACTATGACCTGATGATAGGAGGGGTTACCAACTAAAGCTAGTACAGTTTTTGTGGAGCTGACAACGTCGTGTTTATTCAAGAATCAGCCTAAAGTAGCACAATGAAAGGTTTTAAAATCTAAGTAAGTGTATTCTGTAATCTCCAATATGGGAGCCTGACGCTACAGACTAAGGACAGGAGGACTACTATAACTCTCACACACATGCGCTAAGGCGCTAAGGTTGGCATAGCAACTACTACATTCATGAGACAGACTACAGACTAAGGGCAGGTGGACTACTATAACCCTCTCACACCTACGCTAAGGTTGGCATAGCAACAACTACATTCAGAGGCATAGCTAGAGTGTGGGAGGAAACTAATAATAATCATTGCATTTTAAATTCAAATAATTATTTTTATAAAATGTAATGATATTCATATTAACCCAAACGGAAATATATAAGAGAACATTATAAGAGGGCATTCAGGTTACTAAATAAGACTAATATGAAAACAAGATCAGAAGATGCATTCTGTATTTTAAGTTTAGCTAATGGAGAATGTAGCTACTTCTGATCAGAGCCATGAAAGGCTAGTGCACTTTGACTTTAGCATGCATTAAGGGTGGCAATACATGCCCACACACTTCTGTTGCTATGATAGATTTTACTAGTTTGGTACCTCTCCCAGCACAAATAAGTATAAGGACTAGCTATTTAAATTTCCTTACAAAGTAGCTGTTAGGAAAATGTGATAAAACACTACCTCATTTAACAGCAATAATTGAAAGACTGATAAACTTCTCAATAAATTTATTCAATGTACTAGATAAACTAGTACACTGGATACCAGGCTGCCTGTTACAGCATGGACCCATTATTGCTATCGTTGTGGTATATTATAGGTATTATTTTTATGAAACCACCTTGCTTATCCTTTCATTATTATGATATTATGAACTTCATTTAGCCTTGATCTCAACTAACCTTGGATTTCCTTTTCCTTTCTGAGAAGATCTGGGTGGATTTGATTTTCCATATTTTTTTTGTATATTTGATAATTTTTTTGGGGTATCCTTCTTACGAGTGGCTTTACTCTTTGACATTGCTGGTCCGCCGGAGTTACACCACAAGCTAACCACGGGGGTCACAATAATAGCTCGATTTTGTTTGTTCCTCAATTATTGGCGAGCGAGCGTAGCGAGCGAGACACTTACAGGGGTAACACAATCGAAAATCGGGGATGTTTATTGGCGAGCGAGCGTAGCGAGCGAGACAGTATTAGGGGTGGATAATGCAAAATCGGGTATATTATGTTATATGTATAATATGTATGTGGGATGGTACGTATGCCCTTTAAACGCGCGCGCGGGGAACTCTTTTCTCCTAAAAACACGGCTTTTTAGGCTTGACCCCAGTTTATTCTGAAACTACAGCATTAAACAAGCCTTACTTTATACTTAAGCTCCAAAGTGTGAGAAAATTCCTGCGAAAATGCTTGCTTTTCAAGAAACAAAAAGTTGATTCGACCTGTTACTATGGCATTGAAGACCCTTTTCCAGACTCAATTTCAAAACTTCGCCGTTTTATGGGGGGGATACGGAGTGCCGGTTGTTGGTTGTCAAGAGCCGTTGGTAGTCAGAATGCCGTAGTATTAATGCTAAGGAAGCTACTACTTCTCGAGGGAAGCTGAGGTAAGTACGTAATTCCATATTTTGTTAGCTAAATATGCAAAATTAACTCTGGCCTTTCTTTTTTGTAGCTAAGAGCTTGTCAACAGTGACTGGTAAATTCAAATAGTTAGATTGGCTCAAATTTGGTACTACAAAAGTTACCACTGCTCAAGAAAATGAGGTAAGAAAGTAATTTGTATTTGTGTGCTAAAATTGATTGTCTTTTGTTTTTGTAGGTGAGAGCTTGTCAAGAATTCAAGGTAATTCAGATGGTCAAAGTAACTTCAATTTGATACTACAGAAGTTATCAATACTCAAGAATGAGGTAAGTAGTAATTCCATATTTGTTGGCTAAAATTACAAATAATAACACTGGTTTATTTTTTATCGTAGCTGAGAGCTTGTTCAAGAGTTACTGGTGATTAAGATTATCAGAATGGTTGATGTTTGATACTACAAAAGTTACCATTAATCAGGTAAGAGAGTGATTTTGTACTTGTTTGCTGAAATAAAAGGTCATAACTGCTATTATAGTGTTTGCATGAACTAAGCTAAAACATAGTAACAATACTTAGTTTTATGTTACCTAACATCAGGCTCGCTCGCCATTTGTGCTCAAGCACACCACTAGTGTATATATATGTATGTATGTATGGGTTGTACGTATGCCCTTTAAACGCGCGCGCGGGGAACTTTTTAATCCAAAAACACGGCTTTTTAGGCTTGACCCCACTTTATTCTGAAACTACAGCATTAAGCAAGCCTTACTTTATACTTAAGCGCAGAAGTGAAAGAAAATTCCTGCAAAAACGCTTGCTTTTCAAGAAACAAAAAGTTGATTCGACCGGTTACTATGGCATTGAAGACCCTTTTCCAGACTTAATTTCAAAACTTCGCCGTTTTATGGGGGGATACGGAGTGCCGGTTGTTGGTTGTCAAGAGCTGTTGGTAGTCAGAATGCCGTAGTATTATTGCTAAGGAAGCTACTACTTCTCGAGGGAAGCTGAGGTAAGTACGTAATTCCATATTTGTTAGCTAAATATGCAAAATTAACTCTGGCCTTTCTTTTTTGTAGCTAAGAGCTTGTCAACAGTGACTAGTAAATTCAAATAGTCAGATTGGCTCCAATTTGGTACTACAAAAGTTACCACTGCTCAAGAAAGTGAGGTAAGAAAGTAATTTTGTATTTGTGTTCTAAAATAGATTGCCTTTTGTTTTTGTAAGTGAGAGCTTGTTGTCAAGTTCAAGGTAATTCAGATGGTCAAAGTAACTTCAATTGATACTACAGAAGTTATCAATACTCAAGAATGATGTAAGTAGGAATTCCATATTTGTTGGCTAAAATTACAAATAATAACACTGGTTTATTTTTTATCGTAGCTGAGAGCTTATTCAAGAGTTACTGGTGATTGAGATTATCAGAATGGTTATGTTTGATACTACAAAAGTTACCATTAATCAGGTAAAAGAGTGATTTTGTATTTGTTTGCTGAAATCAAATGTCATAACTGCTATTATAGTGTTTGCATGAAGTAAGCTTAAAAACAGTAACATTTTTATGTTACCTAACTATCAGGCTCGCTCGCCATTTGTGCTCAAGCACACCACTAGTTTATTTATTTATTTATTTATTTGTATATATGTTTGGACGTACGTATGTCATTTTGTACTTTGACCCTCGCATTTTTGTGTTAGTTATGTGGTCGATCCCGTCCCAAATTGCACTAAACAGAATCCTCTGGTTTATCGATCAGTACCCGTATCACCCTAGAAATTGAATTGTTTACCGTTTTGAATTCATTTGCGGGTGAAAACTTAAGGGACTTCCATTTCTATTCGAGTTAGTGGCGGTGGTAAGTCAATGCCTCTTTGTCATGGTTATAAGCCGTGCGCAACAGTATTTACTTGAAAATACATTGTCCACTTACTGCGAAGGTAAGTCTGTATAGGTGCATGTCCAGTTGTGTCAAAGCATTGTATGTTACAACCACTACAGAGTTGTTACTATGGCACTGAAATCCCTTTACCCTGTATGCTAAATTAAAAAACTGGACCTTATTTTCAGTATCTTCAGTGTTAGAAGTCAAAATCATTCATATAAAAATAGTATAGTCTTTAGGCTCGCTCGCCATTTGTGCTCAAGCACATCACTAGTATAGGGTACCAATGTATAGGGTGCCAACGTAAAAACGCGCCCAGTGTCTAGAGAAATGCTATATAAGCGCGCGCAATTGACCTGGCGTCACACTGCAACAAAGAAATTAAATCATTGAATACCGCAGAATATCACGAGTCTGTAGGCTAGTATTTACACGAGTACCACAGGTAGTCTAGCGCTGCCTACTCCTTTCCCTTTTATTATCCACTCGTTCAAGGGAGGGAAAGACGGTCTGGTAGAAGCTTGTACGTCGTTTCACGATAAAGGAATGCAATTATAACGTAACTGGGCGTTGCGGTCGTCAAATACCACACTCACCCGAAAGTATTATAGAGATTCCTAAGTTTCAAGATAGCATTGAGGTACTGCTTTTGCTGTGGAAAATCTTTTACTATGCTCTTCATTATGTGTGAGGAAGCAGTGAGTAGCACTGTGACTTGCATTAATATTAAAAATTTTTAACAATAATTGAGCATAAATTAGCAAGCCAATTTTCCAGTCATTCATTGAATGCTCTGTATTATACTTGTTGGGGTCTTAAATCCCATCATTAGGTTTCGAAATAGTAATAGAAGGACCAGCTCTGTGATAATTCACTCATGAGCAGTAGAAATAAAGTTTCAATTGGTTAAATCACGATAGTAAATCTAAGTACAACATGTTACAACAATAGTAAATGAGTAAAGTAGCGTAAATAAGGTGAATGAAAAAGTTTGTGCATTATAAACGTTCACGTTGACGACATCGACGAAGACGACCTGACGTTACCCGTTCACGCAGGCCGGTCTGACCTAGACAATATTATTATATTTTAATTAACTTGGTTGGGGAGGGCTAGCCCCCTCGGCTGCCCCCTTGGGATCCTCCCAAGACTTTGTATTGTTTATCATTACGGTCAATATGTGATGATGATATTCATACATCACCCCTGACAGAATCTCCCTTGTTTTGCTAAATCTCAAGTTATGGTCTCACAGGAACAACTAAATTCACATAAAATGCAGGGAGATCAATGATAATCATTGAAGTATTAAATTCAATAAATTAGTATAATGAAATTCATATTTACTCTATATGGCAATATTTAGGAGAACGTTTAGAGGATATTGGATTTCTAATTAGGCCTGTCAGTAGCAAAAGGAAAAAAGAATCAGGTAATGCATTCATGCATTTTTACATATTCTGCAATTCCCCTTGTATATCAATCTGTTTATTTTAAGAATCCAGTACATCACCTACACCTTTAGCTTAGTCTCGCGTAGCCAGACTGTTTACTACCTTTACCGCGCTACACGGGGGAGGAAAGGGAGTTGGTGGAGGTAGCTAGGCTTTAACACTATGAATAACATTAGCAGTATCACAACTGTAACCACTTTCGGCGAGCTGCAACTTCGCGCACGGACAGTGATGAGTATCCGACGAGTCTGCGTTAGATGCTGTGCACAAATCTTAGGCTGTCTGGGTTACTCGTGTCTAATGAAAGAATGAATACATTTTGACTGCAAAACAGCATTGATCCATTTTGCTGAGTAAAAGATTTCGCTTGCAAGTTTCTCCTTTACCGCACGCGGTCATTAATGTTATTCATAGTGCTAGAGTCTATAATTACCTCCACTAACTTTCTGGTGGAACTGGAACCGCTGAGTCAATGGCAGTGTTCCAGACCCTTTCCTCCACCCGCGTAGCGGGTACAGGGTGGCAAAGGGTCTGACTACGTGAGACTACCTTTAGCTATGGCCACACAAGTGTGCGCATTCCCGGCGTAGCGGTTCGGTAAAGATCTGGCTACACCAGACAAGCTCTCTTGGTTGGTTTGTTGCATTCAATTAAAAAAAATTATCTTCCAAATTTCTTACCTACTGGCATTCAAAGATTTATCTTCCAATTTTCTCACCCACTGGCATTCAAAATTAGCTAACTTAGCTACTCAGACAAAACACCAATTCTTTACACACAATAGATAGCAAAACTAAACAAATTGAAGAGTTGCATAGAAATTGTCTGATGAGATAAAACCGAACGCTTTGAACAAAAATAACTGCAGAATAAATAACACTGACACAACACACAATATGGATGGTAAGTAGTTGGTAAGGTAATTTACCTCAACATCATCACATTAATTATTACTTAATTAATACCATTGAATTATATTTGATTGGAACGATTGAAGTAGTGAATAATGACTGGTCAGTGGCCGAGTAGACTGGCTCGAGTGAATAATGACTGGTCAGTGGCTGGAGTAGACTGGCTCGCTGACTGGATACTTCTTGGAGCACGTCCGACTGAGAGGGAGTTTCTATTAGGACATGGTCTTCATATGTCTATATGAATCCATAGCAAGAGAATTATTATTACTACTACTACTACAAATACTTCAAAGGCTGAGAATTTATGGTTTAAAATTAATTTTTTTTAAAACTCTGACTTTTAAAATCTCAGCACCTGCATAGGTCTACAGGAACCCCTGTTCCTAAAATACTTAAAGAATGTTTATTTGTTATTGTTTTGTTTTTGTGTTTGTGTTTTTTCCATTCTTTCTGCTAGTGATATTGTTTTAAGTAACCTTCCACAAGTATTTTTTACAGTGCTACAAATTCTTGTGTTAGCAAGAATGTTAAAAATGTTAATGAGCCGTGCAATTCACCAACCATTGTACAATACATCTCTGTTGGGTTAATGCTGTGTGTGTTTTTGTTCATGTAGAAATGTGCCCCTAAAGAAATCTTCTACATCACGATTACACTCATCTACATTTGTAAGTTGAATGAGTGGGTGTGGTCAATGCTGTGAGGGGATGTACGGTGATTATTATTTTACATGTGTTTGTGTTCTTGTAGTCGTAGTTTTTATCCTCACTCTAATGGGGTGCTCTCTATATTGGAATTGTGTGTAAGTTGTAGTATTTCATTTCTTATCACATTATCTGTAGTTTATCTGAAGCATAAAACATATTCGTGTCGTGTTTTCAAAGCAGATAAAAACTTTACTAGGTCAAAACATCTTTGTAATATTACTACAAAATAATTTCCAATGACAGGTAATTTTCAGATTTTTTGGAGAAAAAAATACATTATGGTTATTTATACTACTACTACTGTTAATGCTATTGCTTCTATTACCGCCAGTTGTATAGTAGTGGAGTTGTAATATTGTCCTCACATTATATTAGCTGAAGTAACATTGCCACCCCCCCCCAATTCAAAAACTTGTGACTTTGTATCACTACATGAAGAAAAGAAAAGACACTTTGGAACATTTTAATCAGTCTTTTTGTATGATGTATTATAGCTTAAAAAATCAGATTTCATAGGAGTGTGCCAATCTCTAATATTTTGCCCCCCCAACCACAAGTGTGTGGAGCCTCCTCTGGTGATGATGAGGCTGCATGCTGAGACATGAATGGCATAGTGTCCAACCAGGATGTGATGTTATAAAACTTAAAATGTTTCTGGGAAGGAGGATACAAGAGAAGGGGGTGGGGGGGAGGGGGGGGGGTACGAGAAGAGAGTATGGAAGGGAGAAATTTTACAAACTGAAAATATTAACGTGGTGCACACAATGTAGTTCACAGGCGAGGGGCCGCGGAGGCCGGAGAGGATGGGAGAAAGGGTGAACATTCATCGTAAATAGCCCTGCTGATAGTGACATATTTCTCCACTCATATGCACACACATACATATTACTATATTTGAACTTTAATTGCCACTTGATTAATTTTCTGTTGCCTCTCACTTTATCACTTCTTGTGATGAACCTCTCTCACAGTCCTTAGTCAACCACCACATCAACTGCTGCTATCACCACCTCAGGATCTGCCCCGTTTGGCATGCTCGGCAATCCCTCCCCTTTGTCGTCCATTGGTCCGCCTCCAGAGGTATCCCTGAACCCATCTTCCGCAGGACCACCACCGGGAGCATTGAATCCTTCATCCACATCGCCATTTGGCACTGCTCCTGACTCATCTGTGGCCCAACCCAACCCCACGTCTTCTTTCAACTCGTTTGACCTGTCCACTCTGGATAGCAATCTGCCATCCTCTGCCAGTGCTCCTTTCAGTGTTGAGTCTGACAATTCTGCACAGGTGTGTACGTGCATGTGTGTGTATGTATGTACATGTACATACACACACACACATGCACTCACATATTTACATACATATAGATATATACATATATACATACATACATGCATACATATGTACATATGTACGTACATACATACATGCATACACACATACACACATACATACATATACATATTTACATACATACATACACACATACATACATACATATGTATTCTTAGTGATGTTACATTAGGTGTATGCATGTAATAAGCTTATTATCCTACGTTAACATCAGGAGTCAGTGCGGTTGCTGTAAAATGTCTGTCTTAGTTGTGACTCCATATACATAATAATACTACATATTATTATGTCATGTATGGTGTGTACACATTTACTATATCCAGCCTAAGCGAGTGGAGGATGACTTCCTGGGTGAACTGGCTCAGCTTGTGAATCATGACTCTCTCACAAACCCATCAAAGTGCAGCAGCCAAAAAAATTTTTTGAGCCTTCCCCTTCCAATCCATTTGGTACGGGGTCATCAATGCCTCCCAAGTCGAACCCATTTAAGGCTAGCAAGACAACAGCCCCCACACTCAATCAGCTGGCTGAAGCCAACAAGCCTCCCATGCAATCACGTGAGTTTGTGGGTTTCTTTGGAATTCAATGTTTGTTTAATGCCACTCTTTTATTTTCAACAACCTTCTCCAGTACACATTGGTGTTTGCACTACATGTGATGTGCATGCATATTATTGTTGTAGTGAAAACTATTCACTAAGTTCAAAGTCTATCAGGATGTGAGTATACCTGTGAAGCTAGCATGAAATTTCAAGAAATATTATCACATGCGCATTTTTTCTCCCCGAGCTATATATACATGGTTCTTCCAGTCCATGTTTAATATTGACCGATTTAGATCAAAGGATGATGTTCAGCTGTTCATGTTTTATGCCAATTTTTCAACAGTGAAGATTACACAGTATATGTAGCTTTATAGACTGGAGTTTGATAAAAATAATTTGATCCACGAAGCGGTTAGGCAACTTTATCTGAGCCGCATGCATGCACTTAAGTACACGAGCAACCCTGTGTACCAAGTAGGTCTGAAGGTTAACATAGAGCATGCTTGCTTTAATGCTTTGTAAGCACAACGTATTCTTTATATGTGTGTGTGTGTGTGTATAGTACATGTTATATAATTCTTTTCAATACAGAATAAGTCATGCTAAAATTTATCTGGTTTACAAGAGAAACAGTGTGCTGAACCCATTAAGAAATTCTGCATGTACTATAGAGCTAATAGTCTTATTTGTGAACTCATTAATTTGACATGTTCTCATTTTGTGTAAGAATGTTTATTATCATAGTCATTCCTCATTTCACAGAACTCCCGGCTCCTTTGATGCCCACTGCTTCTGCTGGTGTCACAACAACCAATGGGACTGCTTCCTACAACCCCTTCAGCTGAAACAAGGGGAACTTATCTCATTTGGTCAACTTGTTAGTATTATGGAAAAAAATGTTTATTTTTTTATGCATTAACTTAATTATTGCCTATGTTGAACTGTATTGTATATCCATGGTGATAATACATTCTGGCATTTTTATGTGTTTATGTGAGCATTTTTTAATTTACTCATATTATTATTATGTGATGTTGTTCCATGTTATGTACTGAGTATTCCCTCCACTGCTACGCACTTAATTATTGTATGAAATTAAAAAATAATTATCATGGGCGTACAATTCACAAGGGACAATGTAGCTAAGTAAGTATGAAGATATTGTAAATGACAGTTTTCTGAGGGGCTAGTGTTACATTATTTGACCACCTGAACTATGCAAATGGAATCTGGTGCAGCTCGACCCGCGTAGCAGTTTGGTAAAGGGTATCGCTATTACACCAGTATATGCAAATGAGGGTCAACCCTTTGACTTGCTTCAGTTCCAGGCCATTAGCGGAGCTAGTGAAGCTCCACAGATGTGGTGGCTCTGTCAGTGATACTTGTATGCTCCAAAATAGTATCAGTCTTTGCAAGCACAGAAAAGAAGATGTCCTGTATTTACCAGAATAATGCAAACATGTGTTTTCCAGATCCTAACAATCCTGGAGCCCATCTTGTTAATAAATCCTTGGCTCACAACGTTCAACTATATCTCATGCTGAGCACCATATCATTCAGTATAGAGGATTCACTTATGAATTTGGTGAGCCTTACGGTGTTCAAATATTAGATGTTACGGACCCCTGTTACAAATAATATAAGGACAATCAAACTATTAATGGTAATGGAATTCAGAATGTTGGGTCTAGTTACTGCACTTGGGAAGAAGCTTCCACGTTTGCAGAACTGTGGAAGAAATATAAATACAAGTTAATAATAAATAATTGCCAACATTTTTCTCATACTCTCACAAAGTATCTTACAACTAGCATGTGCACACTCCCTCCTACTAGTGCTCAAAGTCAGAACATGACTGGCTCTCAGAGTAACTCTGCTAAAAAAAGATCGTGCCACCAGGCTGAGAGAAGAAGCCGACGCAATTCTAACAGACTGTAGTATAGTCTGTTGAGACTCCAGCACTTGTCAACTTCAAGCTAGTTTTGGCATATTTTTTGTTATTGCTGTATTAAACTCTTACATTAGCTGCATATAACTTATTGTGAACGTGTGATATCTAACATACTACTACATTACATTTATATTACTGATTAGTTAGTTTTGTCAGTGGTCGTTACTGACACTAGCGTATTATCGTATAGATTGTATCTTTAATTAACTATTGAGAAATATATATTGCAGCTAGCTTACAATTACTGATGCTCACATATAACAAACAACACAGTTAATGAAGTTCAAACACATTCAAAAGGTGGTGTGCGTATTCATGAATAATTTGTTAGATATGCCGTTGAGTTAGTGTCCTCAGTAACAAAGACTACAGTGTGGTGTTGTATTATACGATTAAAGCTGAGTCAGGTTGGTAAAGCATAGTCAGTGACGACGACAACGACTAATATAATAAAATGATGCTATCTAATGAACTATAAAGAACAGTCTAGACAAGTGCAACACATAAATCTTTGGTAGCTATAGCTAACAGGATGGCCATAGGTGGATTCATACCTCGCTAAAATTACAGTTGCTAAAAAAATTACACAAACACATAGTTATAGGCATTCTTTTGTAATATGCAGAAACAATAAAAAAGGAGTTTTGGTAATTTCAGCCATCAGATTATGATTAGCTATCAATATTTTCAATGTATGCACAGCTAGTTATGTCTATTAGCTGCAACATAGCTAGTTTAGTCAATACTAGTTGTTGTTGTTTTATATTCCACTGCAAACAATATCTCAAATACTCTGCACTCTCTAGTTGACTCCAAGCCATTCACTTACCACTTAAGAGAACAGTTTAGGACAAGGTTTTTAGCGAAAATAAAATCAGTCGCGGAGGGGGGGCAAGCGTAAAATATATCGAGGCGATTTCTTCAACTAAGGTGTCGACCTTTTACCAAATCAATTGTTTAAGTCGTCCCAGGCACGCCCCTTAATTGGAAGCTTATTAATTGGTCATAACTTTGCTGGGGGGAGCTTGTCGGTTCTTAAGGTAGTTGGTGCGGAGAGTTTGCGAATTTGCGTAGAGTTCGTCAGTCTGCTGGGAGAAACCCTGGGCTGTATCCTTACAAGATTGTTGTGTGTCTCATTCAATTATTCTCAGAAATTATAATGAAGACAGTATTTTCTGCCTTGCTGATACTTTTTGTCGCTGAGGAATGTCTTTGTTCCAGTAGCAGTGGAGCTAGTGTAGCTCCGCAGTCCTGTGGTACCACTAATGAGTATTATGTCTGTCCTTCTGGTGGTGTTTGCCAGATACCTGCACCCAATGATCGTTGCAGGGCAAGAAGTCAGCGCTGCACTGGTAATGATAACTGTGCCTTCCAAAACAATGAAGACATGTGCTTTTCTGATCCTGTCAATCCTGGAGCATATACTGTTAGAGAAGGTCATGCATTTTTAGGAAGCTTTGGCTCAAAACGTACACTTTTAGAGCATCGTTTCATTCAGTATAGAGGATTCACTTATGAATTCGGAAGCTCTTACAGTGTTCAAATATTAGACGTTACAGACCCATGTTACAAATACAAGAACAATAAAGATATCAATAGTAATGGAATTCAGAATGTTGGGTCCAGTTACTGCACTTGGGAAGAAGCTTCCATGCTAGCAAATATGTGGAAGAATAAGAAGTACAATTTGTTTACTAAAAATTGCCAGCATTTTTCTGCTGCTCTCAGAAAATATCTTACAACTGGCACATGCGCACTCCCTCCTACTAGTGCTCAGACTCAGAACACGACTGATCCTCTAAGCAACTCAGGCCAGCAACACCGTGCCACCAAGCTGGAAGAAGAAGCGGATGCAATTCTGACAGACTGCAGCATCATCTGCTGTGACTCCAGTGGTAGTTCTTCTTCTAGAAGACTTCAAGCTAGCATTGGAGTGGTATTTCTGATTACTGCTGTTTTGTACATAGTATAAGTAAAGATTTGTATTGTTTTCAGACTATTTTTATGTTGTTGTGCTCAGTTTTATTGTTGGTGTCAATTTTATGATTATATTATAATTATTCAGAAGTTTAATAAACTATTGCTATTTGGTGCAGTGCTAGAGATAGACTGATGTACAGAAGCAGTACAGAACCACCAGTGTGAATCAAAAGGACCATAGCGTGATGTCCTTTTGCCATTTATCAAAGTTGTGTGTGATATAATTATACAAAGTCACACTTGACTGCTAATAGACCCTGTTTTAATTCCTAATATTGCTAGCTAGTGAGAAAGACTTTGTTTGTCATTTGATTCACGTATGAATGCATTTAAACATCCAAAAGAATGTTCAGAAAAGGATTCATTGGACTTTAGTCTCTTGGTGGAAATTCTAAACTCCCATACTAAAGTCCAATGAATCCTTTTCTGAATTATTAAAGGATATATCTCAAGCTGCAGCTAAGGTGAGATATATCCTTTAGTATACCTTACTTTAGTTCATTGGAGGTATCATTCCATTATTTAGAAGGAAAAAAAAGAAAGTAAATTGCTTCTGTGTCTCTTATCACTGCCGAGGAACGTCATGGTTCCAGTAGCAGTAGAGTGGACACAGACCTGTGATACCACTAATGAGCATTGTGTCTGTTTTTCAGGTGATATTTGCCAGGTACTGTACTGTACCCAGTGATGGTTACAAGCCCGGAAGTCAGCACTGCATGCTTGATAACTGTGCCTTTCAAAATAATGAAGAAATGTTTTTTTCAGATCCTGTCAATCCTGAGCATATACTGTTAAAGGTCATGCACTTTTAGGAATCTTTAGCTCGCAACATACACTTTTAAAGCATCATTTCATTCAGTATACAGGATTGATTTATGTAGCTCTTATAGTGTTCAAATAATAGACATCACATACCCATGTTACAAATGATATCAATAGTAATGGAATTCAGAATGTTGACTCCAGTTGGCTATTGCTCTTGAGAAGAAGCTTCCATGTTTGCAGAAATGAAGCACAGATTATAAGTAATGATTGCTGACACTTTTCTGATGCTCTCAAAAATATTTTCAAACCAGCAAGTGTGCATTCCCTCCTACCAGTGCTGCTCAAACTCAGAGCAAGACTGATCCTCTGAGCAACTCAGCTCAGCTATGTGCCACCAAGCTGGAAGAAGGAGCAGAGGCAATTCTGACAGACTGCAGTATAATCTGCTGTGACTCCAGTGGTAGCTCTTCTTCTAAGAGATTTCAAACCTGCATTGGAGTGATATTTCTGATTGCTGCTGTTTTGTACACAGTATAAGTAAATTTTTCAGACTATTTCAGTCATTCTCAGCTGCAATGTCATGCATCTGCTGTGAGTTTACAGGCTAGCATATTGGAGTGGTATTTCTGAAATTTTCATAGACCAAGTCAAATGTTAATTTATAATAACACTATTACTGGGAGACCTAATTCATCTACTTCTAAACATCCTTTTGAAAGTTTAAATGCATTAAAAAGTGAATCAAATCTCTGACACTCAAGTCTTCACACTAACCACATAGGAATCATGTGTAGTAATGAATTAATAAAGCAACGCTGGTTCTTCACAAGAGTAAATTGAATTAATTGAGAATTAGATAACTTGTTTTGACCAAAACAATCTTTACTAAAATCAGTGAGCACACTCAACTGCATTGCCATTTGTGATTATGAGCAGCTCCACAATAATATATAATAGCTCCCCTGGTAGCTAGTCTATAGGGCGGAGCCAGACCCACTTAGCGCGCAAAGTGTGTGTATTCCCAGCGTAGCGGTTCGGTAAAGGGTCTGGCTACACCAGACTAGCTCCCTGGTTAGTTTGTTGGATTCAATTTAAAAAGAAAAAATTATCTACCAAATTTCTTACCTACTGGCATTCAAAATTAGCTACTTAGTTTCTTTGACAAAACACCAATTCTTTACACACAATAGATAGCAAAAATAAACAAATCCAAGAGTTGCATAGAAAATGTCTGATGAGATAAAACCAAACGCTTTGAACAAAAATAACTGCAGAATAAATAACACTGACACAACACACAATATGGATATCAGTAGTTGGTAAGGTAATTTACCTCAACATCATCACATAATAATATATTACTTAATTAATACCAGTGAATTATATTTGATTGGAACGATTGAACTAGTGAATAATGACTGGTTAGTGGCCGGAGTAGACTGGCTCGCTGACTGGATACTTCTTGGAGCACGTCCGACTGAGAGGGAGCTTCTCGTAGGACTTGGTCTTCTTACGTCTATATGAATCCATAGCAAGAGAATTATTACTACTACTACTATTACAAATACTACTACTACTATTACAAATACTTCAGTATACTATAAAATGTGTAATAGTACTACTACATTCACTATAATAATATTAATATTATTAATATTACTACTACTACTACTACTATTACTAATACTACTACAGCTAATAATAATGTGATGACAATATTACAGCTCCACTACTATATGACTGGCGGTAATAGAAGCAATAGCAGTAACAGTAGTAGTAGTAGTAGTAGTAGTAGTATGTTAAATAAAGTAGTAAATGTTATATAAGTGGAAATAGTCATTCTTCTAAATAACCATAATGTATTTTTTTCCTCCAGAAAATCTGAAAATTACCAGTCCCTTGGAAATTATTACTACTATTAGGATTATTATTAGCACTAGCTACTATTATATTGATTTACAATTATTTCGTAGTAATATTATAGTTCATTACAAAGATGTTGTGACCTAGTAAGGTCTTCTTCTGCTTTGAAAACACAATGACACAAATATATTTTCTGCTTCAGATAAACTACAGAATCTGTGATAAGAAATGAAATACTACAACTTACACACAATTCCAATATAGAGAGCACCCCATTAGAGTGAGGATAAGAATTACGACTACAAGCACAAACACATGTAAAATAATAATCACCGTACGTCCCCTCACAGCATTGACCACACCCACTCATACAACTTACAAATGCAGATGAGAGTAATCGTGATGTAGAAGATTTGTTTAGGGGCACATTTCTACATGCACAAAACAAACACACAAAAAGTAAGCATTAAACCAACAGAGATGTATTGTAGAATGGTTGGTGAATTGCACGGCTCATTAACATTTTTAACATTCTTGCAAACACAAGAATTTGTACGCACTGTAAAAAAAATTACTTGTGGAAGGTTACTTAAAATAATACCACTAGCAGAACTGAAAAATCAAACATACAAACAAACAACAACAACAACTTTGTACAAACCTCTTTTGTGTCACTGTAGTAGTAGAGACTCTTGCAGAACATCGGCTTGGAGCTCCCGGCCGGACAGTTAGCTTCAACCGGGCAGGTAATGGGTGCAGATGAGGCGCTCTGGCAATATTTGCCCTTGGGGCATATGTGACACTCCTGCTGCCCCGCCTTTAACTGGTAGTAGCCCTCAGCGCAAGACTCACAGTAGCGCTTGTTTTCACGACTGAACGTACCTGTGCAAAGAATTGAATTAATAAATCAAATATAATGCTCAAAGCTTCCCCGTCACCCCAAAATATGTGCAACTTGTAGTCTGATCTACAAGCTAAGGGATCCAGGGAAATGGCGGAAGTAAAAGTCTTAAGTTTGTTTCGTTGAGACTTCAGATAGCTACAAGAGAAGCAAACCAAGTCTTACTAATTAGAGTAAAAAAATTCTTACTTTTACCTGTAAATAGACAATTATTTCCGACTGACTGATTGACTGACCACACTACCCATTGACTGGCAAACCTATTGACTGACTGACTGACTAACCTGCTCTGCACTGCTTGCAGGAGTAAGGACTCTCGGCTTCTTCACCAGCTGGACATGCACTGCATTCACTACAGCCTCGGTAACTACACAAAAATATTATTACAGACATGGGAACAGCAACTATTAAAACATAACACAGTAACAAAACAAACAAAAATCGAGAAAAAACACACCAACATAACACACTACCTATCACAACTAATACACGAATGCAACAATAGAAATAACCCACCAGAGATGAAAATAACAACATCAAAACAATTATTCAACTTACGTGCATACGGTGCCTCTTTCACACTGCGTACAACCAGTATTGCCATAGCTGTGTGCGTACTGACCTGAAGAAATAGACAAACATGAGAATGTGATTTCCCATTCTAAATCTTGAATAAAAACAGCATAAAATAACGCACATTTAATTACGTTGTATATACATTCATATACATAGGTTACTAAAGGTCATTCAATCTTCTCAAATTGCCCAACACTGCTAGTGATATGCAACTAATCAATGATAAACTTCCATTCTATCTAAACCCAAAATTACTTCTATAGCCAATCTTCTTGTTTATGTAATTGATTGCCCTTACCAACTCAATGAACATGTTCTAGTGTGAAAGACCGAGTTAGATGTATTCTCTTTCTTTCACAGACTTTTAAATACAATACCGTATTAAAATATGTTTGGCTGTCATTGGGGATCGAACCCTGGGTTGCTTGATTAATGCACAAGCGCTCTGTCACTGAGCTACGATAACCAGCGGGCAACTAACGTGTCGTTTACAGATGGAGTTTCTGACCTGCAGCACAGAGATGGCAAGATAAAGGATCACCAATGGAGTATGACCCAGGAGGACATGCCTCGCACAGCGAACATCCCGTCGTACTAGGAAAAAATTATATTTACGGATAAAATTACATTAAGTAATTAAGTACTGCATACAGAGACTTAAAAAAAAAACAAAAAAAAAAACAACCATAAAAAAAAACTCACTTGCAAATGTGTCCATCAGGACAAGCCGAGCATTGAGTGCCACCTTTCTTATTGTTGTATGTTCCTACAGAGTATGCAAATAATACATCATCAATTGTTATCCTGTTCACACACACACACCTACACACACACATACATACACAACTAATCACCACCTTTGATACCAAGAAACAAAACCAACAACAAAACAAAGAGAACAACAAAACAAAGCCAACAAAACACAAAAAAGAAACTCTTTATCATTCTCAAAGTATTACAAAATGCCAAACTCTCTGTCCGCAGAGACAAAACATGTACGCTACATTCATAGCAACGTGTCACATCGTCATCATTGCTCCCATCACACATTCAATTACTGACCCACTCTGGCTGGTGTCAGTCAGTCACACTTAGTCCATAAAATGGAGCACTGAATAACATTTGGACAGTATGCACAATATCTGATGGGCTTACTGGAACTGATTAGCAGTCAAAAATGGTCATTATAATGAGAGAGGAAATAAGAGAGAGAAAGAGATGATTGAAACTGACACAATAAACAACAACAAAATGTTTTGACATGTCATCTATAAAACAAGATGTGTATTAATAGGAAACACAGATATACAATATCTCGTAGCTGCTAAAATATAGCACACCTACATACCACACTTGACAAATAAACTAGTGTAATTACTTAATCACTCTCAATAAAAGAAAAATCATATATATCTCAGTCATCCAGTCGGGGAGGGGGTGGGGCATCAAGCAAGCCACACCCATCAGTACAAATATGTATATATTATATATATATATATATATGTACCCACACACACACTAATTAGTTACCTTCTTCACAAGGTGTACAATCTGACATCCCTGGAGTGTTAGTGTAGTAGCCGGTATTACACTGGGAACACGACGACTCTCCGTGACCACTGCATTACACGCACACACACGGATGCACATGTGCCCATAAATGTACGTACTAGTGCTTGCATATCAAACAATTACAACCAAACTACAACGCCCTGGAGGTTTCTTGAACATGCACACAAAATTAATGGCATACATATGCAGTGTGTATGTCTCCACTAATTATGCTACATCTGTTACCAAAATATTTTTATTATCAATGTATTGACTTTATATAGTGAAGCAAAACAACAACAACAACAACAAAACAAAAACAGCAAGAACAATCAGCTACATCAAATATCATTACTGCAGAATAAACAAGTGAGAAAAAGACAAAAAAACACTTAACTTAGACACTAAGTTTTGCTACAGGTATTGCATCAACAAATCCTCCTTTTTTCCATACATTTTTCATAACTTATGATTTATGGCTTAGGGACAAAACTTTGTTTACATATGCACATAATATAAATATCATGTGATCGCCTCACAATCTGACGCCTAAACTCACCCGCTCATTTACAACTTCAGCAACCTTCACCTGGTTGATTGGTTGGTATTGAAATTTTGCATGTAGCTAAATACAAACACAGAAAAACAATTTCTGAGCATGCTTCTGACAGCATGTGACAATCTCATCCCTTGCTCAGATCTTGTAGTTCCAACACGCCATTAGGTGTTGCTAAGTGACCGGGCACATGCATTGCTTGTGACTCCGATATAAAGCACGTCTACTGTCAACATGTGTCCAGCATTATTCACACTTGTGTCCTGCTACAGGCACGCTCAGTGTGTGATTCACTGCAGCTGCCTTTGCAATAGCAAATCACATCCAATTATTCTACATGAAGCAGGTGCAAGATGGATAGATCCATTGATCCATCCATCCAGTTTTTTCTTTTGTCTATGAGACATCTGCCGGGAGCTTGTACCCTCACTCAATTCTCTTTAAGGATACATCCACGACTATGCAAAGAAGTGAGGCGTACGTGTGAGATAAAGTACAATGGAATGTTAATCATACTTGTAGGTACATGCACATATGGTATGTATCCATAGCAACCATTTAGATTCATGTTCTGTCCTTGGACCTCAAGTTGAACCTTCAGCATTGCATCAATGACCGATTTATCCACACTCCTTTAGACGTGGCATCTCACCTACTCACTAACTCAGGATAATTTAAGTTACACAATTTGTATAAGAAAATAATTTTTGAAGGTGGTGGAACAATACTGATAATTCAGACCACACCCATTCAGTCCATAAATAGAACCACACCCACTCGTAAAGAACATCAGTCTTCTGTAGCCATAAGATGGTCTCTTTGTGGAGGGAGGTTAACTAGTTATTTGTATAAAACATTAGAGTATCAATAGAGAGGTCATTCTACCAGAGGAGACTGTCAACATAAAGTAGGTGTTTCCTTAGCTTCACCTGTTAGTCAGTAACTATAGAAATTAGCTAGTGTTTAGACTTATTGGCAAGCGAGCGAGACACTTACAGGGGTAACACAATTGAAAATCAGGGATGTTTGTTTATTTGTATATATGTATGGACGTACGTATGTCATTTTGTACTTTGACCCTCGCGTTTTTGTGTTAGTTATGTGGTCGACCCCGTCCCAAATTGCACTAAACAGAATCCTCTGGTTTTCGATCAGGATCCGTATCACCCTAGAAATTGAATTGTTGACCGTTTTGACTTCTTTTGCGGGTGCAGTTAAACTGAAACTTTTAAGGGGGGACTTCCATTTCTATTCGAGTTAGTGGCGGTTGTAAGTCAATGCGCTCTTTGTCATGGTTATAAGCCGTGCGCAACAGTATTTACTTGAAAATACATTGTCCACTAGACTACTGCGAAGGTAAGTCTGTGTAGGTGCATGTCCAGCTGTGTCAAAGCATTGTGTGTTACAACCACTACTTAGCTAAAGAATATCACAAAGAAAACTTTTAAATAACGGGTATTGTTTTGTTGTTGTTGTTTTTTCCTTCAATTCAAGCAGTTGCAGAGAGTTGTTACTATGGCACTGAAATCCCTTTAGCCGTGTATGCGAAATTAAAAAACGTGATTGGACTTATTTTCCAGTATCTTCAGGGGTAGAAGTCAACTCATTCATATAAAATAGTATAGTCTTTAGGCTCGCTCGACATTGTGCTAAAGCACAGAACTAGTATCGCGCAGGTTAATTAACAGGTCAGAGTAAAACTAATGTCATCAATTCAGAAAAAATGGCACAGGAAGTGTGGGGGGGGGGGGGGGGGGGGCTCTGGGGGTCCCCATAATAATTTTTTGGCACAACTTGAACACCAGAAAACCCAGAAAACATACCCTTGGAGCCCACCCATACCGAAACATCTTCCTGCACCACTGAATCTTAAGTCTAGTTTCACCGGCAAACACACAAACAGCTACGGGAAGTCACAACATCAGGTGAAATGGCGATTGGAAATTAAATGGGCTGCACTATAATTTCATACTCTCACTTAAATTAAAAGGAAGCCATGTACCGTGTAAATACCTAACATTTGCATATACAAAACCTAGTCATTGTTCTTGCTTATCCATTAAGTTAGGTTGTAAAAACACTCCTCACCTGCTATAGTGTCCCTCTGTGCAGTTGGTGCAATTGTGAGATCCCTCGTCTCTGGAGAACTGGCCCGGTTGACACATATCACAGCTCTGCTGGCCTTTCTCGTTGCTATAGTGACCGGAAGGACACATTGTGCAATACTTTGATCCAGTTTCACTGAAATAATGACAAATAATTTGTTTTTTAATAAACCAAATATTCTAATTACCATAACAAGTACAAACATCAACTCCCAGTATACATGAACTTCACAACTCGATTGATAGAATAACTCAAATACAATCATTAGGTATTCTCTGCTAACAAATACACTTATGTAACGTTGTTCTTCCTGTTTTATATTGTACACACACACACACACACACACACACACACACACACACACACACACACACACACATAATTCAATTCGACGTTTCAATTGGAAGACCTTGGCAAGAAGTTGAAATATTGGGTAAAGTTATAAATATAATATGTATTGGACAGACAAAAGCTATGATGCACAGAAAAACTACACTAGAAATGTTCCTTTATTCCACCGGTTCCATTCTACTACATAAAGTATTCTAGCCTCCTTGTTACTCACTTTGCATAAGTGCCCTTAGGGCATTGCCTGCACTCGGGTTGACCTTTGGAACTCTGGTTGTATCCCGCGCTGCACGGGAGGCATAGAGACAAGGAAGGACAGAATCCAGAGCAGTTGCAGGAAACTTTCTTCGAGGAGAACCGTGAGAATGAAAACCATGAGGAAGACGACTTCGGAGGAGCCAGCAGGGAACAGTTGCATGTCTCGCACATGCACTCTAATTTGAAAAACATTGAAATGGTTATAGTAAAAGTTACATTATATTTTTAAATATATGCATTAAAGAATTTTTAAAAAAAATACTAAACAATAGCAAACATTTTATATCAGTATTAAATCAATGTCAATTTATTATTAATAACCAAACCTCCACGATTGGAAATAAGGTCAAATCATTGGGTCAAGTTGGATATTAATATAATATAACAGAAAACAAAATCAATGCATGGCACTTGGAGATGCTATTCAGCAGAGGAAGACTTCATGAAATTCATGAAAATAAAAAATTGTTATTAATACGTAGTAGCACAAGTAAACAATTTTACCAAACAAAAACAAACAAATAAACTTAAAAAAAATCAAATAAATAAATAACATCATGTGCAAACACAGAGCAAACTCGGTGTGCTTGTGTCAACACAGATCCAGTGCCAGCTTAATGAGTTCATCCTGTATTACTACAGTATACAGTGCACCATAGGAAACTCCAAATTCTAAACAGCATGGTCTACAACATGCTTTCAGACATGTCTAGTAAGAGCCTCTTTGTCCAAGAAGCCACACACACACGCAGGAGATGGACGCCATACTTAGCGCCTCGAGCTACAACTTGGCAAGATACTCCAGCAAGGCTAGAGACAATCCATTGCATTCGTACACTGAATGAACTTAACAACTGTCTTGTGAAAGAGAGAAGAGTTGGTAAGCTTAGAGGTGTGATTATTCTAGAGCAAAAGGAAGAGATTAAGAAATTCAGAGAATTTTTCCCTTCTCCACTCACACAATAGCAGTATGCCTAACAGCCAACAAAGACACCTCAATCCATTACCCGGGCACTTCCCGGGAAAACTATAATGGATGACATCTGATCGTGAAATGTATCTTGTACTTCAACATTAAGTGGAAACACCACAGGTGCAATAGTAGTTAGTCCACAGCTCAAACACTGGCATAAGATGATTGCATGAATAGGCAAATACATACATGTACGCAGACAAAGGCGGTTGAAATTTTAAATTTAAAAGCACTCATAGGAAACAGCAGGAAGAAAGAAGAAAGTCAAACGACAGGGTAGAAACATGCTGTCAGACAAAATGACTAGAAATCGCAAAACTGAAAAAACAAAACAAAAAAACAACAACACTTGAATTATAAGCTGACAGGCTAAATGGTCCATAATGCAAATAATCTATCACTCACTTATCCGCCATTTTGATATTTTACAGTGTACAAGACATGTAGCTTTGAAGTATGTAGTAACAAAAACAACACAACCATATGTACTGCAGGAAATACTGTATACAGGAAAACAATCCAGGAGGGGCAAAACATACTCTCCCATGTTTGAGGAGGAGCAATGAGAGCAACGTACACAGAGTATATGATATTAACATACTCAGAGTTTGTTGTGGCCTTTGCAGTGTTTAGAAACATATAATGCAGAACTACATATGATGGGTTCATGTCACAATGTCAAATAAAGTAATCATAGGGGGAGCAAAAGCTTTTCTGAGGGCGGGTGGGGGTGAGGGAACGAAGAAGGGGTGCATTCAACCCCCCCTCCCCCCCCCACCCTTAAAAGCAGCGCTGCACTGTACTATAAAAAGGTGATTATATTATATAAGCTAAATTATATTTTAAGGCTTTTTCCACACTAGTATACCGTTCTTTGACTTCAATTTACAATGCTCAGGCGGTCTCATTCTTATGTAACAAATCACAACTATGTATGCATCACTACATGCTACACATGAAATAGAATGGTATTCACAATATTAAACCGCCAAATTTGTGACCTCCTCAATGGAATTCACTGTCTCCCAATCTTCAACACAGCCCTATTAGGAGATATCGAGTGTGTATTCACGACACAAGCCCACTCTTTGAGAGTAAAACAGCTGTGCACCCTCACTCGGGCACGCTGTGAAACTAACCATAACCTGTGCTCCAAAGGAGCGATGGGTATACAAGAGATATTCCAGCTTGGCTTGGGGGGAAACATAGTTAAAGACTTTTTGCCTTAACCTTGTTTACTGCATAAAGCCAATACGCTGTGCGGCAGTTTACAGTATTGTCACTTTGAAGTATGCTGAACTCTGACCCTAAATGCTTCCACATAGTCTTGCTCTTGACATACCACAACGTGAAATCCTAACTTCATTGACTAATTACTGAGCTAACTTCAGTAGGCTTACGTGGTCAAGGGAAGCCACACAAACAAGATGAACAATGGTGTTTATAAGGCTACAGGGCAGTCAATTGTTGAGGTACATGTACAGGTAGACTGACTCTGACATTATAGCTGGAGATTCAAGTGGACCAGAAGATCACAATTCTTTTTTCTTTTATAGACATTTCATTTAAAAAATTTTTTTAAATTTCTCTTACAAATCGGTGATGTAAGGCAAACACGATTATTTCCCCCCTCAAATTCATGTAATTTTACTGAGTAATTGTATTTCAAATGAACACTTTCATTTCATTGCCCTGGCATGACACATAAGGTACAGTTCATACGCCATACAGCGTGGAGTTAAAATACGATGTAAAGTAATACAAAAATTGATTAATTATCTACTGCAATGTAGTTTTCAAAGTGAAGTACTTGAAAATAGGGAAGATTCAAGTGAAAGTCATCAGAAGTAAATATCGTAAAATAAGCTTGAACACACACACACACACACATACTAACACACTAAAAAGCTTATTGGACATAGTAATTTTAATCATTTGCAAGACATTGTCTGGCAAATTTCTCTCCCCAGATTCCATTGGCGTATGACTCATCTGACCACGTAGTGTGCTACGTGTGGGACTCTTCGAGTTCAGCCATCTTAAAATAACTCTCGCTTGGGTATTTTCAACGCCATTGACCAGATGCCGACAAGGGCAATGAAAAGAGATCTTGTTCGTGTGAAAACGCTGAACAAAATAAGGAACAGTGAAACAAATTGTAGTCTCTTTTATGGAGCTATGGCTGTTCTACACGTCCTGTTACTATAGCCCACACTAATGGGACATAATGAAGCACCTTACGAACACAAGTTCAAAGTCATTATACACATTCTGATAATGGCTACTCTGAATAAGACCGCATAAGAGGCGTTTGTTACTGCTTGCAAGAGCGTCCAATCAATGCTACAAACATTATCACTAGAAGAACTTGGTGAAGACCACTGATACGATGGTGTTGGTGTGTGTATGTTACGTCTACTACATGCACGTATATTTTGGACTATTAAGTTGTTGTAATTATGATAAGGAAAGGGAGGAGGGAGGAAGATGGAGGGATGATAGGAGTGTGTATGTCTTGGAGGGATGAGAGGAGTGTGTATGTCATGGAGGGATGAGAGGAGTGTGTATGTCATGGAGGGATGAGAGGAGTGTGTATGTCATGGAGGGATGAGAGGAGTGTGTATGTCATGGAGGGATGAGAGGAGTGTGTATGTCATGGAGGGATGAGAGGAGTGTGTATGTCTGGAGGGATGAGAGGATGTGATGTTCAGAGGGGAGGATGAGAGGAGGGTGTATGTAATGGAGGCACGATGAGAGGAGTGTGTATAGTCATGGAGGGAAGGTGAGAGGAAAGGTGGATGTAAGGGAGGGAGAGGGAGGAGGGAGAGGAGTGTGTATGTGATGGAGGGATGAGAGGAGTGTGTATGTCATGGAGGGATGAGAGGAGTGTGTATGTCATGGAGGGATGAGAGGAGTGTGTATGTCATGGAGGGATGAGAGGAGTGTGTATGTCATGGAGGGATGAGAGGAGTGTGTATGTCATGGAGGGATGAGAGGAGTGTGTATGTCAAGCTCCCATATATTCATAACAACACTGTTAAACAAATACTGTATACTAATAATGTCAACTCAGAATACAAGTATGCAATCATAGTTCTAAAACTATTATAAACCCCTTCCTTCAAAATCATGACAAACTGGAAATTTATGGAACAATTTATACTAACACACTAAGAACAATATCCAGCCACACACACAGAGAGAAGCTATACATGAAGTAGTTGGTTGGCTTCTATGGCTAAAACAATACTATCCGCATAGGATGTGAACACTTAACTATGGCAGCAATCCTGCATCAGCTATAACAGCTCATGAACACAACTCACCCGTCGAGTCCGCATGATATCCTGCTTCACACGGAACACAAGACTCATTACTGCTGTTCTGACTTCCTAAGTCACCATCTGACTGCTGGTCTGAAGTACAAGTATTAGAGTCCTGTCTAAATTGCAGAAACTTCACAGTTTTATCCCACAATGTGCCCATTCCCTAGTTGCTAATGTGATAATTTATGTAGCTAATACGCTGGGAAGTTTTGGCACTTAGCCACGCTGTTAATTCACTTACCAGTTTCCCCTTGTAAAGTCGTCCATAGCGCACAGTAAGCCAGAAGTGCCAATATCAGTCCCTTCCCTACTGGCCTAAGAAACATTATCTCTCTCTTCTCCCAGTAGTAGAGCTAGAGGAGGAGGATTGACTGTGGAGAAAGGCTGGTGGAGTGCACGCAGCAAACAAGCTCGCAACCAATCAATAGTGCAGGAATGAGCTGGAGGGGGTGTGTGACAGAGATTGTCATATGATGGGCACACCCCCTTGAAATTTGGAGGCTGAGACAGCACTTTTACGCGCAGCGCGCGTGTATGAGAGTTGGTTCAAGTGGGGTGGAGTCTAGTAAAGTAAACAAATAGAATATCTTAATGGTAAGGGGTCGTTTATACAGGAAATTTACTTCGAGATATGGATAAGCTTATATTTCTTCTGTAATTTTCGTAAGTATTTAATAGGATCAGCCAGCAATTACCTGGTTAGGGAGTAACCATTAGACACATTGAGTTTACAGAGAAGCACTGTTCTGAAAGGACAACATATCCTCAAGTCATACATGAATTGTTTTTAGGAGACTCCAACTGAACGCAATTATGCCGTGTACAATAGGATACCCCTAGCTGTGGTATAATTGCATGTTATTGTTTGCTAAAATTTCGAAAGCACCACAATAGTAATTTTTATGAATGTTAAAAAATCAAAGGTATGAGACAATTTTTTCGAACTTAAAACTAACTTAGTTAATAGTCAATAAAAACACAAGTAAACTAAGCTTTATATTGATGATGTTGCTATTTGTGTCTTTTTCTCATATCAATCTTTGGCAGAACTCTATTGGTAGTTCAAAGATGACAACTTGAAAAGTTACAAGTTCAAGATTTGGAAATTCATGTAACCAGTGCTATTCATAGCTTTTATTATTTAATAAAAGCTATGTATAGCACCGGTTACATATGCAAAGTTTAGGACACTGTTTGATGAAACTTTAAAGTTTCATCAATCAGTGTCCCAAACTCTGCATATGTAGGAGTAATGAACCGTACTGGCCTGTTTACTTACACATGTGACCATCTTACGGAGTGATGCTCACTCAGCTCATGCAAAAGCTGTGACGTACACATATATTAGCGTTTAATGCAGTCATTGTTATTACAGATAGAGGGTCAAGTTTCCAATGGAATGAGATTATATTTCGAAAAACAGGACCTAGGGTGCTCCCCAAATATTGTCAAATAATTTCTATTGTGAATGCAAGGAGTTTAATGCTGTTTATTACCACTCTTTTGGATTTAATTGTATGACATGTATGAGAATTTTTTTGGGGGAAAATGTTGGGGAGAAGAGGGCAGCTACAAGGCTATATCAATTTGTCATACTTTACTTTATTCTGGCAAGTTTTCTGTTTACATCATGTCAAAGTAGACATGGTGAATGGGGTTCTAAAATAGACGTATTATTGGAGAAGGAGTTGATTTAAAATAAAATAAATTGTTTTTAAATACTTTCTAAGCTATGTATGGTATGGGCACCTTTGAAATAAACAGACATTTTCGAAGTAACATGCATGTTTATATTGTACAAGTAGAAGATAACTTCTCGTGCAGGATAAATTGCTACAAATTATCTAGCTCACACATGTTCTTTGAATGTTTTGACTAGGTTATTATTGTTTAGCTAGAGACACAATTGTATGTATCTAAGTAAATAGTATGTATGTGTGTGTGTGCATATGTGAACATTGTGTTTGCTAGTGATATGATCAATACGTATAATGTAGATATTAATTGTTTTCATATATAATAAATGCCATAAGCATTGCACATTATAGTGCAGTCAGACATAAGAGTGATATAATAAAGTCTCAATAAGGTGAGGGAATAAGTATGATAATTGTACAGATAATAAATATTTTACTCTATAATGTAAATGTCATTTGGTCATAATTGTATCACATGGAGTTGAAAGTAATGGTGTCTTGAATGTATCAAAATTAATTTTATCACCTAGCTATAGCTACAATGATATTTGCTGTTACATGCCAATACACGTACATACTAAATATTACTTCATTATGTAAGAATCCTACTTGGTTTTTTTTTTATATTTGAAGGTTCTATAACAAGTGAATGAATGGCTCTGGACATTACTCTCGAGTTTAGTGGTGGGGCTGAGCTGTTGTTTGACAACATCAAGAAACATAAAGTTTCATTGCCTGTGGAGAACCAGAAATGGACACTGCGGATGCTTATTCAATGGATCCGCGTGAACTTATTGAAGGAACGCCCAGACTTATTCGTTCAAGGAGAGAACGTTCGGCCGGGAATATTGGTGCTGGTGAATGACACGGACTGGGAGCTGTTGGGACAACTGGACTATGAGTTAGAGCAAGGAGACTCTGTGGTGTTCATATCAACTTTACATGGTGGTTAATGTATGGATGTGAGTGAGATTGTATGTCTAGTGGAAGATCTCAGCCTTGGTGTACCTACTAGCTGCATGTGTGTGTGCAAATTTCATCAATTGATCAATTATGAATTAATTTTCAGATGATTATTTGTAGCTAATTACGTATAATCATGGTAAAGAGAAATTTTCATTAATAATTGATATGACAACTCAAGAAATTTGTGCACCTTGAAAAAACAAACAAAAAAATAAACAAGAATTGAGTAACTTATAGAGTAAATTTTTATCTTTGCAATTCCTTCTTAATCATATCGACGAGATAAAAATGTCCACGATGAGCCTTTTCATTCAATAAGCATTTAAAAAATTCACTGTATGCGTTCTTTCCTTTCTTATGTAGCAAAAATATGTAAAAATAGTTCATTTTGCTGGCTGTGGTTTTATACGCCTCCAGATACTCATAGTCACTGGTACATATTAAATTAGAGGATATAAGATGAGGGTATAAATTGTCCAAATTTGTGTGCTCACTAAATTGAACCAAATTTCTTCGTATCACTTCAGCGATTGCATCATTGTTTTTGGCTAGATTGCCGTTGGTAGGCGAGGATGGTCGCTCGTTAGAGATCGTGACCATAAAGCTTGACGTGTCTTCTGGTGTGCTCGGATTGGAGCTTGTTGGAGAATTTTTGCTGGTAGAAAGCGTGAAAGTTTGTGAAGGAAATCGCAGCTTTAACTCAATTGGTCTGGATGGGACGTCAACCATAATCCTAAGTCTGTCTTTCTTCTTCTCAACGTGAGTGGCTACAGCTTGTGTTGAACAAGCTACTGAAGGTAACCTGTCGAGTGACATAGTTCGAGGTAGATCTGGCGTACTGGGTGCAGTGTAGTACTCAGACACATTAGAGCACACTGAACCGGTATTTGAATTTTTTCTGTCTCTCCTATCAACATCAAGTAGCTCAGCTAGAACAGGATCTACCAAATCCACATGGTATTCCTCCATTTTCTGTGGCTCCTCGTCCACATCATCTACTGTAATGTTTGGAATCTCAGAGATAGTGTCTATCCTAGGATTGTCTCCATCAATTGATGCACTACAGCCATTTGGTGTGAGCAAGCTTGAGCTGCTGGGGTTTCTGCTTGCCTGCATGCTGTAAGAGCCAGAGTCTATAGAAGACATTGACTCAATTTGATGAAGTTTTTTCTCATTGCCCAAATCTTCCATCAAATGAAGACAATCTTCTAGAGTCTCCATCTACAAAAGGTGAAAAATGTACCGTGATGGTAGATGCCATGATGCTGATTATATTCTCTTGTTAAAATTTAAAACCATTGCCACAGTACTGAACCAATGCAGATACCTTGGTATATTTGAATACCCTATTTTTTATTAGCTAGCTAGCTAGCTACCTCATCTCTGGAAATAAATTTTGTCGGAAGCACATTCATTCCTCTACAAGGAACGCATGATCTCACTATAGCTATATAATTGGAATTTAAAAACAATAAATGAGAGAATTGGACTAACCTCAAGATGCGATACGCGGTTAGATCTTCTTTCTTAGAAAACTCTTTTCAGCGTTGAGCGTATTCATTGCGGTCAATTCTAGGAAAAACAGGGCGGCCAGTGGCGCGGTATGGTTCCCGAGAGATTCATGACCAGTGCGAGGGGGGGGGGGGGATGCCAGTTCGAGCAAATGAAACCCTTTACCAATTGAATAAAACTGAGTTAACCATGCAAGAAGTTTGGCATATTGTTGGAGTATAAAGTACTTCAACCCACTTTTTAAATGTATTCATGTGCTAGGTAAGGAGTCAGGGAAAATTGAATTAAACATACATTCATTAATTGATGTAAGTCTTGTTGTGGCTATCTGAAAGGTGTCCTGACGACAAGCATTTTACAAGAAATTTTTTGTTCTCAATTGCCTTCTTGTGACTACTGGTAGCTAACTTAGCTATTACTCCACCACTTTATCTACTTTGCTAGGATATGCTGCCACTTGAGATGCAATTTTCGGTAAAAAACAACAACAAAAACTCTCCAGAATAAGGGGATTGTTTGAGGTGGTATTTGCAACGAACCTCACCAGTTTTGGTAGCAAGCATCGCCGTAGGCGATTTTTTAAACGACGCACCCTTTGAGGACTTAGAAAAAATTCTGGAAATACTTAGGTACAAAGTACAAGATATTTTATACTTTGAACCTTATGTTGCTTTTTTTTTCTCGTCAAGACACTGACAGCGAAGTCTTGTCCAACTTATCCCGAGCTGTTGTGGAGAATAGTGAAGGGAAGTAGAGGGGAGTCGGTACTTTGACCATAGCTGGAACGTAAGTTAACCTGAGTATAGGATTCTGCTGAAATTTATTATAGTAAATTAGTAGGAATTCCAGCTGCAGTATTTCCATAGGATTTGTATTATGTAAGTGTGTGTGTTTGTTCAGAGACAATTGTCTGATGTGTTTTAAAAAGAGATCACTCAAAGGCATTCCTTGGTATTACTGTAAGGTTCCAGTTGTGTTGGAACATGCAGAACAACCTTACCTGGGATGGATCTTTCATTATATTGCAGTCATGATTGTTGTTGTTTTGTTGTTTGTGTGGGATATAGCTGGGTGAAACATTTTCTGAGTGAGGGGAGTGGTCTCCGAGAGCTAGTGAGCTACATGATGTTCAGATACCAGCTGGAAGTCAGGTGAGTGAAGACTGTGACTTTATGGTGTATCTTATTATACAAGTATATAGTCTCCTGTCAGTCTATGCTGGTATGGTACAGTACTGTGTGTATTATGGGATAGTCCTGTAGCCCATGGCATCATAAAGATTCCTATATAATATCCACTGTAGGAATCCCCTCCTTGCGGTTGAAAGTCCAGGTGTCCTGTTATGTAATCATGAAAACAAAGACAGTTACAGAACACCATGAAAACGCGTTGAGTATATGATATGTCACAAGTGCAAACATAGGCACTCACATAAAAGAAACACACAAGCACATACTCACACGATAAAAATAAATAAATAACAAGCTATTATTATAAGACTCTGAAGCCTAGAAATACATTATGATATGCCATGAACTGGTGACAGGTAAACGTATATATGTTCTTTACATTACCTTGTGGTTGGTATTGTAGGGAAGCTCCCTCAGTTGTCACTCGACCTCCTCTACAAAGACTCCGGAGTAGTGACACCATGATTCCTCTAGTCACTAAGCCCAAGTCCTCAACTGGTCGTCAGCCTCAGGCACGGGCAACCACGGAGTCCTCAGACATTCACATCTGTGTGCTGTGCTTCAAGGCACTCATGAACCATTCAGTGAGTCTCTTAGTTTCATTTGTCTTGTAATAACACTTATTAATGTTGGCAAGCAAACAAGGAACTATCTGGAATGTGAAAATTTGATAGAATTATGACGACCTTTTAGTGAAAGACTCTTAGACCTTGCAAAACTGGCTGATCTTGAGCTAGTCTAACTGTCAACTGTTTGTGTATTTATTTATTTATTTATTATTTTATTATTATTATACTATAGCACCGTCTTTTTCAATGCAAAATGTATGGTAATACCACAACAGTGGAGAAATTAATAGTGCTCTAAGCAGGAAATGTATTGAATGGGAATGTTACATGAAACATAAATAATTAATTAAGTGCAGTCATGTCAGTCACCACTGGCACATAAAAGGTAAAGTATCATTAGGTGTTTCAAGTTATAACTTCGGGTGCCGTAAATATTTTGACAATTTAGCTACCAGTTTGTAGTATAGCTGGGCTGGCTCTCTCGCCACTCTGTGCTTTAAGACTTTGATTTAGACCCAAGAGTGACTCGCTAATTTCTACTTTAGGTTGTTGTTTTTTTCTCGTCCCACAGTGTTTTATACCTTTTTTTTTTTTTTTGAAGTTCAGAATATATGCACATCTACTAAACTCACCGACTGGTGACACTGATGTTCTCCCTCCTCCCCTCTCCCCCTAGTCAAAAATCCTGTATTAAACCCTGATTATAAAGTGTGTCTGTTAGTTGTTGTTTTTTTGTTTTTTTTTGTTTTTTTGTTGCTGTTGTTTTTTGCTAGTGTAGCTGTAGCATTAAGATCTCACTAGTACCAGCTAAAGATTAAACTACTACAGTACGTCTTAAAATTTTACTGCAAACAAATACATATTGTGCATGCTTAGATATTTAGTGTGATGATCCTTACCACATAATCCCATTGCAACATATTATTAGCTACGTGTACATTAAAAAAAATTCTGTGAATTCCATGTATTTTTGGACAGCAAGAGTGCCTACTACAGAAATCAGTTTTTAGTTGTTGTTTTTTTGGTGTTGTTTTTTTTTTTGTGTTGTTGTTGTTTTAACAATGATACTTTTCTTGTGTTTCCCACACCCTTTACCTAAATGCTCCGCTCATAATAGGGTCTGGGGACTTTGCCTTATCAAATTTGTTGCAATTCCCGGTTTGTTTGAATATCAATGCCCTTTTACCCAGAGGAATCTCATCCACGCACACATGCATTCATTGAACTCAAACAATAGCAACATAAGACATTGATATGGAGAGAGGCTTCAGTCAATAACCATTTTACTACCACTTTCCTCCAAAGCCTTTTGAGCTAGTGTCCGTTCTGGCTGAAACTCACAGTCTTTGTCATTTTTACTTGCTTCACATGTATATCTATACATAAATTCTTATTTTTGATTCTTAGTCATTATATAAAAATGTGGCGAGTGAGTTAGCCCAGCTATAAAATAAAAAAAAAATTGGGGGAAAAAAAAAAAAAAAAACCCACAGCTAAATTGACGATACTTTACCATTTATTGACAAAAATATATGCTAGCGAGCCTATGTATATATAGGCTTAGAATATTCCTGCGTGCCATGAAACGAAATCAACAGCTAAAAAACGTTTTAAGAAACTTAGTGAAAAATGGTACTGATCGTACGAAGCTCCGCCCTATTTACGTAAAGAGAGGCGACGTACCAAAGCCATATATATATATAACATATATACCAAATTTTGCCTTGATCTTGGCTCGAGAGTGTCTCGCTCACTTCGTTCGCTCGCCAATAATGTAGAGCTTCCATTCAAAGGTAAAACAGTATGCAGCTATAAGAATTTGCTAGCATCTGTGTAGTACGCATGTGTATGGGTGTGTTGTTGTATGTGTAATGTGTATGTTAGTAGTAGTGAGTGAACATTGGCAGCAACATACATTGAGACCATGTGGTACACATGTAATGACAAACTTCTGTTCTAATACTGATGTGCTTTGATTTGCTGATTTAATACACAGAAGTGTCTTCAGATTCCAAATAGTGCCCAATTTTGTGTGTAATACAATAAGACATGGGTATAGCTAAAGTGTATGTATGTGTGTAGCTTGAGGTTTAGAATATTTAAGCCATGTATAAGTGAAAGTTATAAAGCCAAAACACAGTGGATCTTTATGAATTAATGTACTGTAGGTGATAATGATTATTAATTAGTTTTAAAAAAAACAATGTTACAAATTGTGGTGTGAGTCTTAATGACCACGACCATGTTTAAATTGATTTGCTTGATTATTTAGTTCATTTTTTCGCAGATTGTGCTTTCGCTTTATATGTTCTTTTCTTCCACGCTTTTGTTGTACAGCACAATCTGATTCTGGGTGTGGTCTCTTCACTAGCCGTCCACTCACTGCCATCTTATTCCCTCGAGGAGCTCCTTCTCGGCGACGGGAAATTGCTGTAGGCTGGACGTTTATTCTTCTTCCAGCTACTGGTATTATTTCATTATTTTTTTTGAAGTATGTAATAGACTGCTCAATTTCGGAGTTGCTGATAATTCTGGTTCAGTGCCAGAAATAGTGTCCAAATAAACTGTAAAAAACTTTTTTAGCCCATGTAAATATTGTGTGTCCATTTGCTTTATTCGCTTGCATACATCATCCACAAATGAGCAACATAGCTGTGACACATTTTGCATAAGCTCATCTCCCTCATGGGTGTCTTTCTGTAGTATATTAATTAAAGTATCTAAATTATCTTCAGCAGAATCATATTCACTGTCACTGTTAGGAGAGATAGGAGCATTTGGCTCACATATTTCTGTACTATTAGTAGACATCATTTCAGAGTCTGTTACTGCCATACTGGTTTTTAAACTTTCATAGAATGCTTGGGTACCTGCTCTGTCTTCACCTAAAGCTATCACAGCATGCAAATATCTGCCCCTTGCATTAAAAAAAGGAATTAAATGAGGCGAAGTCAGTTTATATTTATTAACTACGGCACGCTGATGCTTACAAGGCTCTCCTGTAGGAAAGCCAGTAATTCCAACACTGCAAGTACATGTCCAATTCTCAGTATCTATGATATATTCTCGATCGCTGTGATTACTCTTAACTAAGTATAACAAATTATTACGATCGTGTTTAGTTATATCCGTATTATTTACCTGGTATGCTCCCAGTCCTTTGTGACGAAGTGAAATGTATCTGTCCATTCTATTATATGATAGCAATCTTCATTCATAGTACATTTCAAAAGTTACAGTTATAAATTCAAAAATTTGGACCAAATTGTAGGCTTTTATTCTTTGAAATACTATGTCTTTTAAAATTCGTATTCCGGCCTCTGCATAATTGTGACAGTCTATGGGAAAAGGGGGCACTTCACTCAAACAAAAAAAATTGAGTTATTTATGCTAATAAAAAGCTACAATTTATCTCAACTTAGTGCTAAAATACTGGAGGGTAAAACCTTCCCCTTGCAGAGAAACTGGCAGTTGAACTGGGCTGTATTCAGCAAAGCAATTAAACTAGAAATCGAGAAAACATAAATTGAATTTCCACTTCCGGCATAATTAATGTTTCCGTATACTTAACGGCGTACTCCGCATACGCAATTAAATCGTACAGCGGCGACTAACGAAGTTTGCGTAGAGTTCTTTTTAGCTTTCACAGCGCTTCACAGCCTGTCTTGTCGGAATCCTTGGCTACTCTACTCCATGTAGTGGTAATCTTTCAGCCAGAGGTAAGCTGTAGATTACATGCACTATTCTCAAAGCTATGCCGTTTTTATTAGCTTCTTGTTTGAAACTCCGCCCATTCCCCGTTTATTGTACTTCGAGAACGAGAGAGAATAAAAAGAAGCTTGTCTTTCCACGGCACGCTTGGGGTCTTTTAAGTTGTTTTGGCATTTGAAATTTGGCATAGACTTAGAGTAAGGGTCACTAAGACTAATTCTGCAAAAAACAAAAATAGGAGAAAGAAAGAATTTTTCCTATGACTTACTTTTGGAGCCTATATCTCAATTTCAATTTTTAAGTGAAGTGCCCCCTTTTCCCATAGACTGTCACAATTATTTGTATTTATTCCTCTAGTACTGGTGTTGTCTCTATAACATATGGCCCACTCTTGTCGTCTCTCCCAATAAGTATTCACATGCTCATTAAAATTTATATACTGCTTGGATATTAAATCTTGTTTTAGATCTTTGTATTTATTATTGAGGATGTATTCAGTTTTAGCATACACCATATTTCTTATTAAATGCATCAAATGTTGACGATGCTGAGACTGAATTTCATTGCTGCTATGAAGTAACCATCTCCACATGGTTTGTAGAAAATGAAATACACATAAGTACAGTGATGCACTGGGCCATGTCTTTTTCAAACCGCTTTGTTCAGCTTGGGAGTCATCAGTAATTATGTTGCCTGGACTACCTTTACGATAAAAACTATATGTAGGAAATAAATATTTTAAATGAGTCATAGCAGAATTGATTATTGATGTACTCTCCCCTGATGTAACCACCACTCCTAGAGGTAGCCCACCAGCAGCAGAGGAAGTTGAAATGACAAACATAGGATTATTATAGTCATCAAAAGAGGACCATGAATCAATAAATACGAGTTCGAATAGCGCAAATGCTTGAATTGAAGTTAGATGGAATATCCCAGCTCAGTGAATCACCGTAATACGCTAGTTTTGTTTCAGTATTAAGTGCCAATAATGTCCAATGATTTCCTTGCTTTATTCCATCAGAAATAAAAATGGACTTACTGATATGGTCTTGTCCTACATTAAGAGCCAAAATAACTTTTCCATTCTGAAACACTTTGCTTTTCGATATCAAGAAATCTCTTATGCATTTATCTGGGGTACATACTACGCACATAATATCTTCATACTGCTGATTCAAAAGAGTGAACAATTCATTTATTTCATTTTCAGTTATCCAATTATCTCTAGTTAAATTTATCAGCTTTGTTTCATGATTCGAGCTAGATTGGCTAAAGAACTCCATAATTATTTTAGTATTAATTCCATATAAGTCACCAGTTTCGGTTAACCAAGTCATAATCTTACCTATGGTGCTGTTATGTTTTAAGTCGTAATGATACCACTGAATTTGTTTTAATCCATTATAATCCATCAATCCCATTGGAAATTTTATGTATATAAATTTTTTCACACTTACTTCTGTTTGTTTACATAGCAGACTTATGGCTTTGGTAATGGAAGTGAGTGAAGGAATCTCTGTTAGACCACATGGATGGACCACTGACTTTGCAACCTCGGAAATTACTATGTCCATGGATAGACTTGCAGATATGACTGGAGCATTATCATAACATAACTTTTCCAATCCTCCACCCTAATCATGTACAATAAATCAATAAGTTGTTATGTTGTTGTTTTATTCGTATTGTACTTACCATAAGATATTGACGACTTTTAGATAATTTTGTGGATGACTGTCGGGTATTATCTCTGGAGCAATGAAATGTTTAAGATAAATTTGTTTAATTTATATGTCAGTCATTGTAGTTTTTTAAATGGTGTTATTTTCAAGATAGTGAACTAATAAGAAAGTGTATTAACCTCTTCTTCTAATACATACACCAAAATTCCTTACCTTGTCAACAAAATTGCAGTTAATAACAGTAGAACTCTAAGCATCAAGATGAAACAATCGCTATAAGAGGAAAGAAACTCCAAAAACAGTTCAGGATCAGGAAAGTGATCTGGAACAGTAAAAGACCCAGCATTCACCCCTGGATCTGGGAACAAAGAATTCCCAGATTGTGCTGAAAAGATCCTGCATGGGAACAGTCACAAGAAGCCATAGAAGTAGAAACTTTGAAGACAGCATGGTAGCAAGCATTTCACCGCGGGAAGCCAAAAAAAAAAAAAAATACACAAACTCTTGTTCACCGCGCATGCGCAAATGATTTAACTATCTGGTGCACCATGAACTTTGACCTTTAATAAACGTTGCTAGTTTTTCTAAGTCGTCAAAGGGTGCGTCGTTTAAAAAATCGCTACCCGTAGCCAGGGGGTTCAGGGGGTTCGGTCGAACCCCTCTTTTGAGTGACCGGAAGTAAATTATTTAGCCACACCTCACATTTAACTTATGGTATGTCGACATTTCTGATCGATCGTGTCTAAATCGCAATGGATTATTCTGCTATTTAGCTATATACATCCCCGGATATACTTCATACTCCAGTGGACGGTCTAGTCTGATTCCAAGCTTTCAAATAAACATTGAGCTCCTTGACTACAAAACATCGCTCTCGTTATGGCACTGATAAAGCAAGCTACGCTACAACTATTCTTTTTACGCAGTGGATTCTTTTTATGGTGTGCCGTAATGTACTTATTTAGATAACTTATAGTACGAAAGGCCTGTTAATGGTTCACTGTTTGTGTACAGCTCACGGTAGTGGTTAGAAGCCTGGTTTCACGAGAATGATATAGCGTTAGCAGTTTACCGCTTATTGCTGATAGTCAGTAGTTCACTATAATAGAACACATAGAGCGTCAGACAAATTATTAATTTTGGCATATTTCCCCCCTTCTTTTTCGCTTTTTAAAGATTAAAGGAAGAAAACAAAAGTAGGTGTGGCTTTTTTGCGTTTCTCTATGAAATCCGAACCCCCCTGTGCAAACTCCTGGCTACAGGCCTGGCAAGCCAGGTGATTTTTCCTAGTAGCTTTTATTTGTGCGGTGGATAGTATTTCCTACACTTATCGTTCAGATGAAGAAGCACCAAACTTTCTCAGCGAGCATTTAGTGAAGACCGTACGCCCCAGACAAAATTGGATACTGTAGAAATAGCTAGTGTCGTACGCTATTTTTTATTTGCTTACTCGTGACCGCAATCTCTCAAATTTCAGTAGGTGTGGTCTTTGGTCGCTCGTCGTAGAGGGGTGAATGTAAGAATGTATTTATTTTTAGCATAGTTAGTGGGACCAAGAACTTGGTCGCTGGTCGGAAATAAGAGGTGGTTGCTTCTGGGAGGTTCTAAATGCACTATATTTGTTGTATGATTTGGTTTCTCCAGAGAGGTCAGTCGCCTCTCGGAGAGGTCTGGGAGAGGTCGTTAACCCTCTCGTTCCCGAATTGTTTGGACGCGCGCGGAAAAATCTAATCTTCTACCGCGGAATAGTGCATTACCGTTTTATTTTTTTAACTCGATGCTGGCTGGGAAAACCCCATAGCAACCATATATCACTAAATAGACCAAGAGTTTGGGATTCCCCTCATTTTTTGATTGAGAAAATTGAATAATATTTAGGCCCTCTACTATTACTTTAAAAAAAAATTTTTTTTCCCCCCAAAAATTCCACTTTTCCCATCAATAAAAAAAATAATAAAATAGAAATAATATTGTTTGATGTACTTTATACCAATATTATATTAGTTCAACAATAAAATATGTTGTTTGCTGTGTTTGGTGCTGATTGTGATCATGTAGGAGACATCTATGAGTGTCCACAAGGAACATATGCCATCGGACATCGGAGCTCCACTACAAAACAATTTCATATACACAAAAACACAAACAACAAAGATATTTGTAATACAAACAACAAATTATTCATGATCCTATATAATTGCAACTTTATGATGTATTGTATGCGGTTTCATACAGGATTTTTGTTTGGGAGGGAGGGGGGGTGGGGCTCCGAGTGTACTTCGCCAGGTCCGGCATCTTCTCCTTCATCAATGACTCTGCTCCTGTTGCCTCATCTGCGTCCTCTTCACAATTCCTCTTCACAATCCAGTCAGTGACTGCATACATATCTGGTCCTAGTAGTACATTCTGGTAAAAAAAATTAAATTTTTTTGAAAATTTGAAATTGTTCAACAAACCACAACCCACTTTCAAATCTCAAAACTCAATGAAATATATATATATATTATAGCTAAACAGCTTTCTCTATCTCAATATAGCTATAAATAAGTCCTTTACACAACAGAAGCTTGCTAGTTTTCAAGAGAAAGACAAGAGAAAGACAAGCTTACATCGATCATCTTCTTGACTTCCATTGTCAGTGTCAGAGTTGACGGGGTCTGGTCCCCAACCCTGATACAGGGCCTCCTATAGCCCTAGATGTCGTCTCCCTCTTCTCCGCTTGATCCTGAGTCGCTAGAGTTAGTATCAAGCAAGTCTAAAACTTCCACAGCACTGTAACTGGTAGACGCCATCTTTCCAAATTGACTTTGAAAAAAAATTTTTTTTTGCATAGTTACCTGGATCACACGACACGCTCACTTTTTTCCTATGATGTAATAAGCATTACCTAAGACTGTACGTAATGGGGAGGCCCCCAGTTGAACTGGCGATTTTATAAAAAAAAAAGAAGACAGTAAGTCAAACCGCAAAGTCTTGGTCGGCAAAGAAGCGGTTGTTTCAATGTGTTACGGAAGGCTACTGGGCTCAAGCAATTTTTCGCTGCTTCTACAAAGCTCTGGAGATGACTGGATCCATAAATGAAGCTGCTGTGAAGAAGGTAACTTTTTTTAAAATTCGACGGAGAACCGATGTTTTTTTTTTTTGCCGAGGAAGAAATAAACGAAACTGCTGTGAGGTACTGTCGAAGCAGCCCTGGCTGAAAGCTATTTTAGATGCTTCTCCAACGCATTGGGCACCTGTGTATGCAATCTGAAGGTTCTAGCTATAAAGTAACTATTTTTAAAAATTCGGAGAAGCCAACCGGTCTTCACCCGCTTTTAAGCGGGATTGGGAACGAAAGGGTTTTAATAGAAGTTTTACTGTATGTGTTTTAATATATAAAATATAAGGCACCCAGATAAGAGATGTTCTACAGTAACTAATAAATGCCTTCTCTAATAAATTGATATCATTAAAGGCCAATAATGTGAAAAACATTTAATGCAATTTACTAAGCTTATTAATAGCTAACATGCATCAAATATATATATATATATATTTATTGCAGCTTTGATATTTTTACTTGAATATTTCCGCATCACGCGAGCGTTCTGTATTCTCCCCATATTGTACGGTTTATATTGTACGCTACTTGTAGCGCGCGCGTAGCGAGTAAAATCAATGAAAATTGTATTGTAACCGGTTGAGAAAAATTTCAAAGAAGCAATAAATCACTTATCACACTCGTAGTACAATATGGGAATAATTTTAATCTCACAGCCACATTTTACTCGCCTTTGGGCTCAGTGAAAATATTTTGCGGCTCCTAAATATTTCCCAGATTGTACTCTGACTCGTGCTATAGATTATATATATATAATATATATATATATATACATATATTAGATTTTATTACCTGAGTCAAGTTGATAAGTGGAATATTTCATGAGCAGGCTATTTATTTTAATGAGCTAAAGGCATAAAGCATGAAGAGTGAAATATCTAGCCATAGCACTCAGACAGAGTGTAATAAGTGGTTTTTCCACACTAGATATCTTCACTGAAGTAGTGTTTTTTTTTGTTTTTTTTTTTTTTTGTTGGTAACTCAGGTGTAAAGTTAGCAAAAACTTACTAAGGGCTCCCCACAACCCCAACTGATATTAAATTATAGCAGCTGGCTGGGTAGGCTCCACTAGAGTAAAAGGTAGCTGTAAAAACCCTGAAAAGTAGTGGCCAGGCCAGTTGCTTTAACTAGGTAATGAGCTTGCAGCAGTACAGCCATGAGATAACACCATGAGATAGCTATCTTGAGATGTACCTAAAAATATCATTGTGAAGATATCTAGGGTGGAATAAATATATATACCTGCGAGTCAATTATGAGATTCCACACCCATTCCACAATAAGGTAGATATTGCACTCATTGTACTTAGCTCTTTTCTAAAAATTCGCTATATTTTTTTGTTTTTCAGCCTAAGGCTGAATTAGTTTCAGTTGTGTGTGCCCTTTATATACAAACTTTTTTAATGACTTTTCCTATATATATAAGAGCACACCTGATCTTGAAGTGATCCTTGCGCATGAACACATCTTTCTCTGAAACTGTGCGTATTGCTGTCATAGCGACTTGACACTTTATCTACCTGTGATGATGATGACCCACGTCTCTTCTTACCTAATCTTTTCCCAATGTTCAATAGTTAGCTACCATAATTTTATGACTAAATATATATCTTAGTGACCTTGATATTGATACAACTAATTAAAAATATTGTAAAATAAAAATATAGTTGTCATTAATCTGCAACATTAGATGTGACACCTCTCTACAAAAGCCATGCTTTTTGGGTGGGGGGCAAGTCTTTTGACCCATATATGGAGAATTCTGCGTTGAGAGATTGTTAAATTCTTATTATTGACGTAGTGTTCTGTTTATGTTGCTTGTATGTTGAGGAGAGTCATATAATCAGGTTGCTTTTTCAAGAGTTTGTAGAGAGATTGCACAATATAGTATAATATATGGCCCAGACAAGTTTGGTTATTGTGAGCTGGTGCAGTTGTGAGCTTGAGATCATTTTTTCTTATTTTGCAATGGAACACAGGAAGACAGAAGGACATGGAACGATCATTATCGTATAAAAAGGACAATTAAATCGATACAAATTGCTTGTTAGCTATTTACTATTAATAATGTGTTTAGAATTTAAATATTTCTCTACCCTTTTAATATTAGGAGAATTAACAACCTGCCAAACTATCTTTAATCACCCATTTTAGCTATTGCATGATAGAATTTATGTTCTTAAAATAATAGAATATTTATAATCAATTAGAACCAACAACTTTTACTCTTACTACAAATAGAAACAACATGACTGATGACACAAGTCTGATTGCTCTGACTATCAATGTGTGTATGTGTGTGAGTGTGTGGTTGCTAGGATGATGTTTATCACAACATTGAAAATAGTAAAAGTAATGCACACTATATACTGTACAAATAAGTTTTCGTGGAATTATATTATATAAGCTCCGTATACACTGGCACAAGTATGCGTTGCAGTCTGTCCACCTATTACGTACAATTTTTCTTCAGATAGTACAACAGAACAACTGTGAATGGACTCATGTAACGATCCTGCCTGGACCCATGTGTCAGAATGAGGTAGATAACACTGGATGGTTGAAACTGGTTCTCCAATAGGATTCAGTCCACCAACTGCGTACAAAGAATCTCCATAATTGAAAGGATAAGAAAATAAACAGCCGTGAGATGTTATCTTAGAAATATTCGAGCTTCCGGATTCAAGAACAATATGTTCCATTGAAACACTATAAACGTCTGAGTTATTTTGATTGTCGTTAAAAATGTACCACATGTCACCAACCATAGTAGATAAGAAGTGAGTTGAAGGTGAGGGCAGTGGAGGTCGAGTAGACCACTGGTTATCATCAATACTCAGCACATCAATCACATCTGCTCCTCCAGCCACCACAATCCATTGCATGTAAAACACAACAGATGGGAAAGAGTGGCAGTTCGGCATGGGAGGGTAAGGATGAGTCCATTCTTTACTCTTGTTGTCCCATACCCCAAGCTCTCGGCTTATCGTTCCAGATTGATCGTATCCATTAGCAACAATAATTTTGTCATTCATTGCTGTCATCGAGAAGCAGTAGGTTTTATAAGGCAGGAGTTCTTGCCACTTAGCAGATTTGATGTTGTACGCTAACACTATGTGAGGATTTCCCGTCTGAGCTCTTCCTCCTCCTATATATAATATTCCTTTGATAGCCACTGCTTGTACAAATCCAGTTTTAACGAGTGGCATGTTTATCACATCAATCCAGGAGAGTTTTAGTGGAACAAGACGGTCGTCATTCTGTAAAATTGGAATTAATCAAAAAACAAAACAAAAACAACAACTTAATTTAAAGTGCTCCTAAGTGTAGCTAGTAAATATGAATAACAAGTTCAGCTAATTTGCAAAAAAATAAATATCACGTAATTTTTTTTTTTAATTATAAAAAAGAAAAACACCATGATCCAGCTATCTGCTATGGGACTGCCTGCAATTAGAACATAACTGTGTAGTTTTTTTTTTAAATGTGACAGAGGAACTTAAAATCCTACAATGTCTTTTATCAAGAGTGTCATAACTTTGCCTAGTCATTACAGGGGCGTAGGAAGATGATTTAGATAGGGGGCCACGGCACTTGGAGCTAAACTGTGGGTCTGGCCTCCGACAGGAAGAGAAGACAGAGAAAGAAGAAGAGTTGAAGACTGGACTGAAATGATTCTGTTTGTACACTTGTGTTGTTTCTTTTTCTTTTCTTTTTTGTGTCACGTAGCACATAGTGGGCGTGGTCGTTATTTATTGCATTTACGTTTAATTCATCCGTGTATGTGCGTGTGCTGGCCTATAAAACTCTTGGCCGCGCATGCGTCAATCAGTCTGTTCTGTGATAACTAGTTTGGACAAAGCCTAACTTTGGTGTCTCTTGCTTGCGTGTCGGTACGAGCCCAGTGACCTCCGCATAAAGGCGCTGGTGAGCTCAAACGACCTTTGGCGAACGGTGGGGGACAGATTCTGGTGGCGGCGTACCTACAGGTTGCCAGTTGGGGAGACCTCAAAGCCCTCCGACGACTGCGGACCTACATAAACCACACCCATTAATATTATTTACTACATTCAGTTTTAATCACCATAGCATCATGTGGTTGTCAAGTGACAGTTAGTTAAATCCAACTACTGATGCACTTCAGTACAAATGGTGAGCTAGCTAGCCCAGGTATAAGATTTTTTTTAACCTAACGATAGATTAAGTAAAGAAGAGAGAACTCAAAGCTACACCTCAGTAGAAAGTTAAGAGGAACATTGCAATAGCTTTCCAGTATTTTCTCTTATCTTCTCCAGTTCATTGGAAGCCCCCCAAGTTTAGTGTTTAGCACCACACTTTAGTTGAAATTCAGATGGGTATGAGCATGTTGAAAAGCAGGGAGGGGTAGGGGAAGGGCAGAATATATTACCGGTATCCGTAGTATAACTCATGCTAGAATGTGGACAACTACAGTTTAACTATACTTGTCAACTGTATTCCAGAAAACATAATGTTAAGAATTTTTTTTCCTGTTTTGAAAAAAAGATATAGCATGTAGCTAAGTAAATATTATAAGGAGGTCAAAGTGGAGGGGCTGAGGCCACCACAATTACAAATAAATAAGAATTAGCTAATGAAATGAAATTTTTGTAACCATATTCAAATTGAAATAAACACTAACATTTTTTTTCTAAACCATTAGCTTCATTCATACGATACTATCAAATGTGAAAAAGTGGGGATTAAGCCCTCCAATTGTTAAAAGTTGGTGGAGGGGGTGGAGGGGCAGTTGCCCCTCCCGTCCCTTTTCTCCTCCACATTTAACAGTGAATTCCAAGTGCACTTGTTATTTAGCAATAGTCTTTCAAAAATCTTACAATCTACTAAGCTGAAGAAGTTGATGTGGTTGACACTCATCAGCTAAAGGTGCTAGAAAAGAATTGCGGTTTTACAGTGGCTCTAATAGTTGGCTATACATTGTTAGTTGATAAAATACACAACAATTCGTGTCTTTAAGTCTGCCACAGAATACCATCCTTCTTTTCATTTAAATGCACATTACCAAAAGTTGCCAACTTTATTGTTCAGTTCAGTTATGTTTTTTCAGGACCTACACGTAAGTAATTAGGCACTCATGGGAAAGAAGAGGTTGCCCATGTACCAAACATAATGGAAAATTCTCACTAGCTTCAATAATAAGTCATCCTTGTACACCACTCTGTAAACATAAGGGGGGCCCCCACCCCCTGTCTTGAGAAATGAGGGAGGCGGGGGGGGGGGGGGGGGGGGGGGGGGGGGGGGCTGGCCCCTGTGGTTCCTCCCTGTTCCTATGCTTGTGCCTTACCAGTTCAACTCTTTTAAAGGTTAACACCACTTAATTAGTTGCAGGAACAATACAATAAAAATGGGGTCACAAACACTACACAAAAGAGGTGTAAAAATTCAGACAGAACACAATCAAAATTACACAGAACTATATGATAATGATGCATGCACAAATCACAATTACAACACTAGAGAGTAGCATCCTCGCTGTGCTCAGGACGCTACAGCCTGGTGCAGTCAATCTTTATATTACACTATAGCTATTAAACAATAATCTAGAAACTACCATTATACATTTCCTTGAATAAAGTGAATTAAGAAATCAACAATTCTAATTTTTATGTGCTACATACCTTATACTGTGCATCAGGCTGGCACGAATGTCTATTACTGGCAGAACTACTAGAAACAGTACTTTTTTCTGAATTTGTATCTTGACCTCCTTGGTTGCTAGCAGAATGCTCTTTGGCTGGTTTTTCTGTAACGTCCATAATCTTTTGACTTACAGACACCTTATATTCCAATGGTTGTACAGGACTAATGTTTGTTTCTAAATTTGTGTTTTGACCTCCTTGACTGCTAGCAGAATGCCATCTGATCGGTTTTTCAGTTAGGTCCACAATCATTTGACTCTCAAATTCCATTTTTTTCAATTGTCGGACTTCACTTTCTAATAACTTTATTTGAGCATTTTGAGACCTTATTGTTTCTTTATATGATCTACGTTCACTCTGGTTCATGAATAAAAATTGATAATCACTTGCTTCAGACTTCTCATATGATTTGTCAGTCTTGTGTCTCTTAATTTCACATTGCTGTTCTTCACGTCGTTTCATTGAAAGTTGGAGTGCTTCATTGACACTTTTTAGATGGTCACGTGAACTTAGGAATTCACTATACTGATATCCCAGAGTTGTCTGCTGTCTAACAGAGATAGCTGAATAATTCTCCACATCGATAGATTTTAGTTTCTCTTTCTCCTGAATTAATTGGTAAATTTTTATTTCTAGCTCGTCTTGAAAAAATTGTAGCTCCTTGATCTGATCTTGGAATGAAGCCAGTCTTCCATGCAGTTTAGTACTTCCTTCTAATGAAGATCTCTGTGATGTCATTATTTCACTTAATCTTTGTAAAGAACGCATTCTTATCTTTGATGATTGTTTTTGAATTCTCACTTCATCCTCTAATGTTTTAACTGAATTTAGTAAAACTCTATTGTCATATTCCAATTCATTGAGTGAGTACTGCAAAGTATCCATTTCAGTTTGAAGCATCTCCAGAAAGTGTTGCACTGCACTATTTTGATATTGAAGGTTTTGCACTAATGTTGATTGTTGTTCCTTGGCTGCAGTTATCTCTCTTTCCAAGACTGTATTTTGTTCACTTCCTTCATTTTCCACCCTTTCACCCTGTTCATCTTCTATTCCTTGTTTATCATCAAGAAAGAGCATATGAATATCTTCCAACATTTTCTAAAAATATAATAAATGTTTTGAAGCATTTTCATTCTAAACAATACACTAGTATGTCTATTTGCTATAATGTTTCACTGAATTACAGAGTTTAAGAAGCCATCCTTCTTACACCTACAAAAATCAAGTTATGACCCTTCTTAAAACTAGAGAGAACTTTTGAGTCTCTTTGAGTATGAAAATGCAGCAAGCATTACAATTCAAAAGTTTTAAAGTAAAATGTAGAAGGCTTAGACATTGTGGCGGCTTGTTGTAAATCAATGGTTAGAGCACTGGTAGCTAAATCCCAAGATCATGAGTTCGATTCTCCTTTGATTTTCTTTCAACCCTTGAGTAAAGTTCATTTTCTTTGTATACATTTTTTGTGTGCAACAGCCTACAATAGACGAGCAAACCTAATGGCATATAAAGTGAGGAAGAGATACATTCATAGATGGCCAGCCCCCCCGCTTATTTTTTGAAAGTTAATACAAGTACAGTTTGCTCAAGTTGAATTCTATGGTTGCCAGATTATAAATCATGCACGTGACCAAACACTGATCAGTGTGAAGTATACACTCTCATATAACATTTAAATAGCATGGGTTTAAAATGGGTGTGGCTAAGAACATGCAGTGTCTCCTACCTCCAGCAAAAAATCCTGTTTGAAATATTGAGTATCTGTCAATGTTATTTTTTTCCTTAGAAGGAAAAAACAAAACAAAACAAAACAAAAAACGAACAGACCAACTCACTCGAATGGTCTCCACAGCCCGCCTTTTTTTAAAAAGTTGTAACACTTATTTAATTTAGTCACAAGCTATTTTATATGAATTAAAAAATTTAAGCAAAATTGCTGAAGAAAAGATTTATCCATACTTTTACTGAAATGTGTCACATTTTATTTTTATCACATGTTAAACAATGATTGCTTAGTATTTATACGAGTGCCGCAGGCACATGCGTAAACATGGCCGACAGATGAGTGATATTCTGCGGTATTCAATGAAATAAATTTATTATGTACTGCTCATGTGTGAATACCTTTGTAATGAATTGTTGTGTGTTGTGCATGTATAACCTGAGGGGGATGTAATAACCCAACGAGATAACTATGAACATAGGTGATATGGGAAATATTACCCTAAGCCACATCCTGTTTACTTCAATGCATTTCCTATGTGGCAACAGGTATTAGACCATGTTCAGTACAATATATATTATATATATATATATATATAGGCAAAACTGAATGTAACTTTCTCTACATTAAAATGTTACTTGTGCATTTGTTTGCACAGGAACTCTAGTCCTCTCTTCCTAAAATGCGACCTCAAATAAACATGCATAATTGCAACCAATTGAACTATTACTTTATATAGCTATTTTTTATTACATGAACTGATATCAAAGGTAAGTTTATGCCTTTTGTCACTCACAAATGTATGACTAATTGAACTGAATAATGATAACTAATGTAACTCACGGATGAATCGTCTTCAATGCTTTCTGTATCTACTTCAGTAGTATTTCTCACAAGCTGTATTTCCAACTCTACAATAAAAAATACATGTGATATGCTTGCAACTTGTGTATCAAATTATTACCTTTCAAGAAGTAGTTAAAACGTTGACACTCTAAACGTATCAGCATTGCAGTTTCATATTTGAGGTTTGAAAGTAGAAGTAATTGTTCATTAGACAGTGGAAACACTGAACACACAAGCTGTTCAGGAAGATGAAAATGAACATGGACACTGTTGAGTTCAACTCCATCCAATAGTAATTCCACTTTGTCAACTTTGAGTATTGCACAAAGGTCTCCTTGTAGCTTTTTCAGATATAGCTTTCGGCACCGTAAAAAAAATGTGTCTAATTCAATTTTAATTGTTTCATGACTTGCTTGTAGTATTCCTTCACCGTGCTCACGAAATGGAATTATTCTTCCATTTCTTAAATAAGAATTGAAATCTTGTTTATAGTTGTCAATTAAATGTTTCCCATGGTTATAATTCAACCTACAAATAACTTTGTCCACAATAGTATAATTAAAAAATGAGCTGTGATTAGCAATTATAGTCATATAATAGGACACCGGATTTTCCTTCAAGAGTTTGTCATCACTCTCTACAGCTGTCTCATAAATTGTAGGTTTCCTTCGGAAGATTTCAATTAACAACAATAATCCACACAACCTTGAAGGTTCTGCTTTCAGATAATCTTCCAAGTTCAACAAAATTTCGCCAAACTTTTCTTGTATATCGTAAGACTCCAATTCTAACTCTGTCCTTGACAACCTTTTCACTACTGCTTCTGTAATGCATAAGATAAATTATCCTCACAAAAATGGAGTAATAAGTGTTTTACAGGAGAGTATAAGAGGGCTTGTTACTTTATAATGTGAAATGTCCCTAAAGTGCCCATAATACTCTTTATAAATTTTTATACTATAAATATGTGTGCAGTGGTGCAGTGTAGAACCTCAAAACTAAGAACAAGCTTTCAGTTCACAAAACATAGGTTGTTTGTTTTGGGGTTGTTTTCGCTTGTCTCCAATATTGCAACATAAAATATACTTATAGCTGTTTTTTTTTTTGTTTTTTTTTATAACAAATGAAAACTTATTAAAGTACATGTAAGTATTAATTTTTTTGTTTGTAAGTATGAATTTTACCCAGAAAAAACAACAACTAATTTTGCACCACCATCACATGACAGTTAAAGTCAGTGTAAACATGTAGTTGGTTGCACCACCACTAGTACGTAATTCACTATGTATGAAGAGGTTGGTAGCTAATCATCTAATAAAATAGATTGTACAATTGTTATCAGCATGAACTAATACAAGAATTAATTTAGTCATATCACTAGTGAAGCAGCACTTAAAAGGCCACCCTACCTCCACTTTTTCCCTGCTGCACATTTGCCCCCCTTCTTATAAAACTGCCGATTTGGTACTGCCTAAACAACCAGTCATCCAAATTCAAGATATCTTATGCTCTTTTGTTCCTATACAAAACATAGCTACTTGGCCTCAAAAATAAAAAAAATTGACAAAACTTAATATACATAGTTATGTTGAAAATGCAGTTGCTTTAGTAGCACTATTTTGCTAGAAATAAGTTGCATTAATGATGCTACTTTTCTATTTCAGTTATAAAGAAGTGGTCGTAACAAAAATATTAGCAATGCTAGTTTTTTGTGCTTCAAATAATATGGCCATTACTACATTTTAGTTAATCACAAACAAAAAGTACTTCTTAATAGAAAATATCTAAGTCAGTTTCACAAAATGTGTACAAAATACTAACCACAGTGTTCTTCCTGAAGTTTGGCTGCTGATGACTGAGCTAGGGATCTAACGCCTTCTGTGCTAGCTGTAAATATATAATATACATATTATAATACTTCCATGAATCAGAGTGTATATGGCGAAATATTTCAAGAACAGGCCAATTTATTTTCAAGAGTCAGAGGGAGTAAAAATAAAGCCAGAGAGTGAAATATCTCGCCATATCACTCTGACAGATTGTAATAAGTGGTTTATTCTATGCTAGATATCTTGACTGCTGTTGTTTGTTATAGGACTGGTAGCTCACAGTGTGAAGTTGGTTGTAGGGGCTCCCCACACACCCTGCTGCTGCTCTAACCTGATTGGGTAGGCTACACCAGAGGAAGGTAGCTCTAAAACCAGGAAAACTGGTAAGCTAGGTCAGTTGCTATAACTACTAGGGTAGTGATGAAATGTCATGAGTTATTTCACTGGTCAAATACCTAAAAGTAATTGTGAAGATATCTAGCATGGAATAACTATATAATACTTATTACATGAGTCAGAGTGTGTTATGGTGAAAATATTTCACAAGCAGGGTAATTTATTTTCACGAGCCTCTGGAATGAAAATAAAGCCTAAGAGTGAAATATCACTTAAAAGGCCACCCTACCTCCACTTTTTCCCTGCTGCACATTTGCCCCCCTTCTTATAAAACTGCCGATTTGGTACTGCCTAAACAACCAGTCATCCAAATTCAAGATATCTTATGCTCTTTTGTTCCTATGCAAAACATACTTGGCCTCAAAAATAAAAAAAATTGACAAAACTTAATATACATAGTTATGTTGAAAATGCAGTTCTTTAGTAGCACTATTTTGCTAGAAATAAGTTGCATTAATGATGCTACTTTTCTATTTCAGTTATAAAAAAGTGGTCGTAACAAAAATATTAGCAATGCTAGTTTTTTGTGCTTCAAATAATATGGCCATTACTACATTTTAACAAAAAGTACTTCTTAATAGAAAATATCTAAGTCAGTTTCACAAAATGTGTACAAAATACTAACCACAGTGTTCTTCCTGAAGTTTGGCTGCTGATGACTGGGCTAGGGATCTAACGCCTTCTGTGCTAGCTGTAAATATAAATACATATATTATAATACTTCCATGAATCAGAGTGTATATGGCGAAATATTTCAAGAGCAGGCCAATTTATTTTCAAGAGTCAGAGGGAGTAAAAATAAAGCCAGAGAGTGAAATATCTCGCCATATCACTCTGACAGATTGTAATAAGTGGTTTATTCTATGCTAGATATCTTGACTGCTGTTGTTTGTTATAGGACTGGTATCTCCAGTGTGAAATTGGCTGCTTCCCACACACCCTGCTGCTGCTCTAACCTGATTGGTTGGTTTTTCTATTATCTATCTGGGCTTCGCTGCACATGTTTTTTAACATGGTAGACAGCATATTTTTTCCCACTGGTACAGGTGAGAACCAAGGCTTATCAGGGTCACTAGGGACGTCAGGCAATGGTCGGGCATAGAAATAATCTTTCTACCTAGCATCTGGAGGAAGCTTACTGAAATATAAGTCCAAAATATGAATGTGGCACTTGTCACCTGCTTTTGAATTTGAACACGTTTGGCTTCTTGCTTGAAGTGGGCTCCAGGATTGTTTTTTGATGAATTTTCCAGATATAGGTAGTGCAAAGAAGGGGAGGTACATTTAACTAGCTGAGATAGTTTCAGGTCACGGTGTTCTTGGCCTCCTCTTAAGCAGAAGTTTGATAAAAAAAAAACGGCTCGAAGAAGTGCTTTGGGATTTTCTGTCCCGATGACTATTGTCTCCCACAATTTGATTTTGTCCTCTTTGGAAATGATTTCAGCATATTTCGTGTCTTTTGCAACACCATCCTTTTGCAATTCTTTGAACAAACTGTCCAACACAGCATGAGGGGACTAGAACTTAATATTGTTTCTTGTCCAGAAAGTTCGGAGCGTGGGTATTGACCTGGCGAGCGTGGCGCAGTATACCAGATAGTAGCAGATAAATGGTTTTTGGTGGAAACAATTCACTGTTGCGATTCCTAGTTTCTAATACCTACTGCATTAGCCAGAAATTTACTTCCTCCCCATTTCCATTAATGAACAAGTTTTCAGGAACTTTTTCATCTACAGAACGGCTGTTTCTGGCAAGTCTCCAAATTGTTCATAGCCCATTAAGTGGAATAGGTTATAGTTTTAGAAATCTTTTTAATGGACATTTTATTGATATCTTCGGTGGTCTTAAAATCAAACCGCTGTTTTTTACAGTGACTGTCGACAATGGTGGCACCATCAGCAGACACTCTTTTCCGGCTCGTTTTCATTCCTGAAAAGGGTTACTAAGAACGCAAACGTTACCAGGTAACTATGTCCGCGGGCTATAAAATAGTTATAAACCAAAATCATTAGGTTTGTATTGCGATTTATAAATCGCATACAAACCTCAATTTTGGTTTATAACTATAACTTATTTCACTGGTCAAATACCTAAAAATAATTGTGAAGATATCTAGTATGGAATAACTATATAATACTTATTACATGAGTCAGAGTGTGTTATGGTGAAAATATTTCACAAGCAGGGTAATTTATTTTCACGAGCCTCTGGAGTGAGGAGTTTATAAATCGCATACAAACTTCAATTTTGGTTTATAACTATAACTTATTTCACTGGTCAAATACCTAAAAATAATTGTGAAGATATCTAGTATGGAATAACTATATAATACTTATTACATGAGTCAGAGTGTGTTATGGTGAAAATATTTCACAAGCAGGGTAATTTATTTTCACGAGCCTCTGCGAATGAAAATAAAGCGTGAGAGTGAAATATCTTGCTATATCACTCAGACCAGTGTAATACATAGTTTTTATCTACCCTAGATATCTTTACTACTGTAGTTTGTACTAGACTGGGAACTCACCATGTAAATGTGGCTGTAGGGGTTCCCCACACCCCCTACAGCTGTTCTAACCTGGTTGGGTAGGCAACACCAGAGAAAAGAAGCTGTAAAAACCAGGAAAACTGGTAAGCTATAGGCCTGTTGCTATAACTACTATAGGGTAATGAGCTTGTTCAATACAAAGTGAAATAAAAACCAAAAACTACAGTACCTAAAAATAATATTATGAAGATATCTAGGGTGAAATATATACATTTATTCCATCCTAGATATCTTCACAATGTTATTTTAGGTACATGAAGATATTTCAAGTGTTATTTCATGCTATATTGCTACCCTAGTAGTTATAGCAGCAACAGGCTTACCTTACCAGTTTTCCTAGTTTTTACAGCTACCTTTCTCTGGTGTAGCCTACCCAATCAGGTCAGAGCAGCTGCTATAATCAGCAGGGAGTGTGTGTGTGTGTGGGGGGGGGGGGGGGGGGGGGGGGGGGGGCAACAAACAAGTCAACTTTGTGCTCTGTGCTACCAGTCTACAATCTACAGCACAGCAGTGAAGTTATCTAGAGTAGAATAAACCACATATACTCAACAGAGTAATATGGCTAGATATTTAACTCTCAAGCAATACTTTTACTCTCCTCTGGCTCTTGAAAATAAATTAGCCTGCTCATGAAATATTTCGCCTTATCAAACTCTGACTCATGTACCAAATATTATATATATATTATGTGCAAGGTAATTGAAGTAAAGATATGTAGATCAGTAAATTTGACTTAGCAGTATGATATAAAGCAAATTGGAGGAACTAATCTTGCATGTGGAGATTAATAACTATTTTATTATAATAGTGATTATCCAAACATCCTATTTTCAATGGTGCTTGACCTTTTTATAATAATTGCCTTTATATTTACATCACTCTATATTTGAGCAACATCAAAAGTAAAAAAAAGGGATTATCATCATTGTGTTATTCAGGTGCTCACCTTGGGTAGTAGTATGTTGTACCACAGTCTTAGCACAACTTGTGTCATCAGTATTGACTATAAAACAGAAAAATAATATTTCACATTTCAAGAATATTTCACGTTTCAAAAATGTTTTTGCTGTAACATAACTAAACAAGTGAACTAAATAGCATAAAAGGAAAACTTCAATATGTGTATATGTTGAGAGGTAACAAGTGCTTGATTAAAGCCTTGGGCTCTGAAAATAAATGTAAATATAATCAACACAATAATATTCTAGCTATGATATAAAAAGTAAATGCCTAAAAGTTGTTTATAAAAAGAGCTGGTGACAAATTGTACAAATAGTAGTTTCTATACAATAGTACACTTGTCTTGTAGTAACAATAGTGTTATAGTATTCACGAATAATTCGTACAGTGCTTCCAACTTAAAGAGTGGATTTTTTGAAACTACTGTATAGACCCTCACTACAGTCATTTAATACACATACCTTTTCTTCATCATCCCAACAATGTCTACAATAGTAAAACTGCCTGTTTAGAGAATGGAAAACGGAGAACAGAATTTTTCTCATTCACTCTAATACATTTTACGCCATTTTTTTTGACGTCAAGATTTTGCGGTAGTTCGTCATTAAGCGTAACTAGTTAACGAGCTAAGGTCGAACGGTTATTTCCCTGAGCGGTAAGACGGGACTTTCCCTAACTGCAATCGGCTGTACGGATTCTCATCGTTCTACTAGCAGCAGTAAACGAAGTCGAAATCAGTCACAGAATTGTTGGCTGGTATATTACTAACTTGGAGCCAAGCCTATCCAAGAGGTCATCTTTTTCAAGAGCTGAAGAAAAGCTGAAGGAGTTTAATACTCCCAAGGCTCCAAGCATTCGGTATTCTGACAACATCAGGGCGTTGCAGTTGGAGTCCTACGGGTTGTGCAGCTCCAGATGGAAGCTAAAACGCTGGCCGCGATAGGCAGTAACGCCGTAAAACTTAATACCGGCTAGGGCCTGAGATACAACCGTAGCTAAATCAGCCATACCCGTGCAACAATTAGCGGTAAACTGGCGCCCTTGCACAAATACGCATGCGCTGTTTTGTGACGTCGCGTTTACGTGTACTATAGCCCACAATCCGCTGTATACGTCATCATTTGATGACCCTTACCGTGCATATTTTTTTTTTGGTGAAAAACAGCCACAATTCACTTAATTTTTAAGGTTTAGCTACCAAAGTTAGCAATTTTACATCACATGTCAAAATTTTAGAGATATAACTCAATAAATTAAAAAATCCTGGCTTAAACACTTTTTTTCTTAAAATTTTAAATATTTCGAGATTCAAATTTCGTGTGCCCACAAAATTAGGCTCATATGAAACTTCAGGTATTAAAGTATCAGTATACCAAGTTATAGAGATAAGGACAAATAATTTCTCTTTTTTCAGCTTAAACACGTCCAAATTCACTGTCTTGAAGCTCCCAGTTCCATCACCTATAACCACAAAATTAACCACAAACCCACAAAATTGTTTTGTCTGTATGTTAATATGACATTAATGTATAATAATACAAATTTTTAGCTTTCTATTACACATACTTGAGAAATTATAGCAGAATTAGCAACCTTAACCAAAAAGCTAAAAAATCCACTCTTTAAGCTGGAAGCACTGTATGTCAAACTGAGTTGGTAAAGATCACCACTTAAGTCATGATGATAAGAACGTGAATGAAATCAGTAAGTAAAGGATGACACTTGGTAAAGTATAAAATGTAGTTAACTATGAGCAGATGTAATTCTTAACTAGATAAATAGAAAGCTAGAACAATTAACTCTGTTTTAGGGTAGCTCTTTGTTGCTATGTGTACGCTTTTCTTTTACTGTAAGAAGAGAATTAGTACTGGGTACAATTGAGTATGGGAATGGAGAAATATTTGATGAGAAGGCAAATGTATTTTTACGAGCTAGAGCGAGTGAAAAAAGTCTGAGAGTGAAATATTTTGCAATATTACCCTGCCAATATGATTGATTACTAGTGCATTTGAGGGTAATGGACTTGCAAATACAGCCTATGATAATAACCACGTGATATTGTGATATCGTGAAATATCTCACAAGTCAAAGGCCTAAAAAAATACTATTATAAAGATACCTAGCCTGAATTACATAATATATATGTAAATATTTATATATGTGACCGTCTACGGGAAAACCGGGCACAACGCGGCGTGCGTAATATCGAGAAAAGATCGATCGATTTCTTAAAAATGTATTGTTTCAAGCCTACGGAAGGGAACGGTTAGGTCTATTATAGCAGGAACGACTAAAGCTGCGACGATAAAACTTGGAGAGCTCAATATCTGGACGCCGACAACTCCATAAGTGCAAAAAAAAAAATTCGAAGGTGCCGCGTTGTGCCTGGTTTTCCTATAGACGGTCACATATGTATATATATATATATATATATTTTATTTTTATTTTTATTTTTTTAAAATCCTTTAGATACAATGACACTGCTATCATCATGAGTCACCAAAGGTGTGAAACCTCAGTGCTACTATACACTGGTTAGCTATTACAAAATCATCTCAGACCAAAAGAATGCTTTACTGGCTATTCCATTCTAGTCAGGTATCAATATAGCTTGAGTATTGAAATGGTATATGTAAACATTGTTTTCATAAAAGAAGCTAAACAGGCAAGGGAACGTTACCCATAAAAGCTGTGATACCTACACAGAGTTGACAGCTTGGCGTTTTCTAAAAAATAAGCCCGAAATAAAAAAAAAGTAGCATAATAAAGGTCTTAAATTATCGTTCTGAGTAAGTTAAATCAACTGTTAATTGTAAGTAATCTCCAAACTTAGAGCATGACAGACAGACAAACAGACAGACGGACAGGAAGACTACTATAACCCTCTAGCGCATGCGCACTGAGGGTTAATAACATACCATACTCCCTATATATGTCTGTTGACAATATGCCATGTCCAATTTTTTTCAGTCCATCTGATAACTTTTTCCAAGATGCTTCAGGATCATTTTTTATCCATTCTTCGAAGAGCTCAATTTTTGCTTTTATCACATCATTTGCATTATTACTTCGAATAATATTCAAGGCTGATGTACTGAAGTCTAACTGAATCCCAAGTTCATACCACCTTTCCACATCGCTTGTAGCATTAATTAATTTTTTTACAGACAGAGTTCCTGAAAATACATGTTAGCATATGTACAACATATATAAAGTGAGTATAACAACCACATATTGTGCATTTCCCTGTGGCCTATTAATTTAAACTCTGCAAGAGCTTTTAATTTGTATATTACAAACCTACAAGTGTTCATTTTTTATGAATTAGCTGAGGAGGTAAATAATTATGGTCTTTATCTAGTTATACACAGTATTGTCTTATTTGAAACTATATTGCCACAACTAGAAGTGTATCGATAGAGGATTCTACTGATATACCGATAACAGATATTCTATCCAGAATCGAGGCCGATTGATAACCGATAGATATTTTGGCTACATTTTTAACATTAAATTTTTACATAATGGGAAATATTATGTACAGGAATTATTGATGAATAGATTTTAGTAATGTCGTTTCGTTTAGGTCGTTTCTTCTAGGTGTATACACAGTAGGTGAAAAATAAAGTTTCGAATTCCGTTCATAGAACGGCCGTCGCACGATTAAAAAAACGAGGAAAAAACCCGTAAATGGTTTGGTAAAAAATGGCCGTTCCATTCGACCAGCGTTACTGTTTTAATTTTTCTTGTTCACCGCATGCCTCACTCCAAAGAAATATAAAAAATCGTTTATCTAATAGATGTTCCGATTTTTTTTTCCAGGCTCCAGATGTGGAACCTTTCCGGTAAAAAAATTTGAAGCCGTCTTATTCGAAGCTGTCTCGCAGAGAATATGTAGTTAGCTCGACTACCGCACAGTATCGATGTTTTCTCGATGTTAAGACCTTCTCAGGCTAAGATATTTTACTACTGAAAATCCATCAGTAGCTAATAGAAGACTTACGAAGTATGGACCTCGTTGTTATAGCTGTGTGCCCGTCGAAACTTTGGTCTGCACCTTTATTGAAGCAAGTTAAATTTTTGTAAAAGCTATTTTGCACTATCTCCGTAGCATTTAACAAGCGATACAATCTTTAGCTTGCTGATATAGCAATGGAATAGTTTCTAGCTAGAAAATATTAGTGAATCGACAGAAAAACTTAACCGTTTTATTTTTATTTTTACAGTTACAGTATACGGTGTCGGCCGTTTAGTCAAAATGGTACGGAGTGCAACGGTAAAAACTACAGTAAAAAGACTACCATTTTAAGGTCATACTATGGAACAAAATCCGGTACTTTATTTTGTCTCCTACTGTAACCTCCGCTCTTTTCAAGGGCTAGGTGACTTGTATGTCAAGAACTACTTAGTGATATGCACTGCAGTAGAGTGCTTAACACTGGCACTATAAACAGAAAACTTCTTCTCGTGCTTTAGCAGCAGCAACAACATATGGAAAATGTGGCAACCTCTTCTGAAACCTTAAATATTTCACTGTTCATTGTCTAAGAACTGGAAGAACTCAAACATTATCAGCATTAATGTGACGGTACAAAATGTCTTTTTATCGGTTAATATCGGCACAGTCAGGAGATCCACAACCTATACCGATAATGAACACTCAGCTGATAAGCCGATAGCCGATACATTATCGTTACATCTCTATTACCAATTCAAGAAAACAATATAAGGTAAGTTTGTGCTAGTATATTCAGTGAGCAAGTGTGCGTGAAAGTGTTGCTTGTTACAGCTATTGCTAAAGAATAGAACCAAATATCTTAAAGTAAACTTCAATATTAGCAGCCTTTACACTGCAAGATTCCTCCCAGTTTTTTTTATGGCTACTACACACAAGCAAGTCTCTACTTTACCATTTAACAAATATGATATTGAATTAGCATCAAATATGATAACAATGTTTTACAAAGTGTTGATAAAAAATGGACGTTTGTGATGGTGCATAGTACATTAATATTTGTATGTAAACAGTAGATGGAGACAATTATGGGACTTACTTGGATCAGACATGACTGACAGTGAGGTGTGTTCGCTTCGTCTCTATTTACTGAAATATGGCCAGATATATTATTAGCTACAAAGAAAAAAAGAATAATTAAATATATTACCAACATGATTCTATTTAGTTACAAAATATTCATCACATTTTACCAGACACAGGATTGCTTTTTGTTAAACAAATCATTTCAGTCTAAACTGTCTACAAATGAACATAATATATTAAATGTACAGACAATTGTTGCCTTGCCTTTTGAATTTCATATTTCTCATTCAAGTTCATTGCAGTGCAATCCTTATTGTACTCTGAAGTCAAAATTGAATAGTCTTTATACTTCAGAAGTAGTGTAATAGTCGTTTATAAGCAAAAATGTAATATCACCACTCTTATGAAATGCATTAGCTATTAAAATAAGTCTCTGGCCTGGATATCACTACCCAGTCGTCAATTCCATCACATATGCTATGAAAATTAATACGTGCTTTTCATGTTTTGAGCCTAAAATTTCAAAATCCAAATTTCAAAATCCAAATGTAGAATGTTGCTCACATTGTAATGAAGTTGTGTTATTGAAGTTACTAGTAAGCTTAAAAGTTTTATAAAAATCTCATTAAATATATTTAACTTCAATAGAATTGAAATATGAAATTCCAAATTGGTAGGCTGAATAATAATAATTTAGAAAATTCTAAGGCTCATGTTTGATGCTTATATTTGTGCTGTAGGGCATAGCTTTAAAGGCCAAGAAAACTTGGAAATTAATTTCTCATCACTGCAAGCTTATTTGTTTATATACTTCCTAGAATTTATTATTATTCTTACTTTTCTAAACATTTACATAACACTCATGCAATCACAGTAGAGCATGTATGTGATGTGTCAGTGTGGATTTCCAATTTCAGTGGAAAAGTTGAATTCCCTTGGACCGTTATCCAAGATAGAAACCTGACTGACCTTATAATAGCTGCTGTTAATCTATTGCCTTAAAGTGCTACGTGTAGTCTCGTGTAGCCAGACCCTTTACAAGTCACTAAAGGGTCGGCTATGTGAGCCTACTTATTATGGCGGATACAAAGTAACAGATTTTCCTACTTTTAATGACTCCTAATATTAGGCATAGCTTAGTTCAATACTCACCCACAATTTTTGATGCGCAAAGTATCCTTCTTAAGAATAGGGTGTTTCACGAAAACAAACTGAGCCACACTTGCGCTTACACAGGTACCTCCTGTGACACAGACTCCCTACTTCCTATACTAAGCCAGACACGCCCCAAAAAGAAGGTAAAGGGTCTGGCCCGCCAGACTACCCCCAATACGTGATCCCGGAATGGGGTGCATTCCAAAATATGTGCTCTCCGGGGACGGCAAGACCCTTTACCAAACCGTGTGTTTATTCAATGTTGGTGCAAGACTTTGGAGCTGCGCAATAGAGAGCCAAGAGAAGATATTGAAAGTTCTGACGAGCGGTGCCAAGATGTTACATCAACTTTTTACTTAGGTAGCAGTTCACCAGTCCACAACTTAAAAAAAAAAAAAAGTATGATGGGAGGATGCTTCATCACCATTATCCACCATCCATTCATCTATTCCTCATTTTTCATTTTTCTCAGTTTTAATCACACTATTATTAATCTGCCAGATGGTCTTTTATTAGGTTGTGTCTCTTTGTTGCCCAAGACAGTTATTACTCCAGCTCTTGTCCAAACTATACTAATCTTCATCTCAAGAAAGCGAGCATATGTGCTGTAGATTAAGTCGAGCCTTACAACGCCGACTGTAGGTCTCTTTTATCAGTCATTATTTACATGCGTAAGTAATGCCAGTATTACACTTGTATTATCCAGTCATGAATGTGCCAAATATTAAAAAATTTACAATAGAAATATTTTCACAATTCTAAACTACATGTATAAAACTGAGAGTGCTGTACTTTATCGGCAATTGCGGTGACATAATAAAATTATGTAAATGATATAGTTCCCAAATATTTTATATAACTTTAGCATCATACACACTAGGTATAGTTTGCGTAGCAGTCTGTCCACCAATTACATATACTTTTCCTTGAGATAGTACAGCAGAACAACTGTGAATGGAGTCATGTAACAATCCTGCCCGGACCCATGTGTTAGAGTGAGGTAAATAACGCTGGATAATATCCACTGGTCTTCCGTTGGAGTCCAGACCACCAACTGCATACAAAGATTCTCCCATATTGAGAGGATATGAATGTGAACAGCCATGAGAAGGAACTTTACTCCAAATATTTGATCGACCGCTCACTAGAACAATATCCCACATTGATACGCTATAAATTTCAAGGCGGTATGGCGTGTTGATAAAAGCGTACCAAGTGTCACCAACCATAGTAGATAATAGGTGAGTTGAAGGTGAGGGCAGTGGAGATCGAGTAGACCACTGGTTATCATCAATACTCAGCACATCAATCACATCTTCTCGTCCAGCCACCACAATCCATTGCATGTAAAACACAACAGATGGGAAAGAGTGGCAGTTTGACATGGGAGGGTAAGGATGAGTCCATTCTTTACTCTTGTTGTCCCATACCCCAAGCTCTCGGCTTATCGTTCCAGATTGATCGTATCCATTAGCAACAATGATTTTGTCGTTCATTGCTGTCATCGAGAAGCAGTAGGTTTTATAAGGCAGGAGTTCTTGCCACTCAGCAGATTTGATGTTGTAAGCTAACACTATGTGAGGATTTCCCGTCTGAGCTCTTCCTCCTCCTATATATAATATTCCTTTGATAGCCACAGATTGTACAAATCCAGTTTTAGGGAGTGGCATGTCTGTCACGTGATTCCAGTCGTGTTGAACCAGATAATCTTCCTTCTAAAAAGAAAAAAAAATCAAGCAAATGGACATTGCTATACTCAAAAGGCTTAGAGAGTGATTTTGTGCTAAGTGTTTCAAATTAAAAATGCAAGTTTAGGAAAACATTTCAATACATATAAATCTACTATATACTATACACAAATTTTTAGCATCAAATCACACTTTAAAAGCAAAGAATATGAATATTTAAAACCGCTATTTATCCTAGTATTAAATAAATTATTTATATAGTGTATATACATACCTTATAATCCATATCTGGATGATAAGAGTGTCTATTTTTGGCACGACTACCAGAATTTCCTCTCATTTCTGACCTCGTATAATTTCGAATCCCTTGACTTGTAGCAGGACGTCGTTTCATTGGTTTTTCGACAGCATCAAAAGTGTCTGCAAGAGCAGTTTGACTCTCAGACACCTCTTTTGTTAATTGTCTTACTTCGTCTTCTAATTGATTGATTTGAGCGTTCTGATGCTTTATTGTATCTTTGCAAGATTGAAGTTCATCGTCCACAAATGCAAATGGATATGCATGTGCCTTAGGCTTTTCGTGTGTGGGTGATTTGTCAGCCTTTAGTCGCTTGTTCTCGAATCGTAACTGTGTCAATCTTGTGTGCTGTTCTGCATTTTCATTCTCCAGTCTTTGCACTGAATGTTGGAGCACTCTGTTGTCACTTTCTAGATCGTCATGTGAACGTAGTAACTCTTGGTACCGATTTTCCAGAGCTGTTTGCTGTCCAGCAGAGTCAACTGGATGTTTTTTCATGTTAATAGTTTCAAGTTCCTCCTTCTCCAGAGTTAGCTGAAACATTTGTGTTTTCAGATCTTTTTGGATCGACTGCAAGTCTCGATTCTCAGTTTGGAGTAAAGCTAGTCTCCTGTGCTGTTCATTACTTTCCTTCTGTAATATTTCTAAAGAATATTGCTGTGCTCTGTTTTCATCCTCTAATTTTTCCAAAGAGCGTAATTTTGCCATTTTCCCACTTTCTGACCGCTTTTGCAATTGTCTTTGAGTCCTCACTTCATCTTCCAGCCTTTCAACGGAATTCCGTAAAACTCTGTTTTCCCGTTCCAAAGTGTTGAGGGAGTATTGCAGAGCATCCTTTTCAGCTTGAAGTGCCTGCTGTGAATGTTGCTGTGTACTAATTTGATTTTGAAGGCTTTCCACTAATGATGACTGTAGTTCCTTGGCTGCACTAACTGCTACCTCCATGACTGCATTTCGGTCTCTTCCTTCTTTTTCCATTCTTTCAAGTGCTACTGCTAGTTGAACTTTTTGGTCTTCTACTCTTTGGTGATCATCAAGCAATAGTGCATAGTTATCCTCCAATACTCTCTACAATAATATACACTCATTAAAGTACTTTTTGCCAATTAATTCTATATTGGTATTAAGCTATAAGAATAGGTTCAAATCTTATGAAAAGATAGCATAATAATACAAGATATAATATTATTTTCTTCTATCTTATATTACTTAAATAAATCACAACTTAGTAAGAGTACAGTACATATTGTTAGGTCTCAGTTAATTCAAGTGACTGCCACCAGTTCTCTTCCCTCTCAGTTATGGTACTCCCTATGCTATACTCCTGTTGCACTTAGTATATTGGATAATTGTGATAGCAACAGGAGGAAGTACAAAAAATAAAAGAGGAAGAAGAGACCCAGAGAACTCAGGGGACCAGCCTTATATAGGCCAGGCCTCTGAGATCACTAGAGAAACACATGACAATAAAACTGACCAATAAGACACAAACAACACATAGAGCACATGCATGAAGGAAAAATTCTAGAAAGTACCGTGGAAGGGTAGGGTTATAATCAAAGTGAGAAATGGTGAAAATACGGGTGAGGTGGTTATATTACATTTAATAAACTGTAGAGTCAATTGCTCTGATTCTTACACATGTAATATTACAAAGTGGCAGATAATTATTACTGTCTTTGAGTTTAGTAGTATATACCCACTATCTTATATTTTAGAATAAGAAATTATTAATTGTTCATTCATAACAAAACAAAACACGTTAGGCTAAGCCAAAGCTACACTTAAACATAATATTCGTTCAGCTTTCAAAGTCATATATAGCATTACAAGATAGTACAAGTGACATCAATCACAATGAAGTCTAAGTGGCCAAGTATTGTAGGGGTACCATCTAATTGAAACCAGCCTTTGAGATAAGTGTCACAAAATTATTCTAAGACAATGACAAAATGACTACAACGACTTTATTGTTATTTTGAAATAAAAACTTGAAACGTACATTTGTTAAGCCACTGAAACTAGTAGTTCAATTATCATTCCCAGTAATCATCATGAACATGTACCTTTGCATCCTTCAATTTGTGACATGATTCGCTCATTTCTTTAGCACTCAATATCTTGGCTATATTGACTTCATTCTTCAAATCTCCTCCACACTTCTGCACCACTTCATTCTTCTTCAGCCGTAATCTCTTTAGCAAGTCACGGGCACTCGGCCTTTTCTTAGGATCCGATTGAAGACATTGATTCACCCCGTCAAATAAATCTGGGTGGGACTGGTTTATACACTTCTCTAGTGAGTCCATGTAGGATTTACGCCTTTCCACTTCTGAGCGACCTTTGAGGACCTGATTGTGGTCTGTATATGTGCTAGCTAGCAAGTTGCTAGGAAATATCTGTATACATAAACACAAACAAAATGGATGCAACACCATGCTTCCAACAAAATGAGAATAGAAAAAAAAACCCTGATACCATGAATGAAGAATCGCTTAAAGTATCTATTTTATTTCATTTAGCTAAGAACACAATAACTAAGTTAACAGCTCTGTATTATAATGTAATTATTCCAACAACATGTTCCCACCCCTTTCCGCCAGTAACCATTGTATGGTAGTTTGATTAAACATAGGAAACTCATTGTTTATTCTCATTTGCTTTGCCTCACTTGAACGCTTTAACCTTTAGTAGTTACTTTAATAGTTAGTACATGAAATTCTAACTCCTTGAAATGATTATTATAGTGAAAACCTAAAGTTAACATACGGGGTCCAAGTTTAGGCTAATTTTTTAATGGCTACCAGGCATGGTCAATTTTTGAGGATAACAGTACTTTTGGTATTTTAGATGTTGATTCTAATGGTGGAGCCTAAACAGTACTATATTATCAGACTAACTATATTCTTTAAAAAAAAACCAGGCCTTGTGAGAGTGTTTTGTCAAATTACAAAATCCTCAAGCCACAAGTGCTCCAACAGTATTGTCACCGCTCAACTGATTCTCCACCTACCTCTAGATTATTTGATTGTCTTCAAAACCTCCATTTTTATTTCTTTTCAATTCTTTTAAATTGTTTTGGCCAGTTGATTGTTTAAAAAAAATTGTAATTAAAATGTTGTTACTAAGGTCAATCCACAAAGTTAGGACTAATTATCATTTTTAGTTTTTTCTGAGACGTAATAAAACGTATATATTCCAGAACTAAATAAGTCCAAGTGACATTTTGTCAAATTTAATTGCATTCAAACTGCATTCATAATCAGATTCAATTTATTCTAGCAGGAAATTTTCAGGAGTGCTAACTCGCGGGCACCTACTAGCAAACTAGTTTTCTGGCCACCTCCCTCACAGTTGTAAGCCCTAAGATGAGCAATACGAGGATACTACTATAGTAACTTGTCTATGATAGTGATTTTAAATAGGGTTGCTCTCTCACATGGTCAGGTAGGGAAGACTTTTTATTAAGCTAGAGATATATAGTCAGTGTGAGCATGTATGTTACAGAACCCTTAACTAAGGGGACCTCCAGTCTCGTCAATAGCTAAGAATGCAATAATTAAAATCGTTTTGCTAAGAATGAAGCAGCCAGATTAAATAATACTGTACTCGCAGCTTATTGAGCAAGTAGGCTAGAATAAACAAACAGAAGGGTCAGTGTCCAGTGGAGAGGTGAGAGAGAAGAGTTTATAGCTTGTTCAAATGTGAACTGAGCATTTGAAGTATTGTGGATGCACTTTGTATGAAGCCATGATGGGCACTACATAGTGTACTACTAGCAAAGTTTATGCTTTAAAGTGCTTGAAGTGTGATCAAGTAATGTCAATGAAAGCACTAATTCTTGTGCTTGTGCTGAATTCTCCAAAAATGTGTAGATGTGCTTGAAATGCATAACGCAAGTGACTTCCCCTTGACTTCTACTCTTGATCACAATTTCATAACTAACCCTGTTCAAAATTGAAAAGCTAAAATATCATAAAATTCTGGTATTGTATAAGGTGAAATATGTTCCAAATAAATCTTGCAGCTCAGAATCATATATTTACTAACCTGTAATAGGAATTATGTCTCCATTTACAGTTTCTTGTCCATCTTGAGCAGTACATTGATACATTCCAGCATCTGAAGACACTACCGTATCTATTGTTAGCATTAAAGTAGTGGTGGAAGAAGTGTTAGTCATGAGAGATCTTCTTATAACTATGTGAGGAACATCTTGTACAAGCTGTCCTCCATTTTTATTCCATGTCACTGACAATGTATTGGATGCTGTGTTAACTTCAAAGACCAGCCAGATGACTGATCCTTCTGCTACTTTAGAAGACTGAGTGTACAATGAATTAGGAAGTGTAGTTACAGACAGCTGAGCTTGAACTGTATAATCTACACACATACACACACACACACACACATTATATATTATATATAATACTATTACATGAGTCAGAGTGTAATATGGCGAAATATTTCATGAGCAGGCTAATTTATTTTCACGAATGAAAATAAAGCCCGAGAGTGAAATACCTTGCCATAACACTCTGACAAGTGTAATAAGTGGTTTATTCCACACTAGATATCTTCACTACTGTAGTTAGTACTAGAGGAAGGGTAACTCACAGCCGTAAAGTTGGTTCAGCTGATATTTTAGCAGCTGCTCTAACCCTGTTGAGCAGGGTAGCGCAGTATAACTTGAAATAACAGCATGAAATATCGTGAATTTTCACGCTATACTGCCAAGCTCATTACCCCTGTAGTTATAGCAACCGGCCAAACTTTTCAATTTTCTAGGTTTTACAGCTACCTTCCTACCTACCTCTTTACCCTGCTCAACAGGGTTAATATATTGGGTGGTGTCAAACTTTTCTTACTCATATAGTGAAACAAAACAAGTATTAGCCACACCAGTATAATCTAGCACTCCCTAGCTAGAATTATATAACAGAGAGTAAACTAAAAACTAACATGTAAAGTCTGTATATCCGTAATTAAACTATCAACACTGCTACTCGACACCACGTAAGTAGTTGGAAGTTGTCTCATGTAGTGATTGTCATTACTTTATTTTATCTAAGTCCAGCTTAAATATATCAATTACCACTGTTTGGGGTTCTTTAGAAATTATTGTATGGGGTTGACATGTTATCTCAAGGGGATCACAACCTATAGTACATGTAAATGTGTAGATATTACGTACATTGGGGTGATATTATTTTAAGTAACTTGTAAGGTCAGACTTCCTATATTAAACTAGCTTACTCTAATAAATCTAAATCCAGTCACCACTGCCTCAGTTTCTCATCAACAAGACCTACTTACAGAGCACCCTCACTGACACAAATCTTTCCAACTATTATCAAGACAATACTGAAGAGCAGTAATAAGCTCATCTGACTTAAGCATTTACAATCACCTTCATTTTTTACTTTTAGCTTGCATATGGCATACAAAACTTCAATGGTGGCAAAATAAACTCAAGGAGGTACACACCTCCCCTGGCCTCCCTGAATGAACACCTGCCACTATATCTTAATACTTCCAAAATGGATATATAAAAAGGACACATGCACACAGTCCCATCTATAGCTCCACCCAGTTCTGCCCAATTTTCATCCTGTAAGTGTCAACTACATAAAGTCGCCTCGCTCACTTGCTAACTTGCCAACTTAACATATTAATGAGAACTTGTGAGCAAATTGAACAAGTCTGGCCTTCTGACAGTATTATGATGTACCCAGAATACTATTATTGGGAAGCTTGTCTCTTGATGTTAGTTTCAAGAATTATTTATACACTGAAGTACCAAATAGAACATAATGAATAGACTCCTAACAAAGTGAAGCACCACATGTGTGAACCCTCAGCGCTACTAAACACTACCTAGCTATTACAATATAATCTCAGACCAAAAGAACAAGTAGTCTATTAGCTATTTCAATCAGGCATCAATATAGCTTGAGCAATGAAACTGGTACATGATAAGACTCTGTCGAAACTTCACTTCTTTCAACTCCGTTAACTTCCCTGAGCATAAAGCAAACTACACCATGGGTTGCAAGAAATTATTTGCTCATGTGATTATGACGTGACAATAGAGGGCGTTACCCACAAATGCTGGTACCTAAGCGGAGTGAAAGCTTTGCATTTTCTCACCAAAAATTCACCTGAAATACAAAAAAGTAGCACAATGAAAGGTCCTAAATCTTCATTCTGAGTAAGTTCATACCTAAATCAATGGTTATTGTCAGTAATTTCCTAAATCAGAGCGAGACAGACAGACAGACAGACAGACAGACAGTATAACCCTCTCGCGCATGCGCGCTGAAGGTTAATAAATACAGAAGCACTCCTAACACATTCCACATCTCCTGAACACATAGAAGCACAATTCAAGACAGAGTATGTGGTAAGCTATTAGTGTTTAGCGCATTTCATACTGAGTTAGGAAAAATTACCCCGACACCCCCTCCCCTCCCACCATCCTGATCTATTTAGCTTACACGGACAGGTTCCATGTAAACATCTACAGTTTCATGTATGTTGTTGAGTATCCACCCAACACATTTTCCTTCCGGTGCCCCTTCTTCATTTGTTTGCTTTTTAAAGCAAAATTAAAATTCTAGCCTAGGGTACCTAGTGTTGTATAGCTTTCAAATAATAGTCTCTCTATATTGCAGGTAGATAGTGGATGACTGCTACAACCCTCATTAGCACAAGCACATACAGTTGTTAAGATTGTAGCATTAAAAACAAGATGTTTTTAACTGGTGCACACAAAATTGACTTGAGCTGCACTTTGCATATGTACTTGGTAATTCATATTTTTACTTAGTAGCATTAAGGGTGGCTGCACACCACCTACGCAATTTTGTTTTTGATGGTTGCTATGCACGATTACTACTATTGTATACTTACAGGGGCTTCTCTACTACAACACAAGGACACAGTACCTGCCGAAGGAGCCGCTCACTAATTTTAGAGCGAATCTGGAGGAAATATCGGGGCCTGGTTATAAAACTTTATAGCACTTTTTTGGAGCGGTGCGGTAAGTTGGAGCTCCGCAATTTGGTGCACTACTAGCCGAGCCGATACTCTACTGCAAGACAATGAGTTCTTCTCCATTTCAATAATACTCTATAATTTATTCGCAATTTTTTCTATTTATAAGATATTGAAAATTCTCGTTGTGGTGCAGTTCATTTTTTTTTGGTTTACCGTGTGTACAATTTTTGTGTCGTTCTCATTATTAGATTCCAAGAAAAACTCATACAAAATTGGGAACTTTAATTCCACTCGCAATTCTTAAGAAATAGCCCCACCCCCATATCTCGTACTACGAGTACGCGAGCAATTTTTTTTCAATTAGTTTGTATTGGTTCTAAAAAGGGCCCGCCTATATCAAGAGTAAACAAACATCAATACAACAATAACAAGAGAGTCAGAAGAGAGAGCAGTTTATTGGAGATAGCCAGAGGTGAAGGTATTAGATCTGCACAGCTTGGGAAGTCTTCGCTCCGCAGAAATCGAGCCTGGTGGATCCATCCGCTTGAGTTCAGATACGCAGAGTCCGGAGAGGCTACAGGAGGAGGGGCAGCCTGGTGCACCTTGCCGCGTGAGCTCAGACGACGTATGGAGAGTTGCTGTAAACGGATATGAGACAACAAGAAGCTAAACTAAAACACCACAACTTCGCAAAGTATACTTCTGCTACTATTGCGATTGTTTCTGCTCGCGTATTATCGAATGGTGGGGTATTGGCGGGGAATAAATTAATGTCCAGATCTACAGGCGGTGAGCGTTGCTATGTGCGGCCACCCTTAAAATTAGATAAATTCACAAAAGGTTTCGGCTCGTAAGCCTTCTTCAGTTGTGAGGTGTATGTATTACCGTTTAAATAAATAAATAAATAAATAAATTTTAATTTTTTTTAAATGTATCTATTTTTTATTTATTTTTTAAATGGTCATATACAATATACCTCACAACTGAATAAGGCTTACCAGTTGAAACCTTTTGTGAATTTATCTAATTTTAATGCTACTAAGTAAAAATATTGAATCACCAGGAATAGAGTAGCAATGAAAATCTACGACACATATACTTGCTACAACAAATACAATAGCTTAGAAAATCATCAGCTTATTGGATTTCAAAATTAACAAAAAAAATTTTTATTAAATTGTTCATAATAAATACATTCGCATGTCATTCTTTATCTCTGATAATACACTATAATTACTGACACTGAGCACAATTACTACCATCAAGAACCCTATAACAAATACTATGTAATGAAACATACTTCATTAGCTATGGTAAGGTAAGCTATGTAACTCTGAGACTAGTCTATGCTTTACAAATAAATACATATCAGTTTACAACCAGCATGAACTATACAAATTTGGTAGTAACCATTGTGTTATCTCTACTCCATCTTAAACATAGCTACAATCACTATCCACACACTATTGTGACTACTACTCCATACATTATAGATATATTGAAACAAACATTACCTCTTTACACAACAGAACAGCTGTACTACATTGATATCTATTTTCTTATTCCACAAAAGCCATCTAAACTATAACATGTACTATAAGGTTGCAGATGAACAGCTAAAATAGAATTGTAACATTTAGCTTCCTTGGCTTTAACAGCCTTAGTCAGCCATTCCAGAAAATAATCTCTCTTACAGACTTTGGATCACTTGCAAACTATGAATTTATAGCAGCACACAGTATCTATTAGGAACACACACTACTATATGAAGAACAACTGTTATCTGGAATCTAAGCTAAGCTCTTTACTGCCTGCAGGTACTTCGAACAACTGGCACGTCTTGTTAGTGCTCCCCAAGTAAACCCTACCAAGTTTTCTCTAACCTGAAAGGTGATGAAGAAGGAAGAACAAAGACAAGGAAAGTAAAGTACTCCGCTTAGACATTTTCAGCTATAGCTCCCAACCTGCAGACAACCACACCACTACAGAAGGGAAATTAGGTAAACTGTTGCAATTACTGCAATAAAAATATTTGCGGGGAAAAAAAACGGCTTCTATGTAACTGCGCGCGCCGCAGCTTCCTGGAAAATTAAGAGGGCAACCTCTCTCCAATATCAACCATGCCACCACTAAACTATGCGTGGGTGGTTATGGTATGTTCTGTAATTTGGTAAACAAGTAAAGTACAGCTGAATGTTCAGATGTTACAGTGAAATAGTTGGTTTGCTTTTTTTACAAAATGTGGAACAAACACAATAAATACAATAAAGTAAGATACTGAGGTACAACACATGGAGAGCAGGTCTTGTGAAGATACAATATTAAAATATAATATGAAATAATAGACATAGATTAGAAGTTCAATCGATTAATTAGTTCCGTGCAAAAATAATTAACTAGAATTAAAAAAAAATGCTAGAGTTGAGGAGATATAAATTATTATACGAAGTTAGAATAGTTGTTAAGAGACTCCACGTACTCCTGAATGGCCCGGTAGCAGAAGGCGTACTGCTCCTACAAACACAAAATTGAAATGTCAAAGCATAAAAAAATTCTTTCTGATTTCCTTTTTTTTTTTTTTTCTTTTTTTTTTTTTATTGGGAGGAGGGGAGGTTATTTTGTTAACCTTTGATTACTCACTGATCAAAGGGCCCTCCAGACATAAAAAAAAAAAATCAAATTTTCTTAGCTAAGAAATTGTAGTATAACAACCCAATAGCAATAAATACTGCATTTATAGTAAACTAGTCATTCAGTTGGATACTGTAAACGTCGTTTTATTGTTGTTGTTGTTGTTGTTGTTGTTGTTGTTGTTGCCGCTGATCTAGTTGAATTAGTTTACAAGCTCTCCTGCTCAACACACATTTACTTACCACACTCTGGACCATGTGAGGTCTCTGGGTACGTAGATGTTTGACAGTATGGAAGACGTCCCCCACCTAAACCTTTCAGCCTCACCTTCTCTATGGCAGTGCTCAGGAGCACAGAAGGCACCCGTGCTACCAACTCTAGACTACATTCCACACACACACCAACACACAGCACGCACACACCACACACATGGACACACATACGCACACACGTGGGTTTAGCTCACCAACTCATTACATGCATGAAACATTGATCAATGCATATATACATTCTCATACAAGCATGTGCAGGGTTTGATACAGGATTTTTTGCTAGGGGGGGGAAAAGTCAAATAGCGACCTTATAGTTGTATTTTTTTTGTCCTTGCAATACTAGTAAGGTAAGGAAATTAAACTTAGTGTATTATATTTATGTATTGATCAATTGATTACCTCTAATAAACAGCTTTGTTCATTTTGAAAGCTGAATAGCTCTGACATTAATTAAGCCAGACTCCTAATAGGTTATCCTTCTAGTTTGAATGGAGTAGGTGTATCATTTTATGGATCACCAGTTCCAGTTTGAAAGTTGCTTTTAGCACTGGTCATTGTGAAGCAGCTGCCTGGTTGGTAAGGGTATATTTGTTGCTTTGGCAGACTGTAGAAGTTGCTGAGTAGTAGCTAATGGATATCAGAAAGTATTTTAGGAAAAAGAGACCTTGTGGCTCCAAAGGAAGTGATTCCGAACCAAAAAAAAAGCAAATGTGATAGCTATGAATCGGTGGAACACAAGGAACAGATTCGAGCAGTGCAGCAGAGAGAGAGTGAGGAGGTGAGGGAGGAAGAGAGAAGAGGTGAGGAAAGAAGTGCAGCAGAGGGAAGAAGGGCCGCAGAGGGAAGAAGGGCAGCAGAGGGAAGAAGGGCAGCAGAGGGAAGAAGTGCAGCAGAGGGAAGAAGGGCAGCAGAGGGAAGGAGTGCAGCAGAGGGAAGGAGTGCAGCAGAGGGAAGGAGTGCAGCAGAGGGAAGGAGTGCAGCAGAGGGAAGGAGTGCAGCAGAGGGAAGGAGTGCAGCAGAGGGAAGAAGTGCAGCAGAGGGAAGGAGTGCAGCAGAGGGAAGGAGTGCAGCAGAGGGAAGGAGTGCAGCAGAGGGAAGGAGTGCAGCAGAGGGAAGGAGTGCAGCAGAGGGAAGAGGCAGCAGAGGAAAGAAGTGCAGCAGAGGGAAGAAGGCAGCAGAGGGAAGGAGTGCAGCAGAGGGAAGAAGTGCAGCAGAGGGAAGGGGCAGCAGAGGGAAGGAGTGCAGCAGAGGGAAGAAGGGCAGCAGAGGGAAGAAGTGCAGCAGAGGGAAGGAGTGCAGCAGAGGGAAGGAGTGCAGCAGAGGAAAGGAGTGCAGCAGAGGGAAGGAGTGCAGCAGAGGGAAGGAGTGCAGCAGAGGGAAGAAGTGCAGCAGAGGGAAGAAGTGCAGCAGAGGGAAGAAGTGCAGCAGAGGGAAGAAGTGCAGCAGAGGGAAGGAGTGCAGCAGAGGGAAGAGTGCAGAGAGGGAAGAAGTGCAGCAGAGGGAAGAGTGCAGCAGAGGGAAGAAGTGCAGCAGAGGGAAGAAGTGCAGCAGAGGGAAGGAGTGCAGCAGAGGAAGAGTGCAGCAGAGTGCAGCAGAGGGAAGGAGTGCAGCAGAGGGAAGGAGTGCAGCAGAGGGAAGGAGCAGCAGAGGGAAGGAGTGAGCAGAGGGAAGGAGTGCAGCAGAGGGAAGGAGTGCAGCAGAGGGAAGGAGTGCAGCAGAGGGAAGGAGTGCAGCAGAGGGAAGGAGTGCAGCAGAGGGAAGGAGTGCAGCAGAGGGAAGTGCAGCAAAGGGAAGGAGTGCAGCAGAGGGAAGGAGTGCAGCAGAGGGAAGAAGTGCAGCAGAGGGAAGAAGTGCAGTAGAGGGAAGAAGTGCAGCAGAGGGACGTAATATAAAGATGAACATTGGCGGAGGCAATCCCAAACTAAGCTCCAACCTAAAGCATTCAAAGGCTAGCCTGAAGAAATTGTACAAATCTAGGCTTACCTACAAGAAAAGTTGGTAGGAAAAGTATTTTTATTAATAAGTATAGGTGAAAATCCTAGGGGGGGGAAACTCTGCTCAGGGGGGGGAAATCCCAGGGTTCCCCCCCCCTCTGTATCAAACCCTGTACATTATAAACCTTATAGTGCATTAAACTCACATGGCATAGACTGAGGAACAACAAGCATGATTAGATTAACGTAAAAGTATAACAACAAAAAAAACAACACTATAAATGTAAAATAACAAACAGCACTGTGTTATACTTTATGATGATACTTGATGAACCAGCGCAAGATAAATGAACATTCTTTAAATTTGACACTGTGCACGCATACATACCTGCAATGGACGATTATGGGATGGTCTCCAGTGTGCTGCTGTCTCCTATTCACCTGGTCAATAAGGTCCACCATTCCCACCCCGGACACCGGAGCTCCGAACTCGGGCCAGGCAGTGAAGTGAAACTGGCGAACTGTGCGACTGTTACCAGACTAGATAGGGAAAAAAAACAACAACGTATTGTACTGTGGAATTATTTTTAAACACAATCAAATCCCCAAATTCACAAGAGGAATAGCTAACTTAGTTGTTACAATCATAAAACTGGTTATAACTCTTTATAACTTTCGCCAATGGAATAACTTGTGTATATAAATGATTATATTCCCCCTCTGGTATACCGTGACTTACCGCTACCTGTGTCAGCTTGATGTCCCTCGTAATGTAGTCCTCATAGCTGCTCTCTTCCAGCAGCTCCACGGTGAAGTCACCCATTTTGTCTGGACTTCCCGAGTGTGTTGGCCAATACTGAACACACAATTCCTGGAACACATGAGACAAGTTGTGTTAGTGTGTGTACGGGATGTGAGTGTACATGTGCGTAAGATTATGTATGTACATGTGTAAGCATATGCATAGGAACCGTAGCTGCCATGGCCGCTGATTTTTTTTTTTGGAAACAATCTAAATTTGTTTAATCACTCTTACCCATGCAGCTTTTTTTTTTTGTCAGTCAGTGACTAAAACGTCAGAAAGAAATAGAGTTCCTTGAATAGCAGTTTTTCCCCTTCAGCCTCATCACTCTCAGGCATTTTGGTTTCCAAGGGAGATCTTACAAAGAAATAGATTGTAAGGAGGCCTCGGGGTAGGTGGCCTTGTAGCAACATATAGAGAAATCTGCACCATTGCTGGAGCCAGTCAGAAAGGAAAGCTTCATTGAGCTGAATCGCTGATTCTGTTTTCTTCACTAAGGCTTCTTTTTTTTCCAACTGGAAAGATGGTATAGTCAAATTTGATATCCACGACTCTAAGCGTGAGTTTCACTGGAATAAGTTTGAAGATGCAAAGACTTCACCTTCTACCACATTCACTAGAAATGTCTATAATTCTTGCTTGACAAAGGTGTATGATTAGCTAATAGATATGACTGGTAATAGATAAATAAATAAATAAAGATATAATATATATATATATATATATATAATACTTATAGCACGAGTCAGAGTACAATATGGGAAAATATTTTACGAGCACGCAAAATATTTTCACGAGCCAAAGGCGAGTGAAAATGTGGCGTGAGAGTAAAATATCATTCCCATATTGTACGACGAGTGTGATAAGTGATTTATTGCTTCTTTGAAATTTTTCTCAACCGGTTACAATACAATTTTCATTGATTTTACTCGCTACGCGCGCGCTACAAGTAGCGTACAATATAAACCGTACAATATGGGAGAATACAGAACGCTCGCGTGATGCGGAAATATTCAAGTAAAAATATCAAAGCTGCAATAAATTATAATATATGCTTATTCAGCGAGCGAGCGAAGCGAGCGAAGCTGACTCTCAGTCGTGTTCAATTGAGATTTCAGATATATATATATAGGTATGTATGCGTACGTCAAAAATTTTCGCCTGCGCTTCTAATTACGTAAGTTAGGTAAAGCGTTCACAGTTCCAGTATTTTTCAATTAACGAGCACGGAGATGAAGTCTTTGTCGAGCTGAGCTTCTTTGCCACTGCTTTCTAAGTTTATTCAGGTAATTCTGTTATTGTTAACTCTTCATGCCTAATCATTGCTATTATTTAGCGGTTTCCTTCGCAAATCATCTTTACCTATACTCATATTATTTACTCGCTCGCCATGCATTTGCACTATTCGAGCGCACCACTAGTATATATAATATATTGCTTTCATCAATATCAATTTTTCATCATTTTACTAATTTTATATCAAATTTGGATTGATCACATATAAACCATTAAGACCCCACCCAATATTGTAGGTGTGGCAAATGTGACTGTTTGATTGGCCTCTACACTTTAAAATTGCTTCCTACACCCAGGGTAAGAGTGTGTATGCATGCAAGAGTGTATGAGAAAGACTGTGTGTGTGTGTGTGTGTGTGTGTGCGTGTGTGTGTGTGTGTGTGTGTGTGTGTGTGTGTGTGTGTGGCTGTGTGGTGTAGTGGTTGTGTCCTGGGCTCAGGGCCTCAGGTCCCCGCCAACTCTGGCATTTTTTCCATCTGATTTTCCATCTGCCTCCCACCAGCCCCACCAGTCCACCCAGCTGTTGGGTACCTGGCATTTGCTGGGGTGCAAATTCAAGGCCTTTTCTCATGAACAGCAATGGTCCAGGTGGGACTTCGGGTGCCCACACCACTTGTTGTGAGGAAAGGCCTGTTCTCCTGCGAGTTCCTAGCCCGGCTCCAGGAACTTTGCTTGCACGGCTCACAGTGCCTGCTTAGTGCACAGGCATCCTGGCTCTGCCAGGTGCGCGTGACCGCCTAGCGGCAGCAAGAGAATTTGCATTTGCATTTGTGTGTGTGTGTGCGTGGGTGTGTGATGCATTCAGGTATGTATGTAATGAAGATGATTGCTAGTTGGGTAATTGAGACAATACATTTGGAGTTCAGCGATGTGGTCCATTGACCCTGGACAGGTCAGTGGTGACACTTGCCAGTGGCTGGCAGTCCCAGGAAGTTGTTTGTTTAATTAATAAGGTCACGACTTTGCTAAAGGTATGACATGAAATAGCTCTGTGCATGGAGTAACCCTTCATGCATACATACATACATACTGAGCCAAAGTACATGTCAAGACCAGCACAGTAAGTCTGTACACTCATGTACATACATGTCAGCCTAGATGCCTCCATTGAGCACGCTCAGTGTCCCTGAAAACTTACAGACCTTATGAAGTCAAACCGAACACAAGGTATGTTTTGTAAACATCGCCAACTCTAAGATGATACTACAGGAAGTCAAGAGAGAGCATGCCCTTCAACTTGTATTATAAACAAAAAAAAATTCCACGTGGTCTAACAGCTTACGACCTCTAAGATGTGTAAGTCAGTCTTACACATTTTCAATAAATTCCTCTCCTAGCACTACATACCTTCATCAGTAATCTTCATCCACCTAAGGCCCCATTTCAATACTATTTCTCCATATTCATAGTGAAGTGTTACACGTACGTGTATGTGCCTCAGTTAGATACGGGAGAGAACTCAGCCAAACAAAACAAGTCATAGAAAGTCTGAAACATGGTGCTTCCAAAACAACACAAACTACCAAAAGAAAACTTTGGAACAAATCCGCACCAAGCAGCAGAAGCTCATGAATATCTCAACTGTGAATTGTATGCAGTGTAAGACATGAGTCAGCACTGGAGACAGAATTTTGAAACACATAACATTGTGACTGTATTGTCAGGTGCTGATGATGCATCAACACCTGGGTATCAATTGACTCGGGAATTAGATCTACATCTGGGGCCTGTGAAGTCTGATAATGACCATATCAAATTACGTATCCTTCAATAACTAACATAACACTTGTGACATCTGGATTCTCTCAGTAGTCCAGGCATTCTGGTATCACACGTGTATGTAAATCCATGCAAGAAAATCTAGGAAATGGGGATTTCCTTCTCTAACTAATTGAATTAGCAATACGTGAAGCCTCAAATGTGACATCCTTCACAGTACTCTGTGACAGATATCAGACCTGAATGGATTCTGTTAAATCTTATACACATGTATTATATGGAGTACCACTGGTCCCTACAAACTTCACAATGTGTACCATATCACATTGTGAAGTTATGTGAACCAGTGATACACATTCTGACGTCTATAGGGACCAGTGGTACACATTGTAAAGTCTATAGGGACCAGTGGTACACATTGTGAAGTCTATAGGGACCAGTGGTACACATTGTGAAGTCTATAGGGACCAGTGGTACACATTGTGAAGTCTATAGGGACCAGTGGTACACATTGTGAAGTCTATAGGGACCAGTGGTACACATTGTGACGTCTATAGGGACCAGTGGTACACATTGTGAAATCTATAGGGACCAGTGGTACACATTGTGAAGTCTATAGGGACCAGTGGTACACATTGTGAAGTCTATAGGGACCAGTGGTACACATTGTGAAGTCTATAGGGACCAGTGGTACACATTGTGAAGTCTATAGGGACCAGTGGTACACATTGTGAAGTCTATAGGGACCAGTGGTACACATTGTGAAGTCTGTAGGGACCAGTGGTACACATTGTGAAGTCTATAGGGACCAGTGGTACACATTGTGAAGTCTGTAGGGACCAGTGGTACACATTGTGAAGTCTGTAGGGACCAGTGGTACACATTGTGAAGTCTGTAGGGACCAGTGGTACACATTGTGAAGTCTGTAGGGACCAGTGGTACACATTGTGAAATCTATAGGGACCAGTGGTACACATTGTGAAGTCTATAGGGACCAGTGGTACACATTGTGAAGTCTATAGGGACCAGTGGTACACATTGTGAAGTCTATAGGGACCAGTGGTACACATTGTGAAGTCTATAGGGACCACTGGTACACATTGTGAAGTCTATAGGGACCAGTGGTACACATTGTGAAGTCTATAGGGACCAGTGGTACACATTGTGAAGTCTATAGGGACCAGTGGTACACATTGTGAAGTCTATAGGGACCAGTGGTACACATTGTGAAGTCTATAGGGACCAGTGGTACACATTGTACATTTTACAAAGCAGGTAGAACTTGTGCATCTAAAGTTTACAAAGATCACTTTTTTTTTAGAAAGGGCTAAGTGTGTTTCCATGGTTGACATCCTGCCAAGAAGTTATTTGACACATCACAAAGAGAGAGGGAGAGAGGAATCCTGATGATGGTGGTTCACAGAAGTCCCCACGTAAAGACTGCCAATCTATTATTACTATGGTAACCAAAAATTGTGCCGACACATGCCTAGTTAACAATGCTTACCTTCGCACAGGTGCCCATCAAAGAACACAAACACACACATTCACATGTTTCCCCACGTGCATTACATGTCACTATGCTTGTTCTCACCTTTCCCTTCTCTCCCAGCTGAGTCAGCATGACGACGACGCCCACTTGCCGCTCCCACACCATCCTCCAGAAGTCGTCCGTGGTATTGGGCAAGGGACCTTGACTGGCAATGTAAGTGCTTTTCTTGGCGTAACCCTGGACCACAAGGTGAGAAAACACACACACAAACATATCCAATGATTGTCACTCCCAACAACTGAATTACATACACAACTTGTGCAGTTTATTTACTTTTATTTTAATTACATACTCAATGGCTTAATTTAATTAAATTTAATTACTACCACTGAGCTCATTTTGTTGTTGAACATTCTCCAGCTTACAACTACACCAGCTACCCTCAAGAGAGACCACAAAAAATAACCCTCCTTTACAGGCCGAGCCCAGGAGATTCCAAATTAGTCTTTCAGAAAAAACACAACCATTTTTAGAGGTCATCAATTTCCAAATATACCAATGTTACTAAAAATAGCCAAGAAATTAGTGCATGTGAAGCACATAGTTACTATCCTGTTTACAGCCGTCCCCAGCGTGGTTTAGACAATGTTGCATAACTTGATGTAAAAAAATGAGTCTGTACGATGGACGCTCTGTGTTGGTTGAACAAGCAACACTAGCTGTTGCCAGAACATGTTACATGTGTATCCACACACACATGCCACAGACACACGCAAATAAACACGCACAATCGCGCACACAAACAGGCTGCGTGCATTGGCCACCATTAAAGCATTCTTTTTGGTAGTGTATCCAAAACTTACATCAATGAAGCTTGCGTTGATGTAGTCGGAGCCTCCGATGCCGGGCTTCATCTGGAGGTGGACTCTGTTGTAGTTATCTAAATGTTTATCATTAGCGTACTCAATTAGTAGCCAGAATACATATGCATGCATACATACATACATACATACACACATACATACAATATACATACATACACACATATATACATACATACTTGCAATAGATCATGTGCTGCAAGCCAACATGTACGCGCATGCACACACAAACTTAGACATGCAATTACACAGGTCCACAAGCCAACACATACACACAAACCAAACACACTAGATTCCAGCATGCAAAAACAAGTTCACTCTTGTATAATTAAGTGCACACCACATGCACACACACACACACACACACACACTCACACTATTTAGACAGTTTACACACATCGCAAACTCACTCCGCCTCTCACAGACACACCCACTCTAATCACTGCCAACTGCATGTCACACTATCTCGGGGCACACACATACAAACACAAAACACAACCCAGCTTAGAATACAATGTCACGTTGGGGACAAGTCTTTTGACCCTTGTAGAGAGTTTGGCCACTTTTAGAGGTTATTTTGGATTGTAATAGATTATTTTGTTCTATTTTACGCTGGTTGCTGTCAACAGTCTATTTGTTTATCAGAGTCCCTTAGTAGAGAGGTCACACTTCCTGTACTCATTGCACTCAACATTACATACACTCACACACATACACACATACACAAAATGATCCAACATACAACACACACACACATACACACGCATGCATGCACGCGCACACATACACACACACATACACACACATACACACACACACACACACAAGGCTCCCGTCTCTGTGAAGTTCTTTACTAATTAAACTCACACGGCAGTGCATTGGTGACCCGGTTCTTGAACTTGTTGTTGTCATCATTAGCGTCAGTGAATTCGCGCACATTCACCTTAAACTGACGCAACATCTGGTAAACAAAAACAACAAATAAGTGAGATAAGCATCTTAAATAAACTCCAGTAATGGCATGTGTTGGTACTGAGACTCAAGCCAATAACACAATGAAAGTTTAGAAATGCTTGCACTTTAAACCTGCACACCAAAACTCCAGGAATAGAAACAATCATTTCTTACATGCTAACGAGCAGAAGTCGAGCCCTACGCTGGACATTTCTGACTAATCATTACAAGCAAGAGGTACGTGGCACTTTAGTGATGCTGAAAATTACAA